>Ga0194049_1000012_pt1 | contig 83167 bp, 74 predicted proteins | sample JunL2225m_MetaG_FD_148665 | JGI IMG/M metagenome (GOLD analysis project Ga0194049, IMG submission 148665) | Anoxic zone freshwater microbial communities from boreal shield lake in IISD Experimental Lakes Area, Ontario, Canada - Jun2016-L224-25m | ecosystem: Environmental > Aquatic > Freshwater >... | reverse complement strand
CCTCAAGCGCAACCTTCGCCTTTAACTCGCCAGTGAAAACCTTGCGTTTCTTCTCGCTCACAACAACCCCCGTTTTCCAGAAGGCTACCATCTTAAATGATTGTCCGAAAATTGGGGTCCACTATACGGTGCGGATAAGGCCAGCCCATGGATTAAAGTAATTTTGCAAATTTTCAGGTGTCGCTTGAACCATCAAATCGAAGCCAGCTTCCCACTTTTCCGATCCCTGATCTTCGTTGCGCGTATTCGCCCCTTGGATGATTCCGACCAAACAGCGAGCCTGTTGGCTATCTAGCAAAACATCTTTGTCTATGCTCGCCGCGTCATGGCATAGCTCGTTAGCCTGTTTCCAGTTTCCGGTTTGGGTGTACAAGCGAAGTTTGGGCAAAACAATACGGGCTTTGGACTTGTCGATTGCCAGCACACTCAGATATAGGTTATGGGCTTCTAAAGCATCCGTTTTACCCGTTTGATCTGCTAACCATTTCAATACATCGGTAATTCTTTCATCTTCGAGGGCTTGGCTCATTTGCGGAACCATACCGGAAAGGCAATCATCAGGACCAAATATCTCTATGGCTTTGCTGATTAACGCCCATCCAGGGAGTTGCGGATAATTTTTCAGTACTTTTGCGGCATTTTTGAACTGTGTTACTTCGGGTTTTACCCGACCAATCGAATAATCCGGTACTGAATTCATTAACAAACCTAGGTTTTCAAGAACCGCGCTGTGTTCGCAGGCAAAAAAGACTTTCCTAAGCTTGTCAAACTGCTTGTGTTCGCGGATATCTTTGGCTAGGTCGTTGACTCCGGCATAGCAATACTCTGCTCTAGCGGCAAGGCGTTGAATGTCGTCAGCAAGTGTCTCACAATCAATAACATCTTGAGGGGCGATGGCTTGGCCGTTTTTCAATGGAAGCCATTTTACTTTGGCATATTTTTCGGCAGTTGCGTCAAGATTGTGGGATTCTGCTATTTGTGGCGCAGCGCATAACAGCAACTCCCAATATTCAACAGGGTTTGGCGTATTAAGTGCCACATTGGCAGCGGCCTTGCTGTCCATTATGGAAATCCACTGCTCCTGCTGGCGTGACAAATTTGCATCATCCGCTTTTGCCACAATCCTCACCTGCTCTTTTAGCAGCTTAGGCAAGTCTACGCCGGATAAGTAGGTATTGAGTCCAATTTTGCCTACTCCTCCATTTTCAAAAGTATGTAATGGAAGGTCTCGCCAGAGTTTGGAGTCAACGGCGGGGATTTTTAGCAGAATCTCCATTCGCTCATCCGACGTGAATTTTGAGCCTTCAATTTTATCAGCTTTGCCATTTAAGGCTTCAATCACTTCTTCGGGTGCGATTTCCTTTAATTTCAAAGAATCCCATTCGCTGCGTGGCACGGCATCGGCTAGGTGCGCGTCCAACACATTCCATGCCCCCTCGCCTTGAATCCCGGTCACTTGCCGCCACAGTTTTTCCCACGCTGGCGATTGTCCGTGGCCGCGTATCCAAAGCGGAGATAAACCATCCTCATAATGTGTGGCGTCGCCATGCAGAAGATAGCGAAGGCCGAGTCGGGCTTGGGGGTCGTTTTCAGATTTGTTCGCCTGCTTGAGCAAGCCTAGCCGCGTCTCTGCAGAACCCAAGATTTTGACAGTCGGCCCATCTATTAGAGAGGCTAATATGGCCTTCCGATCGTTAGCCGCTGGCAAAGCTTGATTGGAAAAAATGGTTTTACGATTCTCAGAGTTTAGAAGCAGGATCGTTTCTTCTGGCAAAACCGTTGCCAAACAGTCTGTAAGCCCTTGGGATTCGTTAAGCCCGCCTGCCATGGCAAACAGGTTATTACGCGCTTTGGCGCACTCCAGTTCATCGTAACTGACAGCGCTATTTTTCCGGCTGCGCGGATTATGTGCCGATACGATTTTGAGCAAGCGATTGCTGCGAATAAGCAAACCGCGTTCCGATTCATCGAGCATCTTTAACAAATCGCCAACCACTTGCAATGCGGAATCGGCGCTTTTGCCTTCCATTTTTATTTGCAGTGCCTTTAGCCATTGCAAAACATCTTCCCTACTTGGTTTGACAGGTGTCGCCGAGTCATACAAATAGGCGGGTACTGGAAAAACCTGCGTGTCGCATTCCCATAAAGTTCGCCAAATGGAGTCGGAAATGGCGTTTTTTGCCTTGGAATCGACCGGGCCTAGCTTTAGGCAGCGTTCCGGTAATAATGCTCCGATAACGCGCTGTACCTTTATTCGGTTCTCAACCAAAGTATCCATAGAACGGGAGCATTCAGTTTTTAGGCATTTCAACAAAGCCGATTGAACTTTGCCTGTGTTGAGGTAAGCCCGTTCCCTCTCCATATGTAAAAATTCGGCAAGATAATCCAAACCGGGCGGCGAGGCGAAGGCTTCTGCGACACCGGCTTGCACTACCGTCAGCCAATCATCTTCCAGCCATTGCGACGGATGTTTCTGGAAACTCGGTGCGGCGTGGTCGCGGAATTGCGCGCCCTCTAATCGCTTCAAACCAGGCAACACTCGCCAAGGCCTGGCCGGATCGTTTTGAGGCGGGGCGGGCAAGGATAAAAGCCGCTGCTGGGGGTCATCAAGCAATTGCCATGCGCCGCCTTGTTCGGACAAAATCCTTGCCCAAGCTTGCCTACTGCAAAGGTAAGGTAAAAAAACTTCGCCAAATGGCTTCCCGCCATTTTCCGGCATAGCATTCTTTAGGGCTTGGGTGAGTTCCCGTATCTCCGCATCCTTGAGTTTGTGTTCGCGGACATAATCCGCCAAGGCGGGCAGAACCAGCGGCAAAGTGACGCGATGGGCGACTTCTTGATTCCAGCGCCTACGCAAGGCGGATTCGTCCATGTCATCCAGTGGCAAATTGTCTGCCACCGATATTCGGCAGTATTCATGGATGCCACGCCGTCCGGCGTCAATTGAATATTGCCCGTGCAAGACGATGCGATAGCGGCGGGAAGAATTTGGAATCGGACACTTGAAACGATGCGAGTCATCCTCCAACGGCAAAAAAACGGCCCATTGCAAACTAAGCCCACCCGCTTGCTTGTCTTCATGGCCTATCAATACAGCGCCTTCTGGCTTTGATTTGTCGGGTTGGCGCATTTCCTGGCCATTTTGGTCTCGGCAATAGATTTTTGGCCATGCTTTGTGATTCTTGAGTTGACCGAATAGAGATTGCTGGTCCAGTCGTTTTTTGCCAGCAAATTGAAATATTGGAGACTTTTGTCCGTTTTCAATCACCTTGCCACTGGCTTGCGCCACTGTTCCGTCAGGTTCAAGTTCAAGCCGCCCTTGGCTTTCCACTTGCAAATGGAAAGCGGGCCAGTCGATGTGGCTAGGCTCGAATTTTATCTGCTCCAGCCTATGTAGCAGGGGCAATAGCACTGCCAAACGCCGAGGCAATTCCGGGTCGGCTAGGAAAGCCAAATCCTGCTGGTCGTCGTCGCCTGGAAAGCGTTCGATGATCGCACCGGTCGTTGTACCATCGACCTTCTGCAAATGGCGTTGTTGCCGCAATGGAATCCATAGCAAAAACCATGTTTTGGCATCATTGACGTGGGCAGAGGCAAGTCCATTAAGCCTTTGGCGGGCATCTTCGGTAGGCTCAACCCAATCGTCATGGATATTGCCGTCCTCTCCTTTGTCCCAAGGGTTCAGCGTGACACTGTGCGGTTTATTACAGTCATCTAATGCCAAATAAATAAACGCTTCACATAGATGAAATACGCTTTTCATCCCCAAGCCAAATTTACCAATGCTGCCGCTCTCACCTGCTTTGGCGTTTTCGCCGAATGAGCGGAGGCTGCGCTTATCCGATGGCTTAAATATCCCATCATTGAAAAACCACAAGCCGGGGCCACGCAGCAACGGATGGTCTGCGTCATTGAAACCGGGATGGTCTCCGAAGACGAAGCGTTTGGCTTTGGAGTCGTCAGCGTTCTGGATGAGTTCTTTCAGAATCGGGAAGCCGCTGTGATAGCGATCACGCAGATTGTCCGCAATCATGTTGATGATATTGCTGGTATAACCGGCCATGGTTTAGTCCTGATTATTATTGGCGGAGGAGTTCCATAGGACTACAGCAAAAAAAGGCAACTAAATTTACCTAGAGTCCATTGGCAACTAAGCAAAGCATTGCTCTTAGTATAGGCATATATATTGGCTTTTTTTGCCAAACTCGCCAATCGCACTCACCGTTCGCTCATTTTTTTAACGGGTCGTAAGATTTTAAAACGCTATATGTGGTGTTTTTGGGCTTACCAATACATCAAATCGTCATTGAGTGACGATTTGATGTTAGAAAATTTAAGTTTCTATGTCCAAAAACATGGTGTCTGATCTGCAAAAATATGAAATTCCAACAGAAAATCGTGGTTTCTACCCTGTTTTTCTCTGTAAAAAATAGCCTGGCTTTCACATTTACGGGTTGTAAGATAATTGTTGTCGGCGCGATTATGCCTCGCCAACCTAACTTGACCGTGACTGCAAACTTCAATGGCAGAAATGGCCTGTGCGTTTCTGGGGAACGCCAATAAATTTCCCGGCTATTCAAGCCTTGAATGGCTGGCTAAACTCCGACTGTGCAAATCATTTCCTGCATGGAGCTTCAATTGGGTTCCTTTCTGGACGACAAACTCGATGGCACGGGCGGCATCGACTTCGATGACCGGGAAAAGGTTTTCTGCCATGTCCATGTAATAGTGGGCCAGCCTGTCCATCGCGTACCCTGCGCCTTTCAGTGTGCCACCCTCCATCCCTGCTTCGGAAAATGATCGTTGAAACGGCGTTGCCGCCACACCCGCCGGTCCCGTAAGCGCCAATACTTGGGTCTGGTTGCGCCCGAAGGCATCGGAGAAGCCGCGCAAAAATCCCGCCAGCAGCGCATTGCCGAGCAACTGGCCTTGCTTGCTGACCACCCGACCGCGGATGCCGACCTTGCCGTCTTCGCCCACTGCATAGGCATCAATGGGAACTTCGATAACACCGCCGTCGTCGCGGACGCATGAAATCGACTCGCCCCGGATGTAGGCGCGTTCCGAACTGAGGTCGCCGTAACCGGCTGAAACAAGAAAGCATTCGCGCACGTCGGCGCGGAAGCGGTTGAGCAAAATCGCCTCGTCCTTCAATCTTGCCAGCACCGGGAATGGTTCGCGCCTTGCGCCCTTGCCGGTCGGCGCGTCGAGTCCGTTGAGCAGGTTTCCCGATAAAATGCTGCCAGCCAGGATGAACAGTTCCCTATCCGATTGGGTTTGGCTGTTCGGGTTTCCCTGTCCAGGGGGAATCTTTCCTTCCTGCCCGCCGTTTTCGCTTTTGGGCGGTTCCGGCTTGATGACGCGGATTTCCAATTCGATTTGCCCTTGGTGGCTGTTGGCCTGTTCCTCGTTCATGCGCCTGAGCCGTTCCTCGTCCGACAGCCTGCCGCGCTTCTGGTCTTCCTCCATAGAATTGAGTCTTCGCAGCAAGTCCTCGTGCTTTTGGGCGACCTGCTTCAACTGCGCGGCAAGCCCGTCAATGCCAAGAGAACGGGGGTCGGTGTCGGTCAGGATGTGCTTCACGGTCTGCTGCTTGTCGGCCTTGGGTGTGGGCTGCGGGGTGAAGTTGGCGACCACCCACACCACGCCCATTGCGCTGGCAACGATGCCGAGTACGGTCAGCCCCCGTTTTGCATTGGGATTGAGGGAATCCCAGCGGTCTTTGACGTTGCCCATCATCGTCCACCGTCCAGCAACGACGGGCGGGCCGTGGTGTCGTTGTCCCTTTTTTGTCGCAGTGCGACATACAACTCGGTGGCCTCGCCCTGTTTGAGCATGACTTTGGGCCAAGCGGCGACGGCCAGCACTTCGCCGCCAACGTCTGCGCAAGACCGCTCGTCGATTTCCAAGGGAACAGAGCCAGTGTTGCGGGCAACACCGACGAGCAGAACCCGGTTGTGGCCTTCCAGCACTTGGCCGGTATGAGTGAATAGGCCGGGTTGGCTGCAATGGATGGTTTCGTCGCCAGAGGGATTTCGCAGTGCATAGCCCTTTGGAGTCCTCATCAGCGCCAGCGCCCGGAAAACAGCCTTGATGTCGGCCATGTAGTCTTGGGCAGACTGGGATGGATTGCCGGATTTGCCGTCCTGTCCGTTCACGCCAGCTGCGTTTTGCAGCGAGTTTAGTTTTTGGTGATGCACGGCATCCAAGGTCAGGCGGACTTCGCGTGGCGGAATCTTTCTTGGAGCCAAGGTCAGCGACAATGCGAAATCCTCCGTTTCGCCCGGTGTGATGTAAAGTGCCACCGGGTTTTCGTCGGGCGTGGCGACATACAGCACGTTGCCCTCAATCTGCGTCGTGGCCTGACTGACAGTGCGGACATGCGGCTTGTCAAATGGGGTCACGATGCGGTTTAGGTGTCCGACTGCGACGGGGATGATCTCGTTCACGCCGGGGGCGACTTGGACAGTTTGCGCGGCTGCAGGGATTTCTGGGGTCTCGCGATTGGCCTCCGCCAACACCTGGGCAGGGACTCCGGGAGTCTCCACCTTTGATGGTTCGGCTTGCGCCTGTATCGATAAGCCAGTGACAAAGGCGAACATGGATAAAAATGCTAAGGCCGTCTGTCTCGTGGAAAGGTTGAAATTGAATTGTCTTGGATTATTGGACTGTATGGTTTTGCTCATAGATGTTCCTGCTTTGCTAAACCCTGATTCATTTTCTGTTGAACTCACGAATGGAGTATTCATGAATGCCCCTGCTGTTGTTGTTTGAGGAGTTTCAGGCGTTCCAACGTGCGTGGCTCGTCCGCATACACGTCGATAGAATCCAGCCGGGGCCGGTAATTGTGGATGGCAAGAAGAAATTCGTAAGTGCGGTTTTTGGTTTCCGCCTTGGCGTTCGGCCCTTGCGTGGTCAGTTCGCCGGTCACGAAGACCTTGCCGGTCTCCTGTTCGTAGGTGACTAGGCGCGGCTTGAAACTGGTTGCCACCCGGTCGATCTTGAGGGCGTTGACCTGTTCGGACAGAGCGTCCATGACCGACCGGTAGAGTTCTGCCGAGAGTAATGGGGTGATGGCCTTGCCGATGAAATCGGCATTGGTAGGCGTTACATTTCCCAGCAGTTCCGCCAAGTACAGCCCCCAAGATTCCTTCAGTTCGCTGGACGCGGTGTTGCGGGTGATCTCGACTTCCTTGTCCAAGTTCGGCGGAACCAGTACAACCGCCCGCTCTGTCCGCAACGCCGCCAGTGCGCTGAGGCCGTTGGTGATGATCAACCCAAGCAGCACGATGCGGTGCAGCCGGTTTTCGGCTTGGACGATGCGCCAAGATTCCAAGAATTGACCGAGCTTCATGGGTAGAACTCCCTTATGAAGGGGTTCGGTATCGTGGTGGCCTTGCTCGGCAACATGCCGACCCAATAGGCCGCATGTAAAGGAAAACCGTCAGGGCGGTTGTCGCGAAAGCGGCGGTAGCCCTTGATGGCGATGATAGACAGCACCGTCATCGCCGTGACTTGGCCGATGAGGATGCCCAAAATCAGCATGAATGCCGCTGGCGCGAATTCGTCGGCACTCCAGACCAGCAAAGTGACGGGATCGTCGATGTGTTTGGGGATGGTTACGGGTTCCATGGCGGCTCCTAAGAAAATAAGAGGCCATTTTCACCGTTTTTAGCGGGTTGGAGGGTTTGGAAAGATGCTAAATCAGTGAATCATTTTGGCGTTCATCTTGATTTGGACGGATTTCGTGGCCTAAGCCAAAAAAAATCGCGAGCCGCTACGCGGCTAAAAACAGAGAAGAGCAGAGAAAAAAGCCAGAGATCAGAGAAGAGCCAGAGGACAGAGACTACAAGAATGGGGACACCACCACACGAAACCCGAGGTCGCCGTTGCGGCTGCCGGGATCGTAGCCGTTACGGGCGGCGCAGCGCAACACCCGCCGCCCTTCAGCTTTCAAGTCTTCCCGCTGCTGGCGTTTTGTCCCCTGTTCCGGGTAAGGATAGCCTTCATAAACGCTACGAGTCCATTCCCAGACATTGCCGGACAGGTCTTCAATGCCAAACGGGCTGACCCCAGCCGGGAAACATCCCACTGCCGAAGTTTCATTTATGCCAGTATCGTCATAGTTGGCCTTTTGTGGGTTGGGTTCGTTGCCCCAAGGGTAGCGGCAACCGTCAGACCCCCTAGCGGCATATTCCCATTCTGCTTCCGAAGGCAGGGTAACATGGAGTGTTCCCTCCGCCAAGCCTTGCCAGAATACCGCCTCGTTCTGATCTGGCTCTCCTGATTTCAGTTGCGTCAAGCGTTGCGGGGCGATTGCCTTCAAACGCTCATTCAACCACTGACAATAGGCGATGGCACCCTGCCAATTGACATAGACCACAGGATGATTGGGATTGCCTTGCAAACTCCTACTTTGTGGTGCATAACTGCTGAATTGGACAAAGGCGGCAAACTGAGCCACCGTGACCGGCCAGCGAGCCATGAAAAATCCTGGCAATTCCAACGAATGCGGGGGCGATTCACTTTCTCTAGCCATATCATCCTTGGACTTGTCGCTGCCCATCGTGAACACCCCGGCGGTGATGGGGCGGAAACCCAGTAACGGCTCGGCTGGCAGATGCCAAAGCGCTGGGTCGAAGCGCGGGTCGCCCAACTGCCCCAATACTGTCCCCGCCTCGGCCCGTTCTACCGCTTGCAAACGGCCTTCTGACATGAAACGGACTAGCCAGGCTTGCACCCGCTCGTACACGGCTTGCAAGGCTTCGTCCTGTGACAGCTTGTCCTTGACGTTTTGCTCCCCCAGTGCGAGTCCTGCCAGCACCGACAAGCGCCAATGGCTGTCACTCGGTAGTGCCACCTTATCGGCATCGCGGGGGACCAACGCATTGATCATGTCCGCCAGATTGCCTTCGCCCGCCGCGCCCACGCCCAACAGAAAAACCTCCCGCCACCACAGGGCATCCTGCTCTGCCAATTCACGGAAACGCTTGGGGAAACCGCTGCGCCTGCAAAGATGGGAGGCCGCCAAGTATTCTTGGAAGGAACGGTGCGGGAAGGCATAAGGCCCGCGTTCGGCACGGGCGATCAACAACCCCGCCTGGGTGTCGAGATAGTCCAGCAGGGCTTTGGATTTGAACGGGCTTTTCTCATCGTCCAGCAAGGGGCGAAACGCGGCAAGCACTTCACCTTCGGTGATGTTCGCAACATTCTTGCCGCCTTCGGTGCGCTGGCGCTCATGCACCGTGAAAGCCAACTGCTCCATTAGTTTGCGGATGCTGCCCAAATCGCTGTCCAGTACTTGCATCATCGCTTCCTCCGCCACGATTTGACCTTCCTGCCCGCGTTCCAGTCGCCTACGCTGCCAAGAACCGAGCAGCAGTTCCACGCTGTCGTCGTACAATTTGGCCCGATCTTTGGGCAGAGTGCCACGGCTGGTGTGCAGCGTCGCCATCAGGGTCAACAGCAACGGGCGCGAGGCCAGTTCGACCAGTTCGGGGCGTTGCGCCGCCGTTTGCAGGGATTGTGCCTTGTAATCGGCATTCGACTGGCTCATGCCAATATAGCTTTGCATGGCCCGATACCACCCGGCTATGAAGGCATTGCGCTGGTCTTCGTCAAACGAGACCAATTCCAACACAGGGAAACCCGGCAGCCGGTTCGAGGGCTGGGCGTAGGCATAAGGTCGTGCTGTGACTAAAAACCGGCAGTTTTTGCAGTTGTCCACCAGTTGCCGCACTGATTCTAGCAGTGCCTTGCGACGGCCCCCGCTTTCCGGCACTTCGTCCAGACCGTCCAAGAAAAACAATGCGCCCGTTTGCTGGATGCGGGTTTGCAGACGATTGAACACCTCGTCAATCAGGGAAACCCCTAAGCGTTTCGACAATTCATCCCGCAGCGCTTGCCACAGCAGCGTATCCGCCGCCTTGACCGAGTGGGGAAAATAGGCGGCGGCGACTTCGCGCAAGATCAGCCGGATGGGCAGCAGGGGTTTGATAGTATCGGGAATGTCATCGTCCAATTTGCCGCCCGCCGCCGCTTCCGCCAGACAGCCCGCCAAATAATTGACCAACACCGTCTTGCCCGAACCCGGCTCGCCCAACAGCACGGCGAGGCGTTCTTTGGCAAGCGCATCCAACACCGACAAGCGTTTTTCTTCCTCTTGCCGAACTTGCGGTTCTTCCGGCCCGCTGCCGCGCCGCAAAGCGTGGAGGGGGACGTAAATGTCGGGCAGGCGCACTTCCTGTCCGTCCAAGAATTTGGAGTCGATGACTTCCAGCGGCAAGCGGCGGCATTCTATCGCCAAATGACGGTAGTAACGGGCCAGTTTTTCGTCCAATTCGGCGGTTGGGTCGGGTGTACCCAAATAGACCTTGGCGTCGTCACTGGCATGGATAACTTGGACATTGCCGCCGACATGACCGCCCACGGCAATGCTATGATCGCTTGCCGCCACGGCGTGGTTGCCTACTGCCAAGGCACCGGAACCTGCAAGAGAAGCACTTATGACTGGCGACGGCTTGGTTTGTTGCATTGCCCAATTGCCCAAGGCCGTGGAAACCTTGGAGGCCAATTCTTCGGGCGTGGCGAAGGTGTCGCGGATAATTTCTTGGCCTAGCCGTTTTCTGAAAGCTTGTTGGCGTTGCCACTGTTCGTCGGATTCCCGGTAATAGCCGGAATAAAAAAAGTCTTCTTCCGACAGGAATACCAAACGCGAAACACCTGCACTGACCGCCTCTTGGTATTCGCGGGCCGTGTATGAATCCTCGGTTTGATCGGGACTGCTGCCATGACAAAGCCCGACGATAAACACCGCAATATCGCATTGTTTAATTTTGGTTCGGCAAAACTCATCCGCTTGCGCATCACGCGCCCCAAAGTCTTCCATGCGGACACATTTGAAGCCATCCAGACGATTGATCACTTCGGCCACTTTCTCGCGATAGGCGGAAAGGTCCCTTGCTGTGGAACTGAGGAAAACCGCGCTTATCTTTTTTGATTCCATGGGTTTCTGCTTACCAATTTGTCCGGCTCTAGCTTCAAACATTGATGCAGCATTAAAATCCTTACGTTCAGTGTAAAGTTCGCTGATTTTCCGTAATGGAATAACTAACTTAGGATGATCATTGCCAAGTGTCGCTTCCATTATATCTAAAGAATGAATTGCCGCTTCCAAGGATTTATCGAGTTTACGATCTGAATAAAATAGGTTTGATAAATCAAAAAACTTTGCTATCAATTTAGGGCTATTTTTGTCATAGACTTTTTCTGTAATAATTATTGATCTCTCTAAGCACTCAATTGATTTTTTGATATTACCAATAGCACTGAAATTTTTCGCTAGTTCATGCATAGCTTCTGCCAGCCCGAATTCTTCCATCTGTTCATTCGATTCAAAGAGCTTTACGGCATCCATTAGGTTTATAAACGCATCATCGAAGCGGGATTCATCAATACACTCCCTCCCTCTATCCAGTAATGCTGAAATTTTATTTTCAATTCTTACCTTTTCGATATCCAACCATGGACTAGTGACCGTAATAATATAATCATAAAATATTTCATAGCTTTCTTTTATGGATAATCGGTCGGTTTCCTTGGAATCTTCAACCGGCAATCCTTCACCATAGGCATATTTTGACGAGTGCTGAATGCGTATTTTATTAAAATATTCTTCAAGGTCACACGACTCAAGATTGTAAACATTTTTAAAGGTGTCTTGGAACAAGCGTTGATATCCTATTGAAGCAGCATTATCCTTATTCACTATGTTACTGTTTCCATATCGCCAATCATATTCCAAGCCAGATTCCGATGTATCGATCCTTGATGGAAGTGGGAATACCATCAAGGGTCTTAGATCATCAGACTGTTTCCGGTAATTAACTACACCAGTCACAAAGTCTTTAACATCCGTCAAACTTTGTTGGTTAGGAGTAAACACCACTACCAACTTTTCTGGCATGAGCATGGTGCAAATCCCGCTCACATCGGTCAAACCCGTTCTGGAGTCGATAAGCACTGTATCATAGTCCTTTTCCAGACGAGCGGCGAAGGCACGAAAAAACCATGGCATTTTTTTGTGGAATGTGCGCCAGTCAAACTCAATAACTCTGCCCGGATATGTGCTATCGAAGTGTCCGGCTTTAAGTAATTTCAATTTAGGAACAAAAGTTTCAGAGATGTATGGGGCAAGGCTTAATTCATCGATATATTTACAGGCTTCTTCGTAGGTCGCATCTTGCGAAGGAACCTCTGATTCCTTGCTTTTGAGCATTTCAAAAAACTCCAACAAACCGGAACTTTCACCTAATGAATCAGTAGTTTCAATGTTATTATTTTGACCTTTGTCAAAATACCGATGCAGACCGGGTGCCTCGAGATCCCAATCAATAATCAATATTGGCTTTAATTCTTTTTCCGAATGCATTCGACGAGCCATCAGGCATGCAGTATTGGCAAGAGCCATAGTTCGCCCAGTACCACCCTTATAGGAGAAAAAAGTTATAATTGAGCCTCGCTTAGTTAGTTCTTCTGATACCATCACTTAGCTCCCCAAAAAGGTGACATAGTTATCTGCTTTTGCTTCCATTCAGCAATATCAAAATTTGGAAACTCAAAACCATGACAGTCTTTATTTGCAATTTGTTCATGGCTTTTCAATACATTATATATATCAAAAATTAGTTTAGCTATCTTTCTAATTTCTATCATGAAACCTCTGTTCCTTGATATATTACAAAAGGATGTATCGAATTTGACGAAAACATCAGAGTAATGAATATTATTTTTTATTTTGTCAGGAATATATTCTCCCGTACCTCTAAGAACCACGGGGATAATCAGACCACGATCTCCCAGTGCATCATCTGTCATACATGTTCGTCGATCATTTTCGATAGCCTCCATTGTGGCCAATTCCTTGACACAATAATCATGTTCAAAATATTTTGGAACAATGACCGCGACCATGCAGACACTTTCACATATCGCACGGGCAAGAGCTTTATTGTATTGATAGCCGGGAAGCAGTCTTTGGGAGTCGATGTAAATTTTTTTGTCCATATAGGGTTCAAGTTCATCGCCTAAAGCCTTGTTAAACTCTTCGGAAAAACGCTTCATTAGCTGCCCTTCCCCATGAGCGTAGCTGATGAAGCAAGCATTTTTTAATCCCATAATACAGATTACCGATTATTTACTTTTATACAATCAAGGCCGCCAATCAAAGCCAACAACTCACCAGGCAGCCCGCCAAGCATAGACTTACTCAAACCTCCCGTGTTGCCGTAACGGACATGATTGACCCATGCTTCAATGGATGCCACTAGCGAATCGGAATCCAGCAAACCGGCCTCCCAGAGTTTGACACTTTCGCGGAGTTTGCGTTGAAACTGCACACCCTTGCGTCGCTTGAGACGGCGGTGATCGGGGAAAACCACGAAGCCGAGAAACGGCAAGCCTTCCGTGACGGGCCTGGGGTGCGCCCCCTGGTGCAGGCTAAGTCGTAGCGTGGATATGCGCTGATTGATCCTACGCAAATTATCCCATAGCTCCGCCTTGTCGTCACCGAACACCAACAAATCATCCACATAGCGCACATACCCGCCACAAGACAACTCCCGTTTGATGAAATGAAACCCCGCTCGAAAACGGGTTCGATGATATTGCACAGCGCATGATGGACTACACGATCTCGGAAAGGGGCTGCGCTGATGAGGCGATGCTTCGGGTCGTGGATGTAAAAGCTCCGGTAACAACCGGGCCGGTAGTCACGGTTCAGCAATTCCCAACGAAGACAGGCTAAGTTGTCCTCCAGACGATATTCGAAGCTTGCCACTTCTGGACGGCCTCGCTTGCCCTTGGCTGCATGTTGGTAAGCGAGCATCAGATTGTCCCATCCCGCTATTTGTGTCAGCATTTGGCTATCAAGTTTAGGTGTCCCACCCCGGGAAATTCCAAGGGGCGGGACGGCAAGCTATTCGCCCGGACCCATAATCAATGGGGCGCGGCCAGGAACAAAACCCACCATTCTCCTCGGCCCGGAAGGTTCTAAGACCCGCAAGGCATTTCTGGAGCGAAGAATGTGGACACCACCACACGAAACCCGTTGTTGTTGTTGCGGTTGTCGGGATCGTTGTTGTTACGGTAGGCGCAGCGGACGTTCTCGTGATTGTTGTTGAACGCGCCGCCGCGCAACACCCCCAGGCGTTTCGGTTCTGCCCCCGCAAGGCAAGCCCGGTGCACCAGGCTTGCCATGCTCAGTCATGACTCACTTTCCTCCATCCGCCGAGCAGACGGCCTATTTCTGCCACTTGCTCGGCGGCATGACCATATTGCCCGGACGAGAGCCAGCCTAATTTTTCTGCCAGACGCAGGTAAACCCGCACTCTGGACAAAGCTTCGTCGGCCCTTTCCAAACGCTCGCGCCGTGCATCCCCACGCCTCTGATTCGCTTCCTCAAGACGCTCGCGCAGATCGAAGGCGGCATCCAGCAAGCGATGGGTGAAATCATGCCGCCGAACCTTGGGAAAGTGATTGCTCACCGGCAATAACCACGCAAGAAAATCGAAGGTGCGTGTGAAAATGGGCATTTCCGTTGGAGTCATATTGCCAGTCATGATATTACCTATCCTTGGCAGCGTCCAGTTTCATAATGCACTGGGCGTAGGCAAAGGGTAGCCGCCCAACCGCCACCAAAAAAAAATCGCGAGCCGCTGCGCGGCTAAGAACAGAGAAGAGCAGAGAAAAAGACAGAGATCAGAGAAGAGCCAGAGAACAGAGACTACAAGAATGGGGACACCACCACACGAAACCCGGAGGAGTTGTAGCGGTAGTCGGGATCGAGGTTGATACGGGAGGCACAGCGGACGTCCTCGTGATTGAAGATGAACGCGCCGCCGCGCAACACCCGCCGCCCTTCAGCTTTCAAGTCTTCCCGCTGCTGGCGTTTTTCCCCCTGTTCTGGATAAGGATAGCCTTCATAAATGCTGCGAGTCCATTCCCAAACATTGCCAGACATCTCCTCGTTGCCACAAGTCGAAACCCCACCCGGAAAACTGCCCACGGCACTGGTTCTCAGAATGCCGGTTTCGTAAAAGTTCATCCTCTCCGTGTCCGCCTCGCTCCCGACCCATGGGTAAATGCGGGCGGGGCGGTCATTCGCTTGCAATGGCAACAGCGGTAGGTCGGCATCCCCATGCCGACAGAACCCCGGACTTGTCGCGGCGGCAAGGGGTTGCCGCCCTACGGGGTTTGTTCCGGCGGCAAGGGGTTGCCGCCCTACGAGCGGTAGGTCGGCATCCCCATGCCGACAGAATCCCTGGATCAGGGGTTTGACCAGTATTTCCAAACCGCCACGGGCGGCCTTCTCCCATTCCGCCTCGCTGGGAAGTGTTACGGCCCAATTGTCCGGCAGACAGCCTTGTGACTGCCAACGGCCCGTCAACCACCGACAAAATGCCATAGCCTCATGCCAACTAACCCACACCACAGGGTGATTGGACGGCCCTTTCAGGCAATCCGGGTCGCCGGGTTGAGTGCCAGTCTGTTCCAGAAATAAACGGAACTGGGCGACGGTGACGGGAAAGTGGGCCAGCCAGTAGCCATAGGGGATCGAACACTCATGCTGCGGCTTTTCGTTATTTTGAGCCAGCCTATCATCCTCGCCACTGCCTAACAGAAACGCACCGGGCGGAACATAGCAAAATTGAATCCTATCCACCTCCGTGACTTCCGGGCGCGGGTCGCCTAGACGCGCCAACAAGTCGCCGACGAAGCAGCGTTCCTTGGCAGGCAACTTGGCTTGTGTCACCAAGTCGGTCAATCGGCTACAAACTCTTTTCCGCAAATCCAAGCCCAGTTGGCTGTCCGCCGTGCGCGAGCCAAGTTCTGCCAACACGTCCCCCGCCAACCAAGCCCGCCGCCAAGCGTTCTCTTGGTCTTGACCGTGTTCCGGGCAGAGTTCCCCTGCTAAAGCCAAGGGGCGGCTGGTGTCGCCCTGACGGTGCAGCAGAAAACCGACAGCCAACAAAATGACTTCGCGCCAACGGGGCGCGTCGTCTGCCAAAGCGGCGGCGTTGCGGGCAAAATCCCCTTCGCTGGTCAAATACACGCCGGCCAGGAATTCTTGGAAGGTGCGATGGGGGAAGGTGAAGACCCCCGGCAGCCGCTCGATCAACAGGCCGGCTCGGAGTTTCATGATGTCTAGCAGGTCACGCGCCCAATTCAAGTCGGGCTTGCCCTCGGCATCCTTGTTCAGGTTTGCCAATGCCTTTTGCAAGCTGGCTTCCGGGATGTCGGCCAGTTGACCGTCGCCAGTATCCCCCTGTTCATGGGCGTTGAAGGCCAAACGCCACAACACCCGCTTCAAGTCGATCTCCGCCCGCCCCGCACTATCCAGCAACTTGCCCAAGCCCGGACGGGTTTGCTTGTTGGCTTGTTTTTGTTCGTCCCAGCGGGATAGCAGCAAGTCCACGGTGTCTTCGTACAGCACGGCCCGTGCATCCGGCAAACGGCCTTTGTGGGTGTGGACCAAGGCCATGACGGTCAGCAATAAGGGGTTGCCTGCCATGCCGTGCAGATCGGGGCGGCGCACGGCTTCTTGCAAGCGTAGGGTCAGTCCGTCGCGTTCATCAGCATTTACCGTGCCTTTTTCGGTCAATTCGTGATACCAGGCCGCGATGAAGCGGTCGATCTTGCCGTCATCAAACGGGGATAGGGTAAAGACCGGAAACCCGGCAATTCTCAGATCTTCCTCGTTCGGGTCAGCCGTTTCTTGATAGGACAGGATGCGACAGGTCAGCAAATAGCGGTTGTCTGGGTAACGCTGGCTGAACGCCGTGACCGCATCGCGCACGAAGCGGCGTTGTTCGCGGGTGGGAATTTCGTCCAGGCCGTCGAACATCACCAAGGCTTTGCCCTGTTGTAGGCATTGTTGAATAGGTTCTGCCGCCTCGCCTAGGTTTTGTGCTTGCAAACGTGCCGTGATGAACGACCACAGATGTTGACACGACGGTTCGCCGCCTTGGATGCTGCGGGCATAATCGCGCAGGACAACCAACAGTGGCAGACAGTTGGCTTCTGACGGCGGCCAGCCGGTAAGACATAGCGAAACCGTGGACGGCTCGGCAAGCCCACAAGCCAAACGGTTGACAAAGGTGCTTTTGCCGCTGCCCGGATCGCCCAATAGCACCAGTCGGCGGTTGCCAATGACGGCTTCCAAGGACGACAGGGGGCGGCTCTTGGAATCGCCCCGTTCTTTCTCCCCATCTTGAACATCGGAAACTAAGGCAGTGGTGTCCAAGTCCACATAGACTTGCGCCAAATCCAACGGGGCTTGCTTGCGACTGGCATCCGATGCGCCCATGTCCAAACCCCGCAGACTCAGACGGCCCGTCAAGTAAGCCAACACGGCGCGGTAGATGGCTAATGCTTCCTTGCCGTCCTTGGGTGCCGGACCTTGGTAAACATCGCCATAGACATTGCCACTGATGGCAATGCTATGATCGCTCGCCGCCGTGGACCCTTCACCTTGGGCAATGGCACCTGAGCCGGTGTTATTGGCTTGCTTGGTTGAGGTAGCCGTCCGTGCCTCAGACTCTGCCTGACTGGTCTGGCCGGGTTTCAACCAGCGCCGAAACGTTGACAAAAAACCTGCAACCACTACTGCCATGGTCAATCCCTATTCTGCCCAATGGCAATGTTGCCCGTCACATTGCCGCCTACCGCAACGCTTCCCTTGCCCGCCGCTACCGCGCCTTCGCCTTGGGCAACCGCGCCATCACCGATGTTGCTGGCATGGAAAGCTTTGGTGTCGCCAGCGGCCTTCAGCAATTCGGTCAATTGCGCCAACAGTTGCGGCTCGGCTCGGAGGATGTCCTCCAAACCTACTTGGAACAAGGTTTGGAATTCCTTGCGTTCAGGGTCTTTTGCAATGCGCTCTAGGGCATTGCTCGCAGTCGGGTTGGATTCGATCTTCGGTTTCAACAGGCCCCAGAGTTTAGTGCAGGTATCCCATGCCGCCGAACTCAGTTTCTTGCCTGCTTCTTTTGCCGCCTCCTCGGTGCCTTTCAACAGATACGGCAGTGCGGGTGTCAGTGCGGCAGTGATTGCAGTTGCGATGGCGATGTCCATAGTTTCCTCTGCTAAAGAATTGGCGGGTGACGGCCATCGTCACGCTCGGTAACAGTTTAACAAATATTGATTCAGTGCTGGTTGCGTTTGGGGGCGGCCAGTATTTGGCGCTGGTAAACTTCATGCACTTCCGCAATCGGTTTGCGGTCCTTGCCGTACACCACGGCGCGGTGTTCGAAGAGTGCGTCGGGAATGGTTAGCGGCTGCTTTCTGCCTTTTGCCTCGTGGACAGGGTTTTCGATTTCCCAGCCTTCGGGCAGCGGCGACCAGAGCATCTTGACGGAAATCGTTTGCCGGTAGGGTTGCAAGGGTGCGACCGCTTTGCCGAATGGGGTTTGGGTGGTTTCCAGAAGCCGGTTCATGTCGGCGGTCAGCCTGCCGGGGACATACCAATTGTCGGCCTCGGACAATAATTGGTCGCCGCAGTAAAGCCTTACTTTCCGGTGTTTCACATTTTTAGGCTCGTTCACTTCCAAGCGTTGCATTTGTTCTTGGCTAGGGGGCTTGTTGTCGCCAAGAACCGGCTGGGCGACAATGGACGGGACGGCTGCAAGCCGGTGGGTTTGACACCATTTTTCGAGGGTGTGCGTGGCACTTGGGCTATCGAGTAGCTCGACGTTGAGCGTTTGCATGATCGCGTAGGCTTCTAGCCGGGATTGGAAATCGTCTTGCCAAGACAGTAGAGCTTTTTCACGCGAACAGGCTGGCGCGGCAGATAACACCCATGCCAGCAAAACAACCGACCTGACAAGGGCCGGACAGCGGGAAACGGGGTTTGTTTTGTGGCTCATGATCCCTACTTCGACAATTAAAAACCGCAGGGCGGACAACGTAAAGAGTCCGCCAATCTAACACATCAACACACACGGCCCGTCAATGTGAGCGAGTTTTTCGAGCCTTGCCCCCCTATTGTTGCATAAACGCATGTTCGACAACCACCTGTTCAACGTGGCAAACATGGCATCAAAACCAGTCTTCCTGCGGGTATTGCTCCGGTGCCTCGCCATGTTTTTCGATTATCGCCGGAGTTTCAATGGAGGGGTCGGCATCAATCTCCTCTACGACAATATCAAACCTCCAACTCTCACCAAAATCGAACAAAAAGCCGATGGTCATTCCCTTATGCATGAGTATATCGCCGATGTTGACATCACAGTCGAATGGATCATCCGAGTATTCCATATATTGATGGAAGATTTTTTGTGTCCTGCCGAAGGGGTCTTTGTAGCTAAACATGTGCAAATGATCGTGGTCGAAGTCGAACGCATCCAGTATCGTGTTGGCGAAGAGGGCAAAGTCATGCTCCCCCGACAAGGCCACCCTCCTCCAGCAATCCTTGCCCAGCGAAACCTTGAAAACATGGGTTCCACCTTGAAACTCCGCATCTGGAATTTCGAGTTCGCGCTGCCACCCGCGAATCCAAGGCCGCACCAGACGGCCCCAGTATTCGAAATATTCCAAGGGTTCCAAAATCATGCCAAGGTCGCAGTCCTTAACCTCTTCCGGCAATCCGTCGCCTAGCATGGGCTTTTTGAAATACAAATCCACGCAACTCCCCAAGACGGCATCCCCCCAGTCCGTCAGGCGTATTTCGGAGGGGGACCATGTTTTGCTGACGCCTGGGCCGAACAGCCTGATCCTGACGAAACCAAACAATTCCAGCAAAGCCAGATTGTGCAGTCCCGGATAAAATTTCAACATTTCGGCTTCATGGGGCTGGGCGATGGTCAAAACGCCCTGCGCTTGGCGAAGCTCTTTGAAAGTTTCCCTCAACTTGGACAGGCAGCGGTCTGGCCCATCCCCTGTGCTTTCCCCGATTGTTTCAACACTCGACCGGCCCCACCATGCCTTGAGCAGCTCGAAATACCGTTCAGCCCTGTTCAGGGAACGCCAGCTTTCCATCGCGACCGGATCAAGCCGCAACAACGGCTTTTTGTGGTTGTCTATCGTGACAAGCCCCGTTGAACGAAGCACCAGATAAAGCCCGTTGATGGGCGGGTAGGATTTTTGGATAGGGCGCTTGCTGCCCAACAAAACTGGCTGGCTGAGGCGCGAGTTGAGGGTATGCAGTTGGTTTAACTGGAGCAAATGCGCTGGCGTGACTGGAATTCCCTCATTGCCGATCAATTCCAAGAGTACATCAAAGTCCCCCAGAATAGGACTGGGGGGCCGGTTATCAAAGTCTTGCGTTTCGAGCAAGCCGATTTGGCCGGGGGTCAGTAGCGAAGAAATGGCTTGGCCGTTCATGTGGGGTGAGGAAATGGCTCGTGTGGGGTTGTCGATTGCGATATTTTGATTGATCCGATGGACGGCTTACAACGCAAGATGGCGGAAAAATTGAAAGTCCAGCAATAATATTAAGGATTAGCCGAGTATATTCTATCAAACCCTCTTCTGCGTATGCGCCAAATAGACATTTACTGCCAATGCAGTTGCCATACAAGCAACCGGCATGGCCTGTGGATGCACTGGAAAGGGAAAGGTCAGTCCAACCAGCAGCAAATACAATATGCCAAGCAAGGCAAAAAAGCTATACCGATGTGCCAGCGGGCTTGAATAGTCGAAGTTGGACTGCTTGATTTTACGACGGGCCAGCCCGTCCGTGGCAAAGGGGAAAAGGATTGCCAGCAGGAACGGCCACCATGCCAGCATCAGGAAAAACCGCAGCATCGACTGGTAGACGCTATCCCACAGCACTTGAATACGGGCGGCGATGAACGGGAACAGGTTGTCCCTGCCAATGTCTTGAAATCCGATGGAGCTTTGCCGCTCGTGTTCGCTGGGGATGAAATACCGGTACACCCTGTCCTTTACGCCAGTTCGCACAAACAGCCGGTCAAACCAAGCCGTGGCGGTGTGGCGGATTTCGGCATCTTTTTCCTTTCCAAGGTAGGACACGACCATCGCGTCCTCGGTGTGCTGGACCGTCTTCAGCCAATCGTCGGACACCAACGCCGCGACAAAGACGACTTCCAGCAGCCAGATCATCAGGCTCAACAGGATGCTACGCTGCATCCGCTTGGCCTTGCCCCATAGGATTACCGTCCAACACTGACAGCATTCGTTCTGGCAGGAGTTGTTGGCGCAGTCCCGTGGCCGTCTGGCCCGGAATCTCGTTGCTTAGTTCCTGGAACAGCGTATCGACAAACAATGCCAGCCTGCCCCTGTCCGCCAAGGACTGCTTGAACAAGCCGTCGTGGTAAGCCCGCAGCGCCTGGGATAGGCTGCGGGCGGTGATCTGTGCATCAAAGTCCGTAGCAGAACCGACATGGGTGATAATGTCGTTGCCAGCATTGCCATTACTACCGCCACTGCGATGCAGCCTCAGATATTCCATGGCCTTCTGGGAAACCTCTTGAGTACCGGGCCAATCGGTTTCGAGCAAGGCGAGTATTTTCCGTTCGTGCGGATGCTGGCCGCACCAGCCTTTTAGGGATTTGGGGTTAATGCCGATTTTTGTCATGCTTGCTTTCTTGGTGATGGTGGTGGTGTGGGTTCCCTGTCCAGGCGGGAGCGCAGCACAGGCAAACGGCCTTTGACGATGCGCCCGCCCGACAGCTTGGCGATGTAGTGCAGGTCGGGCAGTTGCCCAAGCAATTGCGGGGCGAACAAGTCGCCTTCCTCCTCCATCAGGCGCTCGCCGATGTTGCCGGAGAACACCGCCGGGTTTGAAGAATGGGTCGATACGCCCTGCGTCCGCATGATGTATTTCAATCGGGTCTTCGGTAGGTTGTCGGTGATGTACGCCTGGGTTTCCGCGTCCATGACGCGCAAGGCAATCAGGTTGTTGACGTTGCCGAGTATCTGGCGGGCCTTGGCTTCCGAGCCTGTCCGTGCAGAAAAATCAGCAAAGGTCTGGGTGGCGATGAACAGCCTGAACTTGGCCCCGCGCCCCTTGTTCAGCAGTTGGATGCACGGGTCGTTGATGACTTCGGCGGCCTCGTCTACGAAGATGTTGACCGGGCGGTTGTCGAGTCCGTAGTTGTAGCGGTCGCCCGCGACGGAGGCCAAGTCCGCCAACAGGATTGAACCAATGGCGCTGCCCACCATGCCGTCCGACAAGGAATCCAAGCCGATGTAGGCGACCTGGGCTTGGTTGATGAGCCTCGCCGAGTCGGTGATCGGGCGGGTGTCGTCGATGTCGTTGGGGTCGGGCGACAGCAGCGGCCCGAGCGTACCCGAGGTCAGCATGTTCATGATGGGCAGTAGCGAGGCCACCATCTTGCCGAAGTGGGTGCGGTCATGCTCGAACATCGACACCAGCCCTTCCAAGTCGATGTTGGGATGGTCGGCCTGCACCGACTCGCGGTAATGCTTGACCAGGAATGCGGCGCGGGTTTCCGCGTCTTTGGCCTTCAGGGAAACCCGGTTGCGCCAGGCCGGTTCCAGCACGAAGTCGAAATACCGCTCCAATGCGCGGCACAGCAACACACTGGGACCGCCTTCCAAGTAACGGCGGAGCTTCACCAGCGTAGGCCGCTGTTCGATGGCGAACAGCCCTTGCACGATGTTGTCGAGGGACTTCTGGCCGAATGCCTTGAACGGGTCGGAAACAGTGTCGCCCGGTATCACCGTGGCAATGCGGCTGGCGACTTCCGACGACCGGTTGAAGTTGCGCAATGGATCAAGGCGAACGCTGTCCTCCGGGAACGCCGGGTGGAAATACACGAAGCGCTTTGGGTCCCCGGCCAGTATGCAAGCCCGCTCGGCGCACCACTTCAAATCCTTGTCGCCCTTGGGGTCGATGATGATGACCGCCTCCTCGCGCAGCACCGCCTGAGTAACGAGGCTATCGAACAGCCGGGTCTTGCCCGCGCCCGTGGTGCCGACGATCAGGGTGTGGCCCGCCGTGTGGCTGATGGGCTGGAAAACTTCTTCTTCATGAGTCTCAAGCCCGTGAACCCAAGTGGCCCCCATGCGCTGGTGGTCGGGCGGGATGAGTTCGGACACGTCCCGCTTGAGGATTTCGTAGGCCAACTGGGCATGGTGCTGGCCCCAGTCGAAGCCCCAGCCGAACCAAAGCCAGTCGGGGTGCTTGCGCACCGTGCGGACCAGCTTCTCCACATCCAGATATTCAAACTTGAATCGGCGCAAGCGGTGTTTTCGATACCAGACTCCAATAGCAGAAGGCAGACGATAGATCGCCATGAAACCGCAAAAGCCGATCAGCCATAGGAATGGAGACATTGGCAAACCCGACCGGCTGGCTGCAATCCAAGCCAAGGCCGCGCCAATTACCCAGCCGAATATGGCCCTTGCCTCGAAGTTGGGCCGCCACGGCAATTGGTAGTCGTAGTCGCTTTTCATGCCTCGCCCTCCTTGCTGACTTTCAGGAAACTACTGCCTTCCAGTTGCGCTTCGGGATGGCGGTGCAGTGCAACAATCAGCCTGGATCGGGTGATTCCGGTATTCTGCGCCAAATACCAGTCGAGGATGGCGTATGGAACGGACAGCCATTCCGCAGTCTCTTCGACTGGGCAAGGCAAGCCATCGTTTTCCCTGATACGCCGGATCAGATCATCTGCCGAGCCGGTGTCGTTGATCGGTTCCCTTTCCAGAGGGACTGTGGGGCTTGATTGGACTGGCTTCGCTGGTTCTTTAGGGATGCCGGTCGCAGATGAAACGGTTTTGGTATGCACACTGGGTTGCGCTGGCACTGGCTTGGCGGTTTCGACATCCCCGTTTTTCTTAGGTTGTTCCGCTACTGGCAATGGAGATATGCGATTTTCTTTGTTGGGGGTTAGAGTTTTATTGGCGGTGACAGGCTGTTTGGCTGCTGGCACTGTATTTGATGGCACTAATGAAGCGGCTGGTTTTCTGGCATCGACTTTTTGATTGCCCATTTCACCCACCAACGCCAGCCAACAACGGCTTGCCTCACGGTTCAGCATCAATCCCCGGATGCCTTCGATTTCACGCAGCTTGCGCATCGGGGTTCGGATGTCGGCTTCGATTAAGCCAGCCCTGTCCAAGAGTTCCAGCGATTCGCTTGGCTTCCTGCCGAGTTTGAGTGCCATGCGATAGTGTGTTCTTGGCTCTCGAAACTATCCCAATCGGCTTTCTTGATGTTGTAAGGCGGGTCGGCAAACACCAGATCAATGCTTGAACCGTCCAACGAAGCCAGCCAGTCTATCCTGTGCCTTGATAAAGCTTTCCATTCGGGTTTTCATATTGCAGTTGGAAACCCTTGGAAATTGACTCAAAGGCTATTTCTTTGCCTTTGATTAGTCGTCGGAATTCGTTGAATTCCAGCAGGGAAAGCTGTTCCATGAGGTTGGAGAATTTAGATTGAAACGTACAACATGTATGTGCAGTACGGCATCTTTTTTGCTGCTCAATTTTGACGCAAAAACACTACATTTTATTTCTCAGTTGGATAACTATCTAAACCTAGTTTCTTTGCGCTTACATCAGCCCTTATAGACTTATATAGAATCCCCGAAACTTTTCTAATAATATAGATTGACACTGCATGGAATGGGTTGAAAGTAACATCAAACTTGCTATGTCCTTTAATGATAGGAATAGCAAAATCCAGGCTTTTTAGGTCATCCAAATCTATAACCCACTTACCACCATAATTTTTAATAATTAATTCACCTAAATACATTGCAGCAAATTGTTGATCCTCATCATCTTTCTTTATGTTTTCGGTTGACAAATATCGTTCAAGTTCATTGAGGCTATCAATCGAATAATCTAGGTTATAGCCTTTATTTTCTGCCTTCTCAATAAGGAAATCAGGTAGACAATTGACTTCTGCAAGAAAAGACTCAAATTTTTCCTTATCTTGCTTCTCGTTCATCAAAATAAAATCATAAATTAAATTTTTGCTTTTGTCTTATGAAACGCAAGATATTTTAGGTCATCTTGTGCAAAAATATCTATCCCTGCCCCCATGTAAGCCCTCATAAGTTCATCTGCCGCTATATCTTCTTCGCCGTCATCAAACAATATTTGACCATATCGTAAATGGAGAAAAGGATTTCCTATGGCCCCAGGGCATGTCATTACATATTCAAGGGCTTGTCTTGCTGATTTTCTTTTCCCCATCAGAAAACAGGCATCAGCAATTGCTGCTAGTATCCAAGTCGATGCCTCCCAATCATTCTTAGGTTCTGGTATCAATTTCCAAGATTTATTGTATTCTTCTACAGCATCATCATATTTATGTTGGTTAGCTAACTCGTCGCCATTTTTACAGAGCCGTGTTATTTCTTCATAGGTTAGCTTATCCAATTCTCGCGCTTGTGAAGACATGATTAATTACTTAAAATCATAAAAGGTCATGGCTTCGAATAGTTAACCTTAGAATTACCAAAGTATTTAATAGCAGCTAATGATCTTCTGTCTGACACGTCTTCATCATTCTTCACCTGATCAGGATAAAGCAAATCAATGTTGAAATTTCCATTATCAATGACGTAACATAATACACGCCATTCTTTATTTCCTTGAAGCTTTTGCCATTCTTGCCATAGCTGCATAATTGATTTACGAACTGGTCGAGGACAAAATCGAAAGCGAACTGAACCCGATGGATGGTTCACATAAAACATATCGGCAGAAATAACTCCATCCAAAACCTCTGCATAAATAAGCAACTTACCTGACAGGTCATTAGCCGCTTCAAGTGCTTCAAGTCCAATTTCTTGATATAATCTTTCAATCGTTGAGTTCATTACTTACCTCTCAATGTCCGCCGGAACGATTTATAAACGTCTTCAAATACGGCATGTCGCCAATAGTATAGTACACATCCAACTCGCTTGGTCTAAGAGAATTTGCAGGATAAGTCGGTTGGATATCTATGGACACAGATTTGCCAGAATCTATAGCTCGTTTCCATGTATTTTCCAATGATTTGTATTCACCCCGATTAAAATTCATATCTTGCGCGAAATGGTTGAAATCATCTCGTGGGCCATCAAATCGATGTCCCACATAATGTCCACCTTCGTCCGTTGCCAACCGATATTCACCACCAGCCCGTAATTGTGCTGATGCACTTCGACCTTGAGCAGGATTACTGACGAGTTTCCCTTCAATTTTTGTCGTGCGGTTCAATTCATCTATCGTGTATGTATAGCTTTTTCTAGCTTCTACACGAGTAGTGATTTTGGCGACTCCAGTCTTTGCCAAAGGGAGTTCTGTTGATGCGAATGTTGGGTCATCGACGCTACGCTTGCTATTTCCTTCGTGCTTCAACTGCGACGGCGTAGCAGCATTCGATGCCGCAGCCGCGCTACTGACAGGTTCGGCTTTCCCGGTTTGTAATTTTGGATTTCTGAGCAAATCCTCCCAGTTTTGCTCAACCCAGTCGGCGAATGCCTTGGGTAGCTTGCTCTGCCGCAATTGCGCGACAACATCCGCCACCGTGACATCCGCCGTGCCTTGGATGCCTTTGGTTAACACCGAACGGCCCGTGGACGCCATCCCCTTGCCCACGGAAACGCCGCCTTTTCCCAAGATCAAGGCCACCACGCCTTGCAGGATCAACCGGAACAATATCCCTACGCAGCGTGCCAGGCCACGGGCGGCTTGGTCAATTTCGTAACTAGGGAACATTCTGTCGTTATCCGCCGCAATCCATGCCCTCCAAACGGCATTTTCCAAGGTCGAAACCAATTCACCCAAACCTTGGCCGATAGCCTCCGCAAGGAATTTCAGCCCCATCCATGTCAAGATGAAAGTGCCGATGTCCAAACCAAACTGACTGCCAGCCACCGCACCCGGAAAAGCGCCAACCCCGCCGAGAAAAAAGCCAATGGCCGCACCGGCCCCCGCACCAGCCACCGCACTAAGGCCAAGCACCGCCAGCATTTGCAGCAGTCCGGGTAGGAATCCCTTGATAACTTGGTCTAGTTGATAGCCGGTTTCCTGATAAATGGCCGACGGGATTAATGACAAGGCTTCCCGGTAAGCCTCCAACAGGCATTCCACCTTTTTGGTTATGTCGGCTCTGCTCATGGGTATGATAGCGTAATATGACTTTGAGACTAAGAATTTTTAATGGAATCAACAGGTAGTTCATAGGGCGGGTACAGGGATTTAATCCGCCGAAAGGAACGACAGGCTAACAACAACATTCTGCGGAACACGTCCATGAATCCGCCTTACGGCCTTTCATTCCCGCTCGCCAGCCAAGCGCAATGCTTGTATTTCCATGGCGGGTGTAAACCTAAATCCGGCGATTTTTAGCCTAGCCAAAACATTGCCCACGGAGTCAATGACGCCTGTTTGCTTAGCTTTAATCAAAATCCCCAACAAGCCAGTAAAACGCAGATTTAGATTATCAGCCAGCTTTCTTGCCTTGCGGTCATCGAGAATCAGGGTTACATCATCGAATTGATAGGCTAAGGCGATAGTGCTTGCCTCGCCCAAGTCAACTAGGTTATGCAAAATGTTCAGCTTGGTTTTATCCTGCACCGAATGAACCTTAATCCAAGCGGGGACCAACACGCCAAATTCAGCCGCGACTTCTTCGGAAATATGGATAATGCCGTATACTCTGCGCAATAGTTCCAATTGCCCAATATTATCCAATGCAATCAAGCAACTGGTATTAGAGAGCATATCAGGCATTGTGCATATCCCGCTCTAACTCATCGGCATCATAATTGAAAGCCGACACATTGGCGCGGCCCAATAATTCCATGAAAGCCCGCTTGGGCAGACCCGCCAATTCAGCGGCTTGACCTATAGACAGTTTTCCTTGCTCATACAAGCGAGAGGCTAAGATCAGGGTCAATTCCTGTGCGTCTATGTCCACAAAGTCAGGTAAGCGTAGTTGTAGGGTTTGCATGGTTTGCCTCAATCAGTTTAAATGCTGGATAGACGATTCGATAGTGTGTTCTTGGCTCTCGAAACTGTCTCAATCGGCTTTCTTGATGTTGTAAGGCGGGTCGGCAAACACTAGATCAACGCTTGAGCCGTCCAACGAAGCCAGCCAATCAATAGAGTTGCCTTGAAACAACTTGCCGTTTGGGTGTTCGTATTGCAGTTGGAAGCCTTTGGCAACCGACTCAAAGCTTAACTCCCTGCCCTTGGCGGGTCGGCGGATGTCGTTGAATTCCAGTAGGGAAAGCTGTTCCATGGGTTGGTGGTGTGGTGATGTTAGGGGCATTATACCTGATGAAAAAGCTCTATAAATGTAGGGCGGATACAGGGATGTGATCCGCCGAATGAGAACGTCCGTCCGTCCCACAACATTCGGCGGAACCCGTCCATGGTTCCGCCTTACGACCTTCATAGGTTGTGCTGATGAAGGATGCGCACTGTTTCCAATAGAAGCACTTCGTGCCTAAGTGAATTCTATGGGCCTAAATTTCTAAATTGTATTCGGGTTGTCACTTTTTATTCTTCAGAAGTTTCCCCTTCTTCATGGTTTTGTTCCCTTGACTTTTTATCATTCTCAACATGTTCCCAAGCTTCATCTTTCTTAACAATCAAGCTATCCCACAATGTTACCGACTCTGGTGATTCTTGAATAGATTCTGCTAGGTTTTGAACGGAGGAAATATGGTTTATTTCTCTAAACTTTTTATGTTTCTTAATATGTTCCCTAGTTTTACCTTTCTTTACAACTAAGCTATCCCACAATGTTACCGACTCTGGTGATTCTTGAACCGATTCTGCTGAGTTTTGATTGGTAACAATTTCAGGTGATTTTGACTCAATTGTCGCTTTATGATGATACGGGTTAATATTAAGTAAGATAAGTTTTAAAATACTAAGGGCATCATCATTCTCCGATTTTGGCAGAAGTTGAATAAGCGAGATGAGTGCATTCCCAATAGTATACATCGGTACATCAGCAATATATCGTTGAAGCCAAATGGTGTCAGGGAGTTTTTTTTCACACTCAAATTGCTCTCTAGCATCTTTGAGTAACAAAAGTAGTTTGCTCTGTAGTGGCGTAAGCGTGAGGGATGTACTGTCAGAAAGTGATCCGGATTTTAAATCAGCGATTATTGATTTCCAATCGATAGATGATTGTATAAGTTTACAAAATAATTCCTCTATTTTACCCTCCCGAGCATTTCTAACAGAAGAAATCAAGTCTTTTAAAGTAATTATATCTTCCTCGTCTACGGTATGCTCAATCGGTTGCTTTTCGTGGCTATATATATCCTGGTGTATGATTAAATAATTAGAAACACTGGAAAAACTAGGAGTATAGGTTTTTTTAGTGATGGGAAAGTTTGCAAGAACCCTTGTAAGTATCTCAGAATCAGTTTCATCGATCTTTGCTGAGAATTTCGTTGGATTTATCTCTTTAGATGCTTGCCAAGACAACCAAACAGGCGCTGAAATAAATTCATAGCTAATATTTGAAACTGCCTCATTGATTACTTCTTTCTCCATACAGGCTCTATAGGCTTCCATAAAATAGTGCCAGCTTAACTGAAACATGGGTGGACTTTTCAAATTAGCAATTAAAGTTTTTGCATCAGTTGGATCAACGGTTCCGTATTTATTTTGAAGCATCTGAAGTTTCCAGCGTAATATAAGCAAATCAGGGTAATCTTGGCCAAGCAGAGTCGATACCTTGTCTAAAATTTTCTCCACAAGCTCTAATTTTGTTTCATTAGCGCGCAAGATTAAATGGGCTGCAAGCAAACCCAACATAGGATTGCTGAGTTTCTCGCTGATTACAGCTTTCACAGCTTCCATTTTTTTTTCGTCGATGTCACTACGTCCACCAGACAATGCTTGCCTGAAAACTTCCGAGATTCTAAGTTCGGTGCTGTTAGCATCGAAACCGCTATTGGGTTTGGAAAACACCATAGCTGCTCCGTCGAAGTCAGCCCCAAACTGCTTGGACTCTTCACGGAGGAACATCGGGATAAAAACTTGAAGTGACCACCCCATTGGAATCACCAAAGGGAGGCATAAGCGCTGTTTGTCTGATTTCAATTGAGACAATACATAGTTGCCAGGGGTTACTGACGCACTGGCAATGAGAAAACCTTGTTTAGGTACAAACGTACCGATAGCTTCCAATGAGAAGGACTCGCTACCATCCAAATTGCTTAAGGCAAATCCTTGAAAGTATTGTGCGTATGTGGCAAGATCATCAGACTGGAGGTCAATAAACATTGATGATATGTCGCGCAAGTAGATGAGAACTGCCGCACCTTCACCTAGTGGGGAGGTTGCGGTGAAATTCTCGGTTGCTTTACACATCACCTCTTTGTGAGATTCCTTGAAGGTTGAAGTATATTGCAACGGAATCGGCGAAGGGAATTCTAATGGAGGGAGACTAATTTTTTTTTCACCATTGGGTTCATTCTCTTTGACCAAAAACAATTTTTCACTGAATTGGTCGCCAACCCGTAACTTAGCGTTATAGATACCTTGTTGGACAGCCAATTGGACATTAGCAATCCCTCGCGCACAGACCTGAAATTTGCCATTTAAAATGATGACCTCAGACGATTGGTCGTCTGGCAATACATTTAACTGAATTTTAGAGCTGGACATGCTGGACTCCACCGCTAACAACTGCGAACAAACCTGAATTATTCAAACCACCTGATAGTTCATATTGGTAATAATCTGGTAATAATTCAAGTGTGAACATTTTATTTTTAAAATCCAATGTCTCTGAACCACGATTATCACGCCATTTTACTTTTATTACATCCGAATTCGGATATAACTCACAAGAAACGATAGTATTAAGTTCACTATCACGAATCTCTATGACCGTAAATGATTCCAAAAAGGAAAGCAACTTGAAGTTTTGGCGGATCGGTGATTTCTTAGCGTGAAATTTAATCTCTCCATTATTTGGTAAAACAAACTCCGGTTCAGGGACAGGAGAATCACCGCAAATTATTGACCAACTTTCTAGAAGATGATTTTTAAGTTCCGTACTTGTAATTTTATCAAATGGGCTTGAATGAGGCTTAACTTCAGAAAATGCCTTAAAAAACGCATGAGTAAACAGCGAATAGTATTTATCGTCAATACGCCGCTCTTGTGCCTTACCACCCTTTGGTGCTGCATAAATGCAAAAAAGTTTGACATTGGATGAGTTACTATTTCCGCTTATATTAATTGGAGCCTTTTGTATTGGACGGGTGAACTCAGCATCTCTACAGCAATCCATAATAAGGACAATCTCATTAAATATCGCATTTTCTTTTGTTTTGTTAGCATAATCAGTACCAGCTATATTTTCAGCCATATTGGGTGTGGCCATAGCAGCATAAAGTGTAGCTTGTGGGTTTTCACTAATTCTCTCACAAAAGCCATGACCTGAAAAATATAAATAAAGGCGGCTTGGAAAATGTTTGAAAGTTCCCTTTTCATCTGTAACCAATTTTTTATAAGCACTAAAAAATTCTGCATATCCTGGTGGAAAATTATCTGTATTAGCTCCAATTTTAATATTATCAGGACTACTGATACGGGTAATATGTTCTGGATTTACATTACCTCCATCAGGGGAAGTCAACCAGCCAGTCATTAGATCTAGGTCATTGGGTGGCCCTTTTAACTCAGGGAAATAGTCATTATCCCAGTATTTGCTTATGCCTACCAAGATTGCATAATCATCTGTATAATTATTCGCCATCATTCTACCTACCAGTTTTTGATTAAATAGATAATGCTGTCAAGGGTTATTTTGTCATTATCGAAATCACCATGTTTTTTTGACGTGCTACTGAGTCCATTGCCTGCATTGGATGTTACCGACCATACTTTCGAGTTAGCAATTATTTGCAAATCTGTTCTTACTTCTGCAATCTGAGGGAAACTAGTACTATCATAAACTCTTTTGTTGCTGATGTATCGCTCCATTCCCAAGATAGGGGCATCTATGTCAGCTATCCATGCCCCTGCGTGATCAACATGCCCCTCAAGCAAACCGGAAACAAAATACAGCAAGGAGCGAATATATAGAATAGGGATCAATACATCATCTGATTCGACCTTATCCATCATGCAGAACATTCTGAAATGGACGATTCTATTGTCTTGATTGTAGTGTATCTTCAACGTTGATGCGAAACGATCATGGCGTACAGCGGGGGCTAGAAATATAATATCAAATTTAAGTTCCGGGGCATATTGAGCCGCGGCATCCAGAAACTCGCAAATATAAAGCGCACCTGTACTGTGGCCAATAAGGGTAATTTTATTAAAGTTTTTTCCCGCTGCATGGAGGGTTCCAAGCTGCTTGACCACTGCCGTGCCACAACATTGAGGATCATTCCCAAAGCTGTCTACGGTATCTTTCTTCATCTGATTCCAAATGGTGGAACCTACAAAGTCCAAATAGGCTGCTCGTAATACCTCCTCAACTATCGTGCAGTAAACACCATGATCGCGTCCTGTGGCAAAGCGTTTGATAACTTTTATGATGATCTCGGCGACGAACGTGGCAACCTTAAACCAAACAAGTGCACCTTTAGTCGTTGCGGTTGTGTCGGGAAACAACCGCCCAAGTGCGTAGCCACTGACCAACACAACTGGTGCGACCGCCGTTGTACCCGACCCTTTGGTTGTGACATGCCCTCCTACAACGGCATTATGAAGTTGTTGAATTGCCTTCTGAAAGTCAGGATCACCATCTAATCCAAATTGAATTTCGTTAACTAGTTCGTCTTCATTTAATGCCACACCTTTTGTGGTAAAAGTTGTTGCAACTTTCCCTTCATTAGTGATTGGTGGCTCTGCGGCTTCACCGTTAAACCATAAATCGAAGTCCCTACGCAATTGAACCTCATTTATCGCTTGCCCGGAACTGCCTTTGGTTCCCACTTGACCGCCCAGTTTTTTCGCGACCCATTCTGCAACCTTTTTCACCAATTCCCGAAATGCTGGGTCTGCCAATATATCTTTTGGATTATTGATTAGACTTTCGACCAAACCTGATTCCCAAACAAAAAAAAGTGGATAAGCTCCTGCGTCATGGTATGGTTGGTAAAGATCATTTGCAATATTACGCCCACTCTCTTCGCTATTTAATCCACCATGGAAGTGAATTACCAGTCCTTTATCAGGTGCTGACTTCAGGGCTTCATCCAATATTCGAGCAACATCGCTAGGATGAGAAGTAGTACCATCATCGAACTTGCCATTCCGACTATGTAAAACGTTATCTTGTTGAATATTCATGAATATAACCTCTACTTAAAATAAGGTTTAGAAAAATAATCAAAACATAAACTCAAGTCACAATCACACTCACCGGGTCAGTCCAAACCCCCTCGCCGCCGCTGCCGATGGCACGGATGCGGAACCAATAGGTCTGGGCGGGGGTTAGCCCTTCCAGCAGGATATGGGTTCCTGTTGCCGAGTTGGTGGCATGTTGCCAATTGATTTCAATGGTAGGGTCGCCCTGTGCCATTTGCACATCATAGCTTTTCGCCCCGGCGAGTCGTGCGACATGCAGCATTAAGGAGCCGCTTTTTGGGCCGTGGGTAATCTTAAAATCGGATGGGGCGGGCAAAGTGCCGCCGTGTATGCCTCGCACGATGTCCTTACGCAGATCGTAGCCGGTGGTAGCCAGCATAGCCGTGTCAAGATGGGCAATCAATTCCAGATAATTGGCAAGATGTTTGAGCAAATCGGTCAAAGTCTCCCTTGTCGCATCGCGTTGGGCGATTTTCAGGGTATCGCGGGTCAGGCTGGCATGGTAGGCATCCAGATAAAGCCTAAATGCCTCATTGAGTTGGGCCAAGGACGGGACTGGCTCCGGCCATGGCTCCGGGAAATTCTGGTTATTGGTTAAAGCGGACAGGATATTTCCGGCCTTGGCCTGGAAATCCGCCTCGTTGAGTGAATCAAATGCGATGACAAGCTTGGGTTGCATGATTGTACTCCCACTCTATTGTTTAGCCTTTTGGTAGGACAAAGCCTTGATTATCAGAGATCATTGTTGATCTATTATTTCCTGAATGCAAGTGAAGTTTACTTATTTTTGGGTAATTATAAAAAAAGTAAGAGAAAAGACATGGAAACTTGACGGATAGGTTATGGCATCTTGAGGGAAAGGTCATGTCACCTTGAGGGAAAGGTCATGCCATCTTGACGGATAGGTCATGGCATCTTGATAGAAGGGCCATGGCACATTGAGGGAAAGGTGATGTCACCTTGATAGAAAGGATAGGGCAACTTGACGGAAAGGTTATGGCATCTTGAGGGAAGGGTCATGCCACCTTGACGGATAGGTCATGACACCCTGAGGGAAAGGTCATGCCACCTTGAGAGAAAGGTCATGGCATATTGAGGGGAAGGACAGGGCATCTTGATTTATGGACTGCAACGATGTTTGTGCCGGTGATGGACATTAGACTTTATCGGAAACCTTCCCCTGAATCAGCAGCAGCGCGACCAATAACTAGGTTTCCGATAAAGTCTATTTGGCTACTCGAATTTGAAACTGGGGATGGGGCAGTCTGTTGGAAAGCCCGACATGTCGCTGCACCCTGCCGGGCCGCGCCCGCCGACCGGCTGCCGGAGTCGATTGGCAGGCAGGAAAACGCCCTGCGCGTGGGCGTGGACGGCGAGTCGTGGGCGGTTGGCGTGAATCCCGGCAAGTTTTCGCAATGGAGCCGGCCGTTGCACGGCGACTATGTGGAAACCCCGTCCTACCGGGCGTTGTTCCTTGCCTCGTTGTTGCTGTCGGGTCAGGACAGGGTGGACGTGTTGGTGACGGGATTGCCGGTTTCGCAATGGCTGGACGTTTCCAATTGAACGGATTGAGGAGGCTTTGCGAACCGGCAAGGGGCATGTCCTGCTGTTCGGACGGGCAGTGGAAATCCAGCCCTACCTGAAGCAAGCCGCCGAGCGGGTCGCGCCGGTTGCGCTGGAAGCCCTGCGCCGGTCATTGCGCCAAGAATCCGGCAGCGTGGACGCGGTGTTGCTGACCGGGGGCGGTGCGGCATTGTACGGGCTGGTCGCCAAAAGCCTGTTTCCCGATTGCAAGCTGTGCGTCCCCGACCGGCCCGAACTGGCGAACGCACGGGGCTTCTACCGCTTTGGGGCGGAATGATGCGGATCGTCGTCAAATTCCCGGCCAATGCCTATGCCGAGTTGCTGGCCGACCTCGAACAAATCCCGCCCAGGACACGCGCCGAGCGCATGAGGCTGTTGGCGAGCATCGGCGTGACTGTTTTGCGTTCTGGGGTGAATCTTTTCCGTTTCCCGGTGGCAAAGCCGTCTTTTTGGCAATCTTCATTGGCCTTGGGTTTCCGGCCTTTTGGAATGGTGACGCCAATGCGATGGTTGCGGGTAAAACCTATGAGCCACTGGAGAACCAAGGCAATTCAATGGGAAGCAGTGTCAACCCGGCCCCGAGGGAATTTCTACGCGACACGGCATGGTGGAGGGTTGCCGAGCAACGCGGGCTGGACCCTTACATCCTCTATGCCGTGGCCTTGGTCGAATCCGCCAAGGTTTCGAAGCGTGTAGCCAAGCCTTGGCCTTGGGCGCTGAACCGCCAAGGCCACCCGTTCATTCCCTCGTCCTTGACGGAGGCCAAGGAAATTCTGGGCGGCACATTGGCAAAGGGGATTCGCAACATTGATGTCGGGCTGATGCAGGTGAACGTCCGCTGGCAGGGCCACCGGGTCAGCCAGCCCGAAGACCTGCTGGACCCGGAAACCAATCTCAAAGTGGGCGCGGACGTGCTGGCCGATGCCATCGGTTCGGCCCCGGGCGATCTCATCTTGGGGATAGGCCGTTACCACGCGGGCTTCCGCGACGAGGCCAGAGCCTACCGCTACGGGCGGCGTGTGCTGGCAGTGGCCCGGCAAATTCGCTGGCTGATTTGAGTCTTTCCTTCCGGGAGTTTGAACAGATGCCGAACCGAAATTCCGCCTTCATCCACGCAATCATCTGGTTATTTTAGAATATTTTTTGACAGCCAATTTTTGCGTGAAATTAAATTCTAAATTATCAATGAATTATAAAAAATGCACGGAATGTGGGTTTGAAATTCCAGACTAAACCAGTGAGGAATAGGGCGGTGCGCTTTGGGCTAACGCAGTCGCAATGCCAAGCGCAGAACGCTCGCCCGCTGGTGAATGTGACGTTCACGGCAAGTGAAACGGCTTTTCGCATCGTTTTTTTGAGTTATTCATCATTTGTAGAGGTAAAAGTTAGATGGGTGCTGATCCAGATTTGTACGAACTAAACCTGTTCTATTTGCACAAGGCGAGGGACATGGCCTTGAAGGGAAAATCCCTCAGCGCGTCCCTGACCATGGGGATGCCGCAGGATGCCGTCAACCGCCTGCCCGAGTTGCCTTTGGAGAAACTCCGCATGCTGGCCGGTTCGGGGATGCTGTGCTTTTCGTCGAGGCTTTCCGAGAAGTTCTGGCGGGAATTGCTGCATGCGGAAATGGATGAGGATCTGTTGAGGGCCAGGGTTTTGCTGATGATTGCCGGTGGGGAGGGCGGGCCTTATGGCGACGATGACGGCACAGCATGAGCGGCGCACACTGGCCCATGAGTTGATCCAACGGAAGCTGCGGACGCCGATAGTGCATCTGCACACGCAAATGCCGCTGGCGGACGTCCGGGAATGGCACAGGGAAATCCACGGGCGGTCGCCGAGTTCAGGGTTGCTGCCGTCGATGGCGACGCTGCTGCCCAACCGTAGCAGCCAAATCTACGTGTCGCTGTTCGCGGCGATCTACCAGCGGATCGGGGGCACCGGGGTGCTTAACGAGATCGACATCCATGCGCTCGTCGAGGCTTGGGACATGTTCGACAAGTTGACGGCCCACCTGGACAGGAAGCGGCCCGCCGACCTGACGGATGCCTGGGTCATCGCACGGGACATGCGGGCGAGGTCGGCGGCGATGCTCCGTTGTTACAAATGCGCCACGCCGTTTCTGGTGTCATATGACAGCAAGTTGCCGCCGAACTGTCCGATCTGCTACGAGGTCCGTCAGGGGGTCAAGTCAAAAACTCCTACCCAGGACAGTGAAGGCGCGACGTGACCGCTTGTGTACCCTATGCAAACCTGTCGCCCATCCGGGCAAAGCCATTCGGCGTGACGGGTTCACGCCGGGTGGCCTGTAGGTGCAGACGACTATGGATGGGTAGAGGTAGGGATGCCAAAACCCATCACCCAGTCTGAATAGCCTAATTGAGGACACTCATGAGTTGCGATTGGAATAGTTTTTCCCAACTCATCCGATTTGCCAATTGCTGTCCCTTGGTAATCAATTCCGCCCTTTCGGTTTCGGTGCGCGGCAGTCGCTTAAGGAGTTCCAGTGCCACGGTTTCAGCCACCCGGCATTCAATTTCAGTCTTTCCCTCATGGCTCAGATTAGCCAATGAACCCAAGCTCAAACTTTCGCCATATTTGACGTAATCGGCAATGAGTATATTAAGGTATTGTTTGGGTTCTGCAACACTTTCCAACGCATTAACCACTCCACAAACCTTGGAAATCACACAAATCGCTCCGAACCCCAAGGATTCCAATTGCGAAATCCCATAGGCGTCATACATCGACAAGCCAAATTCCACATCAACCGCCATGCGGAATTGAGTCCGGGTCATACCGCTCGGATTGCATTGCCCCGAAGGCCAATCAAAGCTATTGACCAAAACGGCTTTGATCGAGTGATGGTCTTGGTTGAATTTTTCTATCGCGTTGTTCAGCGATATTTCCTCGCCTTGCAAATCGGGAAAACCTTGATGATGATGCCTGGGCCAATGATATTCCATTTCCATCTGCCGAATGTCTTGCGGTTTGCGCGAACCATGATTGGATGAAACAATATACAGTAAGCCGCTCAAATTTCTCTCGGCAAAAAGTCCGTCCAACAGATGGCAAACCTCCAAATCCCGCCATAAGCCCTTGCAACGGATGGGCCTGGCTATGTGAGACAGAAAAACCTCCGGGCGAAATCCGACTAGCTCTTCCGAATAGGTTTTCAGCACATCACGGCATTCCATTTTCTCCCTGACCGTGATGGGAATCTGCAGAAGGCCGTGATAGCAAACATCTATCCGGGATTGGTCAAATCCCGGATTGAGAAACCGTAATTCCACGGCCAAGCTATCGCTCGTCGCAATGATTTTATCGCAACGATGGGCTTTGCTCAGCAAGCGGTGCTGATCATGAAAACCCATGTCGCCAAATGCGTCTTCCATATATTTATTTTCCTCGCGATATCTTCGCATGAGGTTATAAAATTGAATGTCAGAGCATCCTTCGGACTCAATCCAATATCTAGCTGAAATACATTCGTCGGCATGAAATATCGTTTGAAACTTTTTGTTTACCGACATTAACGCTTGATATAGCGTCGGTAGCCCTAGGACATTATACGCCATTAAATATGTTTGGCATTCTTGACCAGAAAAAAGATTTAATAGGCATTCATAAACTGGCTCGGCCATGAGTAATCCATAGTAATAATCATAGTCTACATATCCCTCGCTAGGTGAGATTTTTAGCGGTATTCCAATATTTTGCCATAGCCTTTGTGAAAATTTGTCCAATGCCATTTTATGAAGTTGAAGATTCTCAAAAGCCTGACGCAAATCCAATAATAGTATTTCTACTTCAACGCTGTCCTTCGCATCAGTGGGAAAATATCTTTTCCCAAAAATGATGGAAACATGATATCTTTTTTCGATGCTTTGAAATTGACTGCCATAACCACAGTTATCAATATTATGGGTACGGCTATAATCAATCTGACCGTTGGAAGATAATAAAGAAAACGGATCGCATTGAAGGCCAAATGCTTGCGGGAAAACCGGGCTAACGAGAAGGGTGCGGCCAATGCAGCGCTGGTAGTCGGGCAGAGCCAGCCAATTTTCCAGCACTGTGCCGATGCCGCCTAACTTGACCAATGATTCCCATGAAAGATGCACTAAGGCTTTTTTTCGACTATTCAAGCTATGCCTCTAAACCTTATTCTTTACAACCCAAACACGCTCATAACCCTCTTTCCCAATCCTCCTTGCATAGTGGTGTATTCGCGAATAGGTGTTTGCCTCCAATTGGCTAGGATAAAGTTGTATGGCTTGCGCCTTGGTGTCCCAATATTCCTGCATGGCAATGAGCATTGGGCTTAACCGGGGGTCAATGGATATTGCAACGGCTTCGATCTGTGCGTCGGAAAACTGGTCGGCATAAGGCAAATCTTCATAGAAAACCAATCGGTTCAGATCGTTGACGATTTCCTTCACTGCCTCCCTGACTATCAAATGATCGACATGATGCCCGATTCCCAAAGGTAGATAAAACACCGTGTCATTAGGCAGTTGCATGATTAAATCTGACAATAAAATTTTGACTTGCCAATAGATCGGGTCATCATGTGGGTTGACCTGATATTCCCCTCCCCCATGATAGGCACGTAGGCTGGAATCCACCAAGGGAAGCGCAATATATTCACAATCGAACAGAGTTGCGAAACCACCATCTTCTTGCTTTCGCTTGGCTGTCACTTCTACCGCAGCATCCGGGTTGAGGGCATGTTCAAAACTCCAGCAACTCACTGAGAAAACCGTCACCAGCCATTTTTTTGCCGCTTCAGGAGTATTTGAGAGACTCCCGATTGCCGAATAAGCAATGTCATCGGCATGAGGAGAAACAAAACAATGGGTGGAATTAGTCATTCTCTTGGATGAGGGAGGTAAGACTTTGGTGTCACTCATGGCTTGCAGTAACCCAAAGACTGCCATCCTTGGACGCTGGATTCCGGCATCCATGCCGGAATGACGGCGCATTCGGATTAGGCATTATTATTGGATTTATCCCAAAAATAATACTCCTTATTTAATGAAAGATGACTATAAGAAATCTTATCCATATCCTGCTCCCCTAGTTTCATCAAATTAACTAAAGTAAAAGGATTTTTATCATTGTTCAATTGTTCAAGCCAAGTGCTTCTCTTGCCAAAGTGAACCTGATCTGACATTATTCCTTCATCATCCATAGAGCTAATTTTATCCTCCATATATTTGGCGGCTATTGGATACTCTCCGTTCATCGCCAAAGCAAGTATTTTATTGTCCTGACAACCCACACGGTCAGGTTTTAATTCAACCGCCTTTTCACATAACTCCAACGCAATTTTATGAAAGCCGTTGACACACCCCCATCGTCCGATGGCACAAATCAAATCGACATCTGTTGTGTCGCTTACCCATTCAATCACTTGCCGATAGAGATTTTCTGCCTCTTTATGCTTATCCTTGTCCTTGTCCTCTTCTTTATCAGAATCTCTAATGAACTTTTTAGCCCTAGAAAACTTGTCTCGAATCACCGATACATGAACAGGTAGTTGTTGGCAGGTTCTTTCATATTCCTTATCGCCAAAAGATTCCCTCCATTCCTCAAATGTCATGTTGCGTCCTACAACATTTTCCTTTTCTTTCAATGTATTATAGCTTAAATCCCACAATCGGGCCGTACCATCGTTCCCGGCGGTGACCAACCGATCCTTGCAAAATGCGACAGCCCAGACTTCTTCATATTTTGGTAGGAAATCCGGGTTTTTTTTGTCCGTACTTAACCCATGATAAATAGGATACGGGCGGATGACGATGGGAGGAGCGGAAGGGTCTAAGCCCAAGGCTGACAGATTCCATAAATGAACCCTGCCGTCGCCGTCAGCACCTGCCGTCGCTAACCATTCGTCGTTTTGGCTAAACGCCGCCGCACGAAGATAGCTTTTATGGCCCCGTAATCTTATCGGTTGAATGGGCGGCTTTGCATCCTTAGAGTCAAGGTCATCTACATCTAACGACCAAAGACAGGCCGAAGGTTCATCGCCGCGATGGTTGCAAGAGAAAAGCCACTTACCGTTAGGACTAAAAACCATCAGCTTGAAATGCACATCGTCGCCACTGACATGCCCCGTCAGTAATCGTGTGGGTTTGGCATTTTCTTTTTTTATATTTGCAGGGTCTTTATAAAGACAAACCGTGCCATCTGATCCGCCTGCCGCTAACCAAGTTTCCATTGTCTTCACCTCCTTATTCAATCGTTGAGTGACAGCCAAAGTATGAATGGCTCGCGAATATGGTTTTAATGGTTTGCCATTTTTTTGAGTGCCATCCAAATTCCATAAAGTCAGTTTGTCATCGTCACCACCTGTGACCAAAAAGTATTCATTATTGCCATTTTCGACAAAAGCTAAACATCGGACGACATCATCGACTAGTCTTAATTCACTATATTCAAGTATCGTATCTTTCAAGTGGCAAAACAAGACAAACCCGTTATCATTAAGCTCTCCAGCAATAGCGAGTATCGGATAGTCCAGCGAATGATCGTGAGGCGAAAAAGCGGCTGAATAAATTATTAAATTATCCATTTGCTCTAGATTAATTAATTGTATTCTTTCTTTTCTTAATACGCTCCAGAGAATGTAGTTGGGCTTTTTTAGATTATATCCTGAAAATAACCAATTTTCATCTGGGCTTAGTACCAGTACTTTTGCATTAGCTTGTTCTATTGCATCCTTTCTTTGTATCACTGTTTGAATCTGTCCATCTTTACCAAACTCATTAATATCGTAGGAAACAATATTCCCCATTTTAAAAGTATCCATCACCAAACATTTCGTGCTAACGGCAAGCTGATGAATACCCCATTCATTGGGGTTTAACACAATCGTTCCTTGGTTAATCCAATCAAGATATATGAATTGAAGGGAATTTTTCTTGGTCAATATTGCCAAGCCTAGCTTGGCGATATTGAAAGCATCGTGTTTCGAATGCTCAGCCTTGCCAAATGCCACGGCAAGAATCCCATCCTCCAATTTAGGATGCTCATAAACAAAGGCCGACTCCACCTTGTCAGCCGACTCCACCGGGAAGGTGGGGTTTGCCAAATCCCAAATAAATAAGGAACCATTGATAGCCGCAGTGACCAAGGTATTCTTTTTCAAACTATCAAACGACAAACTGCTGATGGGCGACTCATGTCCGCGCAAGACTAGCGGGGGAATAGCCAAGTTAGCCAAATCCCACACCCGCACCAATTCATCATCCCCTCCCGTCGCCAGCCAGCGACGGTCTGAATTGATCTCAATGCAGCGAATACGGGATGAAAAAAGGTATATGTCGTCTCTTATTAGCCATTTTTTGGGATTATCAGGAGAACCCCCAACTTGATAGACATAAACTCCACCGTCTTTTTGACCGACACACAACCATTGATTCTCGGATTGAAATTTTTTAGAAAATGTAACGGCAGTGACTGAATCAGTTGGCGATTCAATCAGAGGTGATTTTGTTACCTGGGTATAATTATCGCTATTCCATCTGTAAAGATAAGTATATTCATCTGTTCCGGCACTGACTAGCCAAGATTCTTCAGAACTCATAGCCAAAAGGTGAACTGAACCACCATGTTTAATTATTTCACTTGATATGATAATATCATTATTTAGCTTCCAGCATAAGACTTCTCCATTTTCATGCCCAGAAATTAAACAAGGCGGATGGTTGCGAATCGCCAGCGCAGTGACTTTGCCTATATTAGGTTCCCTTATACTTCTGGGTATTACTCGTCCACTGTTTAATTCCATTAATTGAACGATGCCGTTTTGATAACTACAAGCGATCCATTGACCATCATTAGTGATTGCCATGGTCGTGATGTTTTCTGCCATTTTCCCAATGTTAAATTTATTCCCTATGTCTTGTTTATAGTCAGGAAATGGGCGGTATGCCAAATCATAGCGGTCAACATCACCCTCCTTACCAGCAGTTACAAGCCATTTTTTGTCGGAACTAAAGGCTGATAGGATAACTTCTTGTTGGTTATCGGTAGGTTGCTCATCAGCAATGCGGTAGTTAGGAAACATCCATTGCGCCTGTAACATTGCCATGATAGCCAGAGGATTAGGCTTTTTTCCATCCTTTTGAATTTTCAGTGCTTCAAGCGCGAGAAGTAGGCTATAACGATAGTTCTTTAATTCAAACTGTTTGAATGATTTCTGGCTAAGTTTATTAGCAATCTGAACATTGACCAATCGACGATTCGACCATTCCAATAATTGCAAGGAGAGTGATCGGTGATAGGCTTCAAAACGGCCTTGTGAGTGTGAGTTCAAAATACGGAATTTTTGGTCTGAAAGCATATTTAATAGATCACGAATTTGGCCAGTATCAAATTTATCGTGGTAACCCAACAAATCAAGATATTCGTTGGCATGTTGCGTTAAGTCCTCTGCGTCTTGCGGAATGCTGTAACCGCTGGACATCACCATGTAATGAAAAATGCTCGCGGCGATATCCTTTTGCTTATCTTCCAGCGTATTGAGTTTACCATAAACATGATCTTGGACAATTCGATAAACTGTTTTACCTTCATCAGTTGAAATATTTTTTGGATATTTTATATCGGGACTAGGTAAAATATTATCAAAGGTTATGTTTTTAATGATTCGTATCGTGCCATTTGGCTTCCATGACTCTTTCTCTTCTTCTTTCCACAGCCGATGCATGACCAGTTGCAGAATATAGCTTGAGTATAATTTTTCATCAATATTTGTTTCCTCAGATGGTTTTCCTTCTAAGTCAGCCAAACCCTTTAAAATTTTATCTCTCAATCCCATTTCCAATTTGCACTCAATACCATCCGATTTGATACATTGATTGAATTTGTTAATAGGTTCTTCTATGGCTTCAATAGCCGATGATTTACTGAGATTTTTTAACTCAAATCTATTGTCAAATATGCTAGGAATCAGATACTTAAAATGATCCAGTTTTGACAAGGCATCTTCACGGATAGCAATCAGAAAACTCACATTCAAGTTCTTGTCTTCTATCGCTTGGGCCAACTCTCTATCAAATTGATCATCCTCTGGCTTTCTGTCTCTTAAAAGATAATATTCAATCTGATCAAGGATAATAAATAACCTGTTCTCTTTATTGCTGTCTTTAATCCCTTCCAAACATTCGTTTATACATTTATAAAGACTAATTGTCTCAAATGATTCTGCTTGTACATAGTTAACCTCAGCCAGCGATTGTTTTAATCCCCGCAATGGGTTTTCCCAAGAAAATATATTTTTTTCTTTTCTTTCTGATGTTTCCTTGTTTAGTGGACGACAAACCAAGATTGACCATCCAAAATTGTTATATAATTTTTTATTTTCCTCTGCCCGTGATCTAATCTCGTATGAGACACCGGCCCTCAGAACAGAACTTTTGCCTACCCCACTGTCTCCATACAGAATGGTCAAGCGCCAAGTCGTTAACCTGTCAATGATTGCTTGGATTTCATTTTGTCTACCGAAGAAAAACCCGCCTTCATTTTCAGAAAATGGCTCATCCCCAGGGTAAGGGCATTTTACAACTATTTTACTCATAGCGTTTTTTCCTTTAACTTTTCATCAATGTATTCTATGTATTTTTTCATACCTAGAAATCCTGAATCGTGGTGGCTACAAAAATTAACATTAATATCCTTCCAAAGCTTAAGTTCAAAGCGTGATGGTTTTTCCTGCACAGCAAACCATAAGCGAGTATTATTTGCAGATCTAATTTTCCTTAATAGTATTCTCAAATACCAATAGCTTGGGTTATATCCTAAAAACCATAACTTGCCATTCTTAAGTTTACTCATGAGTTTCTCCATAAGTTTAGTAGTATTATCCTTTGATTGAAGCATATAGTCTATAAAACTGTCCTCTGTAAATGTAAAATCACCTTTGCAATCCTCCATTGATCCAAACATTCTAAGAATAATTGGCATCCGATCAAGATAATTTTCATCTTGTTGTTTATCTATAGTTTTCCATTCACATTTTGGGCTTACATCTGATTTTTCATTTATTCCATCTTTGTAATCAAATGGACGAAACAAATATTGATTTTTTGAATTATTGTATATTAAAACCCCAAACGGTTTATCAATTTTTTTAAATCTGTTTTCAATTGTAGTGTCAATACATGTTGTAACAATCAAAGGAAACTTAGTAATTGTTTGGGGGGTGGATAACGGAGAATCTGATTTTTGTCCAATTTTTTTATAATAGCCATATTTATCCAAAAATATACCTGCAAAAAAGTCATGAACCAAATTACTATCATATGTATTTGAATTAATTGATTTAATCGAATCTGTCAAGAATTTTCTCTCATTTCCTTCTTGATGCCTTGCCCATATATTTTGTGTTAAATATGGCAAATCTATCCAATTGATATTATACTTGGTGTGCAAGGGACATTCTTGAGGTGGAAAATAATCTTCCTCAATCTGGCAGAACGGACAGTGAATTGAGCTTTTCCTATCATCATCATGTATTATTTTTTTTTCTATGTAGGCAGTAATCTCAAGATTTGATGGGGGAAGTTTTCCACTGACATTCCAATTCCAAGGGAAACTATCTAATCGCCCAACCAGATTAATATCTGCCCCTAGAACTGGTATCACTGATCCTTCAAGTATAGCTTCAATTACCCCATCCCAGTGTTTGTCAAGAGTGGGTTTGTCTTTTCCGTCTATTACTTTGGGAGGAGTGACATCCCTTGGTTTACGAAGATTGAATTCTTGATTTGTGTCCTTTATTTCATCTCCACTCAGGATTTCATTCCGTTTCCATTTTGGTAGTCTAGCATCCCATATTCTTTGATAAAGCGTAGCTTTCCTGCTTTCTAAATCAAGATGGCAGAAGTTATAGGAGTTTACCCAGGGTTTACTATCATACGCTGATCCAGCATTTATAAATATACAACTCCCTTGTTGATTTTGTGGTAACTGGTAGTCATGTGTGTGACCACATAACAAAAAGTCAAAGTAATTATTTAGAGTAAGTATTGTAGAACGCTTTTCACTTTGAATTAGCCAATCAATAGGATGGTGGAATACAGCAATATTAATTTCGTTTTTGTGTTTTTTCAATAACTTCCTAGCTTTTTCCATCTGCAATGTCCCTAATATTAACCTATCTTTTTCATTAGCATCAACTGTAGGTTCATTCTCGTTATTTTTAATTATCCTTCTAGACATTATTGCGGAATTGAATCCGAATAAACCAATGGACGATCCCTCAATAAATAATCTTTTATAGCTTACATAATCTGCATCCCTTTGATTTGCGTATTCGCTTGCAAAATCGCGAAAACTGGAAAATGGATATCTTAAAAGGTTAATAAAGCCTGAATCGTTTCTACATTCATCATTCCAAAGAGATATATAACCTTCATTATTCTGAGGTATAGGTTCATCTACATGGGTCTTGCCTATTTTTTTTATTTCAACTAACTTTTTATCATCCAAATCATGATTTCCCGGAACAAAAAATATCTTATCGTCTTCTTTTACGCCAGTTACAACCTTGATATCTTTCAAAAAATTTGTTTTTGCTTGTTGATATTGATCATACTTTCCTGAGAATGCCAAATCTCCGCTGAAAACAATGAAATCAATCTTTTTGAGCCGTGTATCTATACGTTCCCTTTCTTCAATATCCTCAAGTAATTTGCTGAAAACTTGTTCTCTATCATCGCTACCCCCTTCTGCGGGTGTTTTCTGATGCCAATCCGAAAGATGTAGCCAAGTGATAGTACGCATGTGTTTACGCTCCTAAATGCCTTGTGTAGATCGTAAGCTGGATGTTTGGATGTGGTTGCTGTTTAGGCAGGTTTTCCCGCAACTTTGCTACTTTTGAGATCGAGTGTCAAGGAAAATTTTTGACGAATTTAATAGCCTTGTTCCTTGTCTGTCACCAGCCCGGAGACCCGCCATTCCGCACCCAGTCGTTGAGTGTCGCCGCCTTGTTCCACCTCATGCTATCCTCGTGCCGCCCCCCAACGCCCTTCTCGAACGTCAGCGTGATCAGCAAGGCCAGCATGTAGTCCACAGCAATTCTCATTATTGCTCCATTGCCGTCATTCCGGCGTGGATGCCGGAATCCAGTGCCATGGACGGTAACTTGTCGTGCGTTAAGTGTTTGAAAAAGGCTTGATGGCGACCCCTAGATTCACATCCTTGTGACTGGATTCCGGCATCCATGCCGGAATGACGAGTTGTCTATCGACACTTTGGCTCATAATGAGAATTGCTGTGTAGTCCATCATTCCTTGACGTAGTTGATGAGGGAGTTTTCCAAGTCGCCGCCCGCGTTGGGTGCGTTCGCCTTGCCGAGTTGCACCCTGGACAGGAGGTTCTTGCGCACCGAGGCCATCACTTGCAGCGAGTCGGCGAAGCCGTGGCCGGTCATGCTCGGCGTGGAAAAGCCCTGCTCGAACAGCCGGGTAAGACGATAACCGATGTTGGACAGGATGGAACCGGCGGCTGCGGGTCCGAGCGGGACATTATCCACACACCCGGACTTGACCGGTGTAGGCATCCTCGACCATGACCCGGACACCCGGCGCGAACATCAGCAGGTAGATCAGGTTTGAAACCAGCATGTCCTGGTAGCGGATTCCCCTACCGTCGTACTGGGTCAGGCCACGCACCAACGTCATCAAAATGCCCAACAACGCGCCGACCCCGGCAGCGGTGGCGTAATGGCCAGTCCCGGCGATCATGGCGACGGCATTGAGCACCGCAGCCAGAAACGCCGAGTCGCCGATGGAGAAAATGTCAAAGACCATCAGAATATACCTCCAGTGTTTTCAAAGGGATGTTTTAAAAGCCAAGTTTTTTCAAGGGCGTGGATTCAAACCAAATCTGATTTCGAGTAATCAAATTTCAGGTGGCTGAATTTCAGCCGAGTCAATTCCAGTCCAACGGCTTCAAACGTTTGCGTCAAACATTGGAAGTTTTATTGATTAGGGTGTCGGATATGCCTGTTGCGAACCCGGCGACTGGGTAAAGGAGCCGTAGGTCTTGGCCTTCGACCCGTTCATGACGTGGGTGTAGAACTGCAACAAGGACTGGGTGTTGCCGTACCGCCCGGACAACTCCGCCGACTCGGACTGGAGTTCCTGCCTTGCCTTGTCCAAGGTGTCGGCGAGCTTGGTGGCATAGGCGTGGTCTTGCAGGGAACTGGCTTGGCGGACCGCATCCAGCATCCCTTGGATCATCAATTGGGCCATTTCCAAGGCAATGACCGGCGAGCCTTCGTCGGCGAACAGCTTTGCCATGCCGTAGTCCTCGCGGGCGAGGTTGCGGACCATGGCAGACACCGCGCCGGGAACGAGTTCCATGAAGGCCATCTCGTCCTGGGTCAACGCGCCTGCGTTGGTGGCGAACTTGTAGATCAGGCCGTTGTTCGCGCCAGTCCCCGCCAGAATGTCATGCACCCGCTGTTTGAGTCCGACCAGGGCAACGCCTTTCGCCACCGGGTTCAGGCAGCCGTCGGCATCGCTGCTGTCGCACTCGTACACCTGGACGGTCTGGTAATCATTTGCACCCGAGCCGTTGAGCAGGTCTTTGATGCGCAGCAAGTTGGGCAGCGTGACGATGGGGTTGCTTTCGCCCTTGCCGTCCGGTGCGGACTCAGGTGGCTTGACGACCACCGAGCCGGTGACGCTCATCGCCGCCTGTAGAAATTCATTGCCGCCGAATTTGAACCAGCCGCCCGCGTTGTTCTGGTTGAGCGCCCGCCACACCAGGTTGCCTTGGATGACCTTTTGCATGTCGGTGGCGGCGTTGGCCTTCACCTGTTGCACCGGGTCGCCCTGTGCGCTGGAATTGGTCAAAGCCCCGAACACGTCGGTCACGCCCTTGCTGAAGGAGATGGTGGACATCTTCATGTCGCTCTGCACCTTGTCGGGCAACACACTGGCGGCATCGTTGACCAGCCCTTGGGCCAACTGGCAGGAGTTGGAGAACATCTGGTTGAGTTGCTGCACCTTCTTCTGCAAGTCGGACATGACATTGCCGCAATCGGGACACATCGCGTTGATTGCCAATTGGAAGGCGTAGCCAGCGGCGTTGGAAGCCACCGCCCGCATCAGATCGACGAACTGGTTCATATTGATGAACGAGAACGAGCCGCCGAACAGGTCAATGCCGCCGCAACCGGCGCTGAACGACGGCGGGACGAAGGACACCATGTTGGTGCTCATCACCCGGTTGCGCGAGACCACCGAGCCAGCACTGATCACCCCGCGCCTTTGGCCCAGATGTGCGGTCGGGGAAGTGGCGTTGGTCATCGCGCCGAACATCGCGTCCATTTCTTTTTGGAGGTCGGCATGGGCTGTCATTGGCAAGAATGACAACAAACCAAGGAAAACCAAGGCACGGAGCCGCATAAAAACCATGGCAAGGGGGTAAAATAAATAAGAGGGCATTACGGACTCCAAGGGTTCGGTGTCGGCGACGGACTGACAGGCTGCAATCCCGATTGCCGCTGCAATGTGCCGATCAATTTGGCAGGATTGACCAAGATTTCGTTGTCCATCACAGACGGGGTGGGAACAAGATTCGGTGTCTGCCTCTCCCCGCGTGTGGCTTCGTACATTCCCTCGTCGATCCAGCCATTGTCCTTGGCGGCCAGCAGGATTCGCCCGGACAAGTCGTCCAGCGAAACCGCACCTTGGGCGAGTTGGACAATGCCATTGGGTGGCTTCATAATGAACAAAGCTGGCGTGGAAACTACGCCCAACGAATGGGCTTGTCCCTGGTCGGCATGGAAATCGGGGAAAAGGCCATTCGGCATTGGCATCCCGTCGAGCGAGACGGCATACACCCTGAAACCGAAGCGCTTTTCCAGCAGGGCCAACAACGGCGCTTGGATATGACAATAGCGGCAGTCCGAGCGGAAGAAGAACAACAGACCGGCCTGTTTCGCTACGGCAGCAAGTGCCTGTTCGCTGGCGATACCTGCTTGGTAATTGGCCTCGTTCGCGGCAAAGGTCGCAATGGGCCTACGCTGGTTTTCGTCCAATAGCGGGTCGCTCATGACGACACGCCGCGCCACGTCGGTGAACCGCTGGGCCTTGTCCATCATGACGCGCTGAAGGTAATAATAGGCCGCGACGTTTTCCGGGGACGGGTCGTCGATGGCCTTGTCCCGGTAGCGTTCCAGGTTCTTCCTGAACCATTCGGCGGACAGCGGGGAAGGCTCAGGTATTACCGACTGTGTTTGTTGGTTTTGTGGAGGAATAGGTGGCGGCAGTTGTTTCGTTTCGGTGTCTGGCTTGGACTTTGGTTGTTTCGTCAGTTCGGGTTCGATCTCGCGCCAAAACCAACCCCGTTCCTTGTCGGTGAAAAAAGGAGGCTCGGAAAGCAAAATAAAGTCCGCCCCCCAAGCCAAGCGGGACGCCAACAGGAGGTAGGAGGTAAGAAGCCAGATGTGCCGATTCATTCGGCAATTATCTTGGCTTTTACCTTGTGGTGGTGTTCAGAAAGATTAACTGAGGCGTGATTATTTGCGGGAGTGCGATGGGATAAAGCCGAGGCGACGATGCACCATGTCCAGCACCAGATCGACCACGCCAGCGCACAGACTACGCAGCGTTATGCCAGTCAGTCAGACAGCGCCTCGTGGGAGGTGTCCGGGGCGGTGGTGAAGGTTGACTGCTACCCGTTCACTGATGGGATCAGATTTCAGAATCAACCAACCGCTGTCTTAACCACCTTTGGCTCTAAACTCCGAAAGCGGCGTTTGTTCTTTACAATCCAATTAGAAGCTCGTTTTCCAGTCGGCGGATTGCAGCGAGCAAATTGCGGAAGCTGGGTGAACGCTCGTTTTCTACCTGCAAGTAGCGTCCGATGGCGCGTGAACCAGCAACCTTATCATATCGTTGGCGGGTCAGTGTTTTCAGTTCCCGACTTGGGCTGCCCAACCGGTCTGGTTCGCGGAACTTCCGCGATTGCTGCTTAACGGCCAATCCGTTGATATCGAGTGCCTGCTCAACGGCCTGCAAATCAGCCAAGTAGAAGGACTCCAGTTCTGTGCAGGCGATGCGAACCAAGCATTTATCGCCTATGCCGGACGTTTGGCATAGATCGATCAAGCGCTGCTTCAACCGCACACAGTCGGGATGGCTATCTTGGTCACGCAGCACAATGAACCGCGCTTGATCGTTCCTGTAGCTGCGAAGCCTGCGCACTAATTGCTTTTCCAAATCCTGTTTTCCTTCAAAGGGAATAAGTCGGTAAGCAATGCCCTCCGTTATAATTCGAGGCAGAAGCGATTCCAACAAAGCCCTCGCGGAGAGTTCTTCCAAGAGAAACACCAATTCCCTCATTGCGGGTCTGCTCCATCGAAAAACCCCTGTTTCCACAAGTAACCCAGTTGATCCCCCTCTGCGACATAAGCAGAAATTTGCTGATTGTCCTTGGCACGGTAAATCTTGGTGCATCCTTCACGCTTCACCAACCAGCAAGCTTCTTCTAGTTCGATGGCGTTCAGAAAATCAGGCGAATGCGTGGTGACGACAACTTGTCCACCGCGATTTGCATAACTGCGAAACTCTTCGGCGAGTTCGGCCATAAGTAGTGGATAGAGTTGATTTTCTGGCTCTTCCACGCACAACAGCGGATGGGGTTTTGGATCGTATAAAAGTACTAGGTATGCGAACATTTTGATCGTGCCGTCTGAAACATAACGATCAAGGAACGGGGTTTTGAATGAGCCATCTTGAAAGCGCAGGGTTAAATAGCCGTCGTCCATTAACTTGGGTTCCACTGACGTGACTCCGGGAACTCGTTTGGTCATCGTGTCTAGCACCCTTTGGAATATTTCTGGATACTGTTCATGTAGATAACGTGCCACCAGCGGCAGATTATCGCCAGTTTCCGACAAGTGCTCGGTTTCTCCCGCTGCATCCTTCCGACCCCGTGCGGAATTGATGTGAAAATCCGAAACATGCCAATTTTCGATCAACTGGCGAAAGGCATTTGCCGCCTTGAACCGCTCGAATTGGCCTAGACCTTTGATAGCCAAGGTATCTGCTGATACTTTTTGAGTCTCCCGTTCAAGTTCCTCATCCGACTTATGGAAATCCTCCTCGTTGGTGACGGCATAGCCTTCACCTTTGGAAAAGCTGAGGAAATGGTACGGGCTGCCATAACGCCCTCGCTTGTAGCGAAGTAGTTCCTGAAGCACAATCGGTGTGCCGTTACGCTCTCCAATTTCTAGGGAATACGTGACCAAACGCTCGACGCCGGTAATCTCCATCCGATACTGTAGTTCAATCAAGATAGAATCCTTTTTAGGGTCACAGCCACGGCTAAGCACCTCGCCAAACCGTCCTCGTTTATCCAGTGCTTGGCGTACATTACCTTTCAAACAATCATGCATAAAACCAAACACATCGAAAAGGGTGGATTTCCCTGAACCGTTGGCACCCACCACGACTAAAAACGAGGGAATATTCTTCAAGTGCACATCTCGGAATGCCTTAAAGTTACGCAGTCGCATGGATTCGATTTTCATGGATTATTTGTTCTCACTAGAGGGTCTTAAACGTCGGCGACTTGCTTGGGGGGGTAAGATAGCTGCTGACCGTTCGGTGCGGATGCGTTCCAACAGCACCGAAGCGGGTTCGTCGTTGGGGTCTTGCGGGACTAACTCGCCGCGAAAGGCTTTCGTTAATAGAGATTGGGTCAGTTTGTCCACTCGTTGCGCAATGGCTTTATAGCGGGCTTCGATGCGGTCGGCGAGGGCGAAGAGGGTTTCGACGCGGCGGATGATTTCGGTTTGTTCTGAGTACGAGGGAAGTTCTATGAGCAATCCAAAAAGTGAAGACTGGTTAATTGTATTTTGCCCTGCTGAAGTTATTAGCTCACCCTCAAGATACTCTCTTCCCTTCCCAGAGTTTGCAACGTAAAGTGCAAATTTTGGTGAAATTATCTGAGCTTTTAACCTCAATCGAATAAAATGATCGCAATAGGCTTCAGTCTTGCCATATGAGTTTTCATAATTTATAAATCTCGCTGCAAGATCGCGGCTTCCGTTTACCCTAACGACAAGTAAATCTCCATCTTTAAGTAAATATTTATCTACTTCTTTGTCGCTTAACTTAATTACTCTTTCAGCACCTGCGACTCGTAGTGAGTTCTTGAAGTCTGCCAATCTTAGAACCACAGTGTCTAGTCCAGCATCAGCTTTTCGTTTTGAAAGCCCATTAGCTGAATCTGTTACAAGTTCTCTAAGTTTTAGGGATTTCCATTGAGATATATCTGGAATATATACATTACGCCAATCCTCCGTCAACCGCCCGTCGGTGGCGGCGGCGAGGACGCTTTGGCGGAATTGCTTGAGGATTTCCGGCACACGGGCCAGTCGCGCCTTCGCCCGCTCGACGATAGCCAGCGTTTGGTCGAGCTTGTCGGCGATGCGTTTTTGTTCGTTGAGGGGGGCGATTGGAATAGGATACTCAGCAACACGTTTAGGCTGTGCGCGGGTTAGTGAACCACCAACCCCAGTTAAATCTTGACAGATTAAATCTCTGAACTCTTGCGATGAAAAATAATGCCTCAAATACTTTGAATTTAGGTATTGATTGCGGAAAACAATCCATTCTGATGATGCAATCTGTTTACGACCAGACGGCGCATCAACAACCCAAACTCGATTTATTCGAGGATTGATCTTGCACACAAGAACATCATCGAGTTGAACAACTTGCTTTGTTGACCCAATATTATTCCCGGCCTGGATTTCCGGTTTTCCAACTGGAAATTGAGGAACGCTATAAAGTTCAAATTCTGTTTCAGGAAAATCCGAAGGGTCAACGGTACTACTTAATTGAAAGTTTATCTGACCGAAAGAAACTCCAGCCCAACCAGCGGGAAGTTCGTTCATTCTACTTCCTCCACCCCAAAATCCTCCAATTTACCTAGCCCCCACCCTAACCCTCCCCCGTGGGGGGAGGGGATTTTAAGAGCCAATAATCCACAAATTTTTATCATTCCTCTTCCTCCACCCCAAAATCCTCCAATTTACCTAGCCCCCACCCTAACCCTCCCCCGTGGGGGGAGGGGATTTTAAGAGCCAATAATCCACAAATTTTTATCATTCCACTTCCTCCACCCCCAAATCCTCCAATTTACCTAGCCCCCACCCTAACCCTCCCCCGTGGGGGGAGGGAACTGATGCCGTTGGCTTAACTCCTCCCCCCAACGGGGGGAGGCTGGGAGGGGGGCGAGCAAAAAATAACGAACTTGCCGTCATTCCACTTCCCCCACCGAAAAACCTCCATCCATTTCCTTTCCTTGGCGTTCCTCTAGGATCATCTGGCTGGCAGAAACACCCTCAATTACCAGCGGTTGGGCGTTGCGGAGTTTCCTGGGGGTAATCTCTGCTGGATTCAAAGCCGTCGAATTAAGCTCTAAAGTCCCCTCCCCCCCCGGGGGAGGGTTAGGGTGGGGGCGAGTTAAGTTCGGGGCTTCGCCGTCATTTGATCGCCCCCCTCCCAGCCTCCCCCCGTTGGGGGGAGGGGTTTTAGCTTCCCTCCTTATCACTTCCAAAACCGCTTCTGTTTCCTGTAATACTTGGTTATTCCAGAAGCGGATTACTTTAAAGCCACGACTATTCAAAAATTGGGTTCTCTGCTGATCGGCTTCGATATTCTCTGCATGTTGACCGCCATCCAATTCAATAATCAGCATGGCATCGAAGCTAATGAAATCCACGATATAGGGACCGATGGGGTTTTGCCGACGGAATTTGCAGCCTTCGATTTGTTCATGGCGCAAATACCGCCATAAGTGCTTTTCAGCATCGGTCATGTTTTTTCTGAGTCTTCGTGCGTTGTCGGTTTGGGTCATTTTGGTTGCCCCCCTCCCAACCTCCCCCCGATGGGGGGAGGAGTTAATACAACAGCATTGCCTCCCAACCTCCCCCCGTCGGGGGGAGGCGGTGTGTCAACATCATGGCCGTTGCGAATTTGTCCCCTCCCCCCACGGGGGAGGGTTAGGGTGGGGGCGAGCAAAAATAACGAACTTGGCATCATTCCACTTCCTCCACCCCCAAAACCTCCATCAACTCCTTCAAATCAGAGAACACTCCTTCCAGTTCCAGCATGGCTTGTTGGGCAAGGGCTTCCGGTTCCGGTAGGTCGGCGGCATCGGTGGCTGAGTCGTCCTTTAGCCAGGCAATATCCAAGCTGTCGTCACGGGCGGCAATGTCGGCGCGGGTGAAACAGCGGAAGCGCCCGGTTTCGCCTAGATCGGTGCGCGGTGAAAGCCCAAAGCGGTCTTCGCCGTAGGCTTTGATGAAGTCATAAAAATGCTCATGGGTAAGCGCGGTGCGTTTGCCAAACTGGGCCATGTTGGCGCGGAGGTCGTAAATCCACACGGCTTGGGTCGCGCCCTTGGCGGCATCGCTTTTCTTGGTGAAAAACAGCACATTGGTTTTCACGCCTTGCGCGTAGAAAATGCCGGTGGGCAAGCGCAGGAGGGTGTGCAGGTTGCATTTGTCCATCAGGTCGCGGCGAATGTCGCGGCCCTGGCCGGATTCAAATAGCACGTTGTCGGGCAACACCACCGCAGCCCGTCCGCCGGGTTTGAGACTGCGGTAGATATGTTGCAGGAAGGCAAGTTGCTTGTTGCTGGTCGGATAGGTGAAGTCGGTGCGGGTCGGTAAGCCACCGCCTTTCTTAGTGCCGAAGGGCGGGTTGGTGAGAATCAAGTCGGCCTTGGGCAAGCGTTCGCCTTCCGAGGACAGCGTATCGCCGAAGCGTATCCCGATGTCGCCGTCGGCTTCCAAGTCGTGCAGCATCAAGTTCATCAAGGCCAAGCGGTAAGCATCATGGACGAATTCCATGCCATAGAACTGGCGCTGCACTTTGGCGTATTGCTCGACGCTGAAATTGTCAAAATCGTGTTGGTTGTGCAAATAGTGGTAGGCACTAATCAGGAAGCCGCCCGTACCCGCCGCCGGGTCTTGGATGACCTCATTCAGTTGCGGCTGGCTGAGTTCCACCATCACATCAATCAGCACACGCGGGGTGAAGTATTGGCCCGCGCCGGATTTCTTCTCGCTGGCGTTCTTTTCCAATAGCCCTTCGTACAAATCGCCCAAGCCTTCGTCCTTGGCGGAATACCAATCCAGGGAGTCGATGCTGGCGACCAGTTGCGACAAGGTGCTAGGCTTGCGCAGGAAGGTGTTGGCCTCGGCGAAGATTTCCTGAGTGATGCGGCTACCGTTGGACCCCAAGTGTAGCAATAGCGCTTTGTAATAATTCAAGTCGGCGGCACGGGCCTTGTCTTCCAAATCGTCCCAGCGATAGCCTTCCGGCAATTTGTGTTCCTCGCCGGTTTCCTTCGCCATCTTGAGGAATAACAGGTAGGTCAGCTCAGTGACATATTGGTGGTAGGTCACGCCGTCGTCGCGCAGGACGTTGCAGAGGTTCCAGAGTTTTTGAACGATGTCTTGGGTGACTTGGGTCATGTATGATGTTGTTTGAGTTTAGGCTTGCTTGGCCCATAGGGTTTCGTTAAGTTCTGCCAGCAAGCTGCCTAGCCCGCCATCGAAGATTTTGTCGATGCGCTTGAATCCGCCGTCTTTTTGCAACGCGCCAGTGTCCAGGGTGTCCCGATCCAGTACAAAGTTGCTCTTCAGTTGCTTTGCCAGCTTGTTCAGCCATTGCTTTTGCACGGGCGAGAAGCTGTGCTTGGACTCAATGGCGGCAACCGCCTTGTCCACCCGTTCGGCAAAAGGGATCAGCGCGTCGCCCAATGCAGCTTGGCGGATGTAGCCTAAAATGCCTGCGGCGATTTCGTGGTTGGATTTGGCTTGCCATGCGGCATCCAGATTCTTTTCGTTGAAGCCTTTGGCATCCAGGGCGATGGCCAGCGCCTTCAGTTCCTTGCGCGTGAGTTCGCGGGGTTTTTGCAGCACGGTAATCAATGCAGGGATGTCGTTCGCATGTTCAGTGATGAAGCGTGAGAAGTTGTCCAGATAATCTTCCGGCCGGCCAAAGTGGTTGCCGACTTCGAGCAGCTTGTCTTCATGGTTGGAGATGAAGACCGGGTTGGATGGTAAGCGTGTGCGGTTGTCCAGCAGTTCCGCAAGCCAAGGGTTTTTGGTGAACCATTCGGCGACCTTGGGCAGACTCATGGCCTTGAGTTGCTTCACCAAATCCTTGGGCGTTTGCCCTGCATGGGTTTCAAATGCCGATTTGTCTTGGTCTGACAAGTGGCGGGCTTGCCGGTGCAACTTGGCGATGAAATGGTCGCGGGCAAGCTGCTTGGCTTCCTCCGGCAAGTTGCCAGCGAGTTCCCCGGCCAATTGGGTGAAGCTGATGTTGACATCGACCACGACGGGGCGCATGTTGGAGACCGCTTGCATATCGGCGTAAGTGCCTACCGCGTCAAAAATGCGGAACACCTCTTTGCCTATTTCATCACAAGTGCGCGTGGCCCGACCTAGCATCTGCTCGAACAAGATGCGGCTATTGACCTTGCGCAGGAACACCAAATTGCCAATCTTTGGCACGTCGATGCCGGTGGTTAGCAAATCGACGGTCACGGCGATGGTGGGCCAAGCTTCGTTCCGATAGCGGCGGATCAGTTGCAGCGGTTTGTCGCTGGCCCCGGTGATCTTGAGCACCATGTCGTCGGCGATTTCGTCGCCGTATTTGTCTTTGAAGGCATCTTTCAACACACGGGTGACTAGATCGGCATGGAGGTCGTTGGCGCAGAAAACCAGCGTCTTTTCCGGGCCAAACGGCATCAGGTGGTTGACCAATTCTTCGCAGACTACCCGGTTAAACGATTCGGTCAATACTTTCCGGTTGAATTCGGCCACCTCAAAATTCTGTTCGTCGGGCAGTGTGTGAGTCTCCACCGTGCCAGCATCGGGTAGGTAGACCTGCACTTTCTCGCCTGTCTTGAAATGTATGCCTTTTTGGTTGAGTTCGGTTTTAAACGTGATGGGCGGCAGATGATCCACCAACACGCCATCCAGCACCGCTTCCCGGTAGGTATAGGTAAAGACTGGCGGGCCGAATATCTCCGTGGTGTGCAGGGCCGGGGTGGCAGTCAGGCCGATACGGACGGCATCGAAATAATCCAAGACACGGCGGTATTTGGAGATGTAGTCGGTCTGGTCGCGGAAGGTCTGCTCGGTTTCCGATAATTCCTTGTCCAGCAGATAACCCCGGTGGCATTCATCAATTATGATGCAATCGTAATCATCGACGTTGAGGGCGCGGTCGTCCTGGTCGGTATACATAATGCGCTGAACCAAGCCCTGTATGGTGGCGATGTGGACCTTGGTTTCGGTCTCGGGCTTTTGGTCGGCCAGTTCCTTGATGCCGAAGATGTCGGCGAAGGCTTGCAAGCCGTCCATGCGGGTTTCCTTGAAGGCGTTGGCTGCTTGCTCGCCCAAGGCCGAGCGGTCCACGATGAACAGAATGCGACGGAAACGCTGAGACTTGAGTAGGCGGTAGATCAAGGCGATGGCGGTCTTGGTTTTGCCGGTCCCCGTCGCCATGGCGACTAGGCAGTTGTCTTGCCCGTTGCGAATGGCGCTTTCCACCGCCAGAATAGCCTCCTGTTGGTAGGCACGGACTTCAAAACCATAGTCGAAACGCAAGGTGTCCAGTTTGCTTTCGGCGGCATCAATGTCTAGTCTTAACAGCTCCTTCAAACCTTGCGGGGAATACCAGCCATCCAGCGGCTTGCGCAGGTTTTGTGGACGGCGCAGGTCGCAAAACCAAGTGCCGGAATATTCCTTGAGTTGGTTCAGATAGGGTCGGCCATTGCTGGAGAACACAAATGGCACTTTGTATTCCCCCCATGGCCCGCCCGCCAGTTTGGCATTCACCGGCTTGATGTCGCGGGCATAACGCTTGGACTGGTCGATGGCCCCGGCAACATGCTTGATGGCTCGTTTGGCTTCCACCGTGGCGAGGAAGTCGAGGCCGATAAACAGGGCGTAGTCCGTCGGCCCCGAATCGGTGGGCCATTCGGCGATGGCAAGATTGCGGCCCAGATCGGGCCGGACACCCTTGCCGAAATGTAATTCCACACTATTTGCCTCCCAGCCTGCCGCACGGAGTTGTTCGTCGATCAGCAAACGGGTGGCGGCTTCGTCGAGTTCTACCTTTTGGGATGCCGACTTGGCGTTAGTCAGGAATTTTTGAATATCCTTTGGCTTTTCTGCTGCGAGAGTCTGCAAAGCTATCAACTCTTCCTTGAGTTGCGCCTGGGTCAATTCGGCTTCGGTGGCTAAGGATTCCCACAGCTTGGCTTCTTCTTGGGCTTGCGCAGTCAAGGCTTGGGCATCGCTGGCTTGGGTTTGGGTGGCAGCGATATTAGCCTGATGTTGGGAAAGAACTTCCTTCAGCGCGGCGATTTCCAACTTGAGGGATTCCGCTTCCGAATCAGGCACTTGGGGCGGAATGAATGGGCCGGGGGCAAAATTGGGTTCTCGAAAGGTGCGGTAGAACCAGATGCCCAATTGACGGGCGACCTTGAGGTTTTCCAATGCGGTTTTGTGTTCGCCCAGAAGCCCATGGGCGGCTTCGTTGCCGCAGCGCCTAAGACTATGGAATAGTTGCTTGACGTCTGGGTCAAGAACACCACTTTGGTCCAGCTTGCGGAGAAGGTCAATCTGGGTATCGGCCTGATCGTTGATGCCCAACCCTAGGCGGGCTACCAACTCTTGTGCAAGCAGTTCACCGAATTGGCGGAGCTTAAGCAGCGCGGTGTTGGGGTCGTCGGGGAAGTAGCGTTCCGCCCGCAAGCCCAACTTTGCCAGTTCCGGGCTGAGTGTGGCAAGTATGCTGAAATTTGAAGACATTCCTTGCAATCCCTAAAAGCTAGACACGCATGTCGGCGGCGAAAGGGCTAGGTAGCGTCAAAAGCTCAAGGTTGTTGCAGAGGTAAGCTGGCATTTTTCTTAACCGAAAAGCGCACATGTCAATCCAGCAGTGGATTATGAGCCTTCAATATATCACAGATCGAAGCTTTTTTTTGATACGATCAAGGCAAAGCTGGAAAGCGGGGGGGAGTTCAAACTAGCGGGTTTGGGTGTCTTCGGACTGCGTGATAAGCGGGAGCGTCCGGGTCGCAACCCCAAGACCGGAGAAGACAAGATCATAACAGCGCGGCGAGTGAGCGGTGAAGTGGTGACGTTCCGCTGTTCGCCTGCTTTGAAGGGACTATCCAACCGTCGTGTCACAAAAGGCCAATCATACATCGCCCGCGTAAAACGGCATTACACCCAGTTTCGGAACAAGATCGAAACCGGCTCGCGGTTCGTGGCTTGATGCAGAACAGGAACCCTTAACCATGAGTCAACAAGAGGCCACTGTAAAACGTATCCCGCCTGCGATTCGGCAACAGGCTAATGAAATCGTTGAACGTTTCAACCAGGATTTTCTTGAAGGTGGAGGAAGTTCCCGCTACACCACACGATTCAAGGGTCTTTACCTGTGCCTGGACCGTCAGGATTGGGACAACCGCAAACCGGTCCCAATCTGCCGTCTTGAATGGACGGGTGAAATGAGCGCATGGAAATTCGCGATCTACAAATACAGCAAGAACAGTTATGATCCAGATGAATGGATGTTTCCGGGATATGATCATTTTGACGGAACAATCGAAGGCGCGATGAACGCAGGGCTTGAAGCCTATGAACCATAAACCCCTCGCTAAACCCAATTATTAGCAATAAAGCTGCTCGAATCATAGGCATGGATTCACATGCATAACCCTGCATCGTCTTCATTCCTGGCCGGGAAGTTGACCATGCTACATTTCCATTACGGGATGTGCCTAATTGCTGTTGCCAGTCTTTTGGGCTGTGCGGCAAATCTTCGGGAGGCATTGCCCGGTTCGATTGCGCAATCTGTGAAAGAGTCGGTGACGGTTGTCGGTCAATACTCCGTATGGCGGAGTCCATCATTGCAAGTCAGTCACTATCGAACCTTGTTCTATGGATACGATAGCGTTTACTACTGGCTGGTTGCCCGGAAATCGCCCAAAGGTGGTGCTTTGTACGAAATGTCGATTGCCGCCGACTATGGCGGAGACCTCCGTCATTATGATGCCGTGAAGTTCGCCGATGGCTCAAGCTGCCCGACGGGTAGCCATCGTCATGATACCGAGCGCTGCCAGTTTTTCAATAGCTTGGTTTACGCCTGCCTTTTCCATGATTGGGCCAGCTTGAATTTGTCGCTACCGGAACTGGAGGCTGCGCGACTCAAAGGGCTGCGGTTTACCCTGAGTTCGGGTAAGCAGGATTACGAAACTATCGACCTGCCAGCAAACTATATTCAGGGGTTCCTTCAAGCAGTCCAGTGAATCACTTGACCCATCCACATCAATAGGGCAAACCATTTCAAGCAACCAAGGCTACGAGGTGAATTTGCACTGCAACGGGAGATTTCTGTGAACAATTCAGACGAACCGAACAAGGTCATCGTCGTCGATCTGCAAATGCCGTTTTTTCCATCGTCATCCTGATGGTGAAATGGGCTTTGGCTTCGATTCCCGCCATCATCATTTTGGCTACGCTTTTCAGTCTCGTGACGGGTTTCAAGGGGGGAATGATGGGCGGCATGATGCGTCCGATTTAAAGCATCACTTTGTTTTTTCCATCATGCGAAAAACTCGTATCTCACCCCGTATCACTGACAGAGAAGCAAAAAGATGACGCTTGACGAAATCAAACAAGCCCTTGAAGTAAACACAGGGACATTTCCTCGGTTAGCCTTGGAACAAGCCATCGAACGGCGCGAGGAAACCGTCCCCTGGCTGCTCGACACTTGGCGTCAGGCTGCTGACGCGCCGGAATCGCTGGTGAGTAAAGGCAATGACTACATCCTGCACATCTATGCGATGTATTTGCTGGCCCAGTTTCGCGAACCGGCAGCCTATCTCCTGTTGGTGAAATTTTTCTCAACCCCCGGCGAACTTGCGTTTGATCTTACTGGCGACGTGGTGACGGAAGACTTGGATGCGATACTGGCGTCGGTCTGCTGGAACGACTTGGCCCCCATAAAGCAAATCATCCAAGACACCTCGATAAACGAATTCATCCGAAACGCAGCGCTAAGGTCCATGCTTGTCCTGGTTGCGGAAGGCGAGATGCCCCGCGAGGAACTGGTGGCCTATCTGCGGGATCAACTCACTAACAACCCCAGGGAGGAGGATGAATTTTGGAGCACCTTAATCTGCACCGCGATGGAGATCTACCCGGAGGAATTGCTCGATGAGATCGAATCGGCATTTGCAGATGACTTGGCGGACCCGGATATGGTCCGGCCAAATAATGTTCAAAGCCGACTCTCGATAGGGAAGGAGGCGACCTTGCAGGCCATGAAGGAAAAGTATCACTTCATCAGGGATACCATCGCGGAAATGGAATGGTGGGCCTGCTTCCGGAGCGAACAGGACCGCTTGCTGAGGGCTTTGCCAGTAAAAAGCCCACCCCAACATAGCGGCATACCGTCAAATGCCAAAGTTGGCAGGAATGACCCATGCCCTTGCGGCAGTGGCAAGAAATACAAGAAGTGTTGCTTAAACTGAGAGCCTGTGAAAAAACCTTCTGATTGCCGCGAATGACGGGAGGGGATCGGGTAAAATAGCACGATCGAAAATGAAGTTCCCGCCAAATGCCCATGACGAACAACCCCCAAATTTCCCTCTTTGCTGAAGATGTTGACTGCACCGAAACCCAATCGCCTGCGGTCAAACCGATAGCGGCGGGCGTGGCCCGTGTGTTGATGCCCAACCGGGCGCAAATGGAATTGCGGGCGAGCGACTTGGAGTCGCTGCTGCCGGAGGGGCACCGGGCCCGCATCGTGTGGGCCTATGTGGAGCAGGCGGATTTGAGCCGGGTGTATGCCTGCATCAAGGCGGTGGAAGGCGGGAGTGGCCGGACGCCGATTGCGCCGGAGATTTTGTTCGCGTTGTGGCTGTACGCCACGGTGGACGGGGTGGGCAGCGCACGGGCGATTGCACGGCTAACGCAGGAGCATGACGCGTACCGGTGGATCTGCGGGGGGGTGCAGGTGAATTACCACACCCTGTCGGATTTCCGGGCGGGGCACGAGGCGGCCTTCGATGGCCTGCTGACGGACAGCGTGGCCGCCTTGCTGGCGGTGGGCGCGGTCAAGCTCAAGCGGGTGGCGCAAGACGGCATGCGGGTGCGGGCCAGCGCGGGGGCGTCTTCGTTTCGCCGCAGGGGGACGCTGGAGCGGCACATGGACGAGGCGCGGGAACAGGTGGATGCGCTCAAGCGGCAAGTGGATGACGACCCGGGGGCGATGAGCCGGAAGCGGCAGGCGGCCCGTGAACGGGCTGCACGGGAGCGGCAGGAGCGGGTTCAACAAGCCCTGGACCGGCTGCCCGAGATGGAAGAGATCAAGAAAAGGCATGGGAAGAAGGCGGAAGAGGCGCGCACCTCCACGACCGATGCCGAGGCGACGGTGATGAAGATGGCGGATGGCGGGTTTCGCCCGGCGTACAACGCCCAGTATGCCACCGACACCGAAAGCCAGGTGATCGTGGGGGTGGAAGTCGTCACGGCCGGCACCGACATGGCCCAACTGGAACCGATGGTCGGGCAAATTGCCGAACGGTATGGACAGACGCCCGGGGAGTGGCTGGTCGACGGCGGGTATCCGGCCCACGAACAGTTGGATCAGGTGGCGGAAAAAACCACAGTCTATGCCCCGGTGCCGAAACCCAAAGACTCGGCGGTGGATCCTCACGAACCCAAGCCAGGCGATAGCGAATCGGTCGCTGCCTGGCGGAAGCGCATGGATACCGAGGGAGCCAAAGCCATCTACAAAGAACGGGCCGCCACTGCGGAATGTGTCAACGCCCATGCCCGGAACCGTGGCCTGGGCCAGTTTCGTGTGCGGGGCACGGCCAAAGTGCGATGCGTCATTCTATTCCATGCCTTGGCGCAGAACCTGATGCGGACCCTCGCCTTGGCACCCGAGCTACTCGGGCTGGGGATAGGTGCGCCCAAAATGGCGGCGGTGACAGGTTAACAAGGCAAAATGCCAAAAAAAGGGAAGGTTGAGTCGATTCCGGGGTCAGTGAAGACGCTGGTCAGGTAAATTTCACCCTGCGTTTGCCCCCTGTTGGCTTCAGGCCAAAGCACGGCTTGTCACCGCGAATAATGAAAAATTCACAAGCTCTGAGCAGAGTTTGTGCTGACAAAATACCGATTGCTCTTTGACTCCATACCTGACCATAATGAAACGACTCGAAAAAATTCAACCCTTTTACGTCATGGAATTGTTGAAACGCGCCAAGGCGTTGGAACAGACAGGTGTGGATGTCGTCCACATGGAAATCGGTGAGCCGGACTTCCCCACGCCGCCGGAGGTCGTGAGCGCCGGGATGGATGCCATCGCAGGTGGCGAGGTGAAATACACCAGCGCTGCCGGTTTGCCAGCCTTGCGTGAATCCATTGCCAGGTTTTATGCCGACCGTTACGGAGTCGAGGTGTCCGCGAGACGCATTTTTGTCACCCCCGGCGCATCGGGTGCTTTTTCGCTGATTCTTGCGGGACTGTTGGAACACACCGACGAAGTATTGCTATCCGATCCAGGTTATCCCTGTTACCCCAACTTCGTGCGACTTTACGGCGGCGAACCGGTCTTGGTGCCGGTAAATGTCGAGTCCAATTTCCAACTTGACGTAAATTCGTTGTCCCGCCACTGGACATCAAAAACACGCGGTGTTGTCATGGCATCGCCTTCCAACCCCACAGGGACTCTGGCCGACAGTACGGCCATGCGGGAAATCGCCAGTTTTTTGGACTCGCGCATGGCATTCTGGCTCTCCGACGAAATTTATCACGGGCTTGTCTATGGGGAGCAAGCCCACAGCGCCTTGGAGTATTCCGACCATGCCTTCGTCGTCAACAGCTTCTCGAAATACTTTGGCATGACAGGCTGGCGCTTGGGTTGGACGGTCGTTCCCGAAACCTTCGTCGAAGCGGCGGAGCGGCTGGCGCAAAACCTTTTCATTTCCGCACCCACGCACTCTCAAATGGCGGCGCTGGCTGCGTTCGGCCCAAGCAATCTGGCGGAGTTGGAGCGCCGTCGGCGCGAGTTTGAAACCAGGCGCGACTTTCTGTTGAAGGAACTGCCCGGCTTGGGATTTGAAATCCCGGTCCAGCCGCAAGGCGCATTCTATATTTACGCCGATTGCAGCCGATGGACAGAAGACAGCTTCGCTTGGGCATGGCAACTACTGGAAAAAGCCCATGTCGCTGTCACACCGGGCAAGGATTTCGGCATCAACGAGCCGCAGCGCTATCTTCGTTTTGCCTACACAGCCTCCATGGAACGATTGGCCGAAGGACTTAGCCGTATGCGGACCTTACTCGGTGTGGGTTGATGCGCCCTATCCGATAGAATCTTATTGAGTTCCAGTGCCTCTTGGCGAACCGCCATTGCCTCACATGAAGATGCCGGGATAAGACTTCCCGTCATGCATTCCCGGTATCTTTTCTGCGCTTGCCACAATCCACCAAGCAAACGTTAATAAGCCGGTGCCGTCGCTTCATAACGCAAGCCTTTTTTCTCCCCCTGCTCACGCATCGCTCCAAACAGTTTTTGATCCAGTGAGTCTTTTGCGCCGCCTTGCTTTTCGACTTCCTTGTTGATGTGTTCGGCGCGTTGCCTGGAGAGTTCTTCGATTTGCTGTTGCAACTCGGCACGTTGCCTGGCTTTTTCTTGAATCACGGCTTGTTGTTCTTCCGGCGGCAACGCCTGCATCGGCGCGGGGAGTTTGTCGCGTTCTATCTTGGACAGATCCACCCGGCCTTTGCTGACATCATCCACCAGTTCATTCTCGCCGATAAGGTTCGCCGCACCGCTTTTCGACGCATTGAACGTCGCCCGGCGGGCCTGCGATTCGACCGAAGACAAGCTGTGCAGTTTGCTGGTGGCATCCAGCTTGGCCTGGTTTTTTGCCTTTTCGTCGGCATTGCCGTAATAAAGCCGGGTTCCGTCCATCTTCGCAGACAGTTCGGCAAGCTTCTTGTCGTAAGGCGTCGCCACGGCGACCGCGCCGCCGGCCTGGCCGACTTGGAAATACCCGCCCTGGCCCAATTGTGCTATGTGCTTCCATTCGCCTTGGGTGCCGGTTTCGCTGCCGCATTGGATGGTGTTGACGACGATGCCGCGTTGTTGGGCGACACCCAGCGTCACCGTGTATTTCACATCGTCCTGATAATCCATGTGCGGCGGCGCGTCACCGACGAGGAACACGGTTTTGTAGGCATTCGAATTCTGGCTCCAAGAGATTTTATGGATGGCATCATACAAGCCTTGGTTGACGCTTTCCGGGCCGTCGCCGCCGCCATTTGCCGCGAAGTCCATCAGCTTGGCGTAGACGCTGTCGAGGTCTGACGATAAGTCCACCACTTTCGTCACATAGTCATCGCCCCGGTCGCGGTAGGCGACGAGGCCAATGCGGATTTCCGGTGCGGGTTGGGCGGAGGCCATCGTGCTCGCGATGGACCATATTTTTTCCTTCGCCGCCTGGATAAGCCCGCCCATGCTGCCCGTGGTGTCGAGGACAAACACCACGTCGATTTGCGGGCGTTGGTCCGGGTTGGACTGCTGCTGCGGGTGTGCGGGTGTCAGCGAAATTGACGGCGGGCTGCCGGTTTGCACCGCAGCGAACAGGTCAGCCCGGTCCGCCGGATACATCAACACGGCAATGAGGGTGAACACGAATAAGGCGAGGGTGAGTAGTTTGGTTTTCATGGCGGTTACTCCTAAATATTGATCAAACTGTAGGTCGGCATCCCCATGCCGACGAACAAGGTCAAGTAGTCTTTGGCGGCAAAGGGTTGCCGCGCTTAAATGTCGATTCTGTGGGGCTATGCTGATCCTGTGTCGATTTTGCGCAGTGCGGCCTCGGCGGTGCGGTAAGCCTGTTGAAAACGATCATCGGCTACGGATTCGACAGGGGCTTGGATCCGGCCTTTACCGTTTGGTATAGCGACAAACAAAGCCTGGACGAGGAAAAAGCACCAGACCGCCAGCAGCAAGCTGCCGGAAGTCGTCACCGCCCATAAGGCGGCTGCCAAGCCAAACCCACTCAGCGCGAGGTCGGCCAGCGCGGCGATGAGGCCGGTTTGGAAATACAGCGAGCGGACCAGCCAAACCATGCCGAGATGGATTAGCAAGAGCAGTGGCAAAGGCGGCGACCAAACCCAGACCGTGCAGGACAGGGCAATCCACAGCGCCAAGGCCGTCATCCGACCGACACGCTCGTGGCTGCGAATTAGCAGATAGACGCAGTAGGCGAAACTCAAGCCGACAATCAGCAGACCGAGTGCTTGCCCGACCGGCATCAACCAGCGCAACGCGACGAACAACACATCTGCGCTTATGCTGGCAACCACGGCCAGCAGCACGCCTTCAAAAAAGCCGGGCGTTTTCATGACGCGCCCCTTTTCTGCTTCTCACGCAGAAACGCGACCTCGATTTCGTCGTCGCTGACCGCGCCTTGGCGGCGCAGGCTTTCCTCACGGTAGCCATGGCCTTGGGTCAGTGCTTCGGCTTTTTGGCGGATGCTTTCCAGGCGCAGCCGGTTTTCCAGCAACCGGGCTTGCACATCAATCCACTCGGCCTCTAAACCCGCACGTTTCTTGGCAAGGGCTTTGGCATCACGCTCAGATTCGAGCTTGCGTTTGATCGAACTCTTGGCGAGATCGTCCTTGCCCGCGTCCAGGCACAGTGCCAATTCTTCTTGAATGGCTTGTAGGCTGTGTTGCAACTCGGCTTCGCCGGCGGCCAGTTGCTCGCGTTCATGGGCGAGGGCCAGGCTGCGCCGACGGTCGATGTCCAAAGCCTCCTCCATCTCGCGGATGGATTGGCGCAACAGGACATCCGGCTCTTCGATGCGGTCGAGCAAGGCATGCACGTCGGCGCAAAATAATCGGCTGAAACGGGTTATCAGGGTCATGGCGGCTTTCTCTTATGGTTTGGATTTTTGTTGAATGCGCTGCCAGTCTAGGCGTTTGGCGAGGAAGATCGTAGGGCGGGTTTGGTAAGTATTCACTGCGATGATTTACCAAAAATTTACATGCCGTCGACGGGAGATGCTGCTAAGATTGAAGCCCTAACCCTAAATCCGTGCATCCAAGACCGACTCGGTTTTGAAAACCGAGTCGATCTGACGATTCCTTCAGAAAGTACGGCTATCCCAGAGGGCGAAACACTCCTATTGACGCTTATGACACGCAAACTCCGCTTACTGGTTATTGAAGACGAGCCTGCCATCCGGGTTGGCCTGGTCGATGTGTTCGTGTTCCATGGTTATGACGTGGAGGCGGCTGCGGACGGGCGCGAAGGCTTGCGGCTGGCGTTGAGCGGCAAGTTCGATCTGGTATTACTCGACCTGATGCTGCCCGGCCTGAATGGCTTTGAAGTCTGCGAGCAAATCCGCCGGGTGGACCGTGACCTTGCGATCATCATGTTGACCGCGAAAAGCGGCGACGAGGATGTGATCCACGGCCTGTCCCTGGGGGCGGATGATTATGTCGGCAAGCCATTTTCGGTCGCGCAACTGGTGTTGCGGGTACAGGCGGTGTTGCGCCGCACACGAGCCGGCGTCGAACTCGAACATGTCATCCGCCTTGGCGAGGCCACGACGATAGACACCCGCAATTTATCCGGCCAGCGCGGCAACGAGGCATTGAGCTTCACGCGGCGGGAAATCGAGGTTCTGCAACACCTCCATGCCAACGCCGACCATCCAGTGTCGCGGGAGGAGTTGCTGGTGAAGGTCTGGGGCTACAACCGCCAGATGGACATCGAAACCCGCACCGTGGACATCCATATTGCAAAGCTGCGGCGCAAGATCGAAGCCGACCCCGCCGAACCGCGTTTTCTGGTGACGGTGCGCGGCGCGGGTTACCGCTTGTTGTTGGAATAGACCGATGCCAGCCAAGTTGACCGGGCTAGACCGCAAACGGCTACGCTGGCTATTGGCCCTGTTCTTCATCTCATTGGCTGTGCCGACGGGGATTCTCGTGCGCCAAGCGCAAGTTCAGATGAAATGGGAGTCCTTTCACCAGCATCAAGAACTGGCGCAGGAGCTGTCGATCCGTATTGATGCCCGCTTGCGCCAGTTGATTGACACCGAGGAAAACCGGTCGTTTTCAGATTATGCGTTCTTGGTCGTGGCTGGCGACCCGGCGGCGAATTATGTGCAACGTTCGCCCTTGTCGGAATTTCCATTAAAGTCTTCAATTCCCGGTTTGGTCGGTTATTTCCAAGTCGATGCGCGAGGCGTGTTCGGCACTCCCTTGCTGCCGCAACAAGGCGAGTCACCGGCTTATGGCATCTCGGGCGAGGAACTGGGCCAACGCCAAGCGGCGCAAACTAAGGTGTTGGAAATCCTCGCCCGCAACCGGCTGGTGCGCGAGCGTGAAGTGCCGCCTTTGGCGGATGCGATGCCATCCCCTGCCACAGCGCGGCCCGATGCGAACAAAGACAAAGTTGCAACCCGCCATGAAAATGACCAAGCTCCGCAACCGCCAACTCCTGTGCATAATGTCGTGTCACAAGCTGTGTTTGACGAACTCAGCCAAGCAAAAGCCCCGATGGCAAAGTCCGAACCGAGCGGCGCGGGGGCAGAAGAAGAAGCCAAAGGCTTGGCCGGGTCCGCCGAATCTTTGGTGCAGGCCCTGCCCGAACTGGCATCGAAATTGGTCAAGCGCTCCACACGCAAAGAGCGAGTCGCTTTGCCTGCACCGCAAGGACAATCCGGCAACATCGTCGCGCAACCAGCGCGGGTGACGACTTTCGAGAGCGAGATTGACCCGCTTGAATTCAACCGCCTCGACACCGGCCATTTCGTGCTGTTCCGCAAAGTCTGGCGCGACGGGCAGCGTTATATTCAAGGCATGATTGTCGAAGTCACGCCGTTTCTTCGGGATGTGGTTGAAGCCGAGTTTCGTGACACGATTTTGTCGCGGATGAGCGATTTGGCCGTTCTTTATCAAGGCACGGCATTGGCCCGCTTCAGCGCATTGCCGCAACGGGAGTATTTGGACGAAGCGGGCGGATTGCGCGGCGATAGATTGTATGCCAGCCGATTGTCCGCGCCATTCAGTGAGATGGAACTGCTTTTCACACTCACGCAATTGCCCGCAGGGCCGGGCAGTTCCGTCGTTTATTGGTTGGCAGTCATTCTGGCGATTGTGTTATGCGGCGGTTTTCTATTGATGTACCGGCTCGGGCTGCGTTTGATCAATCTCGCCCGCCAGCAACAAGATTTCGTCTCCGCCGTCAGCCATGAATTGAAAACCCCACTGACTTCAATCCGCATGTATGGCGAAATGTTGTGCGAAGGTTGGGTCAGCGAAGACAAGAAACCCGTTTACTATGAATTCATCCATGCAGAAAGCGAACGGCTGTCTCGTTTGATTGCGAACGTCCTGCAACTGGCGCGGATGACGCGCAATGGCTTGGATATTACGCTGAAGCCCCATACGGTTGGCGAATTGATGGACGGCATCCAAGCCAAAATAAAATCCCAAGTCGAACGGCCCGGGTTTGGCCTGCGACTGGAATATGCCGACGAAATCGCCCCAATTACCATCAAGGCCGATGCCGACCAATTCTCGCAAATCATCATCAACCTCGTCGATAATGCGCTGAAGTTTTCGGCCAAATCCGCGCAAAAACAAATCGACATCGGCTGTCTACAGCAACGCGACAAGACGCTAATGTTCTATGTGCGTGATTATGGCCCAGGTGTGCCCAAGGGGCAGATGAAGAAAATATTCCGGTTGTTTTATCGGATGGAAAACGAATTGACCCGTGAAACCATCGGCACGGGCATAGGCTTGGCCTTGGTCAAACAATTGGCCTTGGCGATGAATGCTAAAGTCGAATTGATCAACCGCGAGCCGGGGGCGGAGTTTCAACTGATATTTGTGCCAGAATCGAAACATCGGGTATGAATAAAGGTATAAATCGATAGCCTCGATTTATTTGTCGAGTTGCTCTATGAGCCTTATTTGGCGTGACCAGATCGTGACCAGCCTTGGTCAAACCCTGTCATGGCGTGACAAAATTAGTCACATTTGCGCGGTGCGTGTGCTGTTAAGTAAATGAAATTGTTGATGTTGTGTGTTGAACGCTGGATTCGGGAGGCAGTGGCCGGAGGTTCAAATCCTCTCACCCCGACCACACAATCAAACGGTTAGACCGTTTTTCAGGCATCAAAAAAAGGCCATACGGAATCGGTACGGAATCCGCAAAAAATCAGGCCACTTTTCCAGCACCATTCGGCCTGTTTTTCGGCAAAACAACGCCCCCCATCCCCTAGAGCATTTCGGCATCGAAACCGGCGCATCCAATGTTGTGCGGTTATAAGCCGCTGCCTATAAAAAAACCGCCACGATGGGCGGTCTTGATGTGCTGCAACATCCGGCCTTCTCGCTGGTTCGTGTGGCATCCAGCGCACAACTAAATCTGCTTCCCACGCAATCGCTGGTATACCTGCTTTGAAATCCACTCGCCCACCAACTGTTGAAATTCCTTTTCGTTCATAAACCGCGCAAAGATGTCCTCGTTCTGCTCCATACGTTCTGCGAACAAGGTTTGTAGCAGATTGCCGAACAACAGGGCGAATTTATCTTCCGGGTTGGCATCGGCGGCTTGCTTTAAGTCATCATCAAGCATTGCTGCTTCGATGATTTGGTCAAAAAACAGTTGGTCAGCTTCGGTAAACTCAGTGCCAAAGCGGTCATTGATTAAGTCAATTAATCTTGAAAGGGCGATCCTATCCCGTGAAACGCCGCTGCCGGTTTCGTTAGGCCCATCCAGTGGTTTGGCTTCACCTTCCTTCAAACCGATAGCCCCTTCGCTAATTTTTTGTAGCCGGTAATATTCCAGACGGATTTCTTCATCAAAGTTGTATTGCTTTCCCCCCCGGCGTTTACGCAACTTAGGGGCAAGATGCCGCAAGAAGGTATACAGCTTTTCCAAGTCCGAATCTTGGTAAGGGATGATTTGCGAGAGAAAGGCATAGAGATTGCGGAAGGCATACAGCTTACCGCGCCAAAGTTCGGCGTCCTCCTCCTTTTCATCCAGCCAGTGTGCGAATCGGTCCACTGCTGGATCAAGGGCGGCATTCATCGTTTGATGGTCTGCGGCACTTTGGCGCAATTTCGGCTTGAAATAAACCGCAATAAACCGCTCCACTTCTTCGATTAAGTAAATGCCTGTAGCGTCCAGTTCTGCCTTGATTTCATACATCCGGGCCGGTTCAACATCATCGCCCATCACCGCGCCTTCGTAATATTGCTTGAAGGCTTCGCGAATTGCCTCCCGGTCATTGACAAAATCCAGAATGAAGGTGTCCTCCTTCAATGGATGGATGCGATTTAGCCGCGTGAGTGTTTGCACCGCTTGGATACCGGCCAGCCGTTTGTCCACATACATCGTATGCAATAAAGGCTGGTCGAAGCCCGTCTGGTATTTTTCCGCCACCAATAGCACTTGGTAATCCTTGGAAGTGAATTTATCGGGAATCTCGGATTCCTTAATCCCATCATTCATGCCAACTTCGGTGTAGGTCGTTCCCGGTAGTTTGTCGTCCTCCACCACGCCGGAGAAGGCCACTAAGGTCTTGATCCAGTCATACCCTTTGGTCTTGATATAGGCATCGAACGACTGTTTGTAGCGCACGGCTTCAAGCCGTGAACCGGTGACAACCATGGCTTTGGCCCTCCCGGCTATGCGATGGCGCGTGACCGAATTAAAGTGTTCCACCATCACCTCTGTTTTCTGCGCGATGTTATAAGGGTGTAGGCGCATGAACCGGGTCAAGGCTTTGGCGGCACGTTTACGCTCGACGTTGGGGTCTTCTTCGCAAGACTTTAGCAGCTTGTAATAGGTCGCGTAGGTCGTGTAATGCTTTAACACATCCATGATGAAGCCCTCCTCAATGGCTTGGCGCATCGTATAGCGGTGAAATGCCAGTCCCGGTTTACCATCCTTTTCTCGCCCAAAAACGGCGAGCGTTTTATGTTTGGGGGTGGCGGTGAACGCAAAAAAACTAATATTGGCCTGTCGCCCTCGTTTAGCCATGCTGCGGAAGAGTTCTTCTAGGTTCTCCACGCCTTCCTCAAGGGCGTAACGCGCCGCTTCCTGCCGCAAATCATACCCACCTAGCACCTCCTTCAAATCGGCTGCCGATTCGCCCGACTGCGAACTGTGTGCCTCGTCGATAATCACCGCGCAGCGGCGGGTTGGCAACACGCCATCGCTGGATTCCCCGCGTTCCTCTGCCAGCTTGTTCAATTGCCGGGTGACGAAGGGAAACTTTTGCAAGGTAGTGATGATAATCGGAATGCGCGATTCCAAGGCTTCGGCCAATTGGCGAGAATCCTCGTCGATTTTTTGCACTACGCCCTTGCGGTGTTCAAATTGGTAGATCGTGTCCTGTAACTGGCGATCCAACACCCGCCGGTCGGTGATGACGATCACCGTGTCAAAAACCTTTTCATCCTTATCATTGTGCAAGGAGGCAAGCCGGTGGGCGATCCAACCGATGGTATTGCTCTTGCCACTACCCGCCGAGTGTTCGATCAAATAATTATGCCCCGGCCCTTCCAATCGTGCTTGAACTTCCAATTCACGCACCGCCTGTAATTGATGCCAACGCGGGAAGATCATGGTTTCTTTCTTGATTTTGTGGCCTTCATCAGTGAAGTATTCATCCACTTGCAGATGCAGGAAGCGGGCGAACAAGTCCAATAGGCTTTCCCTTTGCCAAACCTCTTCCCATAAATAAGCTGTGCGGCAACGGCCTTCTCGTCCGGGAGGATTGCCCGCACCGCCATCATGGCCTTGGTTGAAGGGTAGAAAATGCGTTGCGTTACCCGCTAGTCGCGTGGTCATCAACACCGCTTCGGTGTCCACGGCAAAATGCACCAGCGCCCGTTTCTTGAACTCAAACAGCTTTTCGCGGTGGTCGCGGTTCTGCCGGTATTGTTCCAACGCATCTTCCACAGTTTGCACGGTCAACGGATTCTTCAATTCAGCCGTGCAAACCGGCAAGCCGTTAATTGTCAGCGTCAAGTCCAGTTCATTGGCCTTTTGGCTGCTGTAACGCAATTGCCGGGTCACGCCTAGCCGGTTGGCGGCATACCGCACCGACAATTCCGGGTTCATACCGTGGGCGGGTTTGAAGAAAGCCACGCGCAAAGTTCGACCATAACATTTGAAGCCATTGCGCAACACCGCCAAGGTTCCGTAAGTGTCCAGCCATTGAGCCAAATCAGCCAGTACGGTGTCGGCAGTTTTCTCCGCGTGTAGGGCTTCCAATCTTCTCCATTCCTTAGATTGGGTGTTCTGGATGAATTCTAGGATTACAGCGGGGAAAAAAGCGCGTTCGGTGTCGTAGTCTTTGGAGGTTAAGGGTTCGTAGCCGTGATTGATTAAGTGGGTTTCGATGACGGTTTCAAAGCTAGTTTCAACGTAATGTTGATTCATAGCTTGCCACCATTAAGCAAACCATCTGGATTAGGCGCGGGTGAAATTGGCTGTGTAGTGATTGGATCGAAACAGCCGCTTTCACGGGTTCCACTGAATGCGTCAATTAGGTGGTTGCGGATATCTGGATCATTGTTAAAGACCGACATCCAAATACTGAAATACCCATGAGATACCGCTAACTTGATAATTTGCCGTCTAACTATTTGATTGTTTGGCTCTTCATCAACATCCTCTTTGGCTGTTTGAGCAAGGAGCCAAGTTTGTTTACGTTGTGAGTTTCGGTCTAAGGCAATTGTGCGCTTTTTGTCATCAAGAATTGTCGATGTAGGCTTATCTAAGCCAGTCAAGGAAAGCGTGTTTGCAGCGGCTTTCGCTGTTTTATCGTCGCTGACTGCAACTCGCATAGTTCCATCTTGCAAATATTCGTAGGCAATAAATGTATTATCACGGTCAGGCAAAAGCACTTCCGACAATACAACATCTTTATCAAGCTTTGTGGAATTACAATTTACGCAAGCAAGTAAAAAGTTTTCCCATCGCCCCTCCAAGTGGGCATAAGGTTGAATCAAACCGACTGTTAACCCTTTTGGTTGTATATGCTCGACTGCCAAATTCGTCGGTATTGGGCGTTCACAATAGCTGCAATAACAGGCGATATGAATTTGCTTAACCCAGCCGCTACCAATGCGACTAACTAGCATTGGCTTTGCGTCTTTATAATCGTTGTAAACCCTAGAAATTGGACATTTGCCCCGACGGACAGGTCGCATATTTATTCTCCCAGTTTTGCCGCACGTTTCATTTCCAAAAATGCTTGAAAGGCTGGGTTATCTGCATAGGGTGCGATAGCGTCTGCCAATCGTTCCTTGAATGCGGCTAGTTTTTCCTCTGGAGTAAGCGATGCTTGTTCAAGCATTTCAAGGTAGGATCGTGCAGCCTGTTTCATCGACTCATATCTTTGGCTGACATCGGGGCGTTCTATTCCCATTAGACTATGGGCAATTTCCTCTATGCCTTTGTTTCCCAATTCTGCTGTAGGGTACCCGTCCAACATGATTAATTCTTCACCAGAGCGTAGTGACTGAATCAAGAAAGGCGAATGGGTAGTGCAAATAAACTGGATTTTTGGAAACGTGCGGCGTAGGTCTTCTATGATGCGGCGTTGCCATTTGGGGTGAAGATGTAAATCCAATTCGTCGATTAGCACCACGCCGGGCGTTTCCTCTAATACTTTATCTCCGAGTTGAGGGTTTAATAGCACTGCCCTCCGCACCATATCTCCAATCATCGCAAACAGGGTGCGTTGCCCATCGCTGAGTTGCTTGAAAAGAAGTCGGCGACCATCGCTAAAAAAAATGGCTAATTGACCTTCCTTTGCCATGAAACGTAGTTGACCGAACTTGTCTAAACAACCCTCCAATGCCGTTTGTAGCACACGCAAGCCTAGTGGCACCTGTTTTTCTTGATAAGCGATAATATCGAGCTTTAATAGCCACTTCCTAAGTTCCTGTTCATCGGCATAAGGTCGATCCCAATCGAAATAACCGCTGTGGCGATGAAAAGTGGCTTCCATTGACTGTCTTAACCTAGATTCAGCGTAATCATCATTGCTAGGGGACCATAAACGGTTACAACTATAAAATGCTAATAATGGCATGAAAAAATCAAGGTTTTGCTGAGCTAGGTCACTGAAAGTAGATCCATCAAATCCAATTTTACCCTTCTTCCCTGGATGAAGTGAACCTGTTGCATAGAAGCCAGACCATCTTGAATTTGCATATTCGCCTGAAGGCAATGGTATTCCATTCCATTCACTCTCTATCCGAAGATAATTAGATAATTCTTCCCTAATTTCACCTGACTCTTCTCGCAAATTACAATGTAAATCATCCCGCGTGACTTTTCTGAGTCCTCTGATGTTATTTGGATTAAGAAAATCCTCGTCTGGTGTGATTACGTCAAAAGGATGCCCAATGTCTTCTCTCCAAGCACTCATACATATAGCAAGCAAATTCAATAGACTTGTTTTACCACTACCATTCTCGCCAACAATAAGGTTAAAGCTTGGATGAAACGAAAAGCTACTGTCCTCAAATAGCTTGAAATTTTCGACAGTAACTTTTTCAATTCGCATGGCGTAGCTCCTGTTGTGCGATTTCATGTGGAATTTCAAACCTGCCAGTGACGGCAGCGGAGATTAGGGCGGTGTGGCGTTTGTGTGTGGAGTGCGGCGACTTGTCGCCACTTGGCGCGGCGAATGCGGCGACAAGTCGCCGCACTCCACACGGTTTGTTTAAATTGAGGGAGTCAATTCGCATGACTGGACTCAGTAATAAGGTTCATTGACTCAATAGTGATTTTGCCGGTCACGGCAGCGGAAATTAACGCGGCACGGCGTTCTTGTAATAGCTTGATGGTTCGTTCTGTGGCAAAAATAAGATTAGCGAGTTTTTCTGTTTCTTTTTGTACATACTCGATAATAGTTTTTTGTTCGGCTTTCGAGGGATTTGTTATCAACAGCCCTAGTACTTGATCTTGAGCCAATTTAACCATACTGTTACTTGAACCCTTCGCTTCTGCTTCAATTTGCCCCCTTCCGATGACACTTTGCAAGACAAGAATAAGCCATTCAGGCTCAACTTTATCAAAGCGTACACGCAAACGATAAATTAGGTCAGAAAAAATTAAATTGTTATGATCAGATTTTGCGATAGCGACATCACCCACAAATTTTGGAGTGTTGGCACGAGTCAAAAATATATCTCCTTCCCTGATAAATAACCCAGTAGGAATATCTGCATCGGAAGCAAGTGCCTTGTTTTCTTCATAAATTAAACGACCGCTTTTAACTGCACTGAGTTTTAATACACCAAACTCATTAATATTGGCAGACTGATTAGATGCTACAGGACTCCATCCTTGTTCAAGAGAGGTAATCAGCCTTCGTAGAGTAACCATGCTCCAATGCGCTGGAATTTCACCCAACCAAGGAATGCCTGAATCCTTCATTTCAACGGATGTATCCAAGCCTTTGGTCACAGCTTGGGTGATAAGTGTGCGGCGTTTTTCGGTTAGTAGATTTAGTAGGCGTTGCTTGGCAGCGATAAGGGTGTCAATTTCATTTGTTTTGCTCTTTAAGAAATGAACAATCCTATCTTGTTCTTTTTGTGGAGGCACTGGAATAGGAGCGTTTGCGAACTTTTCGCCATTGACATTACCAATTGTAGCCTCAATTGATGAAAGTGAAAGCCACTTCATAAAGGGCAAAGATTTTGTGACGTAATACACAAACCAAGGATTGTGTTCCTCTTTTAGAACGAATCTAACTAAATACCCTGCATAAGCACATGGCCCAATATGATCATCATAAATGTAGCAACGGCCAACAGTACCACTACGAGAAATCAATAAGTCACGATTTGATAATAAATAGCCAGAAACTTTATCAGCATCAAGAAAAACTGGATTATTATTTAATGTCCCTTCTTCTGTTATGTCAGTTGTTCTTAAGAATCTAACTCCCGTTTCAGAATAGGATTCAGAAGATTCATTTAATCCATATAAAGCTGATGCAGAACACATATGTTTAAGAGGTATTACGCTCCAATGACTAGGTACAACCCACTCATTTAACGAACTGACAAGATATTTGGAAATCACATTGTCACCTCTTGCTGTGGAGTGCGGCGACTTGTCGCCGCTTGCTTACTCGCATATTGGTATCTAGCGGCGACGAGTCGCCGCACTCCATGCCCCTCGGCGACAAGTCGCCGTACTCAAAAGCGGCGAGTCGTCGCACTCCGCCTGCATTAAAAATCATCAATCACGTTTACCGTATCTATTTTTATCGTCTCAAGCTTGGCTTTAAACGCAGAGTCTGCATTATCATTAAACCAAGCGGCGGAACACCAAGGGTAGTCAACCGCAAATTTAACCAATCCATGTTTAACCGGGTTGTGATGCACATAACGCAAACGGGCTAGATAGGAATGTTCATTGGTAATTTGCGTATCCCAAAATTGAAACCACGTCTTGCGTCCGGGGGTATTATCTAATAGGTTGACTGCTTTTGAGGTAGTCATGTGCAATTTGGCTAACATCCTCGTCATCGTGGCGGGATTTTCCGGGGATAAAGCGACAAAATGGTAGTGGTTCGCCATGATCGCCCATGCTTGAAGTTGCCAGCCATATTCCTGACACACTTCAAATAAACGGGTTTGCACCAAATCCAGCCGCTCAGGTGTGCGATAAAATGGTTTCTTTTCGTAAGTCCCGGCGGTCACAATATATATGCCTTGCTCTTGCAACCAATGCCGAGGAGCATGTATCCAGCCCCGCCGGGAGTTTGAAGGCTTGTCATCGGATGTTGTGGAGTGCGGCGACTTGTCGCCGAAAAAAACTTTGCTATCTGACATAATTTAACCTCGACTAATAATCTTTATAACGCATACCCGATCGCGGCGACAAGTCTCCGCACTCCATATAGCACTCATCCCTAGGGGGTATGATGATTTCATCAACAGCCATGCTCATATAATCCGGCCTCATTTCGTTGATGTCATATCGGGTAATTTCATGAATGATGCTTTCCAATGAAATAGGGGTTTGAGGATCGGAAAGTCGCCGATTTGCTTCCTCTATGTCTAGCATATCCTCCAAGTAGGCCAATGCTTTTAACGCCGCATGTTCCGGTAAATTCCGTGCTGCTTGCGTGATTCGATTTAGGGTTTCAGGTTCACACATAGAGGTTCTCCATGGTCTGGTAGTCAATCATTATTTCTATCGCTTGAGTCCGTCGGGGTTTGGAGTGCGGCGACTCGTCGCCGTTTGCATACTCGTATATCGCAACCAAGCGACGACGAGTCGTCGCACTCCACAATATTAGCCGACAAGTCGCCGTACTCCACATCAAGCCGTCACCTCCCTTAACAATCTAACAATCTCCTCCTCGGCAATCTTCAAATCCGCGTCAATTTCCGCCAACGGGCGCGGCGGGTCGTAGCGGTAGAAATGCCGGTTGAAGTTGATCTCATAGCCTGTCTTGGTCTTGTCGTGGTCTATCCACGCATCCGGCACATGCGGCAATACTTCACGCTTAAAGTATTCTGCAACGTCCACTTTCAGCGGCACGTTTTCAAAATCACGCAGTTTGGGGTCTGGTTCATATTCGATTTTGCCGCCATGCTTGCGGAGGATCACCGCTTCGGCGGTGGGATCGGTTTCGGTGAAGGCGGTGCGGAATGCCTTGTGTTCTGGAACTCGCCATTTGACCTCTTGGCGTTTGAACCATTTTTGGACATTGGCCCAAACAGCATTCCAGTCAAGGCAAGGATTGCGGCCTAAGACAGCCTCGATTGCCTTAAAATCATCCAGCAAATGCGGACAGGCATCGAGGAAGGCTTCTTTTCTTTCCAAGGTGATTTGGAAAACCAAACGTAGCGGGCGCTCGATGGTCAGACGGTGAAAACCAAAGTCTTGGTTGTCGAAAATTTTGCTGATGTCACGCTCTTCCTGCCGTGCGCCATCATTGGCTGGCAGGGCTTGGTTTGGCCCAATCAACAACCGGCTTTTCAGCTTGTTTTCAGCGTCATACTCTAAGAACATTCGGCTTTCTGCAAAACCGCCATAAGCACGAGTCAGAAATTCGATGTCGTCGCGGCGTGAGCCATCGGGGAAAAACACCTTTTCGTTGTCTTCCTCTTCGCCGCCGGCCAGTTTGCGCCGTTTGTCGCCCAAGGATCGGCGCAATGGAACCCAGCACTCACGGGCATCCAACAATTGAATTTTACCTTTGCGTCTCGGCTCTTTGCGATTGGTGACGACCCAAATGTAAGTTCCGATGCCAGTGTTATAGAACATCTGTTCGGGCAGGGCGACAATGGCTTCCAGCCAGTCGTTTTCGATGATCCAGCGGCGTATCTCGCTCTCGCCGGAACCCGCCCCGCCAGTAAACAGCGGCGAGCCGTTGAAGACAATAGCCAAACGGGAACCATCGCGGTTCTCTTTAGGATTGACCGGCTCGAACTTGCTGACCATGTGTTGCAAGAACAATAATGCGCCATCGTTGACACGCGGCAAACCAGCCCCGAAACGCCCTGCAAACCCTAACTTTTCGTGTTCGCGGACGATTTCCTTCTGTTGCCTTTTCCAGTCCACGCCAAAAGGCGGATTGGCGAGGAAATAATCGAAACGGCCTTTGGTGTCGGCATCGTAGGAGGGGAAATGGTCATCGACAAGGGAATCGCCAAATTCTATCCGGCTGGTGCGCTCCCTTTCCTCCGGGCCTTCCTTCAGCAGCAAGTCAGAAGCGGCCACGGCATAGGAACGTGGGTTGAAGTCTTGTCCGTAAACATAAAGTTTGGAAGACAGGTTATGCTCGCGCAGGTATTTACGTGCCTCGGACAACATGCCGCCCGTGCCGCAAGTGGGGTCCAACAATTTGCGCAAGGTTCCCGGCTTGGTGAGCAAGTCGTCGTCATGCATGAACAGAAGATTCACCATCAGGCGGATGACTTCACGCGGGGTGAAGTGGTCGCCCGCTGTTTCGTTGGCCTGTTCGTTGAAGCGCCGGATCAGATCTTCAAACAATCTCCCCATATCTATATTGTGGACACGCTTAGGGTGCAAATCCACATCACAGAAACGGGTGACAACCAAGTACAGGATATTGTGCTCGCGCATCCGCTCGATTTCATTGGCGAACTCGAAACGCTCGAAAATCTTCCGCACATTCTCCGAAAAGCCTTGGATGTAGGAAACAAGATGCTGGTGGATGTTGTCGGGGTCGCCCTTGAGTTTTTCAAAGGTCAAGGGCGAATGGTTATGGAATCGCTGACCGGCCACTTTGTTGAGCAGCATGTCCAAAGCTTCGCCTTGATGCTTGTCTTTATACCGAGCATGGGCGGCAAGCACATCGTCCTTGGTTTTTGCCAAGACGCAATCGAACCGGCGCAACACGGTAAGCGGCAACATGACCCGCTCGTATTGCGGTGGACGGTAGGGGCCGCGTAGTAAGTCGGCAATGCTCCAGATGAAATTCGCAAGGTCGTGGTGGTTGGTCATCTATCAATCATTTCGGTAAGCGGGGGTTGGCTTTGGAGTCAGTCAGGATTACATTGGCAGGGGAACGTTACACTGCTTTAGGTTTCGACTTCTGCCTTGATTTTCTCCAATACCGATGTTTTCAACTGGTCGCCACTGCCAAAAAGGATGTGTGCATAATGGTCGTTGTCGGTGGCTTGAACATGATCCACCCAAGCGGTCACGGAATTCAATGCGCCCCACCAGTTTGGCTGTGCTTTAGGTATCGGATTCATTAGGTCAGAGATGCCTTCCTTGTGAACTCTCATCACTGCCTCACGGCTTTGTTGAATGGTATGCAAGCGGGTTTCGTAGGATTTTTGCACACTGGCGTTCTTGCTGGCAGTGGCCGGTTTAGCCGGGTCTGGGAAGATTTTGTTTAGGAACTCGCGGAATTTCTCTTCTGAACACTCCTTTTCGGAAAAGCTGTCAAACAGGGCTTGCGCTTCCTGTATCTGTTTTGTAACGAATTGGAAAAAGTCGGTGGCTTCGGTTTGAAGTAGTTCGTAACTGCCTTGATGCGCTCGCCGGAAGATATGCTTTTTCGCCCCGGAGTTGAGTGCCATGGAAAGGGTGTTCTGACAAACCACGCGAATGGTGGTCAAACGTATGTCGATGGCGTGGGAACCATCATGGCTATTGGAAAACAACAGATAGGTTTCCAGCACGTCCTCACCTTGCACCTTAATATCGTCCGGCAAACGTGCAAGCAGCCACACGACTTCACCTTGTCCAAGATAACCCCCAGTGTGATAAACCTTCCGGCCCTTTCCAAACAAGCCGTCAAAAAGCTGTGCGCCTTCCCGGTTTTGCAACGGCTTGAAACCGGGATGCACCACGCCGACAACCCTATGCCTATCGCCCGGTTGTCGGTCTGTACGCACCACTGCCATGCGGGTATCGACGGGGCTAGGCGGATATTCGCCAGTCAGCAATGGAACCATTTCGACCTTCCAATCCAAGCCACCAGCAGCCAAAGCCTTTTCAAGCGTGGCTGGTTCATCGAGTTTGTTGCCGAGCTTATGCCAAGGAATTTTGCCGTAATAAAACATCTGGCCGATGTTGTGGGACATGGATGGGAGTTCCTTTTTAGTTTTGTGCGTTGCTAATTTGTGGCGATTTAGGGGTAATTATGCCGCATTTAGCCAGTCGGTGAGTTTTTTAATCCTCCCGTCCTCGCTATATTGCCGCACCCCTCGCTATCCGGGCATATGATACCCCGTTGTGGCCTTGCCGATGGTTCCGGCTTGCCCGATGCGGTAGACCGTGGGCAGGAGGGGAAGTCTCTCAGCCGGTGCGGTCTCCCGGCATGGTTCCGGCTTGCCCGTGGCTATACGATCACCATCCAGCCAGACCGCCCAAGGGCAGGACTCCTCTCGCCGGTCGCTTGGGCATTGGTGGATTGGGAAGGCTTGCGCCAGATCGTCAAGCCTTGCCCGTGGTGCTGTCGGCAATCGGCTTGCCCTGCCAGATCGTGATGGCCCGTGCCGGTCGCTCATGCTGTGCTTGGTGTGGGTATGCTTGTTGACGCCGAATGAAAATTGACCATTTAGAGGGGTCTGTACCGATCGAAAATTGACCAGGCAATTCACGTATCCTTGCTGAGTTTTTGGCAGGGGCAAAACGAGAGTGCATGAAATGTCTTTTGT
>Ga0194049_1000011_pt1 | contig 83501 bp, 77 predicted proteins | sample JunL2225m_MetaG_FD_148665 | JGI IMG/M metagenome (GOLD analysis project Ga0194049, IMG submission 148665) | Anoxic zone freshwater microbial communities from boreal shield lake in IISD Experimental Lakes Area, Ontario, Canada - Jun2016-L224-25m | ecosystem: Environmental > Aquatic > Freshwater >... | reverse complement strand
ATGCGCTCGCGGTCGAATTCCTGAACGACTGGGAGGCGATCTTTGCCGTCCTCTCGAACCCGTCTTGGCCGTTGACCAACAACGAGGCCGAACGCGCCTTGCGGCATTGGGTGATCCTGCGGCAAATCAGCCACGGCACCCGCACGCCCCAGGGGTCGCGTCACTTCGCCTTGCTGGCCAGTGTCATCGACACCTGCCGCCGGCGCGGCCATTCCCCCTGGGAATACCTGCAAACCGCCATCACCCGTCGGCGCCAAGGATTGGCCCTCTTGCCGTTGCCGGCGTAAGGGGGTGAACGCTTACGTTGACATGGCTGCGACCCACCCGCAGATAAGGGTTGTCCACTGGGATGCCAACCAAGGCAAGGCCATGGCCTTGCGGGCCGGGGCCTTGCTTACCAAAAATGAATTTCTGGTATGCATAGACGGCGATGCCCTGTTAGGCCCGGAGGCGGTCGTCTGGATGATGCGCCATTTCCTGAAAAATCAAAGAGTAGGCGCGGTGACGGGGAACCCGCGCATTCGAACCCGTTCCACCCTGCTTGGCAAAATACAGGTGGGTGAGTTTTCCGCCATTGTCGGGCTTATCAAACGCGCCCAACAGGTCTATGGGAAGATATTCACTGTTTCCGGTGTCATTGCCGGTTTCCGCAAATCGGCATTGCACACTGTGGGTTATTGGAGTAACGATATGGTGACTGAAGATATCGACGTCAGTTGGAAACTACAGTTAAATGGCTGGGACATCCGATTTGAACCGAATGCGCTATGCTGGGTACTGATGCCAGAATCGCTCAAAGGTTTATGGAGGCAACGCTTGCGCTGGTCGCAGGGGGGGGCGGAAGTATTGTTGCGCCATACTGCCAAAGTCTTCCACTGGCCCTCCCGGCGGATGTGGCCCATCTGGTTGGAATGCTTTGCCAGCATAGTCTGGTCCTACTTGATGGTTGCCGGTTTGACGATATGGGGTGTCAGCCAGTTATTTGACTGGCACAGGCATCTTATTTCAGGGTTGATCCCGAACTGGACGGGCATGTTATTGAGTGTGACCTGCCTAGCCCAGTTTGGAGTCAGTCTCGCCATTGATTCCCGCTACGAGCGCAAATTCGGCGGCACTGGGCGCTATTACTACTGGATGATATGGTATCCTCTTATTTATTGGATGAATAATGTATTGACCAGCGTTTTTGGCTTGCTCAAGGCTATTGCCAAAAAGCCAGGTCAGAGGGCGGTATGGGGCACTTCCGACAGGGGGGTATTGAAGCGTGATCGAACTTATTATTAATGCACCCCACACGCAAACCAAGAGGCAACGCTTGGCTGCGATGACGCTGCACCTATTCGGGTGGCTTCTATGGAGTTATTTCCTTTTCCCGCTGGTTGCCTTGGGATGTTCATTTTTCGAGTTTTTGCAATGTCCCCAATGGGTGGGCATGCCGGGGGGTCGCCCATATCTACAGGAGATGTTGCTAAATTACCTTGAAACCGTGGCGGCGATAGTTTTGGTTTGGGCTGCATGGGTGGCCTATAATCTCGCCCCTATCCGTTCCCGGCCAATGATACCTCCACTAAGCCCAGTCAGCATCAGAGAGTTGTCGCAAACTTTCAATGTAGCCGGAAATGTTTTAGATGAATGCCAAGATAGCCGTTTTGTCGTCGTTCACTTCGATGAAAACGGGAATATTATTGGGTTGGAAAATCACAGACAGTCAAATTAAAATGCAAAACAATATTCCTGCCAATCATTTGGCCGAAGAAACCAGCCCCTATCTCCTACAACACGCCCACAACCCGGTTGATTGGCATCCTTGGAATGGCAGTGCGCTGGAATTGGCATGCCGGGAGGATAAGCCTATCTTGCTTTCCATCGGCTATTCCGCTTGCCATTGGTGCCATGTGATGGCCCACGAGTCTTTCGAGGACCCGGCCACGGCGGAAAAAATGAATGCCCTGTTTGTCAACATCAAAGTCGACAGGGAAGAACGCCCCGACTTGGACAAGATTTACCAACGGGCCCATCAACTGATGGCGCACAGGTCAGGTGGCTGGCCGCTCACTGTTTTCCTCAATCCTCATGATTTGGTGCCGTTCTTCACCGGCACCTATTTCCCCAAGGAATCCCGCTACAACTTGCCTGGCTTTGTTCCGTTGCTGGAGAAAGTTAGCGGCTATTATCGCGAAAACAAAGAAAGCCTTGGGCAAGGCAAGGAAGCGTTCATCAATGCCTTGAACTCAACTTCGGTGACGGCACCTTCTTCCGTGGATGCCGCCTTGCCGTCCCGTGTCCGCTCGGAAATGGAGAAGAGTTTTGACAGCCGCTGGGGCGGGTTCGGCGGGGCGCCAAAGTTCCCCCATCCAACCTCGCTGGATTTCCTGCTGCGACGCTATGCGCTTAGCGATGATGCGAAGGCATTGCACATGGCAACCTACAGTTTGCGTAAAATGGCAGAGGGTGGCATTTACGACCAAATTGGGGGGGGATTTTGCCGTTACTCAGTCGATGCCGAGTGGCGCATCCCCCATTTTGAAAAAATGCTCTATGATAATGGACTTTTGTTGGCCCTCTGCTGCCAAGCTTGGCAGATCACAGGCGATGAATTGTTCCGTAACGTTGCCATGGAGACCGCCGAATGGGTTTTGCGGGAAATGACATCGCCGGAAGGGGCCTTCCATTCAAGCTTGGACGCGGATTCAGAAGGGGTGGAGGGCCGTTTTTACGCATGGGACAGGCAGGAGGTCAAATCCTTGTTGAGTGACGGCGAGTATGCGCTGGTTGCGCTGCATTACGGTCTGGCGGACACGCCCAATTTTGAAGGCCGTTGGCATTTCCATGTCGCGCTTCCACTGGAAGAATGCGAGAGCCGTTTAGGCATGGAAATGAATGCGGCGAAGGAATTGCTGAACTCGTCCCGGAACAAATTGTTTGCGGCGAGGGAAGGCCGTGTCCGCCCTGGCCGTGACGATAAAATCCTCACCTCGTGGAATGCCTTGATGATTAAAGGCATGTCCATTGCCGGACGGATTTTAGAGCGGGATGATTTCACTGACGCGGCGGTCAAAGCCTTGGATTTCCTACGGACCCGTGCCTACCAAAACGGCAGGTTGCTTGCCGCATGGAAGGATGGCCGGGCTAGGTTTCCGGCCTATCTGGACGATTATGCATTCTTGTTGGACGCTGCCCTGGAACTGTTGCAGAACCGTTGGGACAAGTCCGTATTGGATTTTGCCCTGGCCCTTGCCGATGATTTGCTGGCACGGTTTGAAGATGAGGCGGAGGGAGGTTTTTTCTTTACCGCGCATGATCATGAGCCTTTGCTTCATCGTCCCAAGTCGATGATGGACGAAGCCATGCCGTCCGGCAATGGCATTGCCGCATTTGCACTGAACCGATTAGGCCACTTGCTGGGTGAACCGCGTTATTCGATTGCGGCAGAACGTACACTTAAGGCGGCCACGCAGGATATGGGCCGTTATCCACAGGTATATGGATCGATGTTAAATGCTTTAGACGAATGGTCCTCCCCGCCACAAACCATCATCATCCGGGGGGATGGGGACGAGATGCATGGATGGCGGAAAATGGCCTTGGAATGCCATGTCCCTAATCGGCTTTGCTTTGCCATTCCGGCATCTGCGACCGATTTGCCGGGTTTGTTGAAGGATCGCAAACCGGGCTCTGAAACAGTCGCCTACGTTTGCGTGGCAACTGCCTGTCTTCCCCCGGTCTATTCTTGGGACGAATTACGGCGAGCCTTATACGCCTAAACTATTGGGGCGATGCTTACCAACACCATCATTGCTTGACAGAACAGGAAATCATACCTATGCATGAACATGATACCAGTTGCCATCCTTCGCCTGAGGGCGTCCCATTGGCTACCTTGGAGGTTGCCGTCCCGTCGGGCAGTGTTGGCAAAACTGTCATTGCCACGCTGAGATCGAACGGGCGCATAGTCGCCCAAGGGCGATCCAAGGTATCAAAATATGATGATGCGAGAATCATACTGCTGACCACGGAATATGTGGCGCACAAAGGTGGATCAGACTATGAATTGTGGGTGACTCTGGACCAAGACGGTTTTGAATCTTGGTATCCCGGGTTTTCCGACTTCTATATTCATGATTCGTGGCATCTCCATGATGGCCCTTGGAAGCAATTCACCGACCCGTCCATTTGGAAGGAAAAACAACTTTCCAACCCGGATAATCGCCTACGCATACACTATCATCGATACGGAGGGTATTATGAAGGCATTGGTTTTTGGACATGGAATCCCAATTCTGATGTGCCACCCATCGAGATTTTTGAAATAGGCTGGGATGACTTTGGGCTTATATTCGAGTTGGACAAGGCTAACTATAGCGATGGAACGGGCAATCTTCGCATTGGAATTTTGCCTCGCAGAGGGGGTGACTGGAGCCTCAAGGAAGACGACAATAAATATTGGGAGCCTGGCTTTGGCAACGAAGTGTACTTGATTGGCACAGTCAACCACATCTGGAAGGAAAGGCCGGACACGCGCCAACATGTGATGGCAGCTTATATTGACAATCAAAATTGCATGTCCATACAAGTTTCAAGGCCAGTCGATCCGGGTGAGGTAAGCCCCGAAAGCGTATTTATCATGGATGAGAATAACCAGATCCATAGGGTTAAACATATTGCTCACGGAGATAAGCCGTCCAACACCATCACGGCAATCACCCAAGATGCATTGGATGTCGGAAGTCATTCTTATACGATTAGCTTGGAAGATTTTGGCGGAACGGTTGTGTCATTGCTTCGTGGCATACTCCATGATGCCGATCTGTTTTATGATGCAGAGCTTAGCTTGGGAGCCATCTACTCTCCTATATCGACAACTTTCCGGCTATTTGCCCCGACGGCCTACGTAGTCGAGGCGTTGTTGTTTGATGAGCCAGTGGATAATGCCCAGCCTCGCTGGACTGTGCCTATGAAAAAAATTGGCAAAGGGATTTTTGAGGGGATCATGAAGGGGGATATGCTAGGCAAGTTTTATCGCTACCGCTTAAAAGGCCCTGGGTTTGCGACAGACAATCTTGTGCTGGAACCCTATGCGATAAATACCGTTGGTGACAGCCAGTGTGCGCGCATAACCAATTTAAACAATACCAATCCTTCGGGTTGGGAGAGATATCGTGTAGGTCCGGCGGTGGAATCGCCCGTTGATTTGGTCATTTACGAGGCAAGTGTCCGCGACTTTACCATTGCGGCAAATTCAGGGGTCACCCAAAAGGGTTTATACTTGGGTTTTAGCGAGGAGGGTACTCATTTACCCAGTGATCCCGGAATCCTGACTGGGTTGGATCACCTGCAAGAACTCGGCATTACCCATGTGCAATTGATGCCGGTGCAGGATTTCAACAAGGATGCGGATGAAGGTGTTTACAATTGGGGATACATGACGATTGCATTCAATTCCCCCGAGGGTTGGTTTTCCACGAACAAACTCGATGACAGCCGTATCCGCGAATTCAAGCAATTGGTCGGTGCGCTTCATGCCCGGAATATCGGTGTGATCATGGATGTAGTCTACAATCACACGGACTATTCCGCCCCGTTTCATTCCATCAATGCGCAGTATTATTATCGCTTTAATGCCGAAGGCGGGTATGCCAATGGCTCCGGGGTCGGCAACGATTTTCGGACTGAATGCCCGATGGTGCGTAAGTTTATCATTGATTCATTGAAATATTGGGTTTGCGAGTATGGCATTGATGGCTTCCGATTCGACCTAATGGCTTTGATTGACTTTGAAACGATGCGCGAAGCTGAAAGGGAATTGAGAAAAATAAAACCTGACATCATACTGTATGGCGAACCCTGGTCCTCTGGTTACTCACCCATTAAAGGCCAACCGACCGACAAACATGCCATCCGCAATACCTCAATTGGCGCATTCAATGACCATTTCCGCAATGCGCTAGGCGGTAGCCCCAATGGTGCGGAATTAGGTTTTATCCAAAATGGCTCAAACCGGGAAAGGCTGATCCTCGGCATGGAAGGCAGTCATCGGGATTGGGCTTCGCAGCCCTCGCAATCGATTAATTATATAACCTGCCATGACAATTTAGTTTTATACGACAAACTTAGGTGGTTTAGTCCAAGCGCATCGGAACAAGATATCATGGCGATGATGAAACTGGGTTATCTCGTGCTATTAACCGCCCAAGGGATTCCTTTCATTCACGGCGGTGAAGAGTTTGCCAGGACTAAATTCGGCCACGGCAATAGTTACAATGCCGGGGATGAAATCAATCAGATTGATTGGTCGTTGAAAGCCAAGAATTACGGATTGTTCAGTTATACCCGGGAATTGATTCGGCTTAGGAAGCTACATCCCTTATTTAGGCTACGTTCGGCGGATCAAATCAGGGATCGGGTGAAAACCCACTCTGCGCCTAATGAAAAAACCTTGGTTTATATAATTGATGGGTTTGATCTTGAGCATGAAACATGGGGGGAAGCCTGCATATTGATCAACGGCGAAGAGGCATCCGATATTGAATTCCGCTTGCCCAATGGCCGGTGGCATGTCGCCTTCGATGAATCAGGCGCGGTGGATGAACCTCATTGGGTGGAGTTTCGTGTTCATGTCCGGCGCAAATCGGGGTTGATACTGTACAGAGTCGAAGAAAAGCCGGTGATTCCTGAAATCGTCCCCGAAGCCATTAAAGGACGGGCGGAAGCGGTTGGCAAAGACGAAGCGGAATCCACGGATGCCCTTGTGCCGAACGCTGAAACCCCTGCGGCGATGAATGAACAAATCAACCCAAAGGTTTAAGGTGATCCCCGCTTTTTGTTTCATTGGCAGCAAGCCTCCAATGCACGTAAGCGTTCACTCCCCCTGCCTTTTCCTGGGAACGCGGCCTTCTTGGTCGCAATTTCAGCGGGCGAGACGCCCGCGATCCCAGGGGGGGGGAACGGTTACCCATGCACTAGGTGTCCAAGCGTGAGCTTATTCCACATCCCCACGGCCTTTCTGATCGTCGGCCTGCTCTATTTGGTCATGCCTGCCGTGACCTGGGTCGTCCTGTCGAGTCGCCGCTCGTCGGCTGTGGCCCTGTGGTGCAGTGGCGACATTTTCTTTGGGTTAGGTATCATGTTGTTGGGGCTGCGAGGCCATGTCCCTGAATGGGCCACTTTCCCGCTCGCCAACCTTCTGATGTTCATTGCCATTATCCTGCATATTCAATCTTTGCGCTTGGACTTGGCAGTGCCATGGCAAATGAGGTGGATAGCGCTCGCCGCTTTGTTATTCGTACTGGGTTTTGAGAGCATCCGGCTAGGCGTAGGCGATGCTTTGCTGCGCTTGCAATACAATCAATCAATCTGGGCCGTTATGTATGTGTACATAGCCGTTTTAGCTTGGCGCATCGGCCACTTGGAGCGAAGCCGCAGCGCCCGCTGGATTGCCGGGGTTTTATTGCTGCTGGCAGTTGCGATGCTATGTTCTTTGATCAGGATGTCAATCGGCTTATCCCCTACTGACCCGCTGAATTCAAACCCGAGTACTATTCTTTCTGCCCTTGCCGGCATCCTTTCCGCAGTGATCGGCAATATCGCCTATGTGGGGCTGGCATTGGAGCGCTCCCAACGGCAAACAGCCGAAGCCGAAAAACAACACCGTGCCATTATTGCAACCGCCAAAGATGGTTTCTATTGTGCTGACTTGGAAGGGCGCATCGTTGATGTCAACCAGTCCTACTGTGACATGACCGGTTACCGACGGGACGAGTTGCTTGCCATGCGGATTGCCGATGTCGATGCCAACGAAACCGCTGAAGAAATTCAGACGCATATTCAGCATATGATGCAGACGGGGTCCGACCGTTTCGTGACCCGGCATCGACGCAAGGATGGGGGTTTATTGCAAATCGAGGCCAGCGTCAATTTTCTGCCTTTCGGAGGCGGAAAATTTGTGGTGTTCATGCGCGACATCACCGAGCGTAAACAGGCGGAGGATGTACTGACCTTCCTGGCAAACACCAGCGCGATAAAGGCGGATGAGTCTTTTTTCAACCAATTGGCTCGATATTTGGCGCAGTCCCTAGGCATGGACTTCGTTTGCATTGACCGCCTTGAAGGGGACGGTTTGACTGCCCGGACTTTAGCCGTCTGGTGCGATGGTCGTTTCGAGGACAATGTAACCTATGCGCTGAAGGATACTCCCTGCGGCGACGTAGTCGGCAGGACGGTTTGTTGCTTCCCGTCTGGCGTATGCCGGTCCTTCCCGCACGATCAAGTGCTCAAAGAATTACTCGCGGAAAGTTACGTCGGGGTGACTCTCTGGGATTATTCTGGCCGTCCGATTGGCCTAATCGCGGTCATAGGCCGTAGGCCCATGCGCAACCGCTTGCTGGCCGAAGACATGCTGCAGCTCGTTGCGGTCAGGGCAGCAAGGGAAATAGAGCGTTTGGAAGCCGAAGAAGCGCTGCGGGCGAGCGAGGATTTTTTGCGCGAGGTGGGTCACGTTGCCAAAGTGGGCGGATGGAATCTGGACTTGACGACGGACACGCTGACATGGACTGAGGAGACTTACCTGATTCATGAAGTCGATCCGCATTTTCAGCCCCAATTGGAAGATGCAATTAATTTTTACGCAGCCGATGCCCGCCCGGTCCTGAAAGAGTCCATTGAGCGTACTCTGACCCAAGGCGAGTCTTTTGATCTTGAATTACCGTTTATCACTGCCAAGGGCAATCACTTATGGGTGCGTGCAATCGGGAACGCAGGCAGGGTTGACGGCCGGATAGTGCGCCTTTACGGCATGTTTCAGGACATCACCGAACGCAAGGCCACCGAACGACAGTTGCGGCTGACCCAATTCGCGGTGGGACGGTTCGTCGATGAGGTTTACATCATTCGCGATGACATCCGTTTCCAGTATGTCAATGACACCGCCTGCCGGACGCTGGAGTATGGCCGCGAGGAACTGATGACCATGACCGTGCCGGACATTGATCCCTTCTTCAACAACATGGCCGAAGCCGTCGCGTGCTGGCAGGCGATAAAGTCCGCCGGATCGATCACGTTGGAAAGCCTGCACCGCTCCCGCAGCGGGCGCGTCTATCCGGTGGAAGTCCATAACAACTTCATCGAGTACGAAGGCGAGGGGTACGTTTGCAGCATCTGCCACGACATCACCGCGCGCAAGAATGCGGAGGAGGAAATCAAGCGGTTGGCCTTCTACGACCTGCTGACGCAACTGCCCAACCGACGGCTTTTGTTAGACCGGTTGCAACAAGCCCTGGCGACCAGTGTCCGCAGCAGACTGTATGGCGCATTGCTGTTCATCGACTTGGACAACTTCAAGACGCTGAACGATACCTTGGGGCATGACAAGGGCGACCTGTTGTTGCAAGAAGTGGCCAGCCGCATCAGTGCCTGTGTGCGCGAGTGCGACACCGTGGCCCGCTTGGGGGGTGACGAATTCGTGGTGATGCTGACAGGCCTGGACGGTGACGCGCAAGCGGCTACTGCCCAGACCCAAAAAATCGGCAGGAAAATCCTCGGAATGCTCAACCAAGTGTATTATCTCGCCGGTCACGAACACTACGGTAGCGCAAGCATGGGCATCACCCTGTTCGCCGGGCATTCCAGTTCCATGGACGAGTTGCTGAAACAGGCGGATATTGCCCTCTATCAGGCCAAGGCCGCGGGCCGCAATGCCCTGTGCTTCTTTGATGCGCAGATGCAGTCATCCATCACCGCGCGAGCCGCGCTGATCCATGATTTGCGCCATGCCCTGGCAAAAAAACAATTTCAGCTCTTTTGCCAGATCGAGGCAGGCCACAACCAAAAGATCATCGGTGTCGAAGCGCTGTTGCGCTGGCATCATCCTGATCGCGGGATGATCCCGCCCCAGGAATTCATATCCCTGGCGGAGGAAACCGGGCTAATCCAGCCCATCGGGCAGTGGGTGCTGGAATCCGCTTGCGCCTTGCTCAAATCATGGGGGGAAATCTCAGACCGGCGGCATTGGCATCTTGCCGTCAACATTAGCACGCGCCAGTTCCGTCAGCCCGATTTCGTCAACAGGGTTCTTGAGATGGTGCGGGATACTGGGATTGATCCTAGCAAGCTGATGCTTGAACTCACCGAAAATGTCATTCTTGTCGAGCTTGGCGATACCACCGCCAAAATGAATACACTCAAGCAAGTCGGGGTGCGCTTTTCATTGGACGATTTCGGCACCGGCTATTCGTCACTGGCCTACCTGGCGCGGATGCCCTTCGATCAACTGAAGATCGACCGGTCATTTGTGCAAAACATCGGCGTGAAGCCCGCCGATGAAGTCATTATTCAAACCATCATTGCCATGGCGGACAAGCTCGGAATTGGCGTCGTTGCGGAAGGCGTGGAGACGGAGGCGCAACGGGCTTTCCTAGAGCAACACGGCTGCCCGGTTTGCCAGGGCTATCTGTTCGGCAAGCCCGTGCCGATGGCGGAGTTTGAGGAATATTTTAAATTGCTTGTATATCCTTGAGCATACAGCAATTCTCATTATGGCTTCATTGCCGACAATGAACTTGTTCTTCCCCCGGGCGGCAAAGGGTTGCCGCCCTACGGATTCTGTTGCATAGGCTTAATTCAACAGTATTGCGGCAGAGGGCGACCCATCGACCGTTGATCTATTGCAAGGCCATAGTCGAACAGAGGCAGTGTCTCAACAAGTTGGCAAAATCGGCCATTCCTTTCAGCAGATTCCCTTCGATTTCGGCCATGGTGATTTCTTGGTTGGATTTTCCAGCCGCCCAATTGGCGACAATGGCGCAAGCGGCGTAATCCATTCCCAACTCGCGGGCCAAGGCGGCTTCGGGCATTCCAGTCATGCCCACCATGTCCCCGCCATCGCGCTCAATGCGAATAATTTCCGCCGGGGTTTCCAAGCGTGGCCCTTGGGTGCAGGCGTAGACACCGCCATCAATCACGCGAAGTCCGGCCCGGAAACCGGCATCCAGCAATTTTTCCCTTAAACCCGGCGAGTAGGGATGGGTGAAGTCGATGTGGGTGACATGGTCGAGCTTGTCCTCAAAAAAAGTCCCCGCACGTCCATGGCTGTAGTCGATGATCTGGCTGGGAATGGCAATCTTGGCCGGACCCAAGTCTGCCCGGATTCCGCCTACGGCGGCGGCGGCAATGATGGAAATGACGCCTGACTCTTTTAAAGCCTGAATATTGGCGCGATAGTTGATGCGATGAGGGGGGATTGTGTGTTTTTCGCCGTGACGGGCGAGAAAGACAATTTCCGCCCCAAAAAGTTTGCCGTGGATGATGTCCGAGGAGGGTTCGCCCCATGGGGTAATGAGTTTTTCCCTGTGAGTTTCCTCAAATTCGGGCAACCAAGTCAAGCCGGTGCCGCCGATGATGGCTGTGTGTGTCATTTTCAAAGTCCTTTGCAAGCAAAGATACCGGGTGCATTGCGAAGATAGTTTTTGTAGTCCAAGCCATAGCCGAACAAGTAACGGTTTTCAACTTCCAACCCGACAAAATCGGCGCGGCAGGGTCGCTCATGGCCGATTCGTTTGTCGAGCAGGACGGCGATGAGAATTTCCGCAACGCCTTGCCCCAGACACCATTCTTTGATGACCGATAAGGTGATGCCTTCGTCCAGGATGTCATCGGCAAGCAAAATCGTTCTGCCCTGCAATGGAAGGCTGGGTTTGACCAACCATTGGATTTGTCCGCCGCTGGTTTCCCCACGGTAACGGCTGGCCTGCACACAGTCGACTTGCAGGGGAAAATGCAAGCGCGGCAGGAGCTTGCCCGAGAAGATGATGCCGCCGTTGAGTACGGTGAGGACGATGGGGTTGCTTCCGGCCAAACGCGCTGCGATTTCCAGTGCCAGCCGGTCAATGGCAGATTCCACTTGCTGCTCCGAGTAAAGCAACTCCGCTTCGCGTTCGACCTGGTTGATTTCTTCCAATAGGTTCATCAGTCCACCTCGGCATTGAGCCGGTTGATACGTTCGGCTGCCTCTTTCCATTCCACACTGGCTAAGAGTTCGGAACGGTCAACTGGAAACTGTCCGCGCATGGCGGTCAGACGGGATTGGCGATCACGCCAGTCCAAGGCTTCCAGAGATTCCAACACGAAGCCCGCCGCTTCGGGTTTGTTGCAGACCAGCACCATGTCGCAACCGGCTTCAAGGGCGAGCTTTGCACGATCCGGGTAATCCCCGACAAAGGCTGCGCCTTCCATGGATAGATCGTCGCTGAACACCGCGCCATCGAAGCCAAGTCTGTTGCGCAAAACCTCCCCTACCCATACCCGCGAAAACCCGGCGGGCAAGTTGTCCACTTCTTTATAAATGACATGGGCCGGCATGACACCTTGCAGACCTTCGGCGATTAGCTTTTTAAAGGGAAGCAAATCTTTGGCGGCAATTTCGTCGTAAGGCCGTGGGTCCACCGGGAGGGCTAGATGGGAATCCAGAGCGACCGCACCATGGCCGGGGAAGTGCTTGCCGACCGCCGCCATGCCTGCCCGCCTCATGCCGAGGGCGAAGGATAAGGCACAGTCGCCCGCTTGGCCGGCTTCACGGGAGAAGGACCGGTCGCCGATGATTTGGCTGATCCCGCAATCCACATCCAGAACCGGGGCAAAGCTGAAATCCACGCCCACGGCGCGAAGCTCAGCCGCCATTAGCCAACCGGCGCTGTCCAGGGTGGGCAGCCGTTCTTCCTCCGCAAGAAACTTGGCGTAACGAGCGGCCGGCGGGAGGCGGGTGAAGCCATCGCGAAAACGCTGCACCCGCCCCCCTTCATGGTCCACGGCGATGAGGATTTCCGGGCGGATGGCGCGGATGGATTTTACCAAGCCCGCGATTTGTGGCGGATTTTCGAAGTTTCGAGTGAAAAAAACCAGCCCGCCAACGGCAGGGTGGCGCAATAGCTCTTTTTCCTCGCTATTTAGAGAATGCCCGCGCAAGTCGAACATGAGGGGCCCGAGGATCAGTTTGGATTTCATTTGGATACAGGAGTGGCTGGTTGGATGCCCCTATTTTAATCCATTTTACCTTCCAACTGGTTGGGTAAAGCGTATTTTCTTTGGATGCCTTTCCCAAGCCAATGGCCGGTGCAGGTCTTCCAAATTGAAATGCCCGGCAGCGCGTCACTCTCGCCAAATGATAATGATTTGCAACAAGTCGGTTTTTCCCTTATAATCACTTACAGAATTTCAAGATTTAAAGAGTGATTGCATGCAAACAAACAAGACTATAGCGTCAATAGGCATCGCGGCCATGCTGGTTTTCGCCATCAATGATGTTGCAGCGGCAAAGCCCGTGCCGGCATCGCTGGCGGAAATGTGGAAGATCATCCAGCAGCAGCAGAGGGAAATTGAAGCCCTCAAAGCCAAGGCCGGCGAAAACGAGTTGTTGAAACAAGAAGTGAAAACCTTGCAGGAAGCGCAGAAGGGGGATGCCAAGCCACAGCCACAAGCCGTCGCGGCCCCGGCAACTGCCGTGGGCGAAAATTCCGCAGCCGGACAGCCGCAGTCGGCAGTCGCTGCCAAGTCACTAAAATCCGAGTCCGAGACCGAACGCAAGACCAATATTCTTGCCACTGAATTGGAGAAGATTAAAACCCAGTTGTTCATCCCTGATAAGCGCGAATACAAGGTTGAATACGGCTACGGCCCGGCAGCCTCTGAGGTTTATCGGGTCAACCGCGGGCTGTCCATCGGTGGCTATGGCGAGGCGGTTTACACGAATTACACCGCCAACAAAGATAACAGGAAAGATTCGGCTGACTTGCTTCGTGGCGTGTTATATATCGGTTACAAATTCAATGATTGGATTGTTTTGAACAATGAAATTGAATTCGAGCACGGCACCACCAAGGAAGACAGCACCGGTAGATCTTCCGGTGAGGTATCCGTGGAATTTTCACAACTTGATTTTTTCTTGCATAAAAACGCCAACATTCGGGCCGGTTTGATGTTGATGCCGATGGGTTTCATCAACGAAATTCACGAACCCACCACATTCCATGGTAATTATCGGCCCGAAGTGGAACGCTACATCATACCGACCACTTGGCGTGAATTGGGTGCCGGCTTGTTTGGTGAAATCACCCCGGAAATCCAATACAGGATGTATGCTGTCAATGGTTTGCGTGCCGACCGTTACACAAGTGGCGGTGTCCGCGACGGGCGTCAAAATGGGTCAAAGGCACTGGCGGAAAATTGGGCCTTCACCGGGCGACTCGATTACACGCCTAACCTCGCCCCTGGGTTGTTGGTGGGGGCGTCGGCCTTCATGGGTGATGCCGGTCAGGATAAGCTTTATGCCCGACAACAGGCCGATGTGTTCACGCAACTTTATGAAGGCCATATCCAATGGCATTACAAAGGCTTGGAGTTCCGCACCTTGGGCGCTTATGGCAATATTGGCAATGCGGGCTTAGTTAGCGCCCAGAACAATGTCACCGTGGGAGGAGAAAACTTTGGCGTGTATACTGAATTGGCATATGACGTGATGCCCCATCTGTGGAAAGACACCACCCAGTATCTCGCGCCTTTTTTCCGTTATGAGCGTTACAATACGCTGGCCTCCGTCCCGGATGGGTTCAGGGACGACCGGACTTGGGATCGTTGGATTTACCAAGCGGGTCTGACGTATAAACCCATCCAGAATGTTGCGGTCAAGTTGGATTACAAGAATGTCAATTCCAATGGCGGTGGGTTGCCGCATGAGTTGAACTTGGGTTTTGGGTTCATGTATTAGTAAAGCGTTGACCAATTCATAAGGGCCAGTCGGGGCAATAGTCGGCCCTGCAAGCTTGTTAACCGGTCCATCACACATAATTTAAGGTTGTCAAATGCGGAAGAAATCGATTCTATTGTTCTTAAGCCTGTCCGCATTGGCCTCTGTGGCTAATGCCACGGTTTATTACAGCAAAGACGAAGCCTTTGAACTGGCTTTCGGCGCGGGCGCGGAAGTGGAATCCCTCTCGGTGTTCCTCACCGACGGGCAGGCGGAGCAGATCGAGAAAACCGCCCAGGTCAAATTAGACTCCAAGCTTTACACTTTCCATGTCGGCAAGCGCGGGGGCCAGATACTGGGCTATGCCGCCATCGAGTCGCACAATGTCCGCACCCAGCCGGAAACGGTGATGATCCTGCTCTCGCCCACGGGGGAGTTGCGCCGCGTAGAGATGCTGGCCTTTCATGAGCCACCGGAATACCAGCCACCAGTGCGCTGGTTCGAGCGACTCTACGGGAGGCCTATCGGGGATTTGCGTCTAAACCAAGGCGTGGACGGCATTGCCGGGGCCAGCTTAAGTTCGCACGCATCCTTGGATGGTATCCGCAAAGTGATGGCGATTTATCAGACAGCATTGAAAGAGGGGAAAAACTGATGAGATTTTTTGTGACCGGCGAACAGAAGCGGCAAACCTTGTTGAATACCATTGTGTTGATGTTCTTAGGCTATATTGCCTTGTTATGGGTCAGCAACGGCATGATGTTTTTCCACAAGATGGGTTTGAACCCGGATTCAGTGGTGGAATATTATCTTGGCTCCGAGGAAAAATTCACCCAACCGAAAAGCTACCAAAGCCTGTTGGAAGTCACGCACTTCCATTTGTTTGCCATGGGGATGTTGGCAGTGACCCTGACCCATCTGCTGTTGTTCACTCCCTTGTCCGTTGGCCTGAAAGTTTGGCTGACCGGTTTGACCTTCGTTTCCGCCATTGCGGATGAAATTGCCGGCTGGCTGGTGCGTTTCGTCCACCCCGCTTTCGCATGGTTCAAAATCGCCGCTTTCATTACCTTGGAATTCAGTTTGGCGGCCCTGTTGATATTGGTGGGCGCGTCATTGGTATGGCAGAGATTGGAGCAACGAAGCCGTGATAAAGCCACCGACATTCCACTGGCGGTGGGGGAGAGCCGTTCCGAATGACCTATCGAGGGGGAAAAGCCAGAAACACTTCAGGGGGAACGGCAATTCAGCTAATGCCCATTGAAAAGTTGGTTGATATTGGCGATTTCTTTTCCCGTTTTTTCGGCAAATTCAGCATCATTGATTTGGGCCACGCTCGCGTCTGCTTGGGTGGTTTGCTTGGCGCGGGCAAAATTGGCAGCCAGCAGTGCGAAAGAGGTATCGCGTTCTTGCCCATTGTCGATAGTTTGCGCACTGGCTATGGCCTTTTTCGCCCACTCATCGGCTTCTTGACCAAGACCGGCATGGGCCAGGTAACGGGCAAGTTCCGCACGGACGACAGCTTGGTCTTGCGGGTTGGCAATTTGGCTTTGGGCCGCACTGGCCTTATCCTGGAGGCTTGGCGAGACGAACTGCAAGCCCGGCCGATAGCGGAACACCTGACTCAATAGTGCGGCTGCACGGGATTGATATTCGGGGGTTCCAAGTTTGTCCAAACCTTTCATCGCATCATAAGGCTGGCCAGTGTAGGCAAGTTCGCGTGTCACATTGAACAGCATTTTCTCTTTTGATTGCGGATTGAGTCTGTCCAAGGTTGCCAAAGCATAATCTGCCTCGCCAATCTCGGCAAACTTCATTGCAATTTCACCCACTAGTCTTTGCTGGTCACCCTTATCCTTGATGCGCTTTACGTTGTTCAGGGATTTGATGAGAATGGCTGTCGCGACGGCCTTATCCCCGCTTTGCGCGTAACAGGAAGCAAGGTGGGTGTAGATGTGCAATTTCGTGGATGGGTCGCTAACGGAAGGGATGAGCAGGTTGGCTTGGCGGAAATTTGCCTCGGCGGGCAACCTTTGGCCGATCTGCGTCTGGTGCGCCGCCAAGTTTGCCAACCCCATGGCTTTTTCGGATGCAACGGTTAGCGCAGAGACCAGCTTTAGTCCCGCATCCAGATTCTGCCGGGCCTTATCCTTTTCGCCCATGCGCCATAACACCGTGGACCACCAACCCAAACTATCGACGCGCTCCGTCACCTCTTGCAAGCCACCAATAGTGGCTGTTGCCATGTCGAATATATGCCCGGCTTCAGACTGGTTTTCGGTTGCGGCATAGTACCCGGCCAATATTCCAAAGCCACTCATTTTCAACTGGGTTGAGTTAATGGCTTCGACCATCCCGGAGGCTTTTGCCGGTTGTTTTAGCTTGGCAAACCGCTCAGCGTCAGATGCCAAAAACAAATCCCACTCCCGATCAAACTGCATTTCTGTTAGCAGCGCCTTTCCATTCATTCGAGCCGGCTTTGATTGGCCGTTTGCCCAGGCGGCCGAACTAGCCTCCGATTGGACTGTTGCAGTCTGTTGTATGGCTATGAGGGGGTTTGTACCCCCCAAACCAATTTGCGGGATGCCACCCGGCAGCGGGATTGTTTCTGTCTCGATTGACGATGATACTTGGGATAATGCGCTAATCTGAAGCAGTGTCTCCTGCTGGGGGGATGAACTCCGCACGGGTTTATTCGCACCCACACCTTCCACTACGGACCAGTCATCCCCTGGTGCGGGCATTTGAAAATACAGGGCGACCCCGACAATGCCCATGCCTATCCCAAGGACGCAAAATAAAGCCGCAGAACCGAACAGGCGGAGTCGGGAGTTGATTATTTGGGGCAAACCCAGTTCCTTCCTGATTTCCTCTTCCAATTTCTGTCGCCGTGCATCCTGTTCCCGCCGGTCAGCCAAATCCTGTGCTTGTTGCCCTCGCAATTGGTGTCTGCTCAACAGTCTCCTTTTGATCAATTCCCGCTCGTGTTTAATAGCGGCCGCTTTGTTGAATTTACTGGGGATGATGCCGCATTGGGGGCAGTTAATGGGCAGTTCCGCTTGGGTGGCTGGATTTTCCCTGTAATTGCAAGCCGGGCAGACAAAAACAAGGCCATCTTCATCCACCTCCATAGGCTCAAGCTCGAACTTTGCGATATTCTGCCGGGCGGGCCGGTAATTAGAAAAACCGCCACGGCGAAGTATCTGTTGTTGATAATTGCGGGCATCTTCCAAAAAGATGCCTTGCTTGACAATTGCTTTTAAATTGTTGTTTACGACATGCCCTATTTTCGCCTCGTCCATACCGAGGAACTCGGCGATACTGCTGACGGTCGCCTGGCGGTCGGCCACCTCAGCATCAATGCCTACCAAAATCAAATCGTATAATTCGTCCACGGGATGTCCTACTCACTGGTTGCGAAAGCCCTGTAACAAGGCATGTTTTTTAAAGGTGACAGCTTAATGGCTAATTCATCATCAGGCAAGGATTCAAAATGATCAGTCGGTTTCTGTCCCAACCACCCGTCCCGCCTCCAATCGGATGCTGCGCCCGCAGCGTTTGGCCAGGGCCGGGTCGTGAGTCACCAATACCAGCGTGGTGTTTTGCTCACGGTTTAATTCAAACAGCAAGTCGATGATATGCGCCCCTGTTTTGCTGTCCAAGTTACCGGTGGGCTCGTCGGCAAACAGGATGCGCGGGTTGGTGACAAATGCCCGGGCCAAGGCGACGCGCTGCTGCTCGCCACCGGAAAGCTGGTTCGGATAATGTTTCAGGCGATGCCCCAACTCCACCCGTTCCAACATCATTTGGGCCGGTTTTTTGGCATTGCGTGTGCCGAGCAGTTCCAGCGGGAGCATGACATTTTCCAAACTGGTAAGATTGCCCAGTAGCTGGAACGACTGGAAGACGAAGCCCACATGCTTGGCCCTTAGCAGCGCCCGCCCGTCCTCGTCGAGTTCGGTAAGCGGGGAGCCTGCCAATTCAATCCTGCCTTGCGTGGGCAGATCCAATCCCGCCAGCAGCCCGAGGAGGGTGGATTTGCCCGAGCCTGAACTGCCGATGATCGCCAATGTTTCGCCGGGTTTGATCGAAAGGCCGACAGATGTCAATATATCCAGACCACCGTCCACCGTTGCCACACGCTTACCGAGATTTTCCGCCGTTATGATGGGTTTTACTTCATGCATTCGTCTTTTCCTGTTGGGTTTCCTGTTTTTTGCCGCACCGGTTTCCAGTCAAGGCGCTGTCATCCTGGTGCTGGGTGATAGTATCAGTGCCGGCTATGGTTTGGACAGCCCCGCACAGGGTTGGGTGGGTCTTTTAGCCGAAAAAATCAAAGCGGCGGGCAAACCCTGGGACATCGCCAATGCCAGCATTTCCGGCGAAGTCACTGCCGGCGGATTGTCCCGCGTCGATGCCCTGCTGGCCAAGCACAAACCGGGCATCCTCATCCTTGAATTGGGGGCCAACGACGGTTTGCGTGGTCTGCAACCTTCGCTGATGCAAGCCAACCTAGATGAGATCATTAATCGCGCCCAAAAATCCGGGGCCAAGATTGTTTTATTGGGGATGCGCATCCCGCCCAACTATGGCAAGCGTTTCAACGATTTGTTCGAGGCGGTCTTCCCTGTCTTGGCGAAGCAACACGGGGCAGCCTATGTCCCGTTCCTGATGGAGGGGGTCGGTGGCAACGCACAATTGATGCAGCCAGACGGGCTGCATCCCAATGCCGAAGCACAACCGGTGCTGATGCGGTTGGTGTGGGAAAAGCTCGCCCCCCTTCTTTAAAAGTCCACGGCGTAACTTGTATCAAATGAAAACCGACAGCCTTTTCTACCGCCTGCTGCAAGCCGAACCCACCCTGGCCTTTGAACTGGCCGGCCTGTCCGTGCCGGATGCCGCAGGCTATAGCTTCATTTCGCAGGAAGTCAAGCAGACGGCGTTCCGCTTTGACGGCATCGCCGAACCGCCTGACGACCTGCCCGACGCGCCCAGGGGCTATGTCGAAGTGCAGTTCCAGACCGACGACGATTTTTACCCACGATTTTTCAGCGAGATACTGCTCCATCTCCGCCAATACCCAAGCCCCCATCCTTGGCATGCGGTGGTCATTTACCCAAGCCAGGACGCCGAACGGCAATCCCCCTCGACCGCGCCGTTTCTAGGTTTGCCCAACCTGCACCGGGTTTATCTGGATCGGTTGCCCCTGCTCGAAACGGCCAACCCAAAACTTTGGCTGATCGCCCTAATCGTGGCCGAACACGCGAATATCGCCCCCATCGTGCGGAAAGTCCAAGCCCACCACGAAAGCCAGCCTGCCGACGGCATCGACTGGCAGGAATTGCTGGAAACCATCCTGGTCTATAAACTACCCCTATTCACCCGTGAGGAGATTCAGCAAATGCTCAACTTTAACGATGTCAGTTTGAAACAAACCCGGTTCTATCAAGACGTATTCGGCGAAGGCCGCGTGGAAGGCCGGGTGGAAGGCCGGGTGGAAGGCCGCGTGGAAGGCCGCGTGGAAGGCGAAGCAGCCCTGTTGTTGCGCATATTGGAACGCAAGTTCCATCCCCTGCCCGAGTCCGCCCGACAGCGCATCGCCGCCGCCGATGCCGAAACCCTGCTGGTGTGGGGCGAGCGCGTCCTTGATGCCAACAGCCTGGACGAGGTTTGGGGGTGAGGCAAACAACGGCAATTCCCATTGTGGCACGGGGCGTGGGTCGGGTTAGTGGCACACTAGGCTTAACCTAATGGCAGTGACGGAGACCGTGGGAACGATCCAAAGTGATGCGTTTTGCTATTAGCGTTGCGTGAGACTTTCTTTTTGCTTTCGCACTGTGCCGCTTGTTTATGCAATGCGGTTGAGCAAGGATTTTTTGCTCGTTCCCAAGCTCCAGCTTGGGAATGCGGGTCATAGATGCCGACTAGGGATACGGGGCCGTTTGTCGATCCAGACCTGCCCCCATCATCTATTGGCGATCCCATGCGGCACATGCCCGGTGGGGACATGCTGGCTGGCCGATTCGCAATGGCCTTGCTGGTCGTCAAAGAAAATGTCGGCACCGAATGACTTGAGGAATTGGCCCTTGGGCAAGCCGCCGAGAAACAGCGCCTCGTCGATGCGGATGTTCCAGGCGCGCAGGGTGCGCACCACCCGCTCATGGGCGGGAGCGCCCCGTGCCGTCACCAAAGCAGTGCGGATGGGGGAATCCTCCGCGTCGAACTGGGTCTGGATGTGGTGCAGGGCGGCGAGAAAATCCTTGAACGGCCCGCCGGAAAGCGGCTCGCGCGCGGCGGCCTTTTCATTTTCGGTGAAAGCCGCCAAGCCTTGGGCCTTAAAGATTTGCTCGGACTCGTCCGAAAACAGCACGGCATCCCCGTCAAAGGCAATACGCAACTGTTCCGACCCATTGACGTTTGTACTGGAGGAATAAATCGTCGCTGCCGCGTAACCTGCGTCCAGAGCCTTGACCACGTCTTCCGCGTTGGTGGATAAAAACAAATGCGCGCCGAAAGGGGCAATATAACCGAACGGGGACTCGCCACTGGTGAAGGCGGCGCGGCAGATGTCAAGCTGGTAGTGCGCGATGGAATTGAAGATGCGCAGCCCCGTGTCGGCGCTATTGCGCGAGAGCAGGATGACTTCGATCTGCGGTTGCGGCAGCGCGTTGTTGATGGCCAATAGTTTTTGCACCAAAGGGAAGGCGACGCCGGGTTTGAGGATTTCCTCTTCATGTTCCACTTGGTGGCGGCAAAACGCATCCTTGCCGGCGTTCTCGAAAATGCGGTGGGAGTCATCCAGGTCGAACAGAGCCCTGGATGAAATGGCAACGACTAGTTTGGGCTCGGTGTGCATTGGCCAATGGTCGTTTGCATCAAGGCGAAATCATCGATTCCAATACGTCCAATTCCTCCACGGTGCCCAACGCCAGCAACTGGTCATCCGCGCACAAGATGGTTTCCGGGTCTGGATTCGGCAGTACGTTCTTGTCGCGTAAAATGATCAAGATGCTCGCCCCTGTCCTTCCCTGGGCATCCAAGGAGGCAAGGCTTTGCCCGATCACTTTTGCGCCGGCGGGGACTTTGATGCCTTCCAAGTTAAGGCTTTGTTCATCCCGCTTGATGACGGTGTCAAAAAAATCGACCACGGCAGGGCTGAGTATCAAATGCGCCAAACGACGCCCGCCGATGGCGTAGGGGCTGATTGCCCGGTTGGCGCCGGCCCGCTCAAGCTTTGGAATGCTGGCATCATCCACGGCGCGGGAGACAATATACAAATCGGCTTTCAACACCCGCGCCGATAGGACAATATAGAGGTTGTTGGCATCATCCCCGGTGGTGACGATTAAGCCGTTGGCGCGTGCTATGCCTGCCTTCATCAATACCTCATCGTCGCTGGCATCGCCTAGGTAGTGAAGGTATCCGTGCTGATGGGCGTAATGTTGGGCATCGGTTCCCGGATCGATAATGACGAAGGGGATGTTGGACTCGAACAACTCGGATGCGGCCTGTTTGCCCACGCGCCCAAGGCCGGCGATGATGATGTGGGATTTGAGTTTGTCTATTTCACGCTGCATTCTTTTTGTTCCTAGCGGGTCGCTAACGCGCCGGCTGACCAAGTAGTCCATCACGATGGTCAGACTGTAAAACAGGCTGGCAATCCCGAAGATGGCGATAAACATGGTGAAAATCCGCCCCACACTGGTCAGGTGGATGATTTCGCCGTAACCGATGGTGGTGATGGTGGTGACCGTCATAAACAGTGCGTCCAGCCATGTCGCGCCTTGCGCACGCCCTAGCCAGACGTAGCCAAGCGTCCCCACCACGGTCACCGTAACCACAAGGGCGGCGGGGAGGACCAGCCTTACGCGCAGCATGTTGGAAGATTCCATCGTCATATTTGCTTCGGCTTATTTGACACTATGAAGATACTACAGCATCAACCGCCGAAAATCCGCTATTGTTTCGGCATTTTGCCAAATTACCTCGAAATTCTCGGTCAACGAATAAGCGAGTCTGGGCGCATGGAAATTGGCCATGCCTTCGTAACGGTCGGAATATTTCCGATGCACCACCATTAGACGGTCGGCAATCAACATGGCCTCGTTAAACCCCGCATGATGCTCGCCCGGCCTGCGAATTTCCATATAACTGCTCAAGCGCAGGGCCAATTCGATCAAACGGTGGCCGCTTCGGGAGATTAAAGTGGAGGGATCGAGTACGATGATTCTGACTCTGCCCCGGTTGGTTACCATCAGTTTTTTGACGGCATCCAGAAACCCTTGCGAATCGTAAACCATAGGTCCCAAGGAACGGCTGACAATATCCAGTCTGTGCCTGCACAAGCCGGCCATTTCCACCGTTATTTTGCATAGATCGGCAGACGAGGTGACCGGGATATCCCCGCCCTTTTTGCTGGCGGGGGCGTTTTCTTCTTCGCTCATGAAAGACTCCGAATGGAACCTAAGAACCCAAATGCCAAAAACGGGGAAAGGATTGCGAAGCGAATTCCAGTGGAATTGAGCCTTGGGCTGAACGCAAGCCGGAACAAACTGGTTCGCTCCAATTGCGCTAGACCCCTTGGGGCGGCCCGAAGGCCGCCTTAGGATTTTAAGGATTTACCAAGAACGAATCTCACCCGTGTCGAGATGGACGAAATCGGCGGAACCGTAATAGCCGACACCGCCTTGTTGCAGGGCGAGGGCCACTTGCTGGATGGAGCGTATGCCAACATCATCCGAGCGCAGGTCGATGGCCTTGCCTTCGATGTGCATGCTGTGTTCAGCGACGCCGTGGCTCATCTTGCGCAACCACTGGTTGGTTTCAGGGGAACGGTAGCCAGATACAATGTTGTATTCGCCCCGCCCACCCGTCAAAACGGTGACCGCGTAAAGCAGGTCAAGCAAGGCAGGGTCCATGGGGCGGGAGACATCGGCATGATGGTCGCGCAGGAAATGGCTAAAACTGTCCAGCAATCCCTCGTCATAATTCTGCTGGGGAGCGCAGACGAACCCCCATTCTTCCTTGGTGTGCGTATTGAACATTGATATCCGGCGCTCCCTGCCCAAGGAATTGGCAAAAACATCCGCCGATGGAATCAACAGGGAGGCGGCGGCAGCGGCCCCCACTCGGGTTAGAAAGGCCCGACGGCTGATGCCGCCTGTGGCTAAGTGACCATTACGGCCTTTGGTATGGTTCAAGATCATGCAGTAAAACCTCGCTGGTTAACATGCTGCGAAAAGGCTACAGCTCAGGGTCAGGGCATCCAGTACAGCCCCAGTGACGACAGGCACTACTTTACTGACTAAACGCCCCTCAAGGCAACAGTTCATTGCAGATTATTTCCTAGCATTATACAGGCCAAATTTAAATTTTGCAAGGCTAACCCCCTTGTATCGCTGGTTTTCGGCAAGTCTCCAATTGCTAATATTTACAAATAGGAAATACTTTATATTTATAAAATGACACAATCACTTCGTCAAAATGGGTGAGACGGGCATGGTTTACGGTTGGATTTGCCCTTTATGCGCAAGCCAAAAGGGGTACACAACGTCCGCTACGAAGGAAATGGACGGGGTGTGCCCCTCAATGTCGAAAGTTTAATATTTTAGGCGATGGTCACATCCTTGCTCAAATACACGTCTTGGATGGCATTCAACAAGGCCACGCCCTCGGCCATCGGCCTTTGGAATGCCTTGCGGCCTGAAATCAAACCCATTCCACCGGCCCGTTTGTTGATGACGGCAGTGCGCACGGCTTGGGCCAGATCGCCGCTACCGCTCGACGCACCACCCGAGTTGCCGGCGGCATTCCGCCGAACCGTAGTAAACCGTCGCACCCACCGCAACCGCGCCCAGGTCGAAGGCTTGTTCCACGCTGGCGAACAAGGTCTGGTCGTAGATTGTGGGATAGGTCAGCATCTCGTTGTGATTGATTTTCACAATAAACGGGATTTTATGGGCATAGCGTCGGCAAACCGAGCCTAACACACCCAAACAGGACTCGTCCATGGCAATGTTTTTGAAGGGAGAATTATTTGGCTATTACATAGTCGAATAGTTTGTTTTACGCCTGTTGATATTAAAGGCGGCCAATCATTACACAACAAGAGCAATCACCATGTCCAATTGGAAAATGTCCAAGGTTTTGCCGTCGGAGATCACCCCCCGGGAAGTCTACCAACGGCGCCGGGAGTTTATGCTTATCGCCGCCAGTGCCGCCCTTGCTGCCGCCATGCCCGGTGGCCTGTTCGCCGGGGAGAAGTTGCCCAACTTAGTGAAATCGGCCTATGGGCTTCCCGACAAGCTCACGCCTGTCGGAGACGTCACCCGTTACAATAATTTCTACGAATTTGGCACTGACAAGGAGTCACCCGCCCAAAATGCCGGTTCTTTGAAAACCCGTCCTTGGACGGTGGCAGTGGAAGGCGAAGTTCGCAACCCCAAGGTTTGGGACATCGACAGCCTGATGAAACTGGTTCCCTTGGAGGAGCGCGTCTACCGCTTGCGCTGTGTGGAAGCATGGTCGATGGTGATTCCCTGGGTCGGGTTCCCTTTGGCCGAGTTGATCAAACGCGCCGAGCCTAACGGCAACGCCAAGTTTGTCGAGTTCGTCACGCTCAACGATCCCGGGCAAATGCCGGGTGTGAAGTCGTCGGCGCTGGATTGGCCCTACCGCGAAGGGTTGCGCATGGACGAGGCGATGCATCCTTTGGCGTTGTTGACTTTCGGGCTATATGGCGAAGTGTTGCCCAACCAAAATGGTGCGCCCGTCCGCATTGTCGTACCGTGGAAATACGGCTATAAAAGTGCGAAATCCATCGTGGGCATCCGGTTTGTCGAACAAATGCCATTGACCAGTTGGGTGAAGGCGGGTCCGGGCGAGTATGGGTTTTATGCCAACGTCAACCCGGCGGTGGACCACCCGCGCTGGAGCCAGGCCAAAGAGCGTCGCATAGGCGATTTCTTCAAACGGCCAACCCTGCCATTCAATGGCTACGCGGAACAAGTTGCCCAACTTTACACGGGCATGGATTTGCAGAAATTCTTCTAATGGCCGGAATGTCGCAACGGGCAAAGACCAACAAAGAAAAATGGCTGTCAATGGGGAAAAGCTTGGTTTTCCTCGCCGCGATGATTCCCTTGGCAAAACTAATTTGGCTCGGATTGCATAATGGCCTTGGCGCGAACCCGATTGAAAAGATCACCCGCACCACCGGCTACTGGACGCTGACATTCTTGCTGATTACGCTGACGGCGACGCCATTAAGGGCGCTATTGGGATGGAATTGGCCCATCCGCTGGCGGCGCATGTTGGGCTTGTTTGCCTTTTTCTATGCCAGTCTGCATTTTTCGACTTATTTGGTGCTGGACCAATTCTTTGATTGGCCCGCCATCGTCAAAGACATCGCCAAACGTCCTTATATTACGGTGGGATTTCCCGCTTTTGTGATGCTGATACCGTTGGCAGTGACCTCCACCAACAAAATGGTCCAGCGCCTGGGCGGCAAGCGGTGGAAAAGTTTGCATGGATTGATTTATGCCATTGGCATTGCCGGGGTCGTCCACTTCTGGTGGCTGGTGAAGAGGGACATAAGCGAACCGGTGCAATTTGCCGCGGTGTTGGCAGTGTTGTTGGGTTTTCGGGTGGTGCAGGCAATGCGGAGGAAGTATAGGCGGAATAAGCCTGTTTTGAACGGGGTCGAAATATCCTAAACAGGGGGTTCATAGCTCACTTCCACCACATAATAAATCACCAATCCATTTGGTGTTTCCACCCGCACTTCATCGTCCACCGTCTTTTTCATCAGGGCGCGGGCCATCGGCGAATCCATGCTGATCCAAGCCTTGGCAGGGTCGAACTCATCCGGGCCGACAATGCGATAGGTCGCTTCCTTGCCCTCCTCATCCTCCACGCTAACCCAAGCCCCGAAATATACCCGCGAACGGTCACTGGCCTGGGTTGCCACGACTGTCAAATCCGGCAGGCGTTTTTGCAGATAGCGAATGCGCCGGTCAATCTCACGCAATTCCTTTTTGCGGTAAATATATTCGGCGTTTTCCGAGCGATCCCCCTCGGCGGCGGCCGCGGACAACGCCACTGTCACCTCCGCCCGCCGTTTCCACAATGCCTGCTGTCCGGCTTGCAATGCGGCGTAACCATCCGGGGTGATGTAAGCAGATTTGTGCGGGGCGGGAGGGCGGTAGCGGGTCATGGTTTGTATGAATGGGGTTTTAATTGAATTCTAATTTTCCACCAGCCCGTCCAGGCCACCCGCCACCTGAAGTAGCGGGGAGCGATTTCAGAACGGGGCGATTTGCGCAAGGATGAGTGCCAGCGTTCAAAAATCCGCCAGCGTGACTGACTTTTTCCCACGGGTGGCCGCCACATAATAGACATTTATTTCCTCCCCCAGCTTAAGCGGATTCACATCGGGCTTGTCGTCTTTTAGAAGTTTGAGAATGTCCCCGCGGGTTATGAAGTCATTCTTCACCATTTCCACGATGTCGTATTCCTGGCCCTTGGCCTTGTGGGTGGTGGTGAAGATCAACTCGGCTTGGTTTTTGTCAACCAGACGGCTTTTTATTTGCCTGTCGAAATCATACAGTTTGCTGCCATACTTGGTAACCAAGTCGATCATAGTCGAAAGCCCCTGGTTTTGGGTTTTGCCGGCGAATCGCTTGATATCTTCAAAGGCTTTAAATTTTTTGACCAGGGGATCGGTGATTTTGTCGCATTTCCCTTCCTTGAGGTAAAGAAGGCTTGCCACCCGCACATTCATAAACGAATAGCCTGGGTAGCCTCCCTCAAAATGCATTGATTTGGCACCTTTGCCAAACAAATGCTCAAGAACGGACTCAAACAAGGACAGGTTGCTGCGGGCGATGACGGCTAGGGGATATTTTTTCTTAAATGCGCGATTGCCGAAACGGGTGTCCATGTCCATGCCCGTCATCCTAAACTCCGGGGTTTTTTCCAACAGTTTATAACCTTGGTTGACCCGCTGGCTGATTTCCTTGGCGAGCGCGTCGCCAAAGCGGAAAGTCTGGCTAAGCGAGAGGCTTTCCCCCTGCACTTTGCGTAAGGAATTGACGGCATGACGGAAGGAATAGATTTGCTGGTAGGAATCGCCCACGAAAATCCGCTGGGCATGTTCCTGCCGGTTGATGATGGACAGCATGACGCCTGAGGTGTCCTGGGCCTCGTCAACCAGAATGACATCATAAGGCAAGCGTATCTTGGCGAACTGGAACATTTTGAGATAGAAGTCGTGCAAGGCCGGCGCTTGGCGGTTTTTCATGTCGGAGAGGATATTCTTGACCAAGTCGATCATTTCATCCCCTCGTGCCTGAAGCTGCGTCCGCGCTTCCTCACCCGGCGAGGTAACCGCTGCATAAGCGGTCAACAGGTCGGCATCCAAACGGGTCAGTTCTGCGTTGAGGTAGAAATTGACGATGTCCTTCAATAGCGAGGCGTAAGGCATCCCCTGCTCCGAGCCACGAAGCGCACTCGGAACATACTGATCCAACAGCCTTAATTCACTGAGATCATTTTCCAGTTCGTAACCGTGGCCATTGGCGTGGCGGTAGGCCAGCCCATGAATCGTGTAAACCGTCAAGTTGCCCAGACCGCCAGCCTTGGCCTTTTCCCTCATCTCCACCGCCACCGCCTTGTTGTATGCTAGGTAGAGGATTTTGGATCGGGGGTGGTGGGCGGCGAATTCGACTAACGTCCAAGTCTTGCCGCTGCCAGCCACAGCCTCGACCCTGAGTATCGGGGCATCCGATTCAATTACGGCGAGTTGCTCGTCGGTAAGGGGCATGGGTCTCGCAAAGAACCTTTTTAACTCGGGCCGCTATTGTTGTTGGCATAGTCGGTGATTTTCTGGCTCAGCTTTTTCAACAGGTTGTCGAAGCCTTCCCGCTCGATAATGCTAGTGTACTGGGCCTTTTTCAACGCCAAGTCACTGATTCCGTCCACAACGATATTGATGATGGCCCATTGACCATTAATTTGACTTAACACATATTCGAAGAGGACAGGCTTCTCCTTGGGGGCGACCAACTCATAACGCAGGGTGACGCGGTTGGATTTCATGCCTTGTTCGGATTCAAATTTGAAATCCTCCCCCGAATAGCTGTTGAACTGGGCCGCATAAGTGGCGATGCTGAGTTCAGTCAACTTGTCGATGAACGCTTTCTTCTGCTCGTCATTCAGATTCTTCCAATGGCTGCCCAAAGCGGGGTCCTTTGGGTTGACAAGGGCACCTAAAGTGAACTGGGCGATGAAGGGTAAGTCGTGGGTTTCCTTGATGACGGGATCAAGCTTCGCATAACGGCCCTTGTAGCCGAGTTGCTTCGCATTTTTCATCGCTTCGATGATAGTCACGTTTAACTTATCCACCGTTTGCTTGGCATCAGACTGTTCTTCGGCGAAGGAGAACGGTGCAAGGCAAAGCAGCAAAATTCCGATGATGGCTTGGATATACATTGCTGGCTCCAAAAATAGTGTGAATTGAGCGGCAATATACCATAAACATCCGGTCTTCCATATAGTTTTGTCCAATTTACGCAACAGATTTCCGCCAATAATGCAACATGGCAGCATGAAGCTGGCTTAGGCCACCAAGCGCCTGATGATGCGCACCGCATTTGCGTCCAAGCCAGCGGTTCGGTCATGCCGCAGACACAAGGCGCCACGGAAGCCGAGGTAGTCAGGCCGCAAATTCAGCAACTGGGTGACATCGGCTTGCCTCAAAGAACCGGCCAACCCGCACACCATGCCGTAAGCCTTGACCTCGGCAACGAAATCGCGCAGAAAATCATGGGTGCAAACATGGGTCAGCGAACCGCCTTGCTTGTCCAGGGTATCCAACATGGCGGCACTGAAACCGGCTTTCGCCAACTCGGCAATTTGACCAAGCCCCGGATTTTGATCACCAAACAACACCGCCACCAGGCGGATCCCCCGCACGGCGAGCGGGCTTAGGCCCGAAACCGTCTGCTGCCAGTCGCCGCCCGGGAACAAGCCGATCTTGACATAATCGACTCCCGTGCCAGCCATGGACTCCACGGCCTGTCGCACCCATTGCGGCTCCATCGGCAAATCGCCCAGGGTGGCACTCACTGGAAGCCGCCCACCCACCGCTTGGACGATCTGGCTTACGGTTTCCAACGGCAACGCACCAAGTGCGCCATTCGAGGGTGATTTCAGGTCGATGATGTCCACGCCTGCCTCCAGCACCAACAAAGCTTCGGCCAGATTTTCGACGCTGGCTAACATTCCGCTCATGCCTGCCCCACCCTGTCCGCTGCTTGCCTATGCCAATCGACTTTTTCCATTAGCCAGCCCCAAGCTTCCCGTTCGCGCTCCCCGGCGCACTTCTCGAAACCAATGTGCAGATAGGCCAATTCCGACTCCACCTTGCTCCAAGGCAACCTCTGCAAGCGGCTGACTAGGATGGCCACCTCCAACACCGAATGCTGGGCGCGATTGAACCCCTTGAAGGGCGCATGATTGGCCTCGTGGATGACACGGCAGTAAAGCTTGGGACGCACCGCATCCCCCTCCACCCGGTCCAACTCCAGTTCCGCATGGGACAAGCAGTCGGCCAGCCTTGGCACGGAGACCCGCTCGGCATCTGCCAAGGGCCAATCGCGCCGCCCGGTCAGGCAACCCGCGAACACTCGCACATCGTCCGTGTGATTCAGCACCGCGTGACCGGTGGCGAGGATGTTTTCCAGAGTGGTCGAGGGGCGGAACGGCATGACCAGCATTTGACCGTCCATAACCTGTATGCCCATGGGCGCGATGTGGGTCTTGCCTTCGGGGGATTGGGTGGTGACGATGGTTTCTTGAATCATTGACTATCCTTGCGTGGTTTGCCCAGGGTTGCACCCGCCGGCTTGTAAACATGGGGATCGACGGAGGCATTCGTGGGTTCGTAGGCGCAACCCCAGTTCAAGGGTTCGTCCTGGTTATAGCGCTTGCCCAATTGCCAGGCGATTTGCGCCCGCCCCAATTCCACCCCCAAATAAAAGGCATGTCCGCCGTCGTGTTCCACGCCCAACTTGGGATAAAGCTCAAACGGATCGGCGGCGCTATGAAAACCGTCGCGGTTGAAAATATTGAGCCCTTCCGAACTGATCTGGATGCGGAAGCTAGGGTCACGAATGGCCATCCAAAGTTCCCGTAGCTCATCCTGCGAGTAGGGAAAGGGCTTGCGCTCATGCAGAGCCATTAGCCCATCGTTAATTTGCTTGGGCAGTGCGCCAATGTCACGCGCCGCAAACAGGATGCGCCGGGCCAAGTCAGCCTCGCGCACCGCCTTGCAGGCATGTTTACTGACTTGGGTGGCGAGAATTGCCCGCACCCCCAACTCGGAACAAATGCCTAGCAGCATGGCATTCATCCCAACGGTATCGGCATGGGTCAATTCGGTGAGGTTGCCCACCCCCATTAACATCTCCACAGTGGGGTGGCGACGGCGGGTTTCATGATAGCGAACCAGGGAATCGGCGAAACCAAAATGGATGGGATCGAGGATGGGGTCAACCAAGAACTCGCGTCCCCGGCTTTCCATGCCTGCAATGGCGCGATCCAGCGAATCCAAGTCTCGATGCTTGGCAGGGATCAACACGGGCGTGGATGCCACCTCGTCGGCCACCCATAAAGAATGCTCATGCAGACTCAACAGAAAGTCCGCACCTGCCCTGCCGCCACGCAACAAATCTTGGCTGTCCGAGGAATCCACGCTGATGAGGAATCCTTCATCCTTCAAGGCCACAATGGCCTGCTCCATGTGTTCGAAAGGTGTCTCCGGCAGACAGCCTAGGTCGATCACATCTGCACCGTCGCGGCGGTAATCGCGAGCCTGGCGCAAAATGGCATCCACCTTCATGTGCGGCGCATCGGTGATTTCGGCGAAAATGCGCAAATCGTAGTGATCCAGCGTTGGTTTTTTCGACTGCTTGCCGAAGAACTCGGGCAAGTCGCGCAATTCGTCGGGACCGCGCTCAAAGGGCAGGCTTAAGTCTGAAGAGAGTTGTTCAAGGTCGCCCCGGCATCGCCCCGGCACAATGACACGATCCGCTCCGAAGGTGTCCTTTAATCGCCGCCTGATCATGTCTGCCGTCATCAGCGCAGCCACCGACAACCCCAGTTCATGGACGGTAAAACCAAATTCCGGCGTAATGTCAGCCAGTATTTGCCGCAGTTGCTTCTCCGCCAACTTGCCAGTCAGGAAGAGGATGTGTTCAGCCATGGGCGGGGGGTCGTTGCCGGGTTGGATGGGACTCTGATGCAAATGGTTTGGATTGTAACATAGCCTTAGGGTCTGGATACCCGCTGGTTGGGCAACCGCTTCACCGTTGCCCGACATTCGAACCGCGCAGGGACGATGAAGGCGTTAAAGGCTGCCCTCTTCATCCTCGCTGACCGGACGCATGGCCAGGTCGGTGTAGCCGAGGGCATCGGGATCATTGACGACGCGGTTATAGATGCGGTTGATCCGAATATGCTCCCGCAAGAGATAAACATGCTTGACGACGGATTCCCAAAGAAAACACGAATAGAACATCAATGCGGGTTCAACCGGAAGCCCCGGCCGGCGATCGCGCCGGTTCTTGAGTCGGACGAAGCCACATTGAAGCGGATGCAGCATTTCGACGGAAACCGCGTTCGCGAACATAAGCATGACCAGTTTTAGCCCGAAAATGTTTGCACCGCTCGCATAAGCACGCCGCATGACCGTCTCCATGTGGTTATAGGTATAGTAATCCCTCCAGGCTTCATGATAAGTCGCTTCCCACTCCGCTTTGGACATTTTCGCGTGACCCGTGCAAACGTGCTCGGTGTCGTACTTGTTGAGGTCGGGATCGAGCGGCACACCCTTGGTCCACAATATCTTGTGATCTTCGGAACCCGGTAGCGGTGTCAGGATGAAGAATTCCAGCATGTCGACCGGAAGTTCTTTCTTGATGATTTCGATATCGTGACGCAAAGACTCCGGCGTGTCGTTCGGAAATCCGATGATGTAGCCGGCCAAAGTCCAGATTCCGACGGCTTTCCACGCCAGCAGCATCTTCCGGTACTCGGTGATCTTGTTCTGTCGCTTCTTCGCCGCCAGCAGATTGGCCTGATTGATGCTTTCGAGCCCGATGAAGACTCGGGTCACCCCCGCCCGTTTCGATTTCTCGATAAAGTTCGGGATCCGATGGCACAATGTGTCAACTTGGATCATGAAACGGACATCCATGCCCTGGCGTTCACGCAACTCGATGATGCGATCATAGATCGCTTCCCAGTCGCTGTTACGGGCAAAGTTGTCGTCAGTGATGAAGAAACGGTCGATTCCCTGCTCCAAGTTAAGGCGGATGATTTGCTCGATGTCGTCCGGCGTTCGTTTGCGGGATTTGCGCCCCTGCACGTTGATGATCGTGCAGAACGAACATTGGTAGGGACAGCCCCGGCCTGCATCGAAGCTGGTGACCTTGCCGATGGTGCGCGCGATGATGTCGCTTGTGAGAAATGGCGTGATCGATCCTTCTAGCGCCGGCAAGTCGTTGACGAAGTTGTAAATTGGTTTCATCTGCTTGGCTGCCGCGTGCCGGATGAGGTCGTCCAAGCGGCCCTCGGCCTCGCCGGAAAACAGGCTGGAGCCCATGTCGAGCGCCTCCTGAATTTCAGGCATGACCTGAGGAAACATGGCAAGCATGCCGGAAACGTGGAAACCACCGATCACAACAGGAATGCCGGCAGCACACAACGGGCGGGCAATATCGAGTGAACGCGGGTATTGGTTGGACTGCACACCGACGAGTCCGACCAGCCCGAAGTTTCCGTCGCGGCGGAAATCGGCGATGATACGGCCAATATCCAGCCGCTGATTGGTTTCATCAATGGCAGTGACGGAAATTTCAACATCGTTTCCAAGCACATTGCGCCGTGCGGTATCGACTGTGATCGCATAGACTGCGGCGAGCGAGTTCGACGGCATGATATTGCGATACCAGCGGATGACGTAGCCGTCGTCGTCATAATGCGATGGCTTGATCAATAAGACCCGAAAGCGTCGTCGCTGCGGCATCGGTACACTATCGTCAGTCGCGTCGCGCGTGACGCCCGATGCCGGAGTGCGGTGGAACCGGGGAAAATTCAGGGCGAGTTTAAACATTAAAGTTTCGAGGCCCGCCATTGCCGAAAACAGGCTAATGAATCGACTAAATTTAAATCCCCCACCAACCGTCCCCTCAAGAGGAATGGCAGGGCCATAGGTAAAGTTTTTATCATGACCAGGGTTGATGCTCATCTTCAATTCAGTCGTATCAGGTGTTTTTCTAGCCGGTATTTACCGGGTGGGGGATTTTTTCCAAGCAGGCGGCATCGAAACCTTCCACGCCGATGACGCGGCGAAGGGTGGCCGATCAATCAAACACCACCGTCTTATTGCCATACACCAGAATCCTGTCTTGCAGGTGCAAACGCAAGGCACGGGCCAAGACCATGCGCTCCAAATCCCTCCCTTTTCGAATCAGATCGGCTAGGCAATCTTTGTGGGAAATACGAATGATGTCTTGTTCGATGATTGGCCCTTCATCCAGATTATCGGTGACATAATGGCTGGTTGCACCAATAATCTTCACTCCGCGTTCATGGGCCTGTTTGTAAGGATTGCCCCCCATGAAAGCCGGTAGGAATGAATGGTGGATATTGATAATCCTGTTGGGATATTCCCCGACAAACCGGGATGACAGCACTTGCATGTAACGGGCGAGAATGACCGTGTCAATGTTTTCCTGTTTTAATAGGGATATTTCCTGTTGTTCTTGTTCCAACTTATTGTCTTTATTGATGGTAAAGACATGGAATGGCACATGGTGCAGATCCGCCAAGGGTTTAAGATCGGGATGGTTGGAAACAATCAGCGCAAGGTCGGCATCAAATTCACCAAGCCCGTGCCGCCACAGTATTTCCTGCAAACAATGGTCATATTTCGAGACAAATATCGCCAGTCTGCGGCGGTTGTGGATGCTAGTTAAATTAATCATCCATTCTGCCTGGAACTCATCGGCAAGGGGCTGGAATGCCGGCGAGACTTTCCCGCCTGCGAGGCTGAAGTCTTGCATATCCCAAGTCACGCGCAAAAAGAATAATCCTTCGTTTGCATCGACATGTTCGTCGAGGTCGAGGATATTTCCGCCGCGTTCAAAAATAAAATGGGCAATGCGGGCAACCAATCCCCTTTGGTCAGGGCAGGAAAGTAGCAAGGTTGCAGTGACAGTTTCTTCGGACATCATCAATCCACCGCTTCCCACAACCCGCCTGGTTTGTGCACAGCGGTAAGTTGGGGCGGGTAAACCAGGGAAAGCAGTATGCCTGCACACATTTGCAGTTCATCGCCTTTGATGCGTGCGAAGGCCTGCTGGTCGGGTTGGAACAATGGGCCTTCTTTGCGCCTCACGACGATTTCCGGGTTGCCGGTGGTGACGAATTCCAATTCGGCGGGGGATGGCGGGGCCATGCGCACACCGGCGGCATAGGCTTTGTCCAGGCACTTGGCCTTGCCTGGCACACTTTCGACGTGATCTTGCTTGGTGTCGCCGATGAATGGCGTGAACTTGAATTCCACGTTAAGGACTTCGGCGTTTGCGGCATAAGTGCCGGATAACAGCAAAACCGCTGCGGCTAGGGGCAAAAATCGGTTTATTGTTGACACTGAAATGCACCTCGAAAGAATTAATATCCGATGTTACGCACTGGCTTGGAATTCGTTGGTGGCAAAGGGTTGCCTCCCTACTGGCTTATTCATCCCTTTTGCCATAGGCCGGCAAACCTTGCCCGGCTAAAGCGTCAGGCAGGCAACCGCTGCAACGCCGCAGAAGCCGCATCCAAATCAGTGTGGGCGCGATGAACCCAATCCTCGCCCCAGTAGAAGTTGCAACTGGTCTCCCCCCGTAGCAGATGCCAATGGGCTTCCGTCAATGTATGCCATACGTCTGGATCGTGCAGTTCGGTTTCGATGGATTTGGCGCGGGCTGCGTTGACCAGGCCGCTGATTTCCGCGACTCGCGCCAAGGCATCCTTTTGCGCCTGCGAACCAGTCCATTGGACAAAACCCCTGCCGTGATGCCAGCCAGTGTTCCACGCGCCCTCATTGACAATCACCTCCCCGGTTGCACCGAATTTGTCCAGATAGGCATCAATGAAGGTAGGTTTGATCGCCCCGCCGCTGCGGGCCTTGTCCATCAGTTCCCGATAGAAGCACGTCCAGAAGTTGCTGCCTTCGGTGACGTTGCGGAACCAACCGCCATTTTCGCCGTCGGTGGCGGTGGTCACCAGCGGCTCGAAACTGCACCATTGGGTCCTTGCCGCCACCTCGTACTCGAACCAGCCGAACTCCATTCCGGCCTCTTGGGCATCGGACAGGTCGCGGTCGCGCACCACGACGATGATTTCCGCCCCGTCATGCCGTGCGATGTGCGGACGGTAACGCAATTCTTCCCAGCGCATGGCGCTTTTGGGCTCGACATTGTCGCTATCGACGATGACATAGCGATAGCCCAGCTTGGCGAGGTGGGGGATCATCTCCATGCAGAAGCCCATTTCAGGCGGCCAGAAGCCTTTGAAGTCTTCGCGCCAGAACAGATGCCGGGCGATGGCCCGCCAGCGGCCAAGATGTTCGTCCCAATCACCCTCCGGGATCAACGGAAACACCGGATGGTAATAGCCAGTGCCTAGAATCTCGATGATGCTGCGGTTTTGCCAATGCCAAAGCAATGACCCGCTATCGACGATGCCGTAGGTCTTTTCCTGGAACTCTTGGCTGGACAGGCTTTCGAGCAACGTTCCCGACAGCGAGATGTGCACCCGGCCCACGTCCTCGTAACCCCACAGCGAACGGGCGATGCGGTCATAGGCGAAGAGGATCTCCTTCGCCTCCCATTCGTTCTCGGCAAACAGTTGCTCCAGATTGTTCGGCGGCTGATGAAGGTTAAGCACGAGGGCATGGTGGATGTTGGTCATGATGGTCTCCGATGGAATATGACGGCTACTTTATGCGCAAATGGCGACCGTGAACAGTCTCTTTCTGTAAAGGGCGTGTTTAACGAATTTCATTTTTTCCTCAACAGGCGGAAAAACAGTCCGATGCCGAGCAGGGCAGGGAGCAGGTTTCGGCTAATCAGCCGCAGGGCATTGGGAAATTGGGTTACAAAGCCCCAAAACCTACCGTGATTGCCGGGGGAGTAATCATTCGCCTAGCGCATGCGTTCACGCAAGGTGTAGAGCAAGGATTTGCATGCCCGTTCAACGATAGGCAGTTCCTCAAGGCTTTCAATCCGGCTGGCCCGCCTCTCGTCAAGAATCTGGACAAACTGCACTGTGTCCAAGTCCAGGCTCTTGACACCTTTCTGGTTCACGAAGACATAACGCACCGGATCCTGCCCGATCCAAGTTAGGCGCAAGGGCATCCAGACGTTCCGCGTTGATGCAAATTTTAACCAGTTGCCTATGCTGAACCCTTGCAGCCGGGTGCGCAAAAGGGCCTCCTTCACCTCCCGGTCGGTGTCTGCGGTCGGAACAGTGACATAATCGGGCGTATTTTTTCCACTGCCACCGAGCAGGTGCATTTCCACGGCATCAGCCAGACGGCTGGCGGTTGAAGATTCCGCCCCTAAACTGTGTAATTTTTCCAAAATAAAACGCTTCAACTCTTGGGCTTGGGGCTGGCTGGATGAGGGTTCCTTGCCGGGTTGCCCCATCAACTGATCGATCACTTTCAATTCCCGCCCCCATGCCTCGGCTTCGGTGCCTTCGCGTAGGTACGTCAACACGAGGAGTTGTTGCCAGCCAGCCGCGAGCAAATCCAAAATTATCTTAGGCACGGACTTGCCGCCGAGCCGGGCATCGATTTCTTTGCCTACCTGTAGGCGCGCCCGGTCCAGCCGGTGTCCGCCATGGCAAGTGTCGATGACACGCTCGAGTCGCATCGCGAACGATTTGAGCAAAGGCATGGTCAGTTTGGCCAAAGACTCCAAGGCCTCGGCAAACACACCTACCTCGCTGGCTGAGTCAATGGTGACGATGCCAATGGCCTGTTCCAGTGCATGGATCAGTTCCGGGTTGTCGATTTCGCCCTGAGGATTGGCGGCCAAGGATAGATAAGCCAATTGGTTGAGCAACTCCCGCGCCGGGTGGGTTTTACCCTCCAGCAAGGAGGGGTCGGCGAAGGCCGCGATCTGTAGGGGGAATTGCAGCCCCCTGTAATAACGCGCGATGCCATTGGGAATGGCTGTATCGGCTAGGATGGTGTCCAATAACAGGCCGACGATCTGCAAACTTTCCCTGGTTTCCAAATTTCCAAGCAAATTTTCTTGTCCGGTTTGGGCGAGAATTTGTTCCAAACCAGCCAAAAGCCGAGGGGCATTTAAATATTGGGGCTGCTGGCCCTGGTTAGTGTTGTACAATTTCCGCAACGCACCGATCATCGCCCCGGGATCAAAATTGGGCGATGCCTCAGCCGGGTTTTTCTTGGCTTGCGACTCGGCATACCGGAACAATACCACAAAGGCGTTGAATGCGTCGGGTTGGTATGCCGTGTTTTCTGCCATGGAAATCATTAGGGTAGGGGAGGGGGCCCGCATTGGCCCAAAGGGTGTGCCCCCTTTTCTTGTCGTCGATGCGCCATGGCGACAGGGGCGGGGGGATTATAATTGTAACTGATGTTGCGCAGTTAGCACCTGTAGGGCGGCCTTCAGGCCGCTTCGGTGGGTAAAGCGAAACTGGGGGCTTGCTTGGCGGCCTGAAGGCCACCCTACGACAACCCAGAACCGTCGCTGTGTTACATCAGATCGTAACGTGAAGTATAGGGCGAAACGGCAAGCCAGTTAAGCCGTAAGGCGAATATTATGAATGAACAGACGAGCATCGATCCCAATGAGGTTGCCTTTTTTCAAAGCTTGTCCGCATTGTGGTGGAAGGAAAACGGGCCGTTCTGGCCTTTGCACCGCATGAATGGCTTGAGGTTGGGCTATGTGCGCGATATTTTGGCGGGTGCGTTTGGTTTGGACCCCCATGCGGCAAAGCCCTTGCAAGGACTGCGCATCCTGGACATTGGCTGCGGCGGGGGGATTCTCAGCGAAGCCGTGGCGCGCTTGGGTGCGTCGGTGCATGGCGTGGATGTGGCGGCCAAAAATATCCGTATCGCCCGCCAACATGCCGAAGAGGGCGGCCTGGCCATAGACTACGAAATCGCCAGTGCGGAAATCCTTGCCGGGAGGGGCGAACTTTACCATGCGGTCCTTAACATGGAGGTGGTGGAGCATGTCGCCGAATTGGATTTATTCCTCAACGCCTGCATGAGGCTGGTGCGGCCCGGCGGTGTCATGGTGGTCGCCACCATCAACCGGACCATCGCTTCCTGGCTTGGTGCCATTGTGATGGCGGAATATGTGCTCGACTGGTTGCCACGCGGCATCCATCGCTGGTCGCGCTTCCCCACCCCTTTGGAAGTGGAGAATTTGCTGGCGGGTGATGGAATGCGGGTCTTCGCCAGCACGGGAGTGGCCGTCAACCCATTTACCCGGAAGTTCCGCTTAACCTCCTACATGGGCATGAATTACATTTTGGCCGCGAGGAAAGGCATGGTGCAAGATGATTTAACGGGGGCAATGGATTGACCATGAAAACAACGCGGGATGATTCCAATTGCACGGGTACTGACTTCAATGATGCGCTGGTTCCCGAATCAAGATAAGATTAAGTTTGGCATTGGCATGTGAGGGTTTGATATGCATACAGCAAGAATCGCAATTCTGATAGCCGCGTTAGCGGCAGTGATCATCATCGTCTGGGGTGCTTTTTTTAGAAAAAAATAAGGGTTGCAGAAACGGATAACATCCCTTCAAGGGATGTTATCCGTACTTTCATGGCAACCCTACAACCCCCGTCAAAGCTCGGCAATGATGCGATTGCCGAACTCCGAGCAGGACACTTCGGTGGCCCCTTCCATGAGGCGGGCGAAATCGTAGGTGACGGTCTTTTTTGCGATGGCTTGTTCAAGGCCTTTGACAATTCTTGCCGCCGCCCCGTCCCAACCGAGATATTCGAGCATCATCACGGCAGAAAGGATGACTGATCCCGGGTTGACCTTGTCCAGGTTGGCGTACTTCGGCGCGGTTCCGTGGGTCGCCTCGAAAATGGCATGGCCGGTCAGGTAATTGACATTGCCGCCCGGCGCGATGCCGATGCCGCCCACCTGCGCGGCGAGTGCGTCGGAGAGGTAGTCGCCGTTAAGGTTCAACGTCGCGATCACATCGAACTCCTCAGGCCGTGTCAGCACTTGTTGCAAGGTGATGTCCGCAATGGAATCCTTGAGTAGTATCTGTCCGGGAGGCGGCTTGCCGTTGCAATCGTCCCATCCGATGATGCGCCCGGCATATTCGCTTCTGGCGAGTTCATAGCCCCAGTCGCGGAAAGCGCCCTCGGTGAACTTCATGATGTTGCCTTTATGCACCATGGTGATGCTGCGCCGCTTATGGCTGAGGGCATAATCGAAGGCGGCCCTAAGCAGACGCTGCGAGCCTTCCCGCGAGACTGGCTTGATGCCTATGCCACTGGTGTCCGGAAAGCGAATCTTCGAAACCCCCATTTCCTGTTGCAGAAAGTCGATGACTTTCTTCGCCTCGGCTGATTCCGCGGCCCATTCAATGCCGGCATAGATGTCCTCGGTATTTTCCCGAAAGATCACCATATCCACTTTCTCGGGTTTTTTCACCGGCGAGGGGACGCCGCTGAAGTAGCAGACAGGCCGCAGGCAAACATACAAGTCGAGCATCTGCCGGATGGCCACGTTCAGCGAACGTATGCCGCCCCCCACAGGCGTGGTCAGCGGTCCTTTGATGCCGACGAGGTATTCTTTGAACGCTGCGAGGGTCTCGTCCGGTAGCCAAGTGTCGAAAAGATTTTTTGCCTTTTCGCCCGCATACACTTCGGCCCAGGCAATTTTCTTCTTGCCGCCAAATTCTTTTTCGACAGCGGCATCGACTACGCGCACCGAGGCTCGCCAAATATCGGGGCCGGTGCCGTCGCCCTCTATGAAGGGAATGATGGGATGGTCGGGTACATCCAGACCGCCGCCGGGGGCCATGCGGATGGGTTCCCCGCCGGAGGGTATTACAGGCTTGGGTGATGCCATGGTAATTCCTGTTGATAATTAAACTGGTTGATGGGTTAATGCGCTTGCCTGGACCGATTGTGAAGCTCCTGCCATTACATTAAACCTCAAAAATGCATTTGAGCGTGATGGAACGGTGTGTCTACCCATAGCGAATGATCCACCCGTTTTGATGGCTGATGTTACGCAGCAACGGTTCCGGGTTGTTGTAGGGTGGCCTTCAGGCCGCCAAACAATCCCCAAGTTTCGCTTTGCCCACCGAAGCGGCCTGAAGGCCGCCCTACAGGTGCCAACTGCGGAACAGCAGTTGATAATTTGGCAGAAAGAGGCAGCCAACCCAGTGACGCACCATGCATGGGCATTATTATGGATTTTGCACCATAAGCTGCCGACCAGGGGATGGCATCCCTTTTCCGAAAGCAAATAAATCAGCCTGTTGACTAAGTCACTGGCTCATTGGCCCGATTCTTGGTTGTCTGCGGGGCTAATGAGTCTTCGGCAAACAGAGTGTAGATTATGGAATCAGTAAACAAAAGCAACGATGTAGAGTTCATTCTCCTTGGCGCCATCATGGTGCTGGCCATGCATGCGGGGTTTGCCTTTCTTGAATTGGGCACGGTCCGCAGAAAAAACCAGATCAACGCCTTGGTGAAAATCCTGACCGATTTCTGCATTTCCACGGTCACCTATTTTTTCATCGGTTATTACATTGCCTATGGCGTGCAATTTTTTTCCGGGGCGCAAACCCTCTCACAAAACAACGGTTACGAACTGGTCAAATTTTTCTTTTTATTGACCTTCGCGGCCGCCGTGCCCGCCATCGTCTCCGGCGGCATTGCCGAGCGGGCAAAGTTCAACCCGCAAGGGGCGGCAACTTTTGTCTTGGTCGGTTTTGTCTATCCATTCTTTGAAGGCATTGCCTGGAATAAAAATTTTGGCATCCAGACTTGGCTGGAGCAGACTAATGGCGCTGCCTTCCATGATTTTGCCGGTTCTGTGGTGGTCCATGCGGTGGGTGGCTGGATTGCGTTGGCTGCGGTGATACTCCTAGGGGCGCGCCGTGGCCGTTATCACCGCGATGGCGGGATGTCTTCCCACCCGCCTTCGAGCATCCCATTTCTGGCACTGGGGGCTTGGATTTTGACGGTAGGTTGGTTTGGCTTCAATGTGATGTCGGCACAGACTTTGAACGCGGTCAGTGGCCTGGTTGCGATGAATTCGCTGATGGCCATGGCGGGCGGCACGTTGGCGGCATTGATAGTGGGCCGCAACGACCCTGGTTTCGTGCATAACGGTCCTTTGGCGGGGTTGGTGGCCGTGTGTGCCGGCTCTGATTTGATGCACCCGCTGGGCGCACTGGCGGTGGGGGCCATCGCCGGAGTGCTTTTCGTCTACATGTTTGTGCTGACCCAGAATCGCTGGAAAATCGACGACGTGCTTGGGGTGTGGCCCTTGCATGGCCTTTGTGGTGCTTGGGGCGGGATTGCGGCGGGGATATTCGGCCAGCAGGCGTTGGGCGGAATGGGCGGCGTAAGTCTGGCATCTCAATTGATGGGAACAGGGCTAGGGGTATTGATCGCACTTACTGGCGGGTTCATCGTGTATGGCGCTTTGAAAATGTCTGTCGGCATCCGACTGGATCCGGAAGAGGAGTTCAACGGTGCGGATATCACTATCCACAATATCAGCTCAACGTCTGAGACCGAAGGCGGCTTTTGAGAGGGAACTTTAATTAAATATCAGCATCTGTTAAGCTGCAACAGTTCAATCACGGCTTCCCGGTTTTCCTGTCAAGGATATTCGGAGGCAAGGCGACGTTGAGGGGGCTGGAAAAAGTTTTTTTTTGCGCCCGAGACACATCCGTTACCCCTAACACTATAAATATAACGAGGGAAGAGATATGCGAAATCTAACCTTTTTCAAAAGCTTGGCTTTGACCTTGGGACTCTTGCTGGCAGCGATGTTACCCGCTTCTTCGGCTTGGGCACATGGCGGAGCCAGTGTAGACACCGATCAGTGCAGGATTTTTGTCGGCCCCCATTTGGTCCATTTCACCGCCTACCAACCGCAATTGACGGGTTCGGCGGAATTCTGCGGTGACATACCAGAACTGGGCACCACCGTCATGGTCTTTGACTATGAAGGCAAGGCACTACGCAACATGACAGTTGAGGTGGAATTCACCAAGGAACCCGAAGGTACGCGAATTGCCTATCTTCCCCCTTCGACCCACTCCAGCGGCACTTTCAACACCACTTACAACTTTACCGAGGGCGGCAAATATTTGGCCCATGTGACGTTGATCAATGAGGGACAGAAGATTGATGCCCATGTGGCGTTCAAAGTCGGCACAGCCAAGGGCGAGATATCCAGCAGCAGTAAAATCATCATCTTAACGGTGTTAGTGGCTGGCCTGTATATTTTTTACCTCTCCAGCGCAGGCTTCAAGTCGTTTATCGACCGTTTGTTCCAGCGCGTCAAAAAGTCAGTTTAAAGTACGGTGACCCCTGTCTGGAAAACATTCCAGATAGGGGTGACGGCTTGTTTTCAAGTCCAGTTGCAACGGTTTTTTTTTATTATGCAGAAACAATCTCTCTTATTCCTGTTGGGTTACGCCCTCATGACGGTTTCTTCCGGGGTCGGGGCGGTTACCACGCCCCCTCCAACGGTGAAAGTCGATATTGGCGATGCCGAACCTTTTTGTAAAAGCGGCGTTCCGCCGGAATGGCGCGACGCGCAAGTCGTGGAAGGCGTCAAGATTCAAGAACAAAGGGTCTGTAACCCCGACAATCCGGCAGACATTGCCGCATTCGTTAAGGGAACCAACAACATTTCCATGCAGACCTTAATGGATACCAATTTGGCGGCGGATGCCCTGACACTTTCCAATGACACGGACGGTGACGGCGACCCAGACCTCATTGTCATCAAACTGGAAATCATGGAATTAAACGGACACTCGCCGGATTTTCCCGGTGTCGTGCCCACTTTCGACATTGCCCCCGGTGTCCAGCCCAGCTTTTGGGTCTACACGCCGAAGACCCGCGACATGTCGACTAAAAGCTTCGCCAGTGCCGAAGCCAATTCGCTGCTGCGGATGCCATCACCGGCCATCCGGGTCGAGCAAGGGGATGTGGTTTGGATAGTGCTTGAAAACACGCATTATTTTCCACACTCCATTCATCTGCACGGGGTCGACCATCCGTACATGGATCATGCCGGGGAAGGCAACGACGGAGTGGGGCAAACCGCCCAGATGGACGTGATGCCCGGTCAAAGCAAGACCTACGTCATCAAACCGCGTCAGACAGGCACCATGTACTACCATTGCCATGTCCAGCCGCATACCCATATTCCAATGGGCCTTGCCGGTCTGTTCATTGTCGAGGAAAACCGCCCAAACAACTGGGTGCAGACTTTTAACGTGGGCAACGGCAAGGTTCGTGCGCCCTCGGTGGCAGTCAGGGAAAAATACAGCCAAGAATACGATTTGTTCTTCCAGTCGGCCGACAAGGAATTGCATCAAATACCCCAGTCGGCCAACGATCCTCGGCTGATCGCCAAGGCCATGAACCAAGATTATGACATCACCGATGCGACCGACGACTACTTCATGCTCAATGGGCGGTCGTTCCCGTACACCTTGCGTGAATCGCTGATCGTCGTCGAGCCCAATGAAAAGATAAAACTGCGTGTCCTCAATGGCCACACCGAGTCACTGGCGCTGCACACCCACGGCCACAAAGCCACTGAAACCCATTACGATGGCATTGAGCAAAATCCCGCCGCGCAAATTACCCGTGACGTTTATGCGCTTGCCCCGGCCCAGCGTGTGGATTTGGAACTCAACACCACGGATGATGGGCTGCATAGCTATGGTCAGGGCCTGTGGATGTTCCACGATCATGTGGAAAGGGCATTCACCACGAACGGGATGGGGGAGGGCGGTAGTATCAGCCTGATAGCCTACAAGTCCTATTTGGATGACAAGGGGACACCGAAAGTCCACGGCATGGACTTGGCCCCTTATTTCTCCAAAAAATACTGGGAAAGAAAAATTCCGGTCTGGCAAAATTGGGCGGACGACTGGGGAAGCTTAGGCCAACCGGCAGAGGGTGCCTTGCCCACCGGTACGCCGACCATGGCCATTGCGCCGCCACCGATATTAAGCTCCACAACCGCGACGGCGGACACTGCAAACAGCGATGGAAGCGGTTGGGGCAGTTTGTTCATGGGATTGGTGCTTGGCCTCTTAGGCTATGTTTTGTACCTTAAACGTGAGCAGGTGATAGACATCGCAGGACGGCTGACCAACCAGTTAAGGGACAAGAAATGAGGAGAACGAGCATGAAAAATAGCTTATCCGCAATTGTTTTTGGCCTGTTTTTCGCGGCTTCCGCCATGAGTGCCGAGGAACCCAAGATCGTCGAGCATAACCAATTGATGGATCATGGCGATGGGCATCTGATGGACATGGAGGGTGGAATGATCATGGGCCAGAACAAGGACAAGTTGCCCGCAGGTTGCGACAAGGTTTCGGAAGACGTAAAGATTGAGGTCCGTGCGGGGCATAAATATTCCAAGCAGCACCCTGGGACTATGTTCGGGTTTGACAAGAACGAATGGCGCGTCAAGCCCTGTACCCGGTTGACGATAACCTTCATCAACGAAGACAACGTGAGGCATCAATGGATGATGCATGGCTTGCCGAAGTTCATGTACGACAAGGGCATGTTCCATCTTGAAATCACCGGCCCGGCGAAAATAACCGGCACCTTGATTCTTCCTGCCGAAGACAAGACCTATCTGGTTCACTGCGACGAAGCCCAACACATGGAAAAGGGCATGAAAGCCCAGTTGGTTGTCGGCAAAGGCAGCGGCTCATTCCCGTCCATTCCCGGTGTCACCGACCCGGCCATACCCGACAACTACGGGCCGGGCGGAAACCAGCCGCCCAAGCCTGCCGCTGTGCCTGTGGCGGCCAAGCCTGGGGAGAAGCCAGCAACACCAGCCGCATCTGCGGCTAACGTGGCGACTGCCGCCGCTGAGGATTCCTCCGGGTTCTTTTCAGGTTCGCTCATCATTGGTTTGCTTGCCGGTTTTGTCGGTGCGCCGTTTCTGTTCCGCTTAATCGAGGAACGTTGCAAAGGAATGACCGCCGCAGATGCGTTGAAGTGTGCGTTGCAATTGTTAACCGATCTGTTCAACGCGATTGTGCGGGTTGTGTCATGGCTGATGCGCCGGTTGACCGGGAAAGATAAATTGCTGCCGAAAGATTGAAACAAAGCGACCGTCCCGCATCAATATTGATTGCGGATGCGGGATGGTCTTGTCGGATTGAAGCGCCTTACGAGGCGCTTTTTTTTATTTCGGGGAATGGAACCTGTTTGGAAATGACTGGCCCAGCAAAGGCATTGGTGCTTTGACGACGGCATAGGCACGTCCCCCATCATTTAACATAATACCCATTATGCGCAATTGGGCGAAAGGCGCAATTTCTCCACCTTCCTGCGCTTGCCCCGTTTTTGGTAGTTGGTAATCTGAGCTTAGGTTAAACCGTATTTCCGCCGTTAGGCCCTAGGCCGATTGGCAGCGGGAAATGACGTAGTGTTGTTTTCGTGGTCGCTTAAGTCTTTCGGGTTGCTTTACGCGGCCAGTTGCACGTTTAGCTGTTTGCCTAGAAGTCTTAGCGCGGTTTCCACAAGTTCTATTTTCGAGCTATGTTCGAAGTCCAATAGTCTGTCTATCTGAGGCATGTGGCAGTTTAGTTGCCTCGCTAGGTCTGATTTTCTTATCCCTTGTCTTGTCATCTCGTTCCAAAGTAGGATTTTTGCCGTCGTTAGTGCGGTGAGTGTTATGTGTGCCTGGTCGGATTTTATTTCTGACGGCTCCGGGATCGCTTGACATTTCTCTATGAATACCCCCAATGCGCTCGTGAGTGCGTCCTCTGCGTTTAGCAGGGCTTCCGATTCGTCGTATCCCGCGCTGTGACACCAAGGGACATCGGGGAAATCTGCCATCACCGTGTTGGTTTCGTTGTCTGTGGTTAGTGTTACCGGGTAACGTAGCATAGTGTCTCCTATTTCAAACCCAAGTCTTTTTTGATTGATAGTATCAGGGGCTTTGGAATTTCCTTTGCCCCGTGATCCGGAAATATGCTTATTTTCCCGTTTAGCGTCACTTTGAAATGGCTCCCTTTGGCTGGGCGTAAGTACTGCCCCTTGTTGTTGCAGCCACCGTTTGAACTCGCTGTATTTCATCTTATAGCCTTTTTATTGCATGGATGCATAATACAACAAATATGTTGTATTATGTTTACCAACTACTTCATTAGCCAAAGAATACGAAGGAAAAGACTATGGCAGACAACGTAGAAAACTTAGTGTTAGAGCATCTAAGAGCCTTGCGAGCAGGACAAGACCGAATAGAGAACGAACTACAAGACATCAAATGCAGATTAATTGCAGTGGAAACGGGCTTGAACGGCGTCAGAAGAGACTTAGTGGCACTGGCGGAAGCAGACGTAAGACTACAAATCACCGTAGACAGGTTAGGCGAACGTTCGGATCGAATAGAAAGAAGGCTCGAATTACGCGAAACCAGCTAAACCAATCGGATTACCTAGACTTAAGCGCTCTGCTTGGTCAACCACACACCTATCTGAGAACACAATGGCCAGCGTTGAAAAAGTAAGCGTCGCCCTTACTCAAGAAATGGCCGCATTCGTGCGGCAGACAGTCGAAGCGTGAGACCTTCTTTTTGGCTTCTCGCCGCGTTGCTTGGTTGTGCAGTCGGGCAACGATTTTTTCTCACGCAACGGCGCAACGACGCAACGTAAAACCGGTCATGATGGTTTGGAATCGGAAAAAGTATAAATTGAAACGGGATTTTCGCAATTGCTACACATCCCGTCCCACCGCCGCCCTGCGGAAACTATTCGGCTTCATCGTCCCTGACGAGCCTGAAGGCGATGCCATGGACACCCGCTGACGCACTTCCGCCACCCATAGGCAGCTAGAATTCTGGTAACAGTCAAGGACAAACCTTGACAGCGGACGGGCGGACTGGCGAGACGAAAGCCGATATTGTTGTTGCGGTTGTCAGGCGTGTTCCTGTTGCGGTTAGCCGAACGCACGGCCTGAGTTTCGTTGTTCCACGAGCCACCGCGCAACACCCGGCAATGCCCGGCATCACCCTCGGTGAAAGATTATAGAACCGAACAGTTTCTTTCGCAAACCTTCGGTTTCACCGTGTAGGGCATGTCCAATCCAACTTCTCACCCGTGGGTGAATTTCGTCGAAATCCAACCTACCCTCATGATATAGCTTGGCCATCTTGCGGAGTCTCCGCTGGAATGCGTGACCATTGTCGTTGCGCAGTTTCCGCTTGTATGGAAATATCTGATAGCCGAATAAATCTATGCCTCGGGCCGTTTGATAAATATGCGCCTTGCGCGGATGTAGGCGCAGTCGGTCTTCAGCGAGCCTTTCCCGAATGTTTTCTCTAATTGTGTGCAACATATCCTTATCTCTGCCCATGACCACCAGATCATCGACATATCTGAGGTAGCCGCTTACCTTGAGTTGTTCTTGAATAAAATGATCCACAGCATCAAGGTAAACATTGGCAAAAAACTGACTGGTTAAATTGCCGATTGGTAGTCCGGTTTTATGTTCAAGGGGTGTCAGCAAATCATCCCCCGGAAAATAACATAAATCTGCCCTGCCAACCTCCATGGGTGTGGTATCGATAATCCTATCCAGTAAATCGAGAACGTATCTGTCTTTCAGATAATGTCGCAGTTTTGCTTTCAGCAGGGTATGGTCAATGGAAGGAAAATATTGCTCAATATCCATTTTCAGGACGTATGGATATTCTTTTGACCATTGCTGGTAGCGGTTTACCGCAGCATGCACACCCTTGGCCTTTCGGCAGGCATAACTATCGAAGATGAAGCGCTTATCAATAACAGGTTCAACGATATTCAATAGCGCATGGTGTACTACCCGGTCGCGAAACGGGGCAGCGGCAATCTGACGTTTTTTGCGCTCGTATATGGTAAACAGCCGGTAAGAACTAGGTGTATAGGTGAAATCAATGAGTTCTTGCTGCAAGCCAAGCAGTTCGCTTTCTAAATTATAATTGAATTCGGCTACCTGGGGTTTTGATTGTTTGCCTTTACGCGCCTTGCAATAGGCCGTTAGAAGATTTCTGAAGCTAGTCACTTCAGGCCATATCCTTCCCAAGCGTTTCATTTTTTGAAGCTTTGATTAAGGGGTTTCAATGCTTTTCAACCAGCCACCCACTTGTTTCCCTAAATCCTCCAACAGTCTGGCACCATACTCATAGCGGTTGGTCGGGATAGTGCGTAGCTCATAAGCCATTCTCCATAGATGTCGCACGACTGCCAGCCGCGAGTTTGCCCGTTTTAAGAGGTCGCGCTTGTTTTTCACATAGGCTGCTTCCACCAATAACTCCAATATCTCAAGCAGCCCCGATTCCAGCCGTTCACCCAAAGTAAACCGCCGATTACGCGGAAAGTTATCCAGCAAAGGGATCAGCCAAATCATCAGATTGTGACAATCTTGAACAACTTTAGGTAAGGAATTATAGGCCATTGTTAAAAAAAAAATTTTTGATGGGGGCTACGCCCCCATACCAAAAAAAAAAAAGCAAAAGCAAAAAAAAGAAACAGCAAAAGGGAAAAAGCAAAAAGCAAAAAGCTAAAATGTCCTGGCGAGACGAAAGCCGATAAAGTTGAAGCGGTAGTCAGGCGCGTCCCCGTAGCGGAAAGCCGAACGCACGGCCAGAGTACCGTTGAACCACGAGCCACCGCGCAACACCCGGCGATCACTAGCACATTTCATGCCATTATCCCAAGCATTGCCCTTTTCAGGTGCGCCCTGATACGTATCGTGATAGCAATCCTGCACCCATTCCCAAACGTTACCCAAAGTATTATACAGCCCCCAGCGGTTGGCTTGAAAGGCGTCAGCAGGGGCGGTGAACGCAAACTCATCCGAACATTTGAATGGCTCCCAGGTGATGCCGCCATAAGTAGCCTTAATTTTGGCCGCATTGTTCTGATCAAACACATTGGCATAGGTACAGGCCGCATCGGGTTCGCCTGTTGGGTTTTCCGTCCAAAACCGTGAAGTGTTGGTTCCCGCACGGGTGGCATATTCCCATTCCGCTTCCGACGGCAGCCGGTACTGCGAGCCGGTGCGTGTGGAGAGCCATTGCGTGTAGGCTATGGCATCATCCCAACTGATATTGATGACCGGTCGATTGCCGCGTCCCCAGCCCTGGTCGGTGGGTCGTTCGCGGGCAGTGGCGGCGGCAAACAAATCATACTCGTCGAAGCTGACTTCATATTGGCCCATGCCGAAGGGTTTGGCAAACTCAACGGTGTGAACGGGTTGTTCATCAGCGTCACCGTTGACATCGCCCATTTGGAAGTTACCCGATGGGATTTCGACCATTTTCGGTTCAGCCAACGGCCAAACATGCAATTGAACCATCAGCGCCTTGGTTGCCAGCGCGGGCGGATAGGCGGAACGGCTGACATGGACAAAAAGCCCCATCAACAGCAGCAGACCAACGCCTGAAACGGCATAAGCCCAGTGCGTCCGGCGTTGTTGGCCCTGACAGGCCATTAGGTAGGCATGGGCGGTTGCCGAACGGGGTTCGGCTGCCGTCAAATAACCCTTGAGCAAATTCCCGGTGCGCAAGCCCGCTTTTGGCTGTCCGGCTTTGTCCCATTCACTGGCGACTAGCTCCAAATCCCGGCGTAAACGCAGCGCCTTGGCAAAGTCCAAAATCCACAGCCGCAAGCGGTCCCAACCGTTCAATACGGTTTCATGGGAGACTTCCAGCGTGGCTTGGTTTTGTTCGCCTTTGCCTGAAACCAAAAGCCGCGCTTGGGTCAAGGCAGCGGTCAACGGGTTCATGTCTACGCTTAGGTCTTTTTGCAGTGCGCGGCGGCGGGTGGCGACTTCCTGCTCATTGACTTCGACCAAATGCGAGAACAGTTTGGGCAGGATTAAGTCCAAATCGAGGCTCTTTTCCAGTCCGGCCAAGGCGGTGTTGGCGCGTTTTTGGATGGCCCCGGTCACGCCGCCCAGTTTGTCATAGGCGGCTATGCTAAGGTAGCGCGAATGCTGTTCCTGCTCATATAACTGATTCAGCGTATACGCGATCAGCGCCATTGCGCCGGGTCCGCGACCGGCTTCGTCCAGCAGCTTGGTGGCCAAACCGTCTTGCAGTTCCATGCCCGTTGCTTCGGCAGGGCGGGTAATCATTTGGTAAATTGCGCCAGCCCCCGGCAAGTCCAGCGGGAACGTACCGCGATCTTGGCGCAATAGGTTGGCTAAGATGGGTTCGGCAATGGCGGTGGCGTAAAAATCGGCGCGTAACGTCACCACCGCCCGGATGCGCGGCAGCGACACCATATATTCCAATAGCTTGACAAAATCAGCCGTTTCGCTGGGCTTGCATTGGGTGAACAGTTCCTCAAACTGGTCGATGACTAGCAAAAGCTCTTTAGCTTGCGGATGGTTTGCCAGAATGGTGTTCAGGTGGCTTTGTGCAAGCGATACTGTTGAATTAAGCGTTGGTTGTAGGCCGGAATAAGGTCGTGCAACGACCGTTTCCGGCACTTGGCCAGTTGTGTTGCCGGAAACGCCCGCTGGGGCGGGCTTATTCCGGCCTACTTCTGCCGCTAATTCAACAACATTGCCTCCCAACCTCCCCCCGCTGGGGGGAGGAGTTATTTCAACAGCATTGCTTTGCGCAAGCTGGCAGTCGGCTTGTAAAGATCGGGCCAGTTCGGTCTCGGTTTGACCGGAAAGTTTCAGTTCGGTTTTGAGGATGAAGGCCAAGGCCAGAAAAGGATTGTCCCCGCGCTCGCCCGGTTTGAAGATCAGGTCTATCCACGCGGCATGGTCGATAATGCCGGTGCGCAAACGCGGCAACAGGCCGGCTTTGACCAGCGATGACTTGCCGGAACCGGACACGCCGACGACGGCGACAAACCGAACTTTCGGGTCGGCAAACTGATTCAGCAATTGATCGACCTCGCGCCCACGGCCAAAATAAATCGGGGCTTGTTCCGGGGTGAACGCCTCCAAACCGGGATAGGGGGATTCGGTCCAGATGGGTTTTACTGGGGCATTGCTGGAAGTTGCCGAAAGGCTAGGCGGAGGCAAGGTTTCCAGCAGCTTATCCAAGCGGTCACGCAGAAACCGCTCGAACTGTTGGCTGAATTCGTCCGGCGTTTCGTAAGCGTTAATGCCCCCTTTCAGGGAATTGTCGGGATTGGTGAAGCTTGCAAAGAACTTTTTCAGTCTTGCCCACTGCTCGACGATGCTGGCGTAGTGCGGATCTTCAAGGTCAGGTTGCGGATTTCCCTTGCGTTGGAACACCCAAATATTGCTCGGTTTGTTGTTGGCTTTAAACCCTTTGAGCGCATTTAGGTATTCCCATTCGGTGCCGGACAGATAAGGTGTGCCGTCTGCCTTTAATTCAAACTCGGCGGGGAGTGGCGTACCGATGCGCGTCCACAGAATGACCACCACTAGATCACAGTCTTCGGGTTTGGGCAGACCTTGGGCAATGGCCTGTTGCGGTGTCAGCCCGGCCTCCATCGCCACCGCCGCACCGGGTTGGTCCCATGCGACAATTTCAATGTCGATACGGCCACGAAACCGACGTTCGCCATTGATGTGGGTGATGGCTTCGCGAGCCAGTTTGCGCTCCAGCGGCACATCGCCCGGTGAGGCTAGAAAAATCCTAAAAGTAACCGCGCTGGTTTCAGTAATCATTTGTCCCCCGTTAGTACGACCTTGGCGATTATTATGGGATGCGGTCATTGCGAGGTCAACCTCCTTGTTTTTTCCAATCCAATCAACAAATTTCCACCATGCCCCCACAAGCACGGCAAACGCGGTAGAATAAGCAACCCAACCGCCCTGCCCTCTCATGGACTTTTTAGGCATCCAGCAAGGACGGTGTTTATCCCACTGAGCGTATTATCCATGGTAGAAATCCTGATTCTTTATTACAGCCGCTACGGTTCGACCACCGAGATGGCGAATATGATTGCCCGAGGCGTGGAGGAAGTCCCCGGCGCCACCGCCAAACTGCGCACCGTGCCGGAGGTTTCGCCAGTCTGCGAGGCGACGGCGGATGCCATCCCCGAATCCGGGCATCCTTACGCAAGCCTCGAAGATTTGGAAAACTGCGACGGCTTGGCCTTGGGCAGCCCCACGCATTTCGGCAACATGGCCGCGCCGTTGAAATATTTCCTCGACAACACCAGCGGGCTGTGGTTTTCCGGCGCATTGACCGGCAAGCCAGCCGGCGTGTTCACCTCCACTTCGTCCATGCACGGCGGTCACGAAACGACGCTGGTCACCATGTTGTTGCCGTTGCTACATCATGGCATGGTCTTGGTCGGCATTCCGAGCAAGGAACGCGCTTTGATGGAAACCACTTCCGGCGGCACACCCTACGGGCCGAGTTTCCATACTGGAAAGGATAGGGAAATGAGCGCTGAAGAAAAAAAGCTGTGCCGGGTTTTGGGTTCCCGATTGGCGAGCGTCGCACTGGCCTTGAAGAACGCAAATGTTTGATGAAACTGGTTTTTGGAGCGTCAAGGCTGGCCTTGACAGACAGAGCAAGCTTTGTCGCTCCGGGCAAAACTCCAGACAAAGCAAGCTTTGTCGCTCAGATCCAAGCAATTATTGCATTATTCGATGAATATCACTCGCGTAGGTACAGGGGTCGGTTACTTCGGGTTGCTGGGCTTGTGGCTCGGCTGGAGTACGGTTTTTGCCCCGGCCCGCCATGCCCCCGAGGCGCTGGTTTTGGCGGTGACCGCCCTGCCCTTGCTGATTCCCTTGCGCGGCTTCCTGTATGACCGGCGCGGGAGCTACATTTGGCTGGGTCTGTTCAGCTTGGTTTATTTCATCCACGGCGTGGGCGCGGTCATAGACCCCAGCCAACGCCTACAGGCGGGCTTGGAAATCGCCTTCAGCCTGTGCCTGTTTGGGGGTTCGCTGGCGCGCTTGCGGGCGAAGGAAACCGGCTGAGTGATACGGCAACTTCCCCTCCCGCTTGCCTTCAACCCCGAACACGGCTTTGAAGAATACCATTCCGGGGGGAATGCCGAGGTGGTGGGCCATTTGCGCCGTGCCGCACACGGTCAAGGCGAGCGTTTCATTTATCTGTGGGGCGCGGCAGGGCTAGGCAAAACCCACCTGCTCCATGCATGCTGCCGGGAGGCGCATCGGGCCGGGCTTGCTGTTTCCTTTGTCCCCTTGCAGGGATTGCGTGAGTTTGGCGGCGAAGTGTTGGACGGGCTCGAAGGGCAAGACCTAGTCTGCCTTGACGACCTCGAAGCCGTCGCCGGTGATGAATGCTGGGAACAAGCCCTGTTCAAGCTGTTCAACGGCTTGCGCGATGCGGGACACGGCTTCATCATCTCGGCACAATCGCCTCCTGCCGATGTCTCCGTGGCCCTACCCGACCTCAAGACCCGATTGAGTTGGGGGCTGACCTTATTGTTGCGCGACTTCTCGGATGCAGACAAAATAGCTGCCTTGACCTTGCGGGCGAAGCTGCTCGGGCTGGAGTTGCCACCGCCCGTCGGACGCTTTTTGCTGAGTAATTGCCGCCGCGACCTGCCCGGCCTGATGGAACTGTTGGAGCAATTGGACCAGGCCACCTTGGCGGCGAAACGCAAGCTCACCATCCCCTTCCTAAAAACCTTTTTCGGGCAATGACTGGGGATGCAGCAAGCGTATTTGTAGGGCGGCCTTCAGGCCGACAGGCAGACGATGGGCCTGCGAATTTGTTTGGCGGCCTGAAGGCCACCCTACAACACGATTTGTTTGGCGGCGCGAGGGCTGCCCTACATCCGTCAATGGACCAAAATCTGCCACAGTGAAAGCACGATTTCCACCACAATCAGGACTACGATATACCATTCCACCCGTAAAGCTTGACGATTGTTGAGCAAATCGAGATAGGTTTCGGCAGTGCGCGAAATCAGGTCAAGCTTTCTGGCCAGAGCCAAGTCGCGGTCGCGCAATTCGTATTCGGTGGCGATGCGCTCGTATAGGCGGTCAAGCTCCACCTCGTCCCAAACGATTTCCGGCTTTTCGGTGATTTCCACCCGTCCCACGGTACGTGCCTGAATCAACAAGGCGTTGCCGATTTCGCCGAGTATTTCATTCTTACCGCCCTTCGGGCTTTGCCCGCGACAGAGGCGTTCGGCCAATCTTTCGATGCGATCAAACACTTCCCCCACACTATGCTCGTAATAGGACAGTACGCAACTTTTCGCAAGCACATGGGCCACCACCTGCAAGCGTCCGACGGAAGCTTCGCGCAGACTGATGCGCCCGTCGGCGTCCAGACGCTCGGAAACGTTGGGTTCGATAAAGATTTCCGCAGACTCGCATTCGGGACGGTCATGGCGGTTATGCACAGAGTCCTTCAGACCGTCGATTATTTCCTTTTCCTCGGCCTCCGACAGCCCGAACATCACCACCACGCCGAAGCGGAAAATCATGCTGTAGCCGTGCTGCCCGATGAGCATGGTCAACGGCCCCAAGGCGACGGTGCTTCCCCGTGACAGTTCGCGCAACTCGATGCGCGAACCGATAAACCAGGCACGGGCGCTTAACTGTTGGATAGGTTCAGCCATTTCTGTTTCCTGTTCAAAACATGTTGCATCTAAATATCTAGTCGCCGTTAAATTCAGCCCGCAAACGCTCGCGGTTCATCGCCAGCCATTGCAAGGCGATCATTGGAATGGCCGAGTCTATGGAACCGTTTTCCAACATCCCCCAAGCTTCATCGAAACCGACCACCTGAACCCTGATGTCCTCGTCTTCATCCACCAGACCGTAAACCCCTCCCACCAGCGAGCTATCGACGATACCGCAAAACAGGGTGATTTTTTCCCCGAACGCGCCTGGGGAGGTGAAAAATTCGCTTATTTTGAGCAGATGTTTTATTTCGCAACCGGCCTCTTCCAATGCTTCGCGATGAGCCACCTGATCCGGGCTTTCGCCCTCCTCCACCGCCCCGGCAACGATTTCCAATAACCAAGGATCGGCTTTGAAATACATAGCACCGATACGGAACTGCTCGATCAACACGATGGCATCACTGACCGGATCGTAGGGCAGCACTGCCACGCAGGCGCCCCGGTGGAACAATTCCCGGATCAGGTCGCGGCTCCATCCGCCCCGAAACAGGGTGTGGCGCAAGCGGATTCGGGTCATTTTGAAGAAACCTTCGTAAACTGGGGTTTCTTCGCTCACTTCAAAGGATTTTATCGAATCGCCCATTGCCAGCCCCTATCAACGCAATTCGATGGTCGAGCCGATGGCGCTTTGCAGCGCCGTTCCGAGACTTGCGCCTAGGCGTTGGCTGATACGATCCAGCAATTTTTCCTTGGGTGTGAAATTGACGGTCTCTTTTACCCCGATAACCGTCTCGGCGACCGAACGGATGTCGCCCACCTCATCGGCAAGGCCCAGCTTGATCGATTCCTGTCCGGTCCAGACCAGGCCGCTGAACAGTTCGGGATTGTCCTTCAACCTATCCCCTCGCCCTTGTTTGACCGCGTCGATGAATTGAGTGTGTACGCTGTCGATCACCCCTTGTAGATGTTGTTTTTCCACCTCGTTTACGGGTGAAAACGGGTCTAGCAAGGCTTTATGGCTGCCTGCGATCAATAGCCTTCTTTCCACACCCATTCGTTGCATGGTGTCGACAAACCCAAAACCGTTCATAATCACGCCAATGGAGCCGATGACACTGGCTGGGTGGACATAGATTTTGTCCGCAGCCGCGGCGATGTAATAACATCCCGAAGCACAAAGGTCGGAAACGACGGCATAGATGGGCAGTTTGGGGTTTTCCTTCTTAATGCGACGGATTTCCTCATAAACATAAGCCGACTGCACCGGACTGCCCCCCGGACTGTTCATGCGCAGCACGATGCCTTTCGTCCCCTTGTCCTTGGCGGCATCACGCAAACCTTCAATCAGACTCGCGGCATCGGTGGGATTCCCTTCCATGATGGGTCCGGCCACGTCAATCACCGCAGTGTGTTGCTTGGAGGTGCTACGAGTCATAAAGCCGCCCGATGGCCTAAAAGCCATGACCGCCACAACAAGCAAATAAAGCAATAGCGCACACTTGAAAAACACACCCCAGCGGCGGGCACTGCGTTGCTCATGCACCGAAGCCAGCAAAACTTTTTCCAGCGTTTCCCGCTCCCAGGAGGTTATGGGCTTGTTATCACCCGTCGCCGTGGAGGGTTGGGGTGTGGTTTGATTCTCTTCGTTCATGATGACCTCGTAATATATTCAACTCTCGGCCTGTGGTTGAGAGAATGGCCGAACTGCAACTTGGTTTAACCCACCCCATTTGACAAAACTCTTAACTGATGTTACACATGGATCTATGGCTGGAGCGTCAAAGCTTGCTTTGACATCAAGGCGAAGCCTTGACGGATACGTTGCCAAAGCAAGCTTTGGCGCTCCCTGCGTAACATCAGTCAGTCATAAATTTAAAGCAAAAACTCCCGCAAATCGACCATATTCCCTAGCACCAACAATGGATTGAAAGCCAATAGCTCATCCCTGTCGTTCGCCCCGCTGCCCACCCCCACCGCGTCAATGTTGGCATTTCTAGCCATTTCCAAGTCATGCACCGAATCCCCAACCATCAAGGTGCGTCCAGGCGACGCATTTAATTCTTCCATCAATTGCAGCAGCATCAATGGATTGGGTTTGGAAGCCGTTTCATTGGCGGCACGGGTCGCGTGGAACCAACCAGCATAACCGGTGTTGGCTAATGCCTGATCCAATCCATTCCGAGTCTTGCCGGTCGCCACAGCCAGTTTGAACCCTGCATCGCGCAGTGCGTTCAATAATTCTGACACCCCCGCAAACAAATCATCCCGCCCCAATAGTCTCACATTGTAATAACGGCGATAGGCTGCAATGAGCGATGGCATGTCTGCTTGCGTCGCTACGGGAAACAAAGTGTCCATGGCCCTATCCAGGCTCAACCCGATCACCGAACGGGCAAACCGGGCGGTTGGAATCGGCAAGTCGCAGTCGCGGGCGGCTTGCTGCAAACATTCGGTGATCCAGTGGACGGAGTCGATCAAGGTTCCATCCCAATCGAAGATAATCAGGTCAAAACGGTTTTTCATGGGGCCAGACGGTCAACGAATTCCTGTAACTCGTGTTCAAGGGATGCCTTGATTTGAAAAGGCCGGTTGTCGCGTGGATGGGCAAACGCCAGTTCAGACGCATGGAGGAATAATCTTTTCAAGCCCATTTTGCGGAATTCCAAGTTTTGGGCCACGTCGCCATAACGTTCGTCGCAGGCGATGGGATGCCCGATGGATAGCGCATGGACGCGAATTTGGTGGGTGCGTCCGGTCAATGGGCTGGCTTCCACCAAGGTCGCGGAGGCGAATTTTCGCAGACGGCGGAATTCGGTGCGGGCGGGCTTGCCGTCCTTTGCCACCTTCACCATTCTTTCCCCGCTTTGCAGAATGTTTTTTTTCAGCGGCGCATCGACCAAAAGGCTTTTCCTTGCCCAGACCCCAGACAACAAGGCGATATAGGTTTTCTTCACTTGGTGGTCTTCGCGAAACATTTCATGAAGATGGCGCAAGGCACTGCGTTTTTTTGCGATCAACAGGCAACCCGAGGTTTCACGGTCCAGCCTATGCACCAGTTCAAGGAATTTCGCCTGCGGGCGGAGCGCCCGCAAGCCCTCAATGATGCCATAGCTTAACCCACTGCCGCCATGCACGGCCATCCCGGCCGGCTTGTTGACCACTAGGAAATCGTCGTCCTCATGCAGGATGCGGCCATCGAGGCGTTGTTGGATCATCGTTTCCGGGAGTTCGCGCTCCTCCCGATCGGCAAGGCGCACGGGCGGGATGCGTAGCTTGTCGCCCGCTTCCAAGCGCCGTTGGGCTTGGCATCGCCCGCCGTTGACCCGCACCTCGCCTTTGCGCAAAATGCGGTAGACGTGGCTTTTGGGGACGCCCTTGAGCCGGGTGAACAGGAAATTGTCGATGCGCTGGCCTGCGCCTTCCTCGTCGATTTCGATAAAAAACGGCTTGGATGAAGTCTGGGAATTGTCGGTCATGGAGGTAATAATAACAGACGGCAACGTATTTTTGGCTTTTCCGTGTCCCTTGTAGGCTGGAACAAGCCTTCTTAGCCTTCGTCTTATTCGATTTTCAAATCAATCGTGGAATATCGAGGGGTGACAACGCCGGACAGGATGGGTCATCCCGTCCGCAACGTTTTGTGTCAAGGCGGGCCGCATTCCGCCTTAAGAATGAAACCTTACGAATCAATAAATCGGTGGCAGCAGTTGTTGTTCCGGCTTGGAGTTGGAAGGTGTGACCGGCGGGCCGGGGGGTACGTCCATCGGGCTGGGGGTTATCGGCTTGCGCACCGGCTGAAGGGAGGGCGGTGCTGTGGTTGATGAAGCGATGGGCGCTGGTGCTGCGGGAGGACGGGCCGTCTGGCCGACGACCGGGGCTGCCGGCGCATGCGGGGCGGTGGCTGGCAACACCACTTGATTGGGCTGGCGTAGCGGCTGGCCGTAAGCAGATGCCGGCCTGGCCGTTGCGGCCTGCCCCACGCCGGGTGCGTTGGGTGTGCCTTCCCCCGAACGCGGCAACGGACTGGCCACTGCCGGTAGCTTGTCGGGTGAGGCGGCTTGGGTGGTCACCGGCGCATCGCCGGAAATCGCCGCGGGGATGCCGTTGGGTTTTTCCAGTGCCTGCTTCAGTGCCTCGCGATTAATGGCAGTGCCAGGGCGTTCCGCTGTTTTCTTTTGAATAAGGCCGGAAGCCAGGCTGGCCAACTGGCTATAACTAAGATTGTCTTCTTCAAGGGGTTGGCTGACTTCAATGTAAAGCTTGTCGCCTAGCCAGCCGAGCTTGATCGGCTGGTTCACTAGGTTGACTTGCGTTCCCACGCTAACTTTCGGAAACAGTTGCGCCACGTCTTCCGGGTACATCCTCATGCAGCCATGCGTCACCATCATGCCGATGCCGTCGGCCTTGTTTTGTCCAGTGCCGTGAATCAGATAGCTGCCCTTCACCCCCAAGCGCATGGCGAATTGGCCTAGTGGATTGTCCGGGCCGGCCGGCACCACGTCCGGTAGGATTTCGCCGTCCTGGGCGTGTTCCCGCTTGATGGATTCAGGCGGCGTCCAAGTGGGGTCTTTGATCTTTTCGACGATTTTGGTCACGCCCAACGGAGACTTCCAGTCCATGCGGCCTATGCTGATGGGGAAGGTGACGACCTCGGTGGGCGGTTCTTTGTTTGCCCCAGGCGGGAAATAGTAAAGCCGCATCTCTGGAATGTTCACGACAATGCCGGTGCGGGGTGCGTCCGGCAGTATGAACTGGACGGGAATCCGCACCTTCGTGCCTTCCCCCGGAACCCAGTAGTAGCGGCTAGGGGTGGGGTTGGCCATGACGATTTCATCTTGCCCCACACTGTTTCGGTGGGCAACGTCAATCAATGTGTCGCCTTGGAGTGCCTTGACATGGCGGGTTTTCCCGACCAAGTCCGAACCCGGCGGTGGCAGCGCCAGTGACTCGCCAATGGCGGTCAGCGGCGCAAGCCCTAGGAGTAAGCCGCCGAAAATGCGCCGGAGGGTGGTGGGGGTGATCATGGTGTTGCCTGACATAGCGATTAAAATTTAAGACTTCTTTGCTTGGGTGTTTTCGCCGCCGAAAAGTTCCAATAGACGCGGCAGGAAGGCAGCCAATTCCAAGGACATGATGGAAAAGTCCGCGTCGAAACGTTCCGCCTCATCGGTGGCTTCCACGTCGGCGGCCTGATCTTGAATTGCATCAAGGAAACGCAAGCGTTTGACGCCTAGGGTATCATCCAAAACAAAACCAAGCCTTTCACTCCAGTTTACCGCAAGTTTGACGACTTCCTTACCCGCTTCCAGGTGATTCTGTATTTCCGGCGCGGCGAGGTCGTGGTTTTTGCAGCGGATGACAGCGCCTTCTTCGTCGGTGGCCCGCAGTTCGCATTCGTTTTCTATCACAATGTCGGCCGGTGGCGCACCTTCGTCCAGCCAGCGGGTCATCACGGCGGCTGGTCGCTCGTTTACCGATGGCAAGGCCACTGGCAGCGTTTCCAGGCAGCGGCGCAGCCAGGAGGCAAGTTCCTCGGTCTTCTTGGCGCTGGCACTGTCCACTACCAGCCAGCCAGCCTTGGGGTCGATGTAGGCAAACAGCTTGCGGGTGAAGCTGAATGCGCGCGGCAGCAGTTCGTGGATGATGTCGTCGCGCAGCTCGTCGCGGCCCTTTTTGCGTACTGGGGTTCCGGTGCGTTCTTCGATTTCCGCGATTTTTTCGGTGAGGATTTCGTTGACCACTGAAGCAGGGAGGATTTTTTCCTCCCTCAAGGCACAGAGCATGAAGCATCCGCCGCTGGCGTGGACCAGCGGCCCATCCTCCCGCCCCAGCGGCGGTGTCCATCCGTAGCTCATCGGTTGCAGGCTACCACAGGCTTGGAAGCGGCCTTTTTCAAGGCCTTCTTGCAGTTCCTCCGCGCTGAGGGTGAAGGTTTCGGAAAAGCGTAACAAAGAAAGATTCTTGAACCACATTCAGGATATTTACCTTATAGTTGATTTGTTAAAAACAAATTATCCGTTTTATAGTCGGATTTGTCACCTATCGAACAGCGCTTGGCCTATCGGCTAAATTGCCCTTTCGCTGCTACAATGCTTGGAAATGGCAAGAATCGAGTGAAAGAAATCCATGCGATCTGATGAAAGCGTTACCAGTGATGAGCGCGGGCGGGGGGCGATTGGGGGATGAGCGATGAAATTTTGATCAATGTCACCCCGCCGGAAACCCGAGTTGCAATCGTCGAAAATGGCGTGTTGCAGGAAGTCTTGATCGAACGCGCCCGCAAGCGAGGGTTGGTCGGCAATATATACAAGGGCCGGGTGTGCCGGGTGTTGCCTGGGATGCAGGCGGCATTCGTGGACATTGGCTTGGAACGTGCCGCTTTCTTGCATGTTTCCGACCTCAACACCAACGAACGTGACCGGGCTGTCAACGATCAAATTGAATTGGCCTTCAGGGAGGGGCAAGATGTGGTGGTGCAGGTCATCAAGGATCCGATTGGCGCAAAGGGTGCCCGGTTGACCACCGATATTTCCATCCCGTCTGTTTACCAAGTGTTCATGCCTTTTTGCAAAGTCAGTGGGGTTTCCCAGCGAATCCAAAGCAGTACCGAGCGGGTGAGGTTGCGGGGTGTGGTGGACAACTTCCTGCGCGAACACAACACCGGCGGCTTTATTTGCCGGACGGCGGCAGACGGCGTGGAGGAAGCCGCTTTGCGCACCGATATGTTATTCCTGCATAAGATGTGGAATTCCACGGCCCAGCGGATAAGGACGGCGAGGGTCAAAACCCTGCTGCACGAAGATTTGCCGCTGGCGATGAGGGTGTTGCGCGATTTGCAACGCAACCGGGTGGAGAAAATTCGCGTGGATTCCAGGGAGACCTTTGCCCGCCTGCATAAATTCGCCAAGGAATTTGTGCCTGAATCACTGCCTTTGATCGAACATTATTCCGGCGAGCGGCCATTGTTTGAACTTTACGGGGTGGAGGAGGAGATTAAACATGCCTTGGAGCGCAAGGTGGCGCTTAAGTCCGGTGGCCACCTGATTTTCGACCAGACCGAGGCGATGACCACGGTGGATGTGAACACCGGGGCTTTCGTCGGCGGGCGCAATTTGGAAGAGACTATTTTCAAGACCAATTTGGAGGCCGCGCAAACCATTGCCCGGCAATTGCGGCTGCGCAACTTGGGCGGCATCATCATCATCGACTTCATTGACATGCGTGATGCCGAACACAAACAATTGGTGTTGCATGCCTTGGAAAGGGGGCTGGAAAAGGATCACGCGAGCAGTGCCATCAGCTCGGTTTCTTCGTTGGGGCTGGTGGAAATGACGCGCAAGCGCACCCGCGAGAGTTTGGAGCACATTTTGTGCGAACCTTGCCCCTGTTGCGGCGGGCGCGGGGTGTTGAAAACGGCGGAAACCGTCTGCTTGGAAATTTTTCGTGAAATTATTCGCGACGTGCGCCAGTATAATGTGCAAGAACTGCTGGTGCTGGCTTCCAACGAAGTGGTGGAGCGCCTGTTGGACGAGGAGGCTGAAATGCTCTCCGAACTGGAAAAGTTTCTCCGTGTCAGCGTCAAGTTTCGTGTGGAAACCCAGTACAGCCAGGAGCAATATGATGTTGTGCTGCTTTAACCGTCATTCAATTGTTTAATGTCCATTCTGAAAATAAGCCGCTTTGCGCACCTCACCCTAGCCATATGCCTGGTAGCCACGGCATCGATATTGTCTGTGGTCCGCTTTTGGCTGTTGCCCCAGGCAACGGAGTGGCGTGACGAATTGCGCTCGTCCATCAGCGTCATGGCTGGGGAAGCCGTTCAGTTCAAGTCGCTGTCTGCCGGGATGAGGGGTTTCAGGCCGGAATTGACGGTGCGTGGTTTCCGCATTGAAAATTCGGCTCACGACGGCCCTCCCTTGGAATTCGAGCGTCTTGGCGTGGGATTGGATGTGACCGGCACACTCGTGTCAGGCAAACCGGTGGTCAATTTCATTGAACTGTCAGGTGCCAAAGTCCGGCTTTCGCGCAGGCCGGACGGCGCGGTGACGGTGCTGGGATTGAAGCCCGGTGATGTGCCGTTGTGGCTGTTCGCCGAAGGCGAGGTGAGGTTTTCCGACATCGACTTGGAATGGGATGCAGGAAACGACGGGCAGCCCATGGCGTTGGGCCGCGCACAGATACGTTTGCGCAATGCAGGTGCGCAACATAGGGTGGATGGCAGGGTGGATTTGCCCGGCAAGCTAGGCAAAATGGTGAAGGGGTCCGCTGAAATCGAAGGCAATCCGCTGGGTTCGGAGGAATGGCATGGCAAAGCTTATGTCGAGGCCAAGCGTTTGCGTGAGGGGGCGTTTGTCGAGTCGCTCCCGGTGCGTATGCGTTCAGGCGAAGCCGGAATGCAGGTTTGGGCCGAATGGAATGGCGGGGTCTTGAGCGAGGTGGCGGGAAGGCTGGACTTGGACCGGCCCGTATTCACTTGGCATGGGGATGACGGTGCAGAGGGGATGTTGAATCTGGACAAACTGGCAGGGTGGCTAATCTGGCACAAGCAGGACAATGGCTGGCGTCTGGATGCCAAACGCTTAAGCCTGTCCCACCGCGGGCGGGCCTGGCCGGAAACGGATTTCGCCATTGCCGTCGGCAATGCCCCCGACAACAGCTTGCAATCCTTCATGGCGGCGGTCAATTATCTGCGGCTGGATGATGCCGAGGCTTTATTGGGGGCTGGACTTCCGCTGTTTGACCTGAATTTTCGCGAAACACTGCGGGCTTTTTCCCCAAAGGGTGAAGTGCGTAATGGACGGCTGGCTTACCAAGCCGACGGGCATTTTGGATTTTGCGGCCAACTGGCCGGAATTGCCTTCAACCCGCCAGAAGGCTGGATGTCAATCGGTCGGTTAAACGGTCGCTTGTGCGGCACTGACCGCAATGGCAGCATAGAATTCAATACGGCCAAACCTGAATTGAAACTGACGGCCTTGTGGCAAAAACCCATCGCCCCCGATATGTTCAGCGGAAGCTTTCAATGGCGCAGAACGGGGGGTGCAGACCTCCCTACGTTCCAAACGCCTGTTGAAATGGATAAGCTGTTTGCGGGTTCCGCATGGCGTATTGTCGGCAATCAGGTTGAACTGGTCGCGCCGGGTTTGCAGGCAAGCGCGGGGTTTGCGCTGGACCTGCCGGCGGGCGAAGGCGAATCCCCTGTCATCGACATGAATGCACAGTTGCGTGAGGTGGATGCCGCCCGCTTGCGCGAGTATCTGCCTTTGGGGGTCATGAGTCCAAACGGCTCCAAGTGGCTGGGTGAGGCATTCGACGGTGGCAAATTCAAAACGGCCAATGTGTTGTTGCGCGGACGGCTTGCCGATTTTCCTTATCCCCAGGGTGAGGGGCTGTTCGAGGCCCAGATTGAATCAGAAAACATGGAATTGGACTTCAACCCGGCTTGGCCGCACCTTTACGACATCAACGCGAAAATTCATTTTCTTGGCTCTTCCCTCTTTATTGACGCTGAAACAGGGCGTATCGGCAACGTCCCCTTTCATGCCGTCCATGCCGAGACAGCCGATTATACCGGCAATGGCTGGCTGGGTTTGCACGGAAGCCTGGATAGCGACTTGCTTTCGGCGATGAAGTTTCTGCGGCAAACCCCTGTCCGCTACATTCCCGAGCGTTTGTCCAAGGTGGCTGAATCGGCGGGGCAGTTTCATCTTGATTTGAACCTCATGCTCCCCATGTCTTTCGGCATGGGGGATGTTGGGTTCGGCGGCCTAATGCAACTAAATAACGCCAGTCTTGCCCTAAAGGGGATCAATCTGAAAGCGCAGGATATCACTGGCGCATTGAGTTTTACTGGAAATGGGATTGAAGGGAGGCAACTATTTGCCAATGTCATGGACGAACCCATCTTGGTTGATGTGGGCCAACAGCAGGGTGACATTCTTTTCGATATCCTTGGCAAAACCAACGTGATGGCATTGCGCAAGGTATTTCCCGGCGAATATTGGAAACATGCCGAGGGTGACTTCAGTTATCATCTGAATTTGAAAATTCCCGAATCCTTGGACACTTCCAGCAAACCGATGCGCATTACCCTGTCCACGGACTTGGCAGGGTTGGAACTCAAATTACCCGCGCCCTTGGTCAAACCGGCTGCTGACAAGAAAGAGTTCAAAGCCGATATGGCTTTGCGTAGGGGTGATCATTTGTCCATGCATCTGGCTTACGGCACGGAAGGGCGGGCTCGCTTGTTGTTCTCGGGCAGTGAAGGCTGGAGCCTGGAAAGTGGCGATGTGGCGTGGGAAAAGCCCCAACCGCCCGCGTCCGGTGACACAGGATTAGGGCTATTTCTGAAGTTGGGTCATTTTGATATGGGCGAATGGCGTACACTTCTCAAGGAGTTTGGTGCTGGGCCAGTCAAAGCAATGCCGCGTGAACTCGACATTCAGATTGGAAAATTGTCGTGGGACGGCGAAGACCTGGGGCCATTTTTTCTGACCGGCAAGCGTGAGGTTGGGGAGCTTTTTGGCGAAGTGGATTGTTATTATGGCAAAGGTTCTTACCGTGCGGCATTCCCCGAATTTAGCCATGCGCTACTTAGGCTGGATCTTGAACGCTTGGACTTCCCCAAATTCCTAGAAGGAAAGGAAGGCCAGCCTCCAACGGCATCGCCAGACCCGGCCGCCCTGCCGGCGTTACAGATCAGCGCCCGCCATTTGCTGCGCCAGGGCATCGACTTGGGGGCGCTCGAATTGGAGGCCGAGCACTGGACATCGGGCCTGAACATTAAACGCTTGAGCTTGAACTCGGATAATCACGAAATTGGCCTCAAGGGGAGTTGGATGCACCAAGAAGGGCGTGACGAGACCAAGCTTGAGGGCAGGCTGAGGGTCAATGATCTTGACCTTTTCCTGAACTTGCTTGGTTACGGCAAAGAAATCTACCGCACCCCTACGGACGCCTCATTTTCGCTTGGGTGGGACGGTGCGCCGCAGCAGTTTTCTTCCGCATCCGTGGCGGGCGGGGTCCGGCTCAAAATGGGCCGGGGCAGAGTGCTGCCAATGGAGCCGGGCTTGGTCCGGGCTTTGGGCATGTTAAACTTGCAGACATTGAGGCGTTTGCTGTTGCTTGATTTCAGTAACTTGTTCGGCAATGGCCTGGCTTATGACAGCATGGAAGGGGTGTTCCATTTGAGGGGGGGCCAGGCAAAGACCGATGGCTTTATGATCGACGCTGTCGCCGCCGAAATTTTGGTCATGGGCAGGGTCGGGCTGGTCAGCCACGATTTGGAGCAAACCATTTCGGTGGCTCCCCGCAGCAGGGCATCGATACCCCAGGCCGGGGCTGCTGTGGGGGCCGTCATCGACATGGCGCATCGCTTGATAGGCGCGGACGATGTCAATTTAGCCCGCACCAATTATGCGGTCACCGGCAGTTGGGACGACCCACAATTCAAACGCATTGAAGGCAACCTGTCTTTGGAGATGATCGACCGGGCCTGGTCGGATTTCAAAGCCATGTCGGGGATGGGGGGAAAAGGGGATAATGTTTCTGAATAGACTAGACTTTCTCGGAAACCTTTCAACTTTTGCAGCAACATCAAAATACGTTGCAAGGTTTCCGATAAAGTCTAATGTGTGCAAGCCGCTGCTTCGCGCCATGCAATTCCCGTTATGGCTAAAATACCGTCATTCCGGCAGGGATTGCCGGAATCCAGTGCCATGGACGGTAACTCGTCGGTTGCGGAAGTGTTTGATTAAGGATGAGTGGCAGACCTAGCTTCACGACCAAGGCTGTTGGTGGAGGATTTTGAATGCCACAGGGAACCCTCGAAAAACCGATTAAATATTTACTCCGTTCGCACTCAGCGAAGTCGAAGCCCGTCCTGAGCTTGCCGAAGGGTGCGGGGTTTTTCGAGGTTCCCTACAGCCAATGTCACGCATCGGCAGGGCATAAGTCGATACCTAATATAAACTTAGGCTCAATAGCTGTTTCTGGTGATTCGCGTCAGACAGTTGTGCAATTCTAATTGTCTGCGTAACTGATTGTTTAACATTATTTTGGTGCTTGCATGAAGGTTTTGGTCGCTTGCATTGACGATAGAGAGTTTGAAGTTCTTGTCGATGTACACGAACTATGCTACGACCGAGCGAGCAATCATTTTTCCATGCCCTGCGTAATGGGTGACGATTGGTTTCAAAGAGTTAATTGCGGACTTGAATTGAACCCAATTGATGTTCGCTATATTGATAGAAGTGCCTTCGTACTGCTTGGAAAGCGAGATGAAGCACAACAGTTTTCAGACTGGCTTGTTGAAGCTGAAGAAAAGGTGGTCTATGGATACCGAAACATGCGAGGATAACTGTGTTTGTCCTAGTTCCCACGCTCCTGTGTGGGAACTGGCTTTATTCCGCTCCAGCGGGTATGCGACGCTGGATCGACGATGTCTGCACTCCCACGCTGGAGCGTGGGAACGAGAATAACCTGCCGTTCCAGCTACCTTGACAATAATTAATGAAGAAAAGCGTCTATATCGAGACATCGATTCCTAGTTACCTCACGGCGAGGCCAAGCCGCGATGTTAGAGCCGCAGCCTGGCAGCAGATTACCAGCCAGTGGTGGGACGAAGCACGAGATCATTACGAGCTTTTTACTTCCGCCTTGGTCATTGTTGAGGCATCGGACGGGAATCCAGAAGCCGCCTCGCGACGGCTGGAATCCCTCCAAGGAATCCCGGAGCTATTGATTGATGAGGAAGCTCAAGCTCTAGCTGAAAAATTGGTTTGGGAAGGCGGGATGCCAACGGTTGCGAAGGCCGACGCGCTGCATGTTGCGATTGCGGCGGTTCATGGTATAGATTATCTACTCACTTGGAATTGCCGGCATATTGACAACGCTACCAGAAAACCCATTATCCGCGCTATCTGCGTCGCAGCCGGATATTCCTACCCAGAAATCTGCACGCCCATGGAACTCTTACCGGAGGATAATGACGATGTATCGTGATGAAATTATCGCTGAGGTTTGGCGAAACCGTGACGCTTACGCTGCCGAACATCACTACAGCTTAGGTGAAATGGTGGCCGATCTTCGGGACCGCCAAAAACGACCGGATTGCAATCTAGTGGATAGACGAAGTCAGAGCCGTAGACGGGATTTGAGCTTTGCGGAAACCCAACGTCCGCAGACATAAATCCACTCGCATCTCTCAAGAAAAAAATTGCAACCCATTGATTTAAAATAATACTATTTACACCACCCAAGCAAAGACAACCATGCCCAATCAATCCTTAGAACTAGCCCGCCAGTCCATCCTAGAGCCTGCGGGACTCACCTCCGGCGATATCGACCGCGTCATGGGGGCGCTACTCGGCGCTTCGGTGGATGCCGCCGATATTTACATGCAATCCAGCCGCTATGAAAGCTGGGGTTTGGAAGACGGTATTGTCAAGGAAGGCAGCCATAGCATCGAACAGGGTGCCGGGGTGCGGGCCGTGTCGGGGGAAAAGACCGGCTTCGCCTACAGCGACGAAATCGCCCTGCCGGCCTTGCTGGACGCAGCCAAGAATGCCCGTGCCATCGCCTTCTCCGGTCGCGAGGCGAAGTTGGCCATCGCCTGCGACCCATCAAGCCGTCTGCTTTATCCGCCCATCGACCCGCTGCAATCCATGCCGGAAGAGGAAAAAATCCAACTCTTGCAGCGACTCGACGCTGAGGCACGGAAAATTGACCCGCGTGTCGAGCAGGTGATGGTCAATCTTGTCGGTGCCCATGACGTGATCCTGGTGCTGGGGCAAGACGGTGTCATGCATGGCGATGTGCGCCCGTTGGTCCGGCTTAACGTCAGCGTCATCGTCCAGCAGGATGGGCGGCGGGAACAGGGCAGTTCCGGTGGCGGTGCGCGGGCGGATTATCGCTATTTTCTGGAAAATGACCGCGCTTCTGGATATGCGCGTGAGGCGGTGCGGATGGCGCTCGTCAACTTGGAGGCGGTGGATGCCCCGGCCGGCAATATGACCGTAGTATTGGGTTCGGGCTGGCCCGGTGTGCTGTTGCACGAGGCCGTGGGTCACGGTCTGGAAGGCGATTTCAACCGCAAAGGCACCTCGGTGTTTTCAGGGCGTATTGGCGAGCGGGTGGCCTCTTCCCTGTGTACCGTGGTGGACGATGGCACCCTGCCGGGACGGCGCGGCTCGCTGAACATTGACGACGAAGGGACACCGACTCAATACAATGTGTTGATTGAAAACGGCATTCTCAAGGGGTACATGCAGGACAAGCTGAATGCCCGCTTAATGGGTACGCAGCCGACCGGCAACGGGCGCAGGGAATCCTATGCCCACCTGCCGATGCCGCGCATGACCAACACCTACATGCTGGCCGGTCCACACGATCCTGCCGAGATCATCAGTTCGGTGGAAAAAGGCTTGTACGCGAAGAATTTCGGTGGCGGCCAAGTTGACATCACCTCAGGCAAGTTTGTGTTCTCCGCCAGCGAAGCCTATTTGATTGAAAACGGCAAAGTCACCCGTCCAGTGAAGGGCGCAACCCTGATCGGCAACGGTCCCGAGGTACTGACTCGCGTCAGCATGGTCGGCAACGACATGGAGATGGATCCCGGCGTGGGTTCCTGCGGCAAGGAAGGCCAGAGTATCCCGGTGGGGGTGGGCCAGCCCACGATGCGCGTGGATGGGTTGACGGTGGGCGGGACGAGTGTTTAGAGTGGTAAAATGGATTAGGCGATGTGTAATCCGTTGTAGTTCACGAAATTGATTGGAGGAATGATGACCACTATCACCGTGGAAATACCCGACGAACTTAATCATGTCTTACGGTCGATAAGCACAAGGCGGCATTTGCCAGAAGCAGACATTGTGCTTGAGCTTTTAGAGCGGGAGTTCCGCAATGAACAAGCTCGATCCACTCTTGCAGATCGTTGGTTGGAAAACTGGCGAGGTCGGTTACAAGGTAAAGAACAGGCGAGTACTGAGGATGAGCGATTATCCTATCTGCTAAACAAACATCTGCGCTGAACTTCGTCTTTTGAGGATGCCCTACAAGCCGCTGCCGCTAAAGCCTGTGGAGCTAGCTTCATTATTACCCGTAATGAAAAAGATTTTTTTGGATCGCCAATTCCTGCCCTCACTCCGGAAGATTTTCTTGAACAGTAGAATTTGTGAGGGTACAGGTTTGTGATATTTTGTGATTGATTTCCGCATAATTACTCCCCTATCACTCCAATGACCGTTTTGTATGAATTAGACACATCTTGTTGATATTGAATGATATTTATACGCTACGGACTGGCTAATTTTAGAGTGATATGGGAGTAGCCTTTGTTTTCGGTGAATTTTATACGCCTCCTTCGCGTAGAGAATAGTAATGAGTAACGTAGTATTTATTCTCGGTGCCGGCGCATCGAAGCAGGCTGGCGCTCCCCTGATGGCGAATTTTCTTGACGTAGCATCAGATTTGCTCTGGTCAAATCTAGTTAATGACAAACGCGAACATTTCGAGCGTGTTTTTAATGCGATTGGTGGTTTGCAAGCAGTTCATTCCAAGGCTCAACTCGACTTGAATAATATTGAGTCCATCTTCACGGCTCTTGAACTGGGACGGATAATTCAGCGGGTTCCCGGAATAGAAGACCCGAATGATATTCCGTTAGCAATTGCATCACTTAAAGAGCTAATAGTCAAAACGCTTGAAGTCACAATAGCTTTTCCAAGATACAAAGATGATATCAAGCCTCCTCGGCCATATGAAGCTTTTGCAACACTCGTTAAGTATCTCGTTACTGAAGCTTACCCTAAAAAGACAGTGTCTGTCCTTACATTTAATTATGATATTGCAGTAGATTGCGCTTTTTTTCTGGAAGACTTGGGGCCAAACTACATAATCGAATCGGCACCCAGAGGTAGACATGCAGTTGATCTACTGAAATTACATGGTTCTCTGAATTGGGCAATCGAAAAGGAAAGCAAAAAAATTAGACCTCTTCATTTGCATAACTCCCTGAAAAAATGGCCCTTGCCTATCGGGTTTAGGGAAAATAAGTTTGAAGTAAACTATTCAATCGCTTCCCATTTAGTCGAATACTTCGCTCAACATGCTACTCCAGCAATTGAAGTGGAACCTGAGCCGGTTATAGTGCCTCCGTCATGGAACAAAGCCGATTATCATCAAGCGTTATCCCCCGTATGGGCGAGTGCGGCCAATCACTTATCTGAAGCTGAAAGCATTTTTATCATTGGTTATTCTTTACCTGAAACCGATTCGTTCTTCAGACATCTTTTTGCTCTAGGTAGTGCTGGCAAGTCTGCATTACGGCGAATAATTGTATTTAACCCAGATAGTTCTGGTGAAACAGATAAAAGATTCCAAACTTTACTGGGTCCAGGGTCAAAGGCTCGATACGAGTATAGACCTAATACCTTTGAACAGTCTTTGCCGCAAATTCAGAAAATGTTCCCCAAGCGAAATTGATCCGATTGCTCATATCGTGAGTTGAGTAAAGAAATGTGCCTATAAAAAACTCTAATTTTGGTAAATAACCCATGCAATCAAACCAACTTTCTGCACCTACTTTGCCAATTGGTAAAATAAAATCATTCGGTGTTTTCGGGCCAAAATACGAAATCGGTCAACCTGTTCGCCGATTGGACGACGGCGATTGGCTTGTCTCCATCAAAATGGTTGAGACTGGGGAAGAAGCCGAATATCGTTTTACCCATATCCTTGATGACCCGGAGGCGGTTTAATGTACGCTGTGGCTTTTGATTTGGTTGTGGCGGATTGAACAATGTTCAGATTTTACGGCAGTCGTTAAAAATGCAGGGTAACCTCTTAAATGGGTATTCCTTGAAGAAACACCTCCCCGATCAACACACTCATGAGCGTCGAAAATGAACACAGAAAACACCCCGTTATCAGACACCGTGCTGGAAAATTTAATTTCGCGTAAATTGTTGGATCTCTTCCTTAGGGTCGGATTGATCGGTTTTCTCGTACTTGAATGTTACTTTATTTTCAAACCCTTCATGCGCATGATGCTGTGGTCGATCATATTGGCTGTGGCTCTGTATCCCTTGCATACATTCATGTCTAAGAAAATGGGCAACAAGGATGCCCGAGCCGCAACGGTTTTGGTGTTGGTGATACTGGTGGGCGTGTTGGTCCCCGCCACCCTGCTGGCCATGTCCTTCGCCGATTCAAGCACTGCATTTGTCAGCCAGATACGCGACGGGAGTTTCAAAGTGCCGTCGCCCCCTGAGTATATCGCCGGCTGGCCAGTGGTGGGTGATAAGCTATTTGCGTTATGGTCGTCTGCGCACAATGACATTGGCACTGTGGCGGCAAAGTTCGAACCCAAGATTTACGACATCACCAAGGAAATATTGGGTTTTGCAACGAGCGTCGGCACTGGCATGCTGAAATTCTTGGTTTCCTTGATGGTGGCGGGAATATGGATGGCCTATGCCGAGTCAGCCCATGCGTCGGCAACGGCCATTGCACAACGGATGCTTGGATCCGGCAAAGGGGATTCCTTGATCCATATTTCGACGACGACCATCCGCGCCGTTGCCCAAGGAGTGATCGGCATTGCATGCATTCAGTCCCTGTTATTGGGGGCTGGGTTTATCTTGGTCGGGATTCCTGCGGCCGGCGTTCTGGCATTATTGGTTTTGTTGTTGGGCATCGCGCAGATTCCTGCCCTTATCATCGTGCTGCCAACCATCTTTTATGTGTTCTCCACCAATGATTCCACCGCGGTGGCAGTCATGTTCACCGTTTATGCATTGGTTGCCGGGTCGGTTGACAATGTGCTTAAGCCTTTGATGTTGGGTCGCGGTGCGGATGCCCCGATGCCGGTGATTTTATTAGGCGCATTGGGCGGCATGGCGACCCAAGGCATTATTGGCTTGTTTCTGGGTTCGGTGATGTTGGCCTTGGGTTACCAGCTTCTCATGGCTTGGGTGTATAACGACAACATACAAAAGCCAACATAGCCAAGACGGAGCGGATTGGAAAGGCAAAGCAAGCTTTGGCGCTCCAAGCTTGGGTCAATGCATAACATCAGTAATTTCAGCGGTTTTCAAACCGGTTATAATCGAACAAGCCCGCTTCGATGGGATATGTTTTGCGATAATCCTCAATCAGCGAATCGCTATGCGACCAAAACCGGTTGTCCGTCCGCCGCAGGGCAAAACGGGAGCTGAGGGCCGCGTAATCAGCCTCGGACTTCAAATTCCCAACCATCTTGACGAACCAAGGGAGGCGGGAAGATTCAACTTGGTAAAATGCATTCGGGTAAGCGCCTATGAAGCCGGGGACCACTGTTAGTGTGTCCTCGGCGGGCAAACGGCGGGCATCCTCTTTCCACATCTGGGAAATGTTGCTGTGGGCGCTGTTGTGTAGAATGCTAAAGTTTTGCCCCGGTCCTTGACCGTCGAAAACGGTCAGGAACACAACCTCGGGTAAAAACGAAACTACTTTCCCATTTAAATTGGATAATTGCAGCAGATATCCCCAATCTTCTTTAGTCAGCTTGCCTTGGGTCAAGTCGTAACGCTTATCCAGCACGGGCTTGAGGTGCGCTTTCCAAAGCCCCAGCAATTCGGGCCAGGGGTCGTCGGTTTTATATTCCACGCCGCTGTCTTGGAAGAAAAACGCCCTGCTTCCGTTCAAATACTGTTTTACGTCCTCGGAAGCGTTACGATACCAAAAGTCGCGCACCGTGTTGCGAGAGTCTTTCGGCAATAAGGCGAGGACGGTAAACTCGCCCTCCATGCGCAGGAAATCCATATACAGCCGGGATTGGAGTTGATGCGCGGTGTTGCCGTAAACATCGAAACCGGCCACTAACAAATAATGCATGCGCTCCAATAAGGTATACCCCATGATGAGGGCCGTTTGCGGCCTGTCCCCGACTAAGCCTTTGACGACGCTGGCACTGTCAAAATGGCGGAAAATCGTCAGTGCGGCGTTTTGGTTGGCACCGTCGCCACCCCAGAGCATGCTTAAATTAGGCCGGTTCTGCCCGACTAGGCGCTGGTTCAGAAATTCGCTTTTTTCGCGCAGATATTGGTTTTGCATACGCGCATAAGACTTCCATCTAAACAAGCCGGCATTGCTTTCTTGCTCAGTGGGGAGGCTGATATTTTGCAGGGCGGTTGCCAGGTAGTGGGCGTTGCCCTCCATTGTCTCTTGGTCGGGGTCAATAAATCCAACCCAGAAATAATCGGTGATGACATTCAGCGCGACTTGGCCGCGACACACCGGACCCTTGATGAATCCCATCAAGGTGAACTGCGCCTCGTCCAGCATCAACCGATAGCGGGAGCGCACCGGTATCTGTTCGAAAGCGACAAAGGGATTAGACGCAGCGATAGGATCATACGAAGGTAGCTTGTTGACCGTGTAGGCTTCATCGACAAACCAACTCTGCAACCGCGCCATGCGTGTGGCGTTAAGCACGTAGGGCATATGCGTTTTCGACAACAGTGTGCCTCTTACCGGCCTAAAGCGGTAATAGACCCGTGGAACGCCGGGGTCGTCATAGGGTCTCCGGCTGGCGATAAACTGGATGGGTTGGCCGGGCGGAGCCTTGGATCGCACCAGTTCAAAAAATCCACCTTTAGGCAGGTCGTCGAAATAAAAATGCGCCAAGAACCAATGCTCATAAATATAGCGGGCCATCAATTGGGATTTGAAAGTGGAGCCATTTAAAAAAGCTTCCCATTGGGCTATGCGCTCCAGTTCGGCTTGAGAAGGCGGCGGGGACGGTGCAGTGGGTGCGCCGATCTCCAACCATTGCTTGAGGGTTTGCCCGTCTTTTTTTGACAAGGCAGGCAGACCGTAGGGCATGCCCCAATCGGGATGTTCCTCGGCGAAATCGTCAAACTCCTCGATTGCCGGGCAATACTGATCCCGGTCCAGCGAAAAATCAAAGCGATCATCGGGAAGCGGGCTGCCAGCCACAAAGTGGTGATTGCCTTTCAGCGCTAACATTTGCGCCATCACGCTGGCATCCAAGTTGGCTTCCGGCTTATCCTCCCGTTCGTTGAGGACGGGGTGGAATCCCCTCAAGCGCCATTCGGCGTTGCTTTGCGCATCGACAAACAGCCGACTCGGGTCGGCGGCAAACAGGCGTACCGCATCATAGACTTTGGTCTTGTTTGCCCCACGGGTCATGCCTTCCACACTGCCCATTTGCAATTGGCAAGGCGCATCGAAGCAACCGTGGCAGACGGCGCAGCGGTTGTCAGTTATTGGCTTTACGTCGCGCCAATATTCAACAGGAGCCTTGGCGACGGCGAGTGGGTCTGGAATTCGGTCAAAACGGGAAGGGTTGGCAGCCCCGAAGCGCTGGTCGAGTTGGTAGCCTTTAATGGCGGCGCAACCGGCAATGAGGAAGAATAGGGAGAAGAGCAGCAACTGGCGCATGGAAGGCTTTCCGATAAATTGCAATAGAGGCTTGCATACTCTAGCGCAATTGGGTCGAATTTGGGAGTGCAAACCCAAATGCCATGAAATAAACTTCGTACAATTTCTTCAACATACGCTGTTAATTGCAGTATTTCTGGCTTACTCGTTAGTGCCTGCACAGGCTGAAGTGGTGTGTTTCCTTAGTCTGTCCGCGATAAAGGAGGCACCAGCAACCCCTCAAAACAGACAGCGGGATAACTTACGAAATAATTGTGCCAATAAAAGGTGTTAAAACTGAAGCAGGGTGTTTTTAGCCAGGTTCCCAAGCTTCAGCTTCACTGCCATTAAGTTCTCATCGCTTGCCAGAACGGAACAGAAGGTCTAAAGTCTAGCAAGTAACATTAGTGAGGGCTTTTCTGTGGACATCATCTATGAATAATCCTGCCGAGGCTTTTCCGACCCGCCATTGGCGCACGTTGGATGACGGGCGTGTCGAATGCCAAATCTGCCCGCGTTTCTGCAAGCTGCACGAGAATCAGCGGGGCTTGTGCTTTGTGCGTGGCAACTTGGGCGGTGAAGTGATGCTTTTTTCTTATGGCCGGTCTAGCGGGTTTTGCATCGACCCTATCGAAAAAAAGCCGCTCAACCATTTCTTGCCCGGAACGCCGATATTGTCTTTCGGCACGTCGGGCTGCAACTTGGCCTGTAAATTTTGCCAGAACTGGGACATCAGCAAGTCGCGCGAGATGGATCGCTTGATGGATCAGGCATCCCCCGAGGCCATCGCCCTCGCCGCGCAAGATACGGGTTGCCGCAGTGTGGCTTATACCTACAATGACCCAGTCATTTTCCACGAATACGCCATTGACACCAGCATAGCCTGCCGGGAATTGGGCATCAAGTCAGTGGCGGTCTCGGCAGGGTATCAATGCGCCGAACCGCGAGCTGAGTTTTATCGGCACATGGATGCGGCAAATATCGACCTGAAAGCCTTTACCGAAGATTTCTACCACAAGATATGTGGAGGGCATTTGCAGACAGTGTTGGAGACCTTGGAATATATCAAGCATGAAACCAATGTTTGGTTGGAAATCACCACATTGCTGATTCCCGGCGAAAACGATTCCGAAGCTGAATTGGAAAATTTGACGCAATGGGTGGTGGAAAAGCTGGGGCCCGATGTCCCCTTGCATTTCTCTGCCTTCCATCCCGACTGGAAAATGTTAAATATCCTGCCCACCCCGCCCGCAACGCTGTCCAAGGCCCGCCAGATCGCCATTAAAAACGGTGTAAGGCATGCCTATGTCGGCAATGTGCATGACAAGGAAGGCGACAGCACTTGGTGCCATCAATGCGGGCAGTTGCTGATTGGCCGGGATTGGTATGAGCTTTCCGAATGGAACCTCATCCCGGAAGGAAACTGCGACCGTTGCGGAACGGTTTGTGCGGGGGTGTTTGAGGAGAAGCCGGGGGATTGGGGTGCGAAGCGAAGGCCAGTGTCCATGCGAACAACGACAGTGTTTGGTTATTAGCTTGTTGGGCGGGTTTGTTGTTTGGCGGGTTTGGAACCCGCCCCTACTTGGCGATGGTGATGCTAGGGACGCCAATCCTCGGCACTTCGCCCGTGGTCATCTGGAAAATTTGCTCCAATAGCTGGAATGCCCTTTTGTTCCAAGGATAGCCTTGATCGGGATGGATACTGTAATAGTGCCCCTTGTATTCAATGCCACCGCCTGCATTGAAGAAGGTGTTGTCACTTTCCGTGACTTGCAAGGTGGTAACCGGATTTTCGGCAACGTCTGGTGTGCGCGAGTCCTTCTCGACGGGATACTCGGGTTCGTCGGCCATCGTTTGGCCGATGAAAGACAAAATGTTGCTAAAACTGCGCAGACGGAAAGTTCCGCGTAGGGGATACTCCCCACCCGGATAGCCTGGACGGATGTCGATGAAAAGGTCATTGGGGGTATAAACCTCGTTCCGTTCATTGAGTTCCATGCGTTCTTCGTCACTGAGCAAGACAGGGTTGTAATTGGTGATGATAATTCCCCCGGTGATTGGTCTGGAAAGGTGGTAAATATGATTGACCGGATCAAGAGAAATGGAATACTCCTTCTCCAATGTGTGGAAACCTTCTGCCGTAAACTCGCTGACTGGCATGGTCCAACTGCGTTTGAAAATCAGAGGTTCGGCATGCAAATGGTTGCGGTCTTGGATCGACGATAAATGCAATGCCACCCGACGGAACTTCGCGTAACTCTCGCCAGCACTTGGGCGGTTTTGGTAGACCGCTTCCTGTCCGTTTTCTTGGGTGCGGAAATCTTGGGCGACTAGGCGTAGCAACAAATCGACATCAATGTTCTGTCGCAGCAGCAAAGTCATTTTGTATTCTTGCAGCGGTGTCAGCAGCCGCTTGGTGAACTCCTCGCCTTCCATGGGGATGATGCTGATGGTCGGATTTTCCGAGGCCGCAATCCCAAACAGGGGCAGGATCGTCGAACCCGCCTCTCCGGTCAGGGCCGGCGTGGCACCGGCGTTCATCTGGAAATTAAACGTTGCCGCAATATTGGAAATGCCGGAAAAGTGAAAGGGGTCGTTATGCCGGGCGCGGGCGATGTTTTGCAAAAGTTGCTGGGACATGACATCGGCAGTCGCTTGGTTGTAGGAAATGGTGGCGTGATCCAGGGCAACGGGGGAAAGGCAACCTGCCAGAACCAGCGGCGCAGCAAACAGGGCAAGCCTTGGGGCGCGTGTAATAGTACGGTGCCGATAGTGTTGCATTTTTTTTTAGGTTATTGGCCGGCGGATTAGCCCGCCCATCGTAAACCACAAGTCGCTGGATAGTAAAGCGACTTAGGTGTTTTCCAGCGATTCCACCAACACCGAATCGCCGAACATTTCGATACCCAAACGCTCGCCCACCAGCCTCGCCCTAGCGTCAATCATTGGCGAGATGACAATGAATGGAATAAACGGCTTTATATCTTGACAACCGCGACAGACAGCGTCAGTCGCGCTTGGAAAGCTCCCGCGGCGTTAGCCCCACAACCACGCCGCCCCCCTAACCCCGCTGGAGTCGCCATATTTCGGCGGCACTAATAAAGTATCCACCCGGTCGGAGAAAACGTATTGGCCCCAAAGCTTGGGTACGTTGGCGTACAGGCGAAAGCAGTTGGACAACCCGCCGCCCAACACAATCACGTCGGGGTCGAGGAGGTTGATGACATGGGCCAGTGCGCGGGCAAGGCGGTTTTCATAGGTTATCAGGCTATGTTCACAGTCGGCATCGCCCTTTTCGGCCCTGCCCACGATCTCCGCTGCGCTTAGATTTTGGCCACTGGTTTGGAAATGCGAACGGGCAAGGCCGGGGCCGGAGAGGAAGGTTTCGATACACCCCTGATGCCCGCAGTAACACGGCGGGCCGGGGCGCTCATCGTCACTAGGCCAAGGCAGGGGGTTGTGGCCCCATTCGCCAGTGATGGCATTGGGTCCTGAAAGCGGTTTGCCGTTGACGATAACCCCCGAGCCAACCCCAGTGCCAAGGATTACACCAAAAACGATCCCGGCATCTGCCGCCGCACCGTCGGTGGCTTCGGACAGGGCGAAGCAGTCGGCATCATTGCCGATGCGAATGGGTCGGCCAAGACGACGTTGCAAATCTTCCAGTAAAGGTTTGCCATTCAGGCAGGTGGAATTGGAATTCTTAAGCAGGCCGGTTGCTTTCGATAGGGCGCCGGGTGCGCCAAACCCCAAGCTGGTTTCCGCATCCAGTTCTGCCCAAGCTTCATTGACTAATCGCTGGATGGCATCCAAGGTTGCCGGGTAATCGCCCTGCGGTGTGGGTAAACGCCTGCGCATCCGTTCGCCACCGGCTTCGTCCAAAGCGATCAGTTCGATTTTGGTCCCGCCCAGATCGATGCCGATTTTTATACCACCCATGCGACGCCCGGTCAAAGTCCCATGATCTTGACCACGCGTTGCCCCGGCTGCGGTTCGGCGGCCACGACCCTAGTCGCCAGTTTCTCAATGGTCATTTCAATGCCGCCTCCAAGCGTTCCGGCAGTCCTTACGATGACGATGGAGTTGGGGCTAATCAGTTCGTCGTGGATTAGTCGGTTCAGGGTGTCGAGAAGTTCTTGCGCGGTCATATTGTCTCCATCTAGCCTGATCGTAGGACGGCTTGGTCTAAAGCATCGAGATGGGAAGGTCCGGCTAATCGCCAAACATACCGGTGATGGCTTCCCAGACGGTTTTATCCCTCTGTATCTTCGGAATCACCACGGTGACATCCTTTTTCGCGTCACTGGCAGGCAGGTCGGTTGGACGTAGATCGCCTTCGACACCGACCAATGCGTCAGCTTCAAAAAATACGGTGAATTTCTTTACCAGGCGGTCTTCACTGCCCGGTTCGTTGGAATAGACGTAATCCCAGCGGTTGCTGTGGAAGGCGTCCTGTATCAGCGGGGTGCCCATGATGAAGGCAACTTGGCGCTTGGTCATGCCCGGTTTAAGTTGATTGACCATGTCCTGAGTGAAGATGTTCCCTTGGTGTATGTCAATCCGGTAAACAAACGGCATTCGAAAGTCGTCCGAACAGGATATGCTCGCCAAACAGGCGATTAGAACAAGATGCTTACGCATGGTATGATGACATGGTTAGTTGGTGCATAGTGCGCCATGATACCCGATTCAAGTGACAAAAAACGAGCAGGAGGTTTGGTGCCGTGCCAGAAAATATAATTAAGAAGGAAAGTAAGCACATTAGGGAGGCTGGGCTCAAGGTCACATCGCCCAGAGTCAAGATACTTGAAATGCTTGAAAACCGTTCCGATGCCGAGCGCCATCTGACTGCCGAGGATGTGTACAAAACGTTGTTGCAGGAGGGTGAGGAAATCGGTCTGGCAACGGTTTACCGGGTATTGACTCAATTCGAAACAGCCGGTCTGGTCAAGCGCCATCATTTTGAAGGTGGCAACTCAGTGTTTGAACTGGAAAGCGGCCAACACCACGACCATCTGGTGTGTGTCAAATGCGGGCGGGTCGAAGAGTTCAGCGACGAATTGATTGAGCAACGCCAGAGGGAAATCGCCAATGGGCTGAATTTCAGGCTGACCGACCACTCGCTCTGCCTTTACGGCTTGTGCGGGCAATGCCAAGCTTGCTTGGTTGACGCTTGACACGTTTTTCCACCCCGGGCTACCATAAAGCCCTGCCGTGACAACCTTCACAAGAATATGTTCAAACCACTCATCATTTACATTGGCCTGCGCTACACGCGGGCCAAGCGGCGGACTCGCTTCATCTCCTTCATCACGTTAACCTCCGTGCTTGGCATAGCTTTGGGGGTGACCGCGTTGATCACCGTGCTTTCAGTCATGAATGGATTCGAGGCCGAATTGCGCGAACGCATACTCGGGATGACCTCCCATGCCTCGATCACGGGCGAGAACAATGAATTGCGAAACTGGCAGAGCTTGGAGCCTTCCTTACAACAGGAAAGTCGCGTTTTGGGTTGGGCACCCTACATTGAAGGCCAGGCGATGCTAAGTTCCGAGCATCGAGTCAGCGGAAGCCTGCTGCGGGGCATTCTGCCGGACTTTGAATCCAAGGTTTCGGAAGTGACCAAACAGATCGTCGCTGGCAGCCTTGACGGTCTCAAGCCGGGTGAATTCGGCATCGTCTTGGGCGCTGAATTGGCCGCCTATCTCGGGGTCATGGTCGGCGATAAGATCACCGTCATCACCCCCCAAATCACCTCGACCCCGGCGGGCATTTTGCCACGGTTGAAGCGGTTTACCGTGGTCGGCATGTTTAAGGTGGGGATGTTTGAATTCGACCGTAATCTGGCTTTGATCCAAATCGACGACGCAGCCAAGCTGTTGCGCATGGATGATGCCGTGTCCGGCCTAAGGCTTAAACTTGACGATCTGTTTTATGTGCGTGAAATAGTCCAGGAAATTAGTCCGAAATTGCCTGGGCGCTACTACATTTCCGACTGGACCCAAGCTCACAGCAATTTCTTCCGTGCCATCCAGACCGAAAAGCGCGTCATGTTCATTATTTTGTTGCTGATCGTCGCGGTCGCCGCCTTCAACATCGTGTCCACCCTAGTGATGGTAGTGACTGACAAGCGCGCCGACATTGCGATTTTGCGCACCCAAGGCATGACCCCCGCCGCCGTGATGGGGATTTTCATGGTGCTGGGAACGGTCATCGGCCTGTTTGGGGCGATGTTGGGGTGCGCGGGGGGCATCGCTTTGGCGCTCAATGTCGAAACCATCGTCCCCTTCATCGAACGCACATTCGGCACGCACTTTATGTCCGCAGATGTGTATTACATCAGCGAATTACCCTCCAAACTACTCTGGTCGGACGTATGGCAAATCACCGGCATGGCCTTCCTGCTGTCATTGCTTGCCACCCTATACCCGGCTTGGCAGGCATCACGCATCAAACCCGCCGAGGAGTTGCGTTATGAATAAGTCCGTTTTGGAGTGCGCCAATCTGCATAAGAGCTTCAATCAAGGCGGCTTGAATGTGGATGTGTTGCAAGGGGTCAATTTCTCCATCACTGCGGGAGAAAGAATCGCCATCATGGGGGCTTCCGGTTCAGGCAAATCCACCTTGCTGCATTTATTGGGGGGGTTGGAATCCCCGACGACGGGCCAAGTGATTCTGGATGGTTTGGACATCGGCACTTTGAGCGAAAAGAAACTGGCGCAGTTGCGCAATCGTGCGCTAGGTTTTGTCTATCAGTTCCATCATCTGTTGGGTGAATTCAGCATCTTGGAAAATGTCGCGATGCCTTTGCTGATAGGCGGCGAAGGTGTCGCAGAAGCCAAACGCAAGGCGGCCGCAGTGTTGGACAGGGTGGGGCTGGCCGACCGCATCATGCACAAGCCCGGCGAATTGTCCGGGGGCGAACGCCAACGCGCCGCCATCGCCCGTGCCTTGGTGACGCGCCCACTTTGTGTGCTGGCCGACGAGCCTACGGGCAATCTGGACAGTAAAACTGCCGAGAAAGTGTACGAATTGATGTTGGAATTAAACAATGAGTTTGGTGTCAGTTTTCTTGTTGTCACCCACGACTCCCATCTAGCTGGCCGGATGGATCGTGTCCTACACATGGAAGACGGGCGGTTGGTGTGAAGCCTTGTTGATTGAGAGCAAGGCTTGCCCCGCCCTCCCCTATCCCAATTCCATTTCAAAGGCCACCTGTAGGGGTGGCTTAAGACACCTAGGAGTCTGTCTGGCTTCCCCAGCGTAAACAGGATAAAGTGACACCACCCATCCAGAGGTTACCTTCATGAGCAACCAGTTCATTCCCATTGAGCGCGACCAGCCGTTTGTGATTCCTGTGCAGGAATGGCTGGAACAAGATCACTTGGCGCGTTTTGTCGTGGCTATCGTCGACGGCTTGGATGTGAGTGCTCTGGAAGCCTCGTATGGCGGCGGGGGTTCCC
>Ga0194049_1000010_pt1 | contig 84914 bp, 73 predicted proteins | sample JunL2225m_MetaG_FD_148665 | JGI IMG/M metagenome (GOLD analysis project Ga0194049, IMG submission 148665) | Anoxic zone freshwater microbial communities from boreal shield lake in IISD Experimental Lakes Area, Ontario, Canada - Jun2016-L224-25m | ecosystem: Environmental > Aquatic > Freshwater >... | reverse complement strand
CACCAAGCCACATCGGCCACCCCGCCCCCACCGCCTAAGCCATTGGTCGCCTTGTAAAGCTGGATAATCACCCACACCCCTAAAAAGGCAATGGCCGGAACCTCGAAAAACAAAGGTAGGAAGAATACCCAAATGACAATGCGTGCATAAGGGTACATGAAGTAATAAGCACCCATGATGCCCGCCAACGCACCGGAGGCACCCACCACGGGCGCGGTGGCTTCGGGGTTGGCCAACATTTGCAAACCTCCCGCCACCAGTCCGCAGAACAGGTAAAAGGCGATGAAGCGCAATGCACCCATGCGGTCTTCGACATTGTCGCCGAAAATCCACAGCATCCACATGTTGAAAATCACATGCAGCCAACTGCCGTGGAGGAACATATGGGTGACGAAGGGAGCGTAGTCGTTGGGGGGGAGTCCCGCCCATGCGGCCCATTCGGCGGAAGCGAAGCGGGCGGGAACCAGCCCGTAAAAATAGAAAAGTTGCATCATCGCCTTTTCCGGCAGAATCCAAGTCAACAGGAAAATGCCGAAATTGAGGACAATCAGCGACCAAGTCACCCAAGGGGTGTTCAAGCAGGGAATGGTGTCACGGTAAGGAATCATGGCTCAATCTTTAAGTTACTTGGGCAAAGAGAACAGCCAGGCGATTCAGGAAATTCTCAAATAGCTTCGGCGCGTAAAATTTCTGCTCCAATTGAGGATCGCCTTCAACGGTTGATGGCAAAGCCAATATTAAAGGGATAATCGCCGGCTTGGCGTATCCAGCACCATCGGAGAAAGAAAATAGGATACTCGAAAACTTGGCCGAGTGGCGCAACATATTGATGCTTTCACCATTCAAGCTGGCGCAATGGAGTGGCGGCGAGGTGACCAAGTATTCCCGGCAGGCGGAGGGCCGGACGGAATGGATGGAGCAGCTTTCCCCCTCCAAAAAAGGACAAGGAATCTTCAAGGCAAAATAATCGAAGCCAATTTGGCGTTTAACATCCAAGCTCAATTCTGTTAGCTTTCCCAAAGCCTCCAGCATTCCTTTTTCCGCCAACTGTGCTTGGGCTTGGGCAAAGCTTCCAAGCACCCGCTCGCGATGTTCCCTGGGCAAGCCCTGAATCACCTTGTTGAGGTGCAGGGCTTCTGTTGCACTGATGGGTACAAGCTGCCGGCAACAAGCCCCGCAACCTGCCCGGCAAGAGACGGTCCTGCCCTCGGCCTCGTTTAGCCGAGTCCAAATTCCGATCAGGGCATCTTGCAGCTTCCAAATCAGCGGCAGGAATTCCGTCAGGCTGATGTCTTGGTTGGGCAAAGCCGCCTCGGCGGCGCATTGATAGCCTTCTATGTCCAAGTTGAAGCGGAATGGGGTGGTCGTGGGCGCGGTGTCTGTCATTTGAATATTTCCGTAAGCGGACCAATCAAGCCTCCTGCGGGGTCGTTGCCATCAATTCTAGCAGATTTGGGAGTGTCGGAGGGTGGCGCATCCGGCATCACTTCGGCAGATCATCTTCATCAATATGGAATCTATGCAGCATACGATGCGTTATCGGGGTAAGAAGGATGCCCATTATAGCGATAAAAAGGAGTCCGCTAAAAAGTGCATAGACAGAAGCAAATATTTTCGCACCCATTGTGGAAAGCGAATTGATGGGCCCCATTCCCCCGAGAATCATTGATGCCTCTAAGAAGGAGTCAACATAATCAAATCCGGCTATCCAATGGTAACCCATGACTCCAATGGATAAGGCAATCGCAATCAAGATGCCCGCCAGCATGACAGACGCGGCCATCCTTCTGACAAAAATTGATAGCGGGGCCAGTTTTTCATATTTTGTTTCAAACATCTTAAACCTCGGATCACGGTGGGGCTTTGTGTTAGCGAAGTATACACCTAAAGTTGCAAGGTGTTGGAATGACGATCATAAAATTGCCCAATTTATCAATCGGTTAAAATGAGCATCTTGATAGGTGACGAGGATTTTCGCCCACAGCCTACGAGGCTCGTAAGGCAAGGCAAATTCTGTTACAGTTTGCCGTGTCACGAACCCATGGCCCAAGGGCTAATCGAACATGCCGAATAGAGTATTCATCAGTTACAGCCAAGAAAGCGAAGCCCACAAGCAACGGGTTCACGCCTTGGCCGACCGTCTGCGGGCCGAGGGCATTGGCATTATCCTCGACCGCGACTGCGGCCCCGGTGGACCCGACGAAGGTTGGGACACATGGTCTGGGAGACAGGCGGAAATTGCTGAGGTTGTAATTTTGGTGTTCACACCCGTTTATCGCAGGTGCTGGGATGGCGAACAACCCCAAAGTGTGCGTCAAGGGGCGACGCATGAAACCAAGGTGCTATACCGGCGACTCTACGAGGCAGGTGCCGAAGTTGATTTTTGCCGTGTATTGACCTTTGAAGACGATCATAAAAACTGCATTCCCAAGTTCATCGCCGGCTTGCATACCTTCGATGCCAACCGCGACTATGCCGATATCGTTGCTTGGCTGCGCAAGTTGGGTGCTGCCCCGCCGCTTCCCACATCGAACATGCCGATTAACTGGCCCAATCCCATCGTCAACTATCCTTGGCCCTTGGCTGATCGTAAAGAACCGTTTGAACTATTTCAAGATATCATCACCGCCCGCCGGCGAGAACGGATTTTTCTGGTGGATGGCCCTAGCAGTAGCGGCAAAACCGTATTGTTGACCGAATTGTTCAAATATGCCAACAACCTTGGCCTACGCGCCGTGCAATTGGAATTGAAAGGTTGTCCGACCTTGGATGAGTTGTTCGAAATGCTCGCCTTGGAAGTGGATGCCGCTATCCTGCCTGCTTTCCATAGTGCCAGCGGTTACCCGCGCAAGAACGCCTTGCTCAAAGATTTGGAAAAACTGCGAAGCCCCCTCGTGTTGGGGTTCGACACTTACCAAGCAGTGCCTGCGGACATTGCCGACTGGATCGAGGGCCAGTTGCTGCGCCGGGTGGGGCAGTGTCCAGGTTTGGTGGTGACACTGAGCGGTCAGAAAGTTCCGGATCACACCCGCTTCCCATGGGCCGGGTTGGCGGTTCCCGTCACCTTGCCGCCGATCAAAGAGGCCGGACATTGGGTTGTCTATGCGCAAAATGCCTTGGGCAACCCGGCCATCACCGAGGCTCATATCGAAATGCTGCTACACATTTACCAAGGGGAACCCGGACAGACCAGTGCGTCCCTGCGTAGCTTCAATCCTTCCATCAGTTGACACCCATGCGCATTGAAGATGCCCTAGAACAATTGCAGCGTGTCCAAAACGACCCGCAAGCCCTCAGGGTTGCCACCGCTAGAATTGCCTCTGAGCAAATAGAACCCGGCTTGTTCACCGTGCTGGAAGCCGCCGCCATCCCGCATTGGTTTGATGCCGCCACTCTTGCCGCAGTGCTGGAAATCGACTTGGGTTTGGCGGCTCACTACTACGCCCGACTGATTGCCGTGCCGCAAGTGGAAAGTTTCAAAGCTCGCAATGCCCATAACGTACATGAAGCCACCCGTTTGGCGGTGCGCACTTGCTTGGCAGAGGAAGACTGGCCACGGTTTGAAGCGTTGTCGCGCCGTGCGGCAGCCTGTTTGGCTGGCCCGGAAGCCCACCAACGCATTGAAGCCCTTTACCACCGCCTGAGTGTGGACGAACCGGTTGAAGCCGCCGCCGCATTGCTGACGCTTTTTCAAGAGTGGCATCGCGCCGGTCGGTTTGGGCCGCTACAAACTTTGGCCCTAGCACTCGACGAACTGTTGGCTGGCGAATGGCTGCAAGGCGTCGCCCGCGCCCGTGCCTTGGTGTGCGTGGGATTGATACGGAGTGGGCGCTTGCCGCTCAAACAAGCCGAATCCATGGCGCGGGAAGCAATAACTCTATTCGTCGCGGCGAATGAATCACAAGGCGAAGTCGATGCCCGGCAATTATTGGGCAATACGTTGCAAACGGAAGGGGATTTAGCCGGGGCTTTAAGGGAATATCAAGCCTTCAAAGACATCATGCTGCGGCTGACACTGCTGGACCCGGACAACACCGGTAGTCAGCGGGAGTTGTCGGCGTCGCACAATGACGTGGGCAGGGTGCTACAAGCGCAGGGGAAACTGGCCGAAGCCTTGCTGGAGTTCCGAGCCTTCAAAGACATCATGCGGCGGCTGACACGGCTGGATCCGGACAACACCGATTGGCAGCGGGAATTGTCGGTGTCGCACGATACCGTGGGCAGGGTGCTACAGGCGCAGGGGAAACTGGCCGAAGCCTTGCTCGAATACCAAGCCGATATAAACATCATGCGACGGCTGACACGGCTAGACCCGGACAACACCGATTGGCAGCGTGATTTGTCGGTGTCCCACAATAACGTGGGCAGGGTGTTACAGGCGCAGGGGAAACCGGCCGAAGCCTTGCAGGAGTTCCAAGCTGGTAAAGACATTATGCTGCGGCTGACACGGCTGGATCCAGACAACACCCTGTGGCAGCGGGATTTGTTTATTTCTCATGATTGGATTGCCACGCTATTTGAACAACAAGGCCGATTGGCGGAAGCCTTGACCGAACGCGAGGCTGGCTTGGCTATCGTCGAACGCCTTGCGCAATTGGATGAAACCAATGCAGACTGGCAACAAGATTTGGCCGACTCCCGCGAGGCGTTGGATGCGCTGAAGGGGCGCATGGGGCGGACTGATTAATCGTTCCAACCCCCGGCGTGGGAATGCAGACGGTTTGGGAACCCCAAGCACCCGATCTCATCGTTATACACAAGTCGTTGCGGGAGCAGCAGAACCCCGAAGGGGTTCAAGCTATTAGCCGGGGGTTGAGCGAAGCGACACCCCCGGACGGCAAAACAAATAAAACATCGACCCCGGAGGGGTCGCAGTCTTTCCTGCGAGGCCTTAGCAAGCGTAGCCCGGATGGAGCCGCCCTGCGGCGAAATCCGGGGGATGCCACGGAAAACCCGGATTGCGCCGCAGGGCGGCTTCATCCGGGCTACGGCATTTTCCAAAAAAAAGGGGGGAACGCCCCTCAATGCTGTTGAATTAAGCCGTTCGTGCTGTGCCTGTCGAAGCATGAACGGCTTGATTATCAACAGGCTAATATTTTCCGCTCACCCCCATTCGGCAAGCTCAGGGCGAACGGAAAAATCGTTAAGTTAATGGCTTTGAGGCAGGCAGGGGCAAGGCAAGCCTTGCCAGTCAAAGCAAGCCTTGCCAGTCAAAGCAAGCTTTGACGCTCCACTCTAGATCCATGCGTAACATCAGTAATTAAGACATCCATTTTCGGCCGCGTCACAAAAATCAAAGCAATTATGGAAATCGTTCTTTACAAGACGTAGTTTGAGTATTATTGTCAGCAAGAACCGAAATGTTTTGGCATTTGACTAAAAAGAGAAAAAAACAATGAGTGGGATGAACTTTCCGGTCAACCGGCAGATTTGGCTTCGTTTTGTCGAAGTTGTCAAGGCTTTTGTCACGTCGAATGTCGGCGGTAAGGCAATTTGGCTATCCATAGCGCTTATCGCACTGCTATTGGCGGTCAACGGCTTTAATGTGGTGAATAGTTACGTCGGTCGCGATTTCATGAGTGCCATTGCCGAACGCGATCAAAAAACCTTTATCTGGCAAGGTATTCTTTATGTCGGTGTTTTTGCCGTTTCCACCGTGGTTGCGGTGCTGCACCGCTACGCCGAGGATAACCTTGGCATTCTTTTCCGTGAGTGGCTCACCAAACATTCGATCAATGGCTACATCGAAAACCGCACGTATTATCGCCTGAAGGTGGAAGGGGATGTCGAAAACCCTGACGAGCGCATTGCCGACGACGTGCGCACCTACACCGTCACCACGCTCTCCATTGTGTTGATGCTGTTAAATGCCAGTGTCACGGTCATCGCGTTTTCGGGGGTGTTGTGGACAATAAGACCGTCTTTGTTTTTCATTGCCATCACCTATGCATTGATGGGTTCCATCCTGGCAATCAAATTTGGGCGTCCTCTGATCGACTTGAATTCCAAGCAACTGGACAAGGAAGCGGATTTTCGCTCTGCCTTGATTCATGTCCGGGCGAACGCGGAATCCATCGCCTTGTCACGCCGGGAAGGAAGGCTGAAGGCACGATTGCTTCAGCGGGTGGACGCACTGGCAGACAATCTGCGGCAAACTTTTATCGTAAGCCGCAACTTGAATTTCTTTTCCACGGGATATTTTAATCTTGTCCAGGTCATCCCGATAATAATCGTTGCCCCGCTTTTCTTCCAAGGAAAGGTTGAGTTTGGGGTGGTCACGCAATCGGCGATGGCCTTCGCTCAATTGGTGGGCGCTTTTTCCTTGATCGTCAGCCAATTCGGGACTATCTCCTCATTTACAGCGGTGCTTTCACGGCTCAACCGCCTTTGGGAGGCCATGGACCACCCGCACGATGGGATTGACTCCAAGATTGAGATCATCGAGACAACTGACAGGCAAATCACCTATGAGAACTTGACCCTGCGTTCTTTGGACAATGACCGGCTGCTGCTGAAGAGCTTGTCACTCTCCATCCCCCATGGGACAAGGCTGTTAATCACCGGGCCAAACGAGGATGCGAAGTTAGCCTTGTTCAGGGCGACAGCCAGCATCTTTGACAGGGGGGAGGGAAAAATCATCCGGCCTAGCCTCGATAGCATCCGTTTTTTGCCGCAGCGGGCTTACTTGTATCCGGGCACCTTACGCGAGTTGCTCATGCGTAGCGGCGAGGAACATACGGTTTCCGATGAGCGCATGCTGACTACTATGAGAGAACTCGGCCTCGGCGCAGTCCTGTCCCGGGTCGGCGGATTGGATGTGGAGCAGGATTGGGAGAGTTTGCTATCCCTAGGCGAAGAGCAGACTTTGGCTTTCACTCGATTGGTGCTTGCGGCACCCCAATTCGCTTTCCTGGACCGGGTCTACACTGCCTTGAAACCCGACCAGGCAGCGCAATTACTGCTGATGCTCAGCTTGAACTCGATTACCTATGTCGCGCTGGATGAGGCCACTAATATGCCTCAACTTTACGATGCCATTCTTGAAATCGAAGTCGATGGCAGTTGGAAGGTAAGGAATAACTGATGGGAAATCCGCGATGGGCCATGTAGATGACAGGCGCAGAAGAACGATGTTCGAACCCAAAAAACAGGCACTGCTGTATCGCATTGCACCCGGACTGCCGGCGCTGATTCGCTACCGGTGGGCCGAGGATTTTCGTCATGATCTGGTGGCCGGGCTTTCCGTCGCCGCAGTGGCGCTGCCGGTGGCCATCGCCTACGCCCAACTGGCCGGCTTCGAACCCGTGGTGGGCCTGTATTCCTGCATCCTGCCGCTGGTGGCCTACGCCATTTTTGGCACGTCCCGGCAGCTTATGGTGAGTGCGGACGCGGCCACCTGCGCCATGATCGCGGCCACCGTCGCCCCGCTTGCCGCCGGCAATTATGACCATTACTGGTCGCTTTCAGTCACGCTGGCATTTCTAAGCGGCCTGTTCTGCATTTTGGCCAGTTTCTTCCGGCTGGGCGCACTGGCCGATTTTCTATCCAAGCCCATCCTGACCGGTTACTTGAATGGCATCGCCATCAGCATATTTCTGGGGCAGGTTGGCAAGCTGTGCGGTTTTTCCATTGAATCCCACAGCATCATTCCGCAGTTGCTTGAGATAGCCGCGAAGCTTCCCCAGACACAACTTTGGACGCTGGCGGTGGGCTTGGGGACATTTGCCCTATTAATATTGGTCAGGCGGTTGTTGCCGCGCTTGCCTGAGGCGCTGGTTGGAATGGTCCTCGCCAGCCTTGCGGTCGCCTGGCTGGGCTTGGGCGCGAAAGGCGTCGCCATCCTTGGGGCAGTGCCCGCCGGGTTGCCACCGTTGCGCTTGCCCGAGTTTCCGCTGGAGTATCTGCCGACGTTGGCGCTTCACGCCGCCGGCTTGGCCTTGGTGCTATTTTCCAGCGGCATGTTGACCGCGCGCAGTTTTGCATCCAAGAACCACTACGACATCGACGTGGACCGCGAATTCGCCGCATTCGGTGCGGCCAATATCGCCTCCGCTTTGTCGCAGGGCTTTGCGGTGACGGGCGCCGACTCGCGCACTGCGATGGCCAACGCCGCCGGGAACCGCACCCAAGTGACCGGTTTGGTGGCGGCGGCGGCGATTGCCGCAGTGCTGCTATTCTTCACCCATCCCTTGCAATATGCCCCGATCAGCGCCTTGGGTGCCGTGCTGGTGTTCGCCTCGTTCTCATTGATTGACGTGCGCACCCTCCGTGCCATCTGGGCCATTGACAAAAATGAGGTCGCACTCTCGATTATCACGACCCTGGGCGTGGTGGCGTTCGGCGCGATTGACGCCATTCTCGTGGCGGTGATACTGGCTCTGGCGCGTTTCATCAAATTTGTCGCCCGTCCGCAAGACGAGATACTGGGCAAAGTGGAGGGAATGCACGGTCTGCATTCGGTGGAAAGGCATCTCGGGGCACAGACGTTTCCTGGCTTGGTCCTCTATCGCTTCAACAGTCCGATTACCTTCTTCAATTCCGCCTATTTCAAGCAGCGCGTCCTGCGCACAGCCAAGGCCACCGGACCCGGACTCAAATGGTTCGTGATCGACGCAATCCCAATCAGCGAGATGGATGTGACGGGGCTGTACGCCCTACGGGATATCAGGGCCGAGTTGGAAGCACAGGGGATACTGCTGATAATGGCAGGTCGGCAAACAGAGTACCGCGACTGGCTGCGCAAGATCGGTCTCTATCGCACGGAACACGAGCAGGTGATTTTCCCGACGTTGCACGAGGCGCTCAGGGCATATCTAAGCGCGACAGAGCTTGCCGTGCAGCCGCCGGAGGAGGAATAGATTGTCATCGGATGGTGTGCCAAGAAGGGGCAAGCAGCTTGCGAAACAAAAAATCATCAATAAGCAGTATATGATCCGAAGCCTTTGCACTTATAATCCCTACCCTGTTCGCCAATAACGGCGTAGCGGGTATCCTCACCTAGGAGAATAATACATGAGTAAACGCCTTAACAAGCAAGAACTGAACGACGCAGTCAAAAGCCAGATTGCCGAAAAACGCCCCGACATCAGCAAAGCCGACGTGGAAGCCGTCTCTGACGCACTGTGGGAAACCATCCGCAACGAGTTGGCCGAAGGCAATGTGGTTCCCATCACAGGATTTGGAATCTTTGAACTGAAGGAAACCGCCGAGCGGACCGGGCGCAACCCACAGTCCGGCGAGCCGATCACGATTGCCGCGTCCAAGTCCGTGCGCTTCAAGCTGGCAGCGCCTTTCAAGGCGCAATTGAACGGTTAAGGATACCTTGAGCCAAACCCCTCGCCACCTATCAGTTTTAAGGGCACTACGATAATGCCCTTATTCGTAGGTGGCCTTCAGACCACCCAAGCACCTTGGAGGATTCCCTGCATGGGGGATATGATTTATCGAAATTCGCCTTAGTCCAACCGTGCCAAATCCAGTAGGAAGGGAAAGCGCATATCGAGGCTCACCGGAGGCGGGTTCAGATATTTCACACCGCTGCCCTTCGCCACAAAAGCTCCCCCGCCCCCCCCTGTTGTTGGAAAGGTGACAGGCACTGAGGGCAGCCGGTCAGAAACTTGACCCTCGCCGCCCTTTAGTGTCGATACCGGCACAGGGCCAACCGGCCCAAATACAGGTGCGCGGGGCGGAAAATAAGTGCAGCCGGCCACGACCCTTCCGGTCCAGATGTCCACTAAATCGAAAACCAGCGCGTTGACTGGCAGTTTGGTGGGATGAAGCGTCGCGGGCGGGTTGAATGCCTTGAAACGCACCCCCCCCACCACCTCCCCGGCGACCCCGGTTTCATGCAGTGGCAAACGACGCCCGTTGCAGACCAATGCGTAACGTGAGGGCGACAAGCCAGTGCATTTGATTTCTACCTTGGTGTTGGCCGAATCGACAAAGCGGGCGATGCCGGAGGCAGTGGTTTCTTCGGCCAGCACGGGCCAGGGTTCGTGGGCATGACGCAGTTCCAAGCCGATGTCGCCCGTTTGGACCTTGCCCAAGAGGGGGAAACGCAGATCCAAGAAGGGTTGGAACCACTCTAACTGAAACGGATAACCCGCCGCACCAAGGTCATCAAGCACGGCTTTCAGGTCGCCCCATAAAACCCGGGGCAACATGAAACGGTCATGCAACGCGGAACGCCAGTCGACCAATTCGGCAGAGGTCGGTGTCTGCGCCAGATGCGCAAGAATGCCGGTGACCAGCAGCGATTGCAGCCCGGCCATGCGGGCATCGGGTGGCGTTTCAAACGAGCGAATCAGTATGCGACCCAAGCGTAGGCTCGACCGCTCCGGTGGGTACAAGCGATCAATGCGAATCTCTGCCCGTTTCACATCCCCGGCCGAATCGGCAAGCAAATGGCGCAACAAGCGGTCGGCAACCCAAGGCATCGGATTCTCGCCAGTCGGGAAACGATGCAAGGCGGTGGCCAATTCATATAAAGCATCGTCGCGTCCTTCATCGGGGCGTGGTGCGGCACCCCCTGGCCCGATGGAACGGCCAGCAAAGAAATAGGATAGGCAGGGATGCCGCTGCCAGTAGACGATGAGGGAACGGAGCAATTCAGGGGTACGCAAAAATGGACTTTCCATCGGCATCGCGCCACCCAAACGCATCTCGGCCCGCCCTCCGGGCGGTTCGCGTTTTCCGTCCGGCAGTACGCGTTCGGCCCTAAGACCCGTATTTTCAGCTTCCGCGTAAGCGGCCAAGAGGAGTGGGTGCTGTTGCGCAAAGTCATGGGCTTCGGGTAATGACAGTTTCAGTGTCCCCGGCTCGGGTTCGACGATCAAACGACGCAAACGGTAATCCTCCGGCGGCTCGTATCCCTCGAACATGACCGGGATGCCTGTCTTCGTCGCGGTAGTCTCTATCGCGGAAATCAAGTCCAGGTAGTGCTCCAGATGCGTCAAGGGCGGGAGGAAAACAAACAATTGGCCTTGCCGGACTTGCACACAACAGGCCGTGCGGGGTGGGCGCAGGGAGTTCGAAGGCTGCGTGTCCGCAGCCTCATATTCAGCGACGGGCGCGGGTTTGAATGACGAGAACCGGGCGCTTAATTCGCCGCAAACCTTTGCCAATATCGGCCTCTCCTCGAACGGGCAACGGTCCGGGTCGGGTTCCACGGCGCCCAGTTCCCCAACTTGCAAACTTTCCAAGGGCAGGCGATAGCCCATGGGGAACTCGCCGGGGGTCAAATACAAGCCATTGCGGCGGAATTTCCAGCTTCCGCTGGACCAACATGATTTCGCGTCATCCCAGCGCAAGGGCAGCACAAAGCCGACAGGCTCACCCTGATTGGCTGATAGAAGTTCGGCGAGTGCTTTCCTGCGGACGGGTTCGGTGACATCCTCGGCGGGTGGCGTGTAGTCGAATATTCCGCGATTAACCCACAACTGGTATAAGCCGTCTTCATGCGCACACAGAACCAAGCTGGCGCTAATGCCTAACTCATCGGCCAGCAATTCGGCAAAGCGTCTCGCATCTGACGGGTCGATAGGGAAGGAAGCATGCCGGACACCGAGCAGTCCCTTGTTGTGCCAGATTGGTGCGCCGTCGGCGCGGAAGAAGCATCCCAAGCGCCAGCGTGGCATGGCTTCGCCGTCATACCAATCGGACTGTCCCACATGCAGCACCCCCCCCGGGGCTATGCGGTTGCGCAGACGGGCCAGCAAGTCTGCCGCCGCCTGCCGTTTATTGGGTCCCAGTGTTGCCGTGGCCCATTCCGGGTCAGTGGAATATTGAGAGGAGACGAAGGCAATATCCAGCCCCAAGGACAGATTGACGGATTCGGCTTTCAAGGCAGCGTCGATTTTTCCGCCCAAAGCCCGCATGTCGGCCCAGGTGCTTTCCCCATAAGGTTGGGAAACGGGTTGGGGAACCAAGCGACGTAAGACTATCTCCTCCTTTTGGATTTCCCGGCAGGCTTCGAAATAACCAACCATGGGAAGCGTCCGCAAAGGTTCAGGGGCCGAAGCCAACGGGATATGGCCTTCCGCGGTAAATATGCCCACGCCAGGGTCCAAGCCAACCCAGCCGGCGCCTGGCAAGTAAACCTCGGACCAAGCATGCATTTTCGCCCTATCCAAACCGCCCTCAGGCGTTGCCAACATGACTAGGTAACCCGAAGTGAAACGCGCTGCCAATCCAAGTCTGCGTAGGCTCAGGGTCAACAGCCATGCCAAATCACCGGACGAGGCCAGCCTGCTTTGCAGCATCGCTTCCAAGTCCACCATGGCCGGACTGGTTTCATGCCGGTCGGGAAAGCTTTTGTTCACCAGCAGATTGAGTTCGCCGAGACGCTCCACAATATACCCAGGCTTCAATTTCAAACTGGCAAGCCAAGCCGCAAGCCTGGGACCTGCGTCCCCCACCCGCAAGTACGGGGCAAGTTCCTTGGTTAGGTGCGCTGGGTATTCAAACGGAAACTTGAATGCGTAAGGTTCGACGAGAAAATTGAAAGGATTGGCAGGTATCAGTTTGGCAATCACCTCTACGGTCATGCCGAGGCTGGAGAGTGGTTCGGGCAAATCCAGGCGGGCGAGGTAATTCTCATACGGGTCGCGCACCCAGTTGAGAAAATTTGGCTCCGCCTCGATTTTGAGCGAGTACGCCTCGATGAATGCTTTGCAGTGTGGCGCGGGACGTAAACGCAACCAGTGAGTGGAAACTTGAACCGGCTGGTTGAACTGCAAGTCAATGCGATGGGTTAGTGCAATGCGTGTGCTCATGGAAGTGGCAGCCAGCGTAAGTCAAGCGTATAAGAATAGGCCGGGTTGTCACGCTCCGGCGGGGGTTCCCGCAGTGCGTTCCAGTCCGGTGTGGGGTAGTAAGCTTTGATTTTCCCGGCCCAAGCAGGTAACGGCGCCGCGTCGGCAGTATGCCCCCAGTCCCAGAAACGCGAAACCCTGCGCGTTTCGGCCTCGTAGGCATTGATCGGGAAGTTCTCATAGGCAAGCCCGCCGGGATGGGCGACATGGTATACGCACCCCCCCACGGACTTCCCTAGGCGGCGGTCAAACAAATCGAATACCAATGGGGCGTGGACTTCAACGGTCGGATGCAGCCCAAAAACGGCCTTCCACGCTTTATAACGAACACCCGCGACATAGTCGCCGTCAGCCCCCATGGGCTGAAGCGGGACCCGCCGGCCATTGCAGGTCAACAGAAAGCGTTCCCGGTCAAAGCCACGGACAGTGACTTGAACCCTTTCCAGCGCGGAATCCACCACCCGTGCCTGGCGATGGGCCACGGTTTCCTCACCCAACACCAGCCAAGGCTCCAGAGCCATGCGCAACTCCAAGGCCACCCCCTCATAGTTGACCCGTCCATACACCGGGAAGCGAAACTCGTGGAATGGCTCGTACCACTCCAACCGGATCGGATAACCCGCCTCGTTGAGCTCCTCGATGACACCACCGAAGTCAGACCAAATGTAATGCGGCAACATGAAACGGTCATGCTTGGCCGTCTCCCAGTGCGCCAGCGGCTTTCGGTAGGGTTCTTTCCAGAAGCGTGCGACGAGTGCGCGCAACAGCAGCATCTGCGCCAGGCTCATGCGTGCGTGGGGCGGCATTTCAAAGCCGCGAAACTCCAGCAAGCCTTGGCGGCCCGAGGCGGAATCCGGCGAATTAAGCTTGTCGATGGAAAATTCGGCGCGATGGGTGTTGCCGGTCAGGTCGACCAAAAAATTACGCAAGGCACGGTCAACCACCCAAGGCGAGTCGGTCTGGTCGATTTCACGAAGGCTCACCTCCAACTCGTCTAAAACCCTGCTGCCCTGCTCGTCAATGCGAGGGGCTTGCGAAGTTGGGCCGACAAACAGACCCGAAAACAAATAGGACAACGCAGGGTGGTGTTGCCAATAGGTCACCAGCGAGCGCAACAGGTCGGGCCGGCGCAAAAAAGGGCTTTCCTGAGGCACTGCCCCGCCGAGGGTGACATGGTTCCCGCCCCCAGTTCCGGTGTGGCGTCCGTCGAGCATGAACTTTTCCGTACCCAGCCTAGTCAACCGTGCATCCTCGTAAAGCGCGACCGTATTGGCTTCGAGATCGTCCCAACAGGACGCGGGATGTATGTTGACTTCGATGACGCCTGGGTCTGGCGTGACTTTCAGCACCTTAAGTTCCGGCGTGGATGGGGGTTCATAACCTTCGAACAACACCGGCATTTTCAATTCTTCTGCGGTTTGCCCGATGGCCTGGAGTAACAAGGCATAGCGCCAAAGCTCGTTTAGCGGGGGCATGAAGACATATAGCCTCCCATTGCGCGGCTCCAGGCAAAGTGCCGTATGCGGGACACCGGCCCAGTACCGGTAGCGCTGGCGAATAATCCCGGCTTTGTCATCAGCGGCGAGGGGCAGGGGCCAAGCACTCGGCTCCTTGCTTCCCAAGCTGGGCGCGGCGGGCAAAGTCCGGGTTGGCGGTGTCAAATGTTCTACAATCTCCTCTTCCACCTCCTGCGCCCAAGGCAGCAGGGAGATGGGCAAGCGCAGGCCCATGGGCGACCCGCCCGGCATCAAATACATGTGCTCGCGGGTAAATTCCCAAGGCCCGGACTGCCAATTGCCTTGTAACCAATCCCATTGGATCGGCAAGGCGAAGCCCGTCGGTTTGTCGAGTCCGCGGGCCAGCGCCAAGCCCAGGCCATCGTTCTTCATGGACACATCGGCAATTTCCAGCGGGTCGGGATTGACAGGCTGGCAGGACTCCTTCCAGAGATAATAAATCCAATCTTCGTAACCCGCGAGCAGAAACTTTGGATTGATGCCAAGACGGGATGCCAAGCTTTCACCGAACCGCCGTGCATGTCCGTCATTGAAGCCATAATCCCGATGCTCGTCCGCCATTAACGCATCATTGTGCCAAAGCGACGCCCCATCCGTGCGCCAGTAACAGCCCAAGGCCCAACGCGGCAGCGGTTCACCGGGATACCATTTGCCCTGGCCGTAATGGAGAAACCCCCCCGGCGCGAAGGTTGATTTGAGCCGTTTGATCAATTCCCCGGCCCGTTCGCGCTTGTGTACGCCTAAGGCATCCGTGTTCCATTGCGGGCTTTCCATGTCGTCAATGGACACAAAAGTGGGTTCCCCGCCCATGGTCAGGCGGATGTCCAGCGCAGTCATCTCGGCATCCACTGCCCGCCCTAGCCGTTGGATGTCGTGCCATTGTTCCTCGGTGTAAGGCTTGGTGACGCGGGGATCTTCCAGTACCCGCCTTACCGTATTGCTGTAATCGAGTTCGGCCTCGCACTTGTCGGTGAAACCGGTAATCGGTGCCGCGCTGACCGGGTCCGGCGTACAGGACAGGGGAATATGCCCCTCCCCGGCGAACAGGCCCGAGGTGGGGTCGAGTCCGACCCAGCCGGCACCGGGGATATACACTTCCGCCCAAGCATGCAAGTCGGTGAAGTCTTCCTCCGGCCCCGACGGCCCGTCCAACGCCTTCTGGTCGGAGGTCAGTTGCACCAGATAACCGGACACGAAGCGGGCGGCCAGCCCCAAAGACCTGAGTATCTGCACCAGCAACCAGCCAGTGTCCCGACACGAGCCTAGCGCCGCGCCAAGTGTCTCCTCGCAAGTCTGGATGCCCGGGTCTAGCCGTATGGTGTAGTTGATGTCCTGGTTCAGGCGAAAGTTTTGCGCCACCAGAAAATCGACAATCCGGCATTTCGCGTGCGAAACCTTGGCGAGCCAGGCCGTCAACAAAGGGCCGCGTTCGGTGATCTCGAAATAGGGGTCGAGTTCCTGCCGTAGCAGGGCATCGTACTTGAAAGGGTAATTCTCGGCGTAATTTTCGACAAAGAAATCGAACGGGTTGATGACCGTCAACTCGGCGACCACATGCACGCCGACCTTGAATTCGCGGACCTTGTCCGGGAATACGACCCGGGCGACCCAGTTGCCGAAAGGGTCTTGCTGCCAGTAGAGTTGGTGATTGGCGGGGCTAATTTCCAGCCTATAATCATGTAACGGCGTGCGTGTGTGTGGAGCCGGTCTAAGGCGAATCAGATGGGGCGACAACGCTACGTCGCGATCAAACCGGTAGGTCGTGATGTGGTCTATGCCAACATGTATTGCCATGTTACTTTGCTGCTCCTTAAATTATAACGGGCCAATTCAAACCGACAGCCGTTCAATCTGACCGTAAGCCTTTTTCAGCCAAACTTTCACGCGCTGGCGCTCTAACAACCCAAGGCCGTTTGCAGTCTTCACTGCCGGGTTCAAAGCTGCCCAAAAACTGGTGCCTTGGCCGTCAATCTTTTGCATGGCCGACTCCTGCAACCGCGCGATGGAAATGAACTTGGCGCCCAAAGCCTCCGCCCTGGCCCGTTCGCCTGAGTTTGCCAGCAGCTTGAAGTTATCGCTGCGGACTTCGTTCAACACGACCACCAATTTGAGCTTGCCACCGAACTGGTCAAGCAAAGTGCGCAACAAATCCACGGAATCCTGCCCCGAATCCATCACATGCCAATAAGTGAGTTCAACGCCAAGTTCTTCGGAAAGATCGAACAAGGCCGAATCTGCCATCCATTGCGTCAAGGATTGATGGGTCTGCGCGGCAAGATCGACAAGGACGCACCGCTCCGGCTCTTCCGTTGCCGCTTCCATCACCCGGTCAAGGCTCTCATAGCTGTCAATGACGACTGGCGAGGCGTAGCCCGCATAAAAACGCAGCAGCGAACCATGCGATTTGTCTGTATCGAAACCGACAAAAGGGCGTTCGTGGTCGATAAAATATTGTGACAGCACTCGGCTCACCAGCGATTTGCCGACCCCGCCTTTTTCGCCGCCGATAAAATGTATTTTACCCATTGAGTGATTTCCTATGATTTGTAATATTGTGCTTACAGCATAAGCAAAATACAAGCCAGATACAATGGCTCAAGTGCTGGCTAGATTCGGCTAATGTTTTTGCCGTGGCTAAGATTTGTATGCACTGCGGATGGCTTCAGATGAGTGCGGTTATGGTGCGGGTGGATTATTGTGGTGCATGTCAACCTCTTGGTTGGGTTTCTTTTAATCACACCCGTGTTATTCCCGCGTGTGCATCTCCCCCGTCCAAGTCACCACATGGGTCACTGCCACCTGCTCCATGAGCCTGCCAACCACCGCCTCGACCCGCTCCGGCTCATCGAAAAATTCAACGACCAAGGGAAGATCCAAGGACAGATCGACCAATGAGGCCGTGTGTATTTTTCCATCCGCACTGAAGCCGGTGATGCCCCGCAGCACGGTGACGCCGGAAACCTTTTCGTCATCATGCAAAAACTTGATGACCTTGGGGAGCAGGCGCTCCGACTCGCGGAGATAAATCCGCGCTATTTTAATGATTCGTTCTGCCATAACCAAGTGCCTATCGTTGCGCCTAACCAGATGAATGCGGACCCAAGGAGGGCGTTGAAAATGAATATGCCTAATACTCCGTGGATGTCGGAACGGATTTCGCTGAGCTTCGACATTGCCCAGAGGGTGGAGATAAGAGTCGAAAGGCCCAGAATCGTGATCAGCAGCATGCCGCGGTAAGCGGGGCCTAGTGCCAGTCTATGGCTAAACCATTCGGCAAGCAAGCCCAAGGCAAACATGGATAAGATGCCCATGCCTAAATCCCGGTAGGGAAAGGCATGATCCAGCCAAGGATGGAGGCTGCCGGAAAACAGCACCCGGCCCCATATCAATCCGGCCCATACGGCAACCAGGCACAACATCACGCTCAGGAAGATGTTCAAACCCGCCTTGGCCAGGCTACCCTCCTCAACCAATATCAGCGTTTCCAGCGCGAAGGTGGAAAAGGTCGTGTACGCGCCGAGGAAGCCCACCAGCACTGCCGCCCGGTATTCGATGGAAAGCGGAAAACGTTGAATCAGGAGTTCCGACAGGATACCCATCAGGAACGACCCGGTCACATTGACGACCAGCGTGCCGTGGGGGAAGCCGCGGCCCAACACGGCATAAATGCCGTTGGCGACCCAAAAGCGGAACACCGCGCCGACCGATCCGCCCAAGGCAATGGCAATAATTTGTCGCATGTTGCTGGCAAACCTCTTTAAAAAGTCTTTCCGCATTCCAAAACTGGCGCTTGGACACGGGCAAAAAATATTTCTTACGGATTGAACCTTTGTTCCATTCTCGGGAATATACGGTATGAGAACACAGAAAATCGCTCAAATATCCGCCTAGGATATTTGGGGATAAAGAGGAGCCAATAATCTTGGTTCCCGAATCGGGAAACATCAAGCGCGAGAATACATCATGAACATGCATCATTTAAATCGAAAAACAGGGCAGGATTTACCTTTTCAACCATCGCGCACCGCAGCATCATGCCGTCTGCTCGCGTCTGGCGCGGTGCTGGCGCTAGGTCTGCTGGTCGCCCCTTCGGCTGTCTTCGCGGTGGGGAACGCCATTGTCGGCGGGCTCACCAATTTTGATGCCGCGAATTACGAGGGTGAGACGACCTACGGCATGGAGATCCAGCTCGAAAACATCCAGCCAACGGAATTTAGCACAGCTTGGCCGAGCAAGTATGGCCAGCCTGCCTACGTGCCCTACGCCACCGGCACCTATGTGCGCTACCAGAGCACCTATGACCCAGTCGCCCAGCAATTCATCGCACGAACTGTCCCACACAGCCCCGGAACCAGCTTTCAGGGTACCTGTTACTCCTTTGCCGCAACCGACAATGCCGGCTGCGATCATTTTGGCCCACGGCCCACCACCTACAACTATGTAGTGAAAAGCTACCGCTGGCTGCTTGCGGATTTGGCCAATCCGGGCCAGCTCATTGCCAGCCCAAACAACATCTTCGTACCGACCCCGGCGTATACTTTCGTCCCTGCGCCCGTCGTGGGCGCTCCTGAAGTGCTGGTTGCCGAAGTTGTTGCTCCGCCTCCGCCTCCAGATCCAGAAGTTGTAGCCCAGTACGGCGATGCAACCTGGATGAAGGTTTATGTAAACGAGCTTGATCGTCACGTCACGCTTGAGGAGCTGGTGGACACGAATACCATTGTGCCACAGAACCCGGCGCAGATTGAAACTGAGTGGGATCTGGTACAGTTCTCCCCTCCCGGAGGTCACAAGCAGCGAGGCAAACACGTCAACGAGCGTGCGCCCGCTGTTGGCACTCGCGCCGTCATTCGCCGTTATGAAACTTACGCCTACACGGGCGCCTATGATCCAATCACTCACGAAGCAGCTTGCGGCGGCGATGGCAGTTGTAATATCCCGCAGGCCGACGAACTCGGCGACATGTTGGTGGCACAGATGGCGGCGGCTAATATCGCCGTTCCTTCGTTGACCATTGGCCTGGTGGGTTCGGGCAAAGTCACGTCGTCAGACGGTGTACTGATCTGTGGCAGCAAGTGCGTAGCCAACTACGCACTTAATACCGTTGTAACGCTCACCGCGCAGCCCGCCAGCAATAATGCCTTCACCGGTTGGAGCGGCGGCGCCTGCTCCGGCATCGCCCTAAGCTGCAATGCGACCGTCAATGACGCAGTGAATGCAACCGCGAACTTTGCCCCGATCGTCAAGACAGGTGGCACTGGCGGTGGTGGCGGCAGTGCAACCGCAACATTGTCTGTGAAAACAGCGGGGGGCAAAGGCCTCATCACTAGCAACCCGGCAGGTATCAATTGTGGCAGTGTTTGCTCTGCGAGTCTGAGCGGGAAAACCTTCACCCTTACCGCAATACCTGAAACTGGATTCCACTTCGTGAACTGGTCAGGAGCATGTGCGGGCACTACGTGTACGGTGAGCGGGAACGCCAATATGTCGGTACAGGCAAACTTCGCAAAGAATTAGAGCGTAATGGCCCGCCGTTGTTTTAATGTTGAACAGTATTGGCGCAACAGGTGCGGCTTTTTGGGTTGGTCATAAGATTCTTTTTCGGATGGCCTCGGCAACGGCTTCAGTTGGGTCTGTTGGCACACAGGCCCAAGGCTCGAAGTGGTCTGTAAGCAGTTTGGCCGCACCATGGTCAATAAGCTTGCCAACAATGTCCCGATGATAACACTCGGTGGCGTCGTCGCTGACATCAACCAATAGTGGTTTGCCAGTATAGGCCGCTTCGGAGCACATCGACAGCGAGTCGCCTGTGACGATGAACAAATCGGCATGGGCGAGCATTGCGTGGTAGAAGCTTTGTTCAATTTGCCGCCAATCGAAAAACCGATAGCTGAGCCCCTGTAGATTATCCAGCAAAGCGTCCAAGGCAGTCGCAGGCGTTCTGCGGCTGTTTGCAATAACGAGGCATCCTTCCAATGCTGTTGCGATGGCATGGACACGCCGGGCCAATCCAGTGGCATGCGCCTCGTTAAATCCGTCACAGTAGCGCGTGTTGCCGCCAACCAACAGACAAATAATGGGCCTGGGCAGGCTGCTGAAGTAATCTTCGTGCTTCCGGTGGGCAGCCGCGAGCGAGTCGCGGGTCAGTTTATGCAGTACGCCAAGCAGAGGGACAATATTGATGCCGGTGAGTTGGGGGGAGGCGATGAGATCGTATTCCTTTAGGCGCGGGTGGTGTTCATCCGGCAAGATGGAGGCTAGGTAAACATTGAGCAAGCGATCTTGAAAGAGAAACTTCAAATCGGCTATCTCGGCAGTGGTTTCCTCGCCCGTGCCGCTGATGATTAGTAGCTTCGGTTGACTGCCACGGGCGTTGCGCATGTAACGCTCTTCAAGCTTCTGCTGATAGCCTTGGGTATCGCCGTTGGGTAGCGGTATGATTTCATAGGGGTAACCTAGGCGTTCGGCTAATCCGATACGGGCATTCAGCTCGCCAGTGTAGGCGCTATCGACGACCCATACCAGCGGCTGTGGGGTTGTGTTGTGTTTTTCCAGAGGGTGCTGGGCGGTTTGCATTAAGCATTTACTCCCTTGTGCCGGTATCTTCTGCGATAACCCTTGCGGCAATCGCACCCTCCGCTATTGCGGTGACTACCGATTGCACATTTGGACTGGCAACATCGCCGATGGCATATACTAAGTCAACAGAGGTGCGCTTCTGTGAATCTGTCAATAAATAGCCACTAGCTTGTTTGTTTATCTTTGCCAGAGGGCCGAGAGTATCAAGGAATTTGGTATTAGGGGTGAAGCCGGTGCGCGTAAATACCTTGTCCACCTTAATTTTCACCGATATTGAACCCAATTGATTCAAACATATTTCAATGCCGTCCTGACTTGGCCGGAAAGTTTCAACCGCTGTTTCCCGATATTCGATGACCAGTCCCAGATCAATCAGGGCTTTCACTTCATGGCGAATGGTGTTTTGGGCTTGCGGACGCGAACGGATTATCAGATGGGTGCGTGCGGCGACCGCCGCCACATCTTTCACTGTGAAATAGGCATTGTCCCCGCCGCCGATCACCGCCACTGTTTTGCCACGAAAGCACTCCAACTTATCGAGATGGTCGGTGGGATGGCAGCCAATAAGCCCCCGTGCATACAACGAATCCAATTCAGGTGTCTTACTGAAAACCTCGATGCCCTGGGCCTGTAGACCAGTGGCGATAACCAAGGCTTGAACCCGTATGGCTGTTTGGGCTTCATCGGCTTCCCGCAAAATGAGGCGGTAACCCACTGCTGTCGCTTCAATCGCAGTGAGTTGGGTATTATATTTTACCGGAATATTTTCTTCGGTGACGTGGTTGCTGTACAGTTGGGCAAGTTCAGGGCCCGTCCGGCCAGGCAATCCCAACACCCACCGGTTGATTCGGTGAATGTCGGGCAATTGTCCGCCAAGGGCAGCATTGCGCTCGATAATGATAGGCGACAAGCCCAGATGCTTCAGCCACAACGCACAAGACATTCCTGCGGGGCCGCCGCCCAGGATGCCCACTACCGTTTTATTCATGAATTTTCGGCAGAATGGGCAGTCGCATCCTCCGCCTGCACGTCTTCAAACAAATCCGCGAAACTTGCCGTCAGGCCGATGCTGGCGAATTCCACGGCATTTTGGCCTTCGCTGGGGTATAACACCCAGAGGCCGTCTTCCCGTTTGCGAAACAAATCAACCGTCAGTTTGGCCGGGTCGATCACCACATATTCCTCCAGGCTGGGCATCTGCCGGTAAGCGGCAAATTTGTCGCCCCGATCATAGCCGGCAGTGGACGGCGACAGCACTTCGACAATGAGCTTAGGGTAGGATTTGTGGCAGTCGTTGGCCCGGTCACGCGGGTCGCAGGTGACGAACACATCGGGGTAGAAATAGGCGCTGTCTTCATCGGCCTGCAATTTCATGTCAGCGATGTAAGTGCGGCAGGGCGTTCCTCGCAGGTGGGCCTTCAGCAGACTTGCCACGTTGAGCGAAATCGTGACATGGGCATCTTTCGCCCCTGCCATTGCGTATACATCGTATACCATTCCATTCAGGTATTCGTGCTTGGTCTCCTGCAATTCTTCCCATGCAAGGTATTCTTCGGCGGTCATGTAGGTTTTGGGGACGGCGTTCATAGTTGTTGGCTCAATAGTAGGGGCGGGGTTCAACCCCGGCATTGTTGTGAAATAGTTGTAGGGGCGGGTTCCAAACCCGCCCATTGTATTTAAAACCGGAATCAAACCCCCGCCAACGCCGACTCCAAATCACAGATCAAATCGTCAATGTCCTCTATCCCCACCGAGATGCGGACCAACCCGTCACTTATGCCCAACGACAGGCGGACTTCTTCGGGAACGGAAGAATGGGTCATGATGGCGGGGTGTTCAATCAGGCTTTCCACACCGCCCAAGCTTTCCGCCAAGGTGAACAGTTCGCAACGTTCCAAGAAACGCCGTGCCTCTTCCTCGCCGCCTTTCAGCACAGCGGCGACCATGCCGCCGTAGCCGCTCATTTGCCTTTGCGCCAAGGCGTGTTGTGGATGGCTGGTCAGGCCCGGATAGATGACCCGCTCGATTTTCGTGTGGCGATCCAGCCATTGCGCGATGGCTGTGGCGTTTGCGCTGTGCCGTTCCATGCGGATCGCCAGCGTCTTTAGTCCGCGCAGGGCAAGGAAGCTGTCGAAAGGACTGCTGATGGCACCGACCGCATTTTGCAGGAAACGCAATGGCTCGGTCAGCTCTGCGTTGCCGCAAACGACAATGCCGCCGATGATATCGGAATGGCCATTGAGGTACTTGGTCGCCGAATGCAAGACCAGATCGAAACCGAATTCGATGGGCCGTTGCGCCCATGGCGTGGCAAAGGTGTTGTCGGCCACGGTGATGATGCCGCGTTCACTGGCCAAATCCGCCACCATGTCCAGATCGACCAGATTGAGCAATGGGTTGCTCGGCGATTCCAGCCAAATCATCCGTGTGTTGTCTTGGATCAACGCCTCGATGGACGCCCGCGTCTGCATGTGCGTGTAGCTGAACTCCAACCCAGCCGAGCGCTTGCGGACTTGCTCGAACAAGCGACGCGAACCGCCATAGAGATCATCCAGCGCAATGACATGGGAATGCGCGTCCAGCAATTCCAGCACGGTGGCGGATGCGCTCAAACCGGAGGCAAAAGCGAAGCCCGCCAAGCCGCCCTCCAAGCTGGCGACGCAATCTTCGTAAGCAAAACGGGTGGGATTCTGGCTGCGCGAATACTCAAAGCCCTTATGCTCGCCGGGGCTGGTTTGCACATAGGTGGAGGTGGCGTAAATCGGCATCACCAGCGCCCCAGTTGTGGGGTCGGGCGCTTGGCCGGCATGGATGGCGCGGGTGGCGAACCTTAAGTTTTTGCGGGTTGATGTCATGTCGGGTCAATCCGCCAAACCGGCAAACAAGGCACTGCTGAGATAGCGTTCGCCGAACGAGGGTATGATGATGACAATCAACTTGCCTGCGTTTTCCGGGCGCTTGCCCACTTCGATGGCTGCCCATAGTGCGGCACCGGAGGAAATCCCCACCAACAGCCCCTCTTCTTTGGCGGCGCGGCGGGCGGTGATGAAAGCGTCTTCGTTTTCGACGCAGATCACCTCGTCGTAGATTTGGGTGTTTAGTATGGCCGGGACGAAACCCGCGCCGATGCCCTGAATCGGATGCGGACCCTTCGTGCCACCGGATAGCACGGGGGAAGACGCGGGTTCGACGGCAAACACTTTGAAACCGGGTTTACGCGCTTTCAACACTTCACCGACTCCGGTGATGGTGCCGCCGGTGCCAATGCCGGCTACGAGGATGTCGGCCTTGCCGTCGGTGTCGCGCCAGATTTCCTCGGCAGTGGTTTTGCGGTGGATTTCCGGGTTGGCCGGATTATTAAATTGTTGCGGTAAGAAATAGCGCGGGTCGGAAGCGGCCAGTTCCTCGGCACGGCGAATCGCCCCGCCCATGCCCTCAGGCCCAGGGGTCAGGATAAGTTCCGCCCCGTAGGCGCGCAATAGCATCCGCCTTTCCTTGCTCATGGTTTCCGGCATGGTCAAAATCAACCGATAGCCCCGCGCAGCGCACACCATGGCAAGGGCGATGCCGGTGTTGCCGCTGGTCGGTTCGACGATGATGGTGTCCGGTTTGATCAGCCCGGCTTGTTCGGCGGCGTCGATCATCGCCAGGCCGATGCGGTCTTTGACGCTATGGGCCGGGTTGTAAAATTCCAGTTTGGCGACGATCTCCGCATTGACACCAAGGGCTAGGCGGTTGATGCGGACCAAGGGAGTGTTGCCAATCAAATCGGTAACGCTGTTTGCTATGGTCATGGGATGTTCTCTGTGCGTTAGTTTTCTGGATAAAGGGTAGGCAGTGATCTTTCAGGCAAGCCTTAGCCTATATTATCCCTCATGCACAGACGGAACGTTAAGACGAAGTTTACTTTTCCTTAAGACGCGGCATCAGCTCGGCTAGGTTGCAGGGCCGGGTGCGATAGTCGAGCTGGTCTTTGATCAGGCGGTCCCATCCGGTCCGGCAGGCGCCGGTTGAACCCGGTAGGCAGAAAATATAAGTGCCGTTGGCGACACCTGCAACGGCGCGGGATTGCATGGTGGAAGTGCCGATTTCCTGAAATGAAATGGCGCGAAAAGTTTCGCCGAATCCTTCCAAGGTCTTGTCGAACAAGATATTGATTGCCTCGGGCGTGCCGTCCCTCCCCGTCACCCCAGTGCCGCCCGTGGTTATGACCACCTGCACAGACGGGTCGGCTATCCAGTGCGAAACCACGGCACGGATAATGTAGACATCGTCTGGGACGATGCGCTTTTCCGCTAAACGATGGCCGGCCTCTTCCAAGCGCTGGACCAAGGTGCGCCCGGAGGTGTCATTCTCTTCGACACGGGTGTCGGATACGGTAAGGACAGCGATGTCCAAGGGTATTAACTGCCTATCTTCATTCATCTTCACTATCCTCTCATTCCAATCCCGTTTCAAATGACATATGCAGGGGCGGTTTCAGCCGCCCATGGGCGAATGAATTCGCCCCTAAAGTATTCGAGAATTGATTTGAAAATGGAATTGCCGCACTGCCTTGATAACGCCGCTTTATCGCTTGGGCTAGCTCATACACCGCCATGGCATAATGGGTACTGTGGTTATAGCGGGTAATGACGAAGAAATTGTTCAAGCCCAGCCAATATTCGTCGCTAGAATTGCCACGCAACAACAACAAACTCGGCCTCTCGTCGGCGGGTATGTCGGTGGCAGGGGTAATGCCTTCGGCAGCTAGTTCTGCCAAGGAATATTGCTTGTCGTAACCAGTGGGCAAGGTGACGGCCCCCTGCACTATCGCCCTCGTGACGACCGGTTCGCCCGGACGCCAGCCGTGCTGGGAGAAATAATTGGCAATACTGCCAATGGCATCCTCGGGTTGCCACAGGTCGCGCCGTCCGTCATAGTTGTGGTCCACCGCCCATTTCAAGAAACTGCCCGGCATGAATTGCCCCAATCCCATCGCCCCGGCAAAAGACCCACGCAGTTCCGCTGGATCGACACTCTCGTCCCTCACCATCACTAAATAGTTCTCCAACTCCTCGGTGAAGTAAGCGCTCCTGCGCGGATAGTCAAAGGCCAGCGTGGTGAGTGCGTCAATGACCCTGTCCTTGCCCATGTTGCGCCCATAGATGGTCTCCACCCCCATGATGCCGAGTATATATTCGGCCGGCACGCCGTAGCGTTCCTCGGCCTGCCTTAATGCCTGGGCGTGTCGCCGCCAAAAGGCCACGCCACTTTCAATATGCAATTCGGTTAAAAACTGGGCACGATACCTGGACCATGAACCGGGACTTGGCAGACCCTTGCTAGGCCCGCCTTGGCGGTTCATATAATCGAGCGTCCATTGTTTGCGATGGGCCTGCGAGAATAGTCCATAGAGGTATTCGCGGGGTATGCCATGCACCGTTTCCATGTGTACGATAAATTTATTCAGTTGAGGATAACCGGCAAAGTCGCCGGTAACCTGGCTGGCGTGATATTGACCAGTGACGGGTGAGGGACTGTGGGTCCGTGTTTCGACGGGGGGTATCTGCACGGGTTGCGGTTTGACTTCTTTGTGGCCCGAACAGCCGGCCAACGTCAACATGAGCAAGGTAAGCTTGATTTTCATGGTTCTTATTACATTTTCAAATCAATCGTGAAATATCTTAGGGCGACCTTTGCAATGGATTTAACCCGTGCCGGGGAAGTATCTTCGTTCAACAGGCTTGCTTGATGGCAAAAGCCACGTCCGCCGCCTGGCGATTCTCCCGGATGTCATGCACACGGAAAATACTGATCCCGGCCATGACACCAAGGGCGGTGGTTGCCACCGTGGCGGCGACGAGTTCGCGGGGGCGGGTCTCATTGCAAACCGCACCCATGAAACGCTTGCGGCTGGTTCCCAGCAGCGTGGCATAGCCCGTCGCAGTGAAACGCCTAAGATTCGCCAACAAGGTCAGATTGTCGTCCTTGCGTTTGCCAAAGCCAATGCCGGGATCGAGAATGATGTTTTCCTTCGCCACTCCCGCTGCTTGCGCCGCTTCGGCCCGATCAATCAAAAAGCCTAGGACCTCTTCCACTACGTTTAGATACTGGGGATTGTCCTGCATGGTGCTAGGCGTTCCCTGCATATGCATAAGTACGATGGGAATGCCGCGCCCGGCAGCAAGTCGTAAAAGGCCGGGGTCGGTCAAACCCGCTGTGACATCATTGATGATTGACGCCCCTGCACCGAGCGCTGCCGCCGCCACGTCAGCCAGGCTAGTGTCTATGCTAATCAATATGTCGGCGGGAAGCGAATTGCGCAGTGCCTCGATAACTGGGATGACGCGGGCGATTTGCCCGGCGGCATCCACCGGGACGGCACCGGGGCGGGTCGACTCGCCGCCCACATCAATGATGTCGGCCCCTTGCCTTACCATGTCCTGGGCATGGTGCAAGGCGCATTCCGGGTCGGCAAACAGCCCGCCGTCGGAGAAACTGTCTGGGGTCGCATTGACAATGCCCATCATCAGGGGCCTGTGGTTTCGAAATATTTCCGCCAACATTATTGATCGACTTTGATTTGAAAGGCCATGCGTAGGGGCGGGCTCCAAACCCGCCCGACAACCAACAACACACTAAGGGCGGGTTTGGAACCCGCCCCGATAGTTTTTACGATTGCATTGTAAATCGAATCAAGCGGCCTTGCCCGCTGTCGTTGCTTCGGGAACTTCGATCAACTTGCCGGATTTGACATCGTAGACGTAGCCGTAAATGGGGATGTTCTTCGGCACTAAAGGATGGTTGCGGATGCGGGTGACATCTTCGGCCACGCTCTCTTCCTGGGTTTTAATGGTCAGCCAATTAATATACTTGCCTTCCTTACAGCCCGGCCCTTCGCCGCAGTCATGCCAGCCACTGGCGTCGATGGATGCGGTTTTCAGGCTGCTGGCAAGCAAGCCACTCATGATTTCGTTGGTGAACAATTCCATGCCGCAGTTGGTGTGGTGGATCACAAACCATTCGCGGGTTCCCAGCAGCTTGTAGGAAATCACCAGTGAGCGAATCGCGTCATCACTAGCCCGTCCACCCGCGTTACGGATGACGTGGGCGTCGCCTTCTGACAAACCGGCATATTTGGCCGGGTCTAGGCGCGCATCCATGCAGGTCAGGATGGCAAAGCTACGCGCCGGGGGCAGGGCCAGTTCGCCTTTTGCGCCGAAGTTGGCAACATAGCTGGAGTTAGCAGTTAAGACTTCTTCTAAGATTTTGCTCATAGTGTTCCTCGGTGGATTATGCTGGTTTGTCTCGATATTGCTAGATGCCCCGGTCTTTATTCAGGGCCGGGGCTGTGCTGGTATGACTGCTTTTATCGCAAGTCGTTCTATTTGTAAACTGCGGTTAAACCACTAGGAAATCCCGCATCATACCCATATCCTCATGTTCCAGATTATGGCAGTGGTAGGTGAACAGCCCGGTGTAATTATCGAACGGTTTGGCGATTTTGACCCGTTCACCCGGCATCACCAACACGACATCCTTCCAGCCGCTATTGATGAAGCCGTCCTTCACGGTGTCGTAACCGTCGCCCTCCTTCATGTCCAGGCTGCGGCTGATGATTTGGAACTGCTGACCATGCAGGTGAATCGGGTGCGCCATGGACATTGACATCATGCCGCCCATGCCGCCGCCTCCCATGCCGCCGCCCATCATCCCCATGCCCATGCCACCGCCGGCGTTTTTGTTGTCGCCGCCGTGATCCATGCCACCGCCTGAAGGTTTGTTTTCGCCGCCTTGGGCCATGCCTCCCATGCCGGGAGCCTTGCCCTCGCCGCCGTGGTTCATCATGCCCCCCATGCCGCCGCCCATCATGCCCATGCCGCCACCTGAACCGTGGTTCATGCCACCCATGCCACTGCCTTGGGCCGGTTGGCCCTGGCTCATGCCCGCCATGCCGCTTCCTTGTCCGCCTGCATGTTCACCCGACGGCTTTTGCGCAGTGTCGCCCGTCTTGGCCTTCCCATCGACCATGTAATGGTCGTGGAAAATGTCGATTAACTGCAAAGTGTTGACCTTGACCTTTTCAAACTCTTGCACATCATCCATTTTGAACGGACGGCCATTTAATAACATCGACATCATGCCTTCGGATATGCCGATGGGGATGGGCTTGTCCGGGTTCGCGGTGTCTTTCGCTTCGTAATGACGGATCGTGCAGAGTTTCTCAGGCAGTTTGGGGCTGTCGCTGACTTTGCGGGTGACGCGAAATTTGCAGATTGGGTAATCGCTACCCAACGGCAGTTTCATGCCGGGCATGTTCATCATGCCCATTCCCCCCATGCCACCGCCGCCTTGGCCCATGGCTTGGCCGGGTTTGTTGTCGCCGCCGTGGCCCATGCCACCCATACCGCCCATTCCCCCCATCATGCCGCCCATGCCGCCGCCGCCTTGGCCCATGGCTTGGCCGGGTTTGTTTTCGCCAGTTTTCGCTTCGCCGCCGTGGCCCATCATCGCCATCATCCTCTCGTGCATCGCCGGCAGGGTGCCGGAGAACGGTTTGCTGCGCATGACCAATTCGGCACCCACTTCGCGCCCGGAGAAATCCGCCCATACGTCTAGGCGTTCGCCCGGGCCCATCATCACATAAGGCTTTTGCAGTGGGCTGTCCAGCAGTCCGCCGTCCACGCCCAGCACGGTGATGGGTGAACCGTCATCCCAAGCCAACTTGTAAATCCGGGCATTCGAGCCGTTGGCAATGCGCAAGCGATACGCCCGACTGGCCACTTCAAATTCATTGTTGGGCTTGCCATTAATTAAAATGCGGTCGCCGTGGAAACCCATCATCCGTTCCATGTTGTGGGTGACGAAAACCAATTGGTTGTCGGCATCAAAACTCCGGTCTTGGATGGCGATGGGGATTTCAAATTCGCCGGAGGGAAGCCCTAGTTTCTTTTCTTCCTCATCCTCGACAATAATCACGCCCGACAAACCAAAATAGACCTGTTTGCCGGTCATTTCGTGGGTATGGGGGTGGTAGAAATAGGTGCCGGCACGATTCAGCACTTCAAATTCGTAAACCCAGGTCTCACCCTTGGCAATGGCGTACATCGGGTGACCATCGGATAGATGGGGGACATGCATTCCATGCCAGTGGGTTATGCAAGGATCATCCAATTCATTGGTAAAATGGATGCGCACTTTCTGGCCTTTCTGCAATCTCATCACCGGCCCTAAATAACTGCCGGGTATGTCAGTGAAGGCGTTGGCAGGGCCTTTGATGACTTTGCCAAAATACTTTTGCAAATTGGTCAAGGTGCCGGGCAACACGCCAAAAGCCACCGGCCTTGCGAACAATTCCAGTTCGACATCCGGGTGGAAGTTGGCCGTAGCCACGGCAAGCGGCTTTTTCTCCATCGCCTGACCCCAGCGGGGAATCCCGTACAAGGTGGCCATGGTCAGGCCGGAATATTGCAGGAACCTCCTGCGGGGAATATCAGTGAAGCTAGTCATGACTGCGTCCTCTCTTAGTTTTTATAGGTTATAAATTGGTCACAAAGTCTAAATTGCCAGGCGGGTGTCCAGTACGAACCCTACAGCTAAAACAATCCTCCAATTGGGTTGTAAAATATCGTTGAGAAAAATGTTTGTGCCACCCTCCACTCTGTCGTATTTCTGACTAGGGATTAATCTCCACAATTAAATAGCAATTTCATGCAATTTTACAACAGCTATTTTTTCTTATCCATTTGGGTAATAATTTCAACGGCCTTGGCAACGCCATTCTCTGTGGCGAGTTGCCGGCCCAAGTTTTTAGCACGGTTTTGCATGGCCGGTGTATCCAATGCCTGGCGTATCGCCTGTGCAATCGACTCTGGCGTGGCCGAACGACGATCCAGCCGGTTTGGCGCAACCCCTAGCCGTTTCAATTCATCGGCCCCAAAATATTGGTCGGCAATGTGGGCGACGATGACCGAAGGAATGCCATAGGACAAGGATGTTTGCGTCGTGCCTGCACCGCCGTGATGAACCACCGCCGCGCAATGTTGATGGCCTGCCCAATCGCACTGTCGAGTGCAGAAAGCCCGGCTTACTGCAATCAGATTGCACAGCGGCGACTCGATGACCTCTCGGAATGTGTGCACACTCCTCACCCCCTCGCTAACGCGCAGACGGTTGATGCCGGGGAGCATGATCCGGTTAAGCACCCCTACAGCCAGCATCCATGACAGTGGGTTGAGCCATGGCCCAAGGTTGGGCAGCATCGGCGGCGGAATAGTGCGACTGGGAATGGCTCCATGGTTAAGGGTGACGGTCACATAAGGTTTGCCGGCTTTCTCAGCCGCCAACTGCAAAGGATTAAGTATGAAATGGCCAACCAACAAATCGTTGTCCCTACTCAGCGACTGGGCCGTTTCGTAGAGTGGCTGGATTCCCCGTTCCATCAATTCCTGAACTATAATACGCACTTGGTCAATGGGCTTGACTATATAGTCCAATTCAGCGGAAAACAGCATTAAATCCTCTTCGGAATTTGCGATATACAAAACCGGAGCCAACTGAAATTTCAGCCTTTCTGCGTATTGACCATAATCCTTGCGCTCGACGGCGGTTATAGCCAACGTGACTTCGTGGCCTTCAGCCGCCAACCCCCCCGCCAATGCGATGAACGGATTGATGTCGCCGTCGCTACCCCAAGTTTGTAGGCCAATTTTCACGATTCACTCATGACTGTTGGCCGCTAATAATTCGTCAATATCCACTGAAAAACCCGCGAGGCTTGCCGATTCCGCTTGGAAACCGATTCCGAATGTACCGTATATTGCGTATTCAGCGGCTTGTCCGGGCAGGGTAAACACCGTCACGGTTTTTTCCAAAGGATCGACCAGCCAGTATTCGGGGATGCCGGCGCGGGCGTATTCTTGGCGCTTGGTGATTTTGTCGCGGTTGGGATCATTCGGACTTAGCACCTCCATGACCAAATCCGCCCCGATCCAATAATTTTCATGCCGGCGGCTGGCGTGTTCCCTACGCATGAACAATAAATCCGGTTCGCGCATTTTTCCCTCCCAGAGTTTGACCGGCAAAGGTGCCACTAAAACCCTACCGAGCTTATGCCTGCGAACGTAAGCGATTAGTGCTTCGTACAGAAAAAGGACCAACGCCTGATGCAGCTCACTTGGCATATCCAGCACCTCAATTCGACCCAAATCAAATTCCACCATCCGACTGTAGGGCAGGTTCAGATACTCCTCCTCACTCCAAGCACCTTGTGCAGGAAATTGGCGGGAAACATCCCAAGCAGGTTCGGGAAAAGCGCGTACTGTGTTCATAGGTAATTTCCTCCAAACCCGAATTATGAACCTTCCCGGTTAATCAGGAAATAGACCACGGGCACCACCAGCAACGAAAACGCAGTCGAGGCGAAGATGCCGAAGATGAAGCTCCAGGCCAACCCGGAAAAGATGGGGTCCAGGGTGATGACGAAAGAACCGAACATGGCCGCGCCAGCAGTTAGGAAAATGGGTCGCAGCCGGGTTGCGCCCGCCTCCACCAAAGCCTCGACCAGTTCCATGCCCTGTTCCCGCAAACGTTCGATGAAGTCGATGAGGATGATGGAGTTGCGCACCACAATCCCGGCCAGGGCGATCATGCCGATCATGCCGGTGGCGGTGAACAGGATGGGGTTGGCGTAGCCGGCCACCGGGCTGGTGAACAGGTTCAGTATCCAGAAGCCGGGCATGATGCCAATGATGGTCAGCGGAATCGCCACCATGATGACCAGCGGCATGCCCAACGAACCGGTCTGTGCCACCAGCAACACATAGATCATCAACAAGGCCGCGCCGAAAGCCAGGCCAAGATCGCGGAACACATCGACGGTGATTTTCCACTCGCCTTCCCCGGCCAGGTCCACCGAGTAACCTGCTGGCAGCGGCTTGGCTTTTTCAATATCCCACCAATCAAACACCACTTCCACCGGGCTGACCCCGACCGTGTCAGAGGTGACATAGTTCAGCCGTTTAAGGTTCTTGTGATAAATTGTAAGGTCGGCATTGGTTTCGGACAAAGCCCCCAACTCGCCCAACGGAACCAAGGCACCGTCAGCCGCCTTCACCCGCAGGGCCAGCAAATCGGCGGTATTGGACCGTTCGGCACGGGGCAGGCGCACACTGATTTCCAGCGGCAGCCGCTCGGTGGGTTCATGCACTGTGCCTACCATGCCGCCGCCTAGGGCCACGCGCAGGGTTTCGGCGATTTCCTGAACGCTCACGCCATGCAGTGCGGCCTTCTGCCGATCCAGTTGAAAGCTAACTTTGGTTTGGGGTTCGTCCACCATGTCATCCGCGTCCGCCACGCCTTTAATCTTCTCGACCTCCTTGCGCACGCCTTCGGTCACTTTGGCCAATTCGGCATAGTCCTTGTCTAGCGGGCCATAAACTTCCGCCACAAAGGTCGATAGCACCGGCGGGCCAGCCGGGGTTTCGACGATTTTGGCCTTCGCGCCATGGGCCTTGGCGATGCGCTCGATGTCCGGGCGGATGCGCAATGCGATCTGATGGGATTGCTGCTCGCGCTTTTCCTTAGGCAACAGGTTGATGCGAATCTCGCCCAACCAGCCGCCTTGGCGCAGGTAGTAATGGCGCACCATGCCATTGAAATCCATGGGCGAGGCGAGGCCGACATAGGTTTCGTAATCGGTGACCTCATTGACCGAGGCCAGATAGAGCCCCAAATCACGGGCCAGTGCGTCGGTGGACTCCAGCGTCGCACTGCGTGGGAGGTCGAGGATCAGTTGCAACTCGTTTTTATTGTCGAAGGGCAAAAGCTTGAGCGGCACGATCCGGTAGACCGCCATCAGGCTCGATCCGACCAGCGCGGCGACCATCGCCCAAAGAAACCATTTGGCCCGGCTTGGTTTCCGCACCAAGCCGCCGAGGATGCGATCATAGACTCGATATGACGGGGTTTCTTGCAGGTTGAACGGGGCTTCATCCCCCTCGCCATATTCGCTTTGCAGCAGATGGTAACTGGCCCAAGGCGTGACGGTGAAGGCCACCAGCAGCGACATCAGCATGGCGATGGGCACGTTGAAGGCCATCGGACCCATGTACGGACCCATCATGCCGGTGATGAAGTACAGCGGCAAGAACGAGACAATCACGGCGAAAGTGGCGAAGATGGTCGGCGGGCGCACCTCGTCCACGGCGGTGAGGGTGGCTTCCAGCGGGGGTTCCTTGTGCAGCTTGAAATGCCGGTAGATGTTTTCGACATCGACGATGGGGTCGTCCACCAAAAGCCCCAGCGACAGGATCAGCGCAAACAGGGTGACGCGGTTGATGGTGTAGCCGAAAATCAGGTCGAACAGCAAGGTCACGCCCAAGGTCATCGGCACGGCGATGGCGACAATGAAGGCTTCTTTTGGACCTAGTGCCAAAGCCAGCAACACTATAATGGTAACGATGGCTATCCCTAAATGCTTGACCAGTTCGTTGACCTTGTGATTTGCCGTTTCACCGTAATTGCGAGTGATGGTGACGGTCACATCCTCGGGGATCAACTTGCCGTAAAGCCCTTCCATCGTTTTGATGGTGTCTTCGGCCACCGCCACGGCGTTGGCCCCCTTGCGCTTGGACACGGCCAGGGTGACGGATTGGCGTTCTTCGCCACCCCTCACCCCAACCCCTATCCACACCGGGGAGAGGGGCTTTTTGCTCCCCTCTCCCTCTTCGGGAGAGGGGCCGGGGGTGATGGTTTTGCTGTTGGCGGACGCTTGCCCAAAACCGATGCGGGTATACGTCTCCATCTCGGCGGGGCCGTCCCGGACTTCGGCCACTTCACGCAGGTAAACCGGACGGCTTGCCTCTGATTTGACCACGGTGGCGGCGATTTCATCCACATGGTGATAAGAGGGTCCGGCATCTAGCTGCACGGTATGGTTGCCCGCATCAAAACTTCCCGCCCGCACGTTGACATTGGCGGCGGCCAAGGCTTGCATCAGTTCGGCTAGAGTCAGTCCTCGCGCCGCCAACTGGGCCGGGTCGGGGTAAATCAGTATCCGCCGCAGTTCGCCGCCCACCACGGAAATCTTGCCCGAATCCTTCACCTCACTGAGTTTGCCCTTGATCTCGTCGGCGAGACGGCGCAGGTTGGCCGTGTCATACATCGGATTGGAGGAAGACAAAGCGAGGGTGACGATGGGGACATCGTCGATTTCCACTGGTTTGACGGTCCAGTCTTTGACGCCGGGAGGAATGACATCCTGGTTGGACATCAATTTGTTCCACACCTTGACCAGGCTGTCCTCGCGGTTCTCGCCCACATAGAAGCGCACTGTGACCATGGCCTCGCCCTCGCGGGAGGCGGAATAGACATATTCCACGCCATCCACTTCGCGCAGCTTGGCTTCCAACGGCGAGGCGGCGAGTTTTTCCACCTCTTCGGCCGATGCGCCGGGCATGCGCACGAACACATCCGCCATCGGCACGACGATTTGCGGCTCTTCTTCGCGCGGGGTCAGCAGCAACGCGGCCACCCCGGCCAATAGCGAGGCGATCAGCAGCAGCAACGAAAGCTTGGAAGTGATGAAGACGCGGACGATTTCGGCGGTGAAGCCGCGTTTGACAGGTTCGGTCGGGTTCATCGGCCACGCTCCATGGAAACAACTCCGTCATTGTTCTTATGGATTGCCCGCTTCATGGGACGTACCGGAAAAATCATTTCCCGCCCCCCGCCAACACCACGTCGCCTTCCTTCAGGCCCGAAAGCACTTCCACCCAACCGTCGCGTATTTTGCCGGTGCGGATGTGGCGGAGTCTGCCCCCCCCTTCCAGCACTAACTGGACACTTTCCAACTGTCCCGAGCGGCTGACCGCAGAGGATGGGACGGAAAGCACTTTGCGGCTGCCGCAGTTCTGTTCGAGCCAGACAAAGACACCGGGTTTGGCCGCCCCCGGATTATCAAAACCGGCCTTGACGAGGACCGTGCGGGTTTTCGGATCGGCGGCGGGAGTGATTTCTTCCACTTTGACGCTAAATTCGTTTTCGGCGATACGCGCCTTCAACCATTCGCCCAGTTGTATGTCACGGGCGCAGGATTCGGGGATGGCGGCTTCCACCCGCATGCGTTGGCCTGACTGCACGGTAATCACGGGTATGCCCGGCATGGCCATGTCGCCGGGTTCCTGGTTGCGCTTCAGCACCGTTCCATCGAAAGGCACCCGCAGCACGGTCTCAGACAGCGTCGATTCGGCGGTGGCAATGGCGGCACGCGCCTCGGCGACCTGTGCCATCGAAGTTTGGGCGGCCGCTTGGGCGGCTTCCAAGGTTTGCCGAGTGGCTGCCTCTTGGTCAAACAGGCTCTGCGCCCGGCGCAGGTCAGCCCCGGTTTTGGCCGCTTGGGCTTCTGCCGCTGCCAGCGCGGAACGGGTTTGATTGACGCGGGATTGCAACTCGGTCGGGTCCAGCCGGGCGACTATTTGGTCTGACTTTACCGCATCACCGGTATTGACGTTGATGGCCAGAATCCTGGCAGGCACCTTGGGGGCAATCTGCGCGACCGTCCGGGCAGTGACGGTGCCGGGCCAAAGCATGATATCGTCGATTTCCTTAGAGATAACCTTTGCCGTGGGGCCGCGCACCGGCTCGCCTTTATCGGCGGCTTGGGCCGTTCCCGGCGGGGTTTTGGTAGTGAATCCACCTTGCATCCAGATCAAAAGAAGTATCAGGCCCAAAATGGAGGCCAAGGCTTGGATTAGTTTGCTGTAGGAATGATGTCCCGTGCTCATGTTGTTATTTCCACAATCCGATGGCTTGTTGCAAAAAAGCCCGTGCGACTTGCGCATCATAGCGGGCGGTCACTCGGCGAATCTCGCTTTGCGCCTGGTCAGCCTCGGCTTCAAGGTAGCGCGTCACCGTTGACGCACCCGCCCGATATTGCTCGCGGACTAGGCGCAGCGCCTCGTGGGCTGAGGCTATCGCCGCCTCAGCCACTTCCTTACGCTGTTGGGCTTCGACTAAATTGGCATGGGCTTTGCGCACGTCATCTTCAATTTCCAAACGGGTACGTTCACGAATTGCCTGTGCCTCGGCCAGTTTGTGTTCGGCACCCGCCACCCGTGCGACAGTCGCCCCGCCGGCAAAAAGATCGATTTCGGCATTGACCCCCATGGTGAGGTTGTCATTGTTGAAATTAAACGACGGGCTGCGATTATTGATGCCATAGGAAGCGTAGGCATTGACCCTGGGCAGATGCCCGCCCTGTTCGGCCCGAAGCTCCTTCTCGCGCATTTCCACTTGACGCGCCGCCACCTGTATTTCGGGGCGCTGCACCAATGCCTGGGTCATCAGGCCGGACACATTGTCTTGTTGGGTCGGCGTGGGCGGCTCGGCGGATTCGCGGATTTCCAAGGTTTCTGACGTATCCACTCCGAGCAGGGTGCGGAGTCCTGAGCGGGTCAACTCGACCGCGTTCAGGGCTTTTAATTCGGTTTCCCTGGCTTGCGAGCGTCTGACCTCAAGGGAAAGCACGTCGGACTTCAATAATGCCCCTTCGTTGTGCAGGATGCGGGCGTTTTTCAGCTCGCTGTCCACCGCATCCAGCGAATGCCTAGCCGCTTCCACTTGTTTAGGGGCGGCAAGCACAGCGTAATACGCCGCCGTCACCGAGGCGGCAAGCCGGTTGTGCAAGGCGGAGCGTTCCAATTCCGCCGCTTCCACCCCCAACTCAGCGGCTTTTTTCCGGTAATAATCCTGTCCGCCGCGAAACAAAGACATGCTGCCGATCAGTTCCGGGCGGAAGTTCTCCACAAAACCCGGCTGGTTGATGTTCATGGTCGGCTCGTAACGCCTTTGCGAAACGATGGCGGAGAAAGCCAAGGCGGGGTTGTTGGTGTAGCTGTAGCCGACGGCACCGGTGAGTCTCGGATAAAACGAGGCAGTTGCCTCGGCGACTTGGGCCTCGGCCTGGCCGATGCGTTCCTGTGCGGCTTGCAAGTCCGGGTTGCGCTCGAAGGCGAGGTTGACTAGTTGTTCTAGGTTTAGGGGGGCGGATTTTGTTGAGGCCGGGTAATGGTTTTCCTTTTGAATGACCGCCTCTTCGGCATGTGCCAAAACGGTGGTGGCTATAAGCAAAAGGTGAAAATAGAGGCGATTCATAGGAGATTATGTGTTTGATTATTTTCAAATTTAATGCCAACTGCTGTGTATCGAGCATAAATATCGACACCATTCCAATTCGATGGCATTGATGAATTGTACTTAGCGTCCAGTAATGAATTTTCTTTTTTTGTAATAACCATCACAACACAAAACTGTTGGAGCAAGCCGTCAACCTTTTCAGCAGTTAAGTCTTTTGTCGTTAAGAGCTTCTCTATAAGCACATTCATCGGAATTGTGTGTTCAAGATTAACTTCTTTTTTAGTTGCATTTTTAGCCGCAATGGAGCGTTCGATATTTTTATGGGTATAGACATTCTGATTTCTTACTTCTTTGAGCCAATAATCAGTAATCATACGTATTAAGCACTTATCCACTTTGTCACCATCCATGCTGATTGCTATATGAATAAGGGTTGCAGATGTTGTAGTCTTCATTTTATCTACTTTTATATGTTATAAAAAACTGAATAGGATTTATGGGTTGATGACAGTTTGAGCTAACGTGTTCAATACCCAACCTACGACTGTGATTGATTGGTTTGATTAAATTCAACCTGCCGATAAATATCTTCAACATCTATCACAATCTCCAAGCTAGGAAAAACCAATCGGTCTTTGGGATAGGTGACTATCCAACGATATTTGGATTCCTTTTCATAAAGCTCCACATGCTGGCAGCTTTGATCGACTAATAAGTAATACTTCAATCCATCAATGCTGCGGTAATGTTCAAACTTCTTTTTCCGGTCATAGGATTCGTTAGAATCGGATAAGACTTCTACCACCAATATTGGGTTTTCGACATACTTGCCATGGTGAACACCATTTTCACACAAAACCTGCACATCGGGATAGCAGAAGTTATCATATTCACGCACATAGAGTTTCATGTCCGCACCATAAACCCGGCAAGGTTTCCCACGTAAGGCATTAAGCAAAGCCGAGCCTATACTCATCGAAATTAAGGCATGGCTTTCCGTACAGCCCGCCATGGCGAAGACTTCCCCTGCAAGGTATTCATAGCGTTGGTCTTCGGCTTGCTCCAAGGCGAAATACTCTTCGTGGGTCAGGCGATTTTGTTTCGATATGGGTAGTGACGACATCGGCATTTTCTCTTAAAAATTTTTATGCGTTATGCATCTAAAATCGGACTAAACTCCACTTGTCGATATATTTCATCCACTTCCAATTTAATCTCCATACTTGGCAACACTATGCAATCTTGCGGTGATGTCAACAACCAGCTTTGGTCGGATTTTTGTTCATACAAATCCACATGCTTGCGGCTTTGATCGACTAATAAATAATATTTCAAAGTTTCGATGCTTCGATACTGTTCAAATTTTAAACCCCGATCATACGATTCCGTGGAGCCGGACAACACTTCTACAACCAACACGGGGTTTTCCACATAGACCCCATGACGGATGCCTTGTTCGCATAGCACCTGAACGTCGGGATAACAAAATTTGTCATAGTCGCGGACATAGAGCTTCATGTCCGGGCCATAGACCCGGCAAGGCTTGCCGCGCAAGGCCGCACCTAGGCTAATGATGATGTTAGTGCCAATCAGAGCGTGGCTCTCCGTGCCACCCGCCATGGCGAACACTTCTCCGGCGTGGTATTCGTAGCGTTGGTCTTCCGCTTGTTCCAACGCAAAATATTCTTCGTGGGTCAGACGGTTTTGTTTTAAGACGGATGACATGAAATTGGCCTCTTCAGTCAGCAAAGTGGGATAAGCACATCATATTACTCTTTGGCTCTTAGCGTTGCGTCGTCGCGCCGTTGCGTGAGGAAAAAAATCTTCCCCCAGGGCAAAACCAAGCCGCATTGCGAGGGAAGAAAAGAGAATGTCTCACGCAACGGCGCAACGTAAAAAAAATAAATAGTGGCTTATGTCGATACAGGCGGCACACTACCTACCCAACCAGAGCCTTCATTTCGTCTTCAACCGCATGACCCCCATCAGCTTGAGCATGACCCGTTCATAGGTGGGTTCGCTGATGCCTTTGCGGACCTTGCGCATGAAGTATTTTTCATAACCGATCTTGGCCCAATGCACCCAGCGCCCGCCTGAAGACCATTGCACGTTGCGCGGCGGTATTTGCGGCATGGCCAAAAAGGCTATTCCCTTGTCGCCAAAGTCGGCCAGGCACAAGGCATTCCAAGTGGCTTCGTGGGAGGGTTCCTTGCCATCCAATTGCTCGCGGATGTTATGGGCGGTGGCGGTCACCATGGACTCGATCATGTAGCCGGTCTTCGGCGTGCCGGTGGGAACCGGGGTCTGTTCCGACGGCGGAATGGCAATGCACACACCCACCGAATAGACGTTTTTATAGGTCGGGTTGCGCTGGTGCTTGTCAACCAAGATAAAGCCACGCGGGTTGGCCAGCTTGTCCACACCGAACACGGCATCCACGCCTTTGAAGGCCGGCAGCATCATGCTGTGCTTGAAGGGCAGTTCGTGTTTCTTCTTTTCCTGGCCGTTTTCGTCCACCTCGGTGACAAACATCATGCCTGCTTCGATCTTGTCCACCTTGGCATTGCAAATCCAGTTGATGTGCTTGTCGCGCAATTCGCTTTCCAGCAAGCCTTTGGTGTCGCCAACGCCGCCCAGGCCGAGATGACCGATGTAAGGCTCGGAGGTGACGTAGGTCATTTTGACCTTGTCTCGAATCTTGCGCCGGCGCAGATCGGTTTCGGCGATGAACAGATATTCATAAGCCGGGCCGAAGCAGGAAGCGCCTTGCACCGCGCCGATGACGATGGGCCCGGGGTCTTGCACGAATTTGTCCCAAAACGCGCCGGATTCACCGGCATGATCCACATGGCATACCGAATGGGTATGGCCCTGCGGCCCAAGCCCGGGGATTTCATCGAAGGCCAGCTTGGGGCCGGTGGCAATGACGAGGTAGTCGTAATCGACAGTGTTGCCGTCCGCCAATTCCAACTGGTTGCTTTCCGGTTTCACCTTCGTCACCTTCTGTTGGATGAAGGTGATTTTTTTCTTCTTGAATACCGGCACCAGTTCAATTTTTAAATCACTCGGTTTGCGCCAGTTGACGGCGACCCAGGGATTGGACGGCACGAAATGGAAGGTGGGGGTGTCCGCGACGACGACGATTTCGTCCTCCTTGCGGGCGCTTTCCTTCATTTCAAAAGCCATGGGGATGCCGCCAATGCCGGCACCGATGATAACGATTTTAGCCATGATGATTCTCCGTTGTGGGTTGATGAATAATTGTCATTGTGGGTGGAACGGGTATTTAACCCTCTAAACCGGATGGTGCGCTGCCCGGCGGCCACTGTCGGTTGGCTGGACTTTTCAATGACAGGTTTCCTTGAAACCTGCCTTTTTTAAAAAGAACTCCAACGGGCAAATCTGCGTAAACCCGCTCTGCAACAGATTGGCCCCGACGAAAGCCGTGAACCAAAGCCAGTTGACGCTATGAAACAATGGGCTGCCCTGCACCCCTAGCGCCAAAGAAAGTAAAACAAAGGTTCCAGCGACAATTCTAACGATGCGATGGGTGGTCATTGCTTGGTTATCCCTTTATGATCTTGAAATTACTATTACGAATTGGGTTTCCTGAGGGTGTCGCAGGATTGGTCTATGCCATGGGTGTCGATGTCGCAGACCGACTCCAGCCACATGGCGTTGATGACGGCGAAAGCGGCGGCAAAACAAACGCCGAGTATCCAAGTGAAATACCACATATGAGTGCCTCCAAATCAGTATAAAGTGTGTGAATCTTGCAGAACTTTGGCCTCCGTAACGCTGCCCCACATGACTTTATACACCCAACGAGTGTAAAGGAGAACAATGGGCAGGAAGATGACGGTAATCCAAAAAGCCAGGACCAAGGTCATATGGCTGGAAGTCGCATCCCAGAGAGTCAAACTGGAACTCGGCGCGGTGGACGAGATCAGCAGGAACGGAAACAGTCCGAAGCCGACCGTGAGCAGCAATCCGCTGACCCCTAGGGAACTGGCTACGAACGCGCCCGCCGATGGCGTCTGCCTGGCGAGCAACCAAGCCATGGCCAGTCCGCCCATTGCCAGGGCGGGCGCGACCAACATCCAAGGATGGCCGAGGAAATGATGCAGCCAGCCCCCACCGGCCGCTACGACAGTTTTGTTAAGCGGATTGGACGGAGCGCCCGTGCTCGCCATGGCGGTGATTTCCGGCCGGTCTATCCCGAACATAACCCATACAGTGGCCAGAACCAAGCTTGCCAATAAGGCCGGGCCGAACCAGCCAATCGCTTTGCTGGCACGCTCATGTATCACCCCTTCCGTGCGCCATTTCATATAGATCGCACCGTGAAACAAGGTGAAAAGCAGTCCGGTGACCCCACAGAATAAGGCGAAGGGATTGAGTAGGCTAAAGAATGATCCCGTGTAAAATGACCGCAAGTCCTGATCCAAGTGGAAGGGCAGGCCGAGGATTAGATTGCCCACCAGCACACCGAAAAGGATAGGCGGGACCGCCCCCCCGACGAACAAAGCCCAATCCCAGGCGTTGCGCCAAACCGGGTTCTCGATCTTACTGCGATAATCAAAACCCGCCGGCCTGAAAAACAGGGCGAACAACACCAATAGCATGGCGGCATAAAGCCCGGAGAACAGGGTGGCGTAAACCGGTGGCCAGACCGCGAAGATGGCCCCGCCCAGCAACACCAGCCAAACTTGGTTGCCTTCCCAGGTCGCGCCCACGGTGTTGATGATGACGCGGCGTTCAACGTCGGTGCGACCTAGGAAGGGCAGTAGCGCACCGATGCCGAAGTCGAAGCCCTCGGTGATGGCGAAGCCAATGGCGACGACGCCGATGAACAGCCACCAGATGACGCGGATGGTTTCATAATCGAACATGATTGTGGTCTCTCTCTATTGGCCTTGACGGTTAGTGTCCGGCATCATCTGATGTCCGGGCATGGCGTGGCGGGCGTGGTCGCTCAGTTGTGCGTCGAAAAAGCGGTGGATCGCCTCGACCAAAACCGGATCGTCCGCCGTGTAGTCGATGCGCCCGCCATCCGGCAAATCCTGATAGTCGAAGCGCACCTGCCCCGGCTTCGCGGCTTGCAACGCCGCCAAACCCGGCATCGCCTCGCCGTGGATGCGTAGCGGGCCGGAAAAGTCGCCTTGCGCAAAGCCCTTGGCAATCGCGGACAGGTGCTGGCGGATCAATTCAATTTGTACGCTGTCGGGGGCGTCTTTAGCGATGACATCTTGCCACCCGCCGCTTGCGGTTTGGCTGAACACATGCGTGGTTTTGTCCAACGCAAACGGCATCACATGCGCCCCGCGCTCGGCGACCTCATCCAGCCGAGCCGGGCTAGCCGGTTGCGCATGGCCCATGCTGCCATGCCCGTGCATCATCATGTCCGGGTTGGCATTCGCCCCGGCCCACAAAATGCCCATGCCCCGGTTGCTCATCATCAAACCCATGACGATGACCAGCAGCCCGGACACGCGGAAAATCTGCTGCATCGCGCCTTTCGGGAGCAGATTGGCAAAAAAGCCAAAGCCGAGCAGCGCGGGCAAGGTGCCGAGGCCAAAGAAAAACAACATCCGCGCCCCTTCCAGAGGGTTGCCAGTGCCAGCCGCCAGCACATACATCGCTTGCAGCGGGCCGCAGCCGAGCAGCAGGCCGGTCAACAAGCCGGTGGTCAGCGGGCTATGCGATTGGCGCATTTCCGTCGCCACGCGCCGCGCCAAAAATGCGGGCATCGGCAAGCCCACCCGGCGCAAGCCGTCAAACACCTTCAGCATCCGCAGGCCAAACAAAATCAGAAAGATGCCGGAGGCCAACGCAACGCCGCCGCGCATTGTCGGTGTGATGGTGACAATCGCCCCCAACAGCCCAAAGCCCGCGCCGATGACGGTATAGGACAGGGTTTTGCTGGCCCCGTACACGGCATGGCCCAACGCCCGCTGGCGCGGCGAAGCGTCGGCGGCGGTATAGCCGACGACGAAGCCGCCGCACATGCCGACACAATGGAAGCCTGTCAAAAAGCCGATGCCGAGCAAGACCGCGTCGCCCATCTGCGCATTAAGCTGGCTCAACACGCCCATCTGGTTTTTGCCCCACCATGTGACGCCGCCGATTAGCGCCAGCAAGGCCAAAAACGTGGACGCATTCAACAGCCGCCCGGCGAGCGTCGGGGTTTGCCCGGTAAACAAACGGTAGTGCTTGCGCTCAATCGCGCCCACAATATCGCTGAGGCGCACTTGCGCATTGTCAAATTCAACGTCCACCACGCCCTGCGCAAACCGCGCCTTGACGCGATGGATGCCGGGCAGTTGCTTGACCGCCTCTTCAATGACGGTTTCACAGCCAGTGCAGTGCATCCCCTCAATCCGCAACTGGCGCGACACCAAGCCGGCCGCCGGTTTGGCAAATGCCTGCCCGCCGCTGGCTTTGCTTGCCAGCGTGGTGCTGACGTAGCCGACCTCTGCGCTGTTTTCAAAGTGTTCAAAGTGATAGCGCCCGGTGTGCAGGCTGCTCGGCCCCAGCCGCACATACTTGAGCATCAGATAAAGCTCGATTACCAGCAACGCCGTGTAAAAGAACACGAACCCGGCAATGCTGAACCAGAGTTGGTCGGTGCCGAGGCTGGAGACGCTCATGTGGGTGGGTAACACGCCTGAGATAGTCCATGGCTGGCGTCCGTACTCGGCCACAAACCAACCGGTTTCCGCCGCAATCCAAGGCAAGGGAATGCCCCAGACCGCCATTACCATCAACCAGCGCTTTTGGTCGGCGACACGGGTCGCGCAATAATAGAAGGACATGGCAAAGATGAACAGCATCGTGAAGCCAGAGGCCACCATCACGCGGAAAGTCCAAAACAGCGGGGCGACACGCGGTATGGTGTCATTGGCGGCCTTTTGGATCAGATCGTTGCCGGCAGCGGTCACATCGTTGGTGTATTTCTTCAACAGCAAGCCATAACCCAAGTCCGCCTTATGTTCGGCAAATTTTGTTCGGGTTTCGGCGGATTTGTCTCCCTCACGCAGTTTTTGCAATTCGCCATAGGCGACCATGCCGTTGCGGATTCGCACGACGCTTTCCTCCCGCAATTCCTTCAAACCCTTGACATCCTCATCCACCGAACGGGTGGCGATTAGCCCCAGCGCGAAGGGTATTTTGAGCGCCCAATGGGTCTTCTCTTGCGTCTGATCGGGAAAGCCGATTAAAGTGAAGCTGGCGGGTGCCTTTTCCGTTTCCCATTCCGCTTCAATCGCAGCGAGCTTCATTTTTTGGGTTTCGCCGGAGGTGTAACCGCTCTCGTCGCCCAAAACGATCACGGACAAAACCGAAGCCAATCCAAAGGCGGAGGCAATGGAAAACGAGCGCCGCGCAAAGCCGATGTCGCGATTTTTCAGCAAGTACCAAGAACTGATGCCGAGCACGAACATCGAGCCCGTGACATACCCCGCCGCGACTGTATGGACGAATTTGACTTGGGCCACGGGATTGAAAAACACATCGGCGAAACTGACCATCTCCATGCGCAGGGTTTCATAATTGAACTCCGCGCCCACCGGATGCTGCATCCAGCCATTCGCGATCAGAATCCACAAGGCCGACAGGCTGGTGCCCAAGGCCAACAACCAAGTGACGGTCAAATGCTGGACTTTACTGAGCCGGTCCCAGCCGAAGAAAAACAAGCCGACAAAGGTGGATTCGAGAAAAAACGCCATCCAGCCTTCGCTGGCCAGCAGCGGGCCGAATATGTCGCCGACATAATGGGAATAATAGGCCCAATTAGTGCCGAACTGGAATTCCAAGGTCAACCCGGTCGTCACACCCATGGCAAAGTTGATGCCGAAGAGCTTGCCCCAAAACTTCACCATGTCCTTGTAGACCTCGCGCCCCGTCATCACATAGACCGACTCCATGATGGCGAGAATAAAAGTCAACCCTAAGGTCAAGGGTACGAACAGAAAGTGATAGAGTGCGGTCAAGCCGAATTGCAGCCTGGACAATGTGACGACATCATCAACCGATGGCATAGGGGTTCTCCTTGGAGGTGACGGAGGATTGTGGAGGCATCGCAGCCTTGGTGGGGCGAAAAAATTCGGCAATATCCGGTTTGGCGGCCGGTTTGTCACTATCGTGCCGGAATGCCACATACCAAAGCCCCCACAACAGCACGGCCTTGATTATCAATGCTACGGCAATTTCGCGCTGCAAAGTCCGGTGCGGCGAAGGTGGCAACGCGGTTGAAACAGGACTAGGCATGGTTTGATTCCATAGTGGTAAATGATAGTTTGGATGGATTATGCTTCATAAAACTTTTATTCCTTGTCCGCTTACGTCGACTATTCGATAAAATCATTAAATAGGGCTACTGCCCGTCTAGTTTCTGAGCCTCAGGCACAGAAGCCGCTTTTTCCATAGTGCTCAATGTCTTAGTGATGGCAAGGCTCGATATGGCAAGCAAGAAAATCGCCCCCGACGCCAGCAGAATGCCGGTGTCCGGCTGGTGGTGCGCCTGAATGTCGGAAATCAGTAGCCTGGATAAAGCCGTAATCGCAATGTAGATCAAGCAGCGGACGGGCATTAGGTTGGTCTTAAAGTAAATGCCAACCATGCCGCCCAGCTCCAGATAAATAAACAGCAGCAAGATGTCGTCGATGGACGCATGCCCTTGGGAAACCATGCCTAAAAAGGCAGTGATGGCAGACCATGCGACAGTCGCGCCTATGGCGAACAGGGTTAAATAGTGAAACGAGTCAGCCAAAAAGCTGCCAATTCCATCAGCCAGTACGGTTGCATCATCGCGCAGCATGTGGATAAAAGCCTGTTTGATTTGGGTCTCTTGTCGATGTTGAATGGACATAATCTTGTTGCCTACCGTGTCAAATGTGAGTTATTGCCAGTATCTTTTTGGTGAATCCACTGGCCAAGACGAAACAGTCCCAAACCAACAGCCAAGGTGGCGACCCCTAAGACAAACTCGAGATGCTTTTCCAGCAAGCCGTTCAGGTTCAGTAGCAGCGCAAGCGTCAGCGATTGGTACAGGACATAGCCGGCAACCAATATTACAAAGATTCCAAACAACCGACGCAACACCGTCGCGCTGATTCGTTTTGACAGTGCCCCGCCAACAATAGCCCCGAGTATCGCCCCGCCGGTGACGATGGCGGTCAAATTAAAGTCGATGGAAACGTGGTTGGCATATCCCCCCAATCCAGCCATGGCATTCATGGCAATGACTAGCAAAGAAGTGCCAATCGCCGCCTGCATCGGCAACCCCACCAGCATGACCAGGGCCGGTACAATGAGAAAACCCCCGCCCACGCCGACCAACCCGGTCAAGATGCCGACGAAGAAGCCGTCGAACAATATTCGCGGATAGGCAATCTTCAGCGGGCAAACCGCGCTGCCGTCCAGCACGGACGGGCCGGTGGGTGCTGATTGACGCACACGCAGCATCGCCAGACCCGTGATGAGCGTCACCAGGCCGAACAGCGCCATCAGCACATCGCTGGAAAAAAAGGCCGCCAGCCGCCCCCCGCCATAAGCGCCCAGCATCCCGGCCAGACCGAAAAAGAAGCCGCTTTTCCAGCAGACGTATTTCCTGCGGGCGTGGGGGATGATGGCGATCATACTGGAGATGCCAACCACCACCAGGGAAGTCACTATCGCTATCTTCGGATCGATTTTGAGGACATACACCAGCATCGGGACGGTAAGAATCGAACCGCCTCCGCCAAGCAAGCCCAGCAAAAGCCCGATCAGCAAAGACAAACCAATTGCGAGCGTCATGGGGTCGCCTAGCCTTGCAACTCAAGTTTAGGCTGACCGCAGGATTGATTGGCCGGTAGCGCTTGATCGATATATTTGGGATAGGCGAGCTTCAGATTCTTCATGATGCCGATAAATTCATCCCGTGATTTGCCGCCGCCAAGGCGTAGGTTCTTCGCCATCTCTTGCCGGATGGTCGAGACGGTGTTGCCGTTATAGTCATGTCCGGGGAAAACCAGCGTGTCGGCCGGCAGCGAGAACAGCTTGTTGTGAATGCTGTCGTACAGAAGCCCCGCATCGCCCTGCTGGAAATCGGTGCGCCCACAGCCGCCAATCAGCAAAGAGTCGCCAGTGAACACCCGGTCGCCAACCACGTAACTGACGCAACCCGCAGTATGCCCCGGAGTCGCGCGGACTTCGATTTCCAAATTTCCGACCTGCAACGTCACGCCGTCGGTGACCAGAAGGTCGGCGCACAGTGCGCCAGCGTCCCGATGGACCACGCTCTTGCTGCCCAATTTCTCGCGAAGCAGCCCGGAACCGGTGATGTGGTCGGCGTGGACATGCGTTTCCAGCGTATAGAGTAGCTTTAGGCCTGCCTCATTGAGAAGGCGAAAGTAAGCATCGACTTCTGAAGCGACCGGGTCGATTAAAATAGCGCGTCTGCTGCGATCACAGCCAAGCAAATAAGTGTAGGTGAAGGTGTCGGGTTCGAACAGTTGCCTGAAATACATGGCTTGACTCCGTAAGTGTCGGTAAATAAGCAGATTGCTATTTTCCTTATACTATCAATTCCCATGCCAAGCTTTGATGTGGCATAATTCAGTCATAACCGATTGTTTTTAATTGTGCTTCAAGAGGGTTCTCAAGCTTTCTACGTTTCATATGACACGCGATTGAAATGCATGATACGATGCAAGAAACATCATGAAACATTTCAATCCGCATCCCTATGAGCCAGTCATCGCCTTTGTTTAACCGTTGGCTTAGCCAAATCGGCCCCGATACCGCATTGGAGGTTCTCACCGACCTGATGGGTTCAGGTGTTGTTTTTGCCGTTGATTCCGAGGCAAAAATCCTATTCTGGAGTCGGGGTGCGGAGCGGCTTCTCGGCTTGCGCAGTGAACAGGTGATAGGTAAGCCTTGCACGGAAGCCATCCATTGTGAACAAGGCAATGATCCTTGCGGGCTTGCCGAACAAGGTGCCATCAAAGACCAATACATCAAAGTCAAACGCACTGGCGGCGGGAGTTTATCTTTTTTCCGCACAGCGCGCGCATTTTTTGATGCAAGCGGCAAATTTGCCGGGGCTTTCGAGGTGCTGCGTCCAGAATTGCCAATGCTGGCCGCAAGCCCGGCGCAGGAAGATGTGGAAAGCTTCCATGGCATCTTCTCGCGCGATCCGGCCATGAAGGAAGCGCTGAAAATCATCCGCAATGTTGCCGAAACGGAGACGACCGTCCTTATTCGCGGGGAGTCGGGCACTGGCAAAGAATTGGTCGCCCACGCCCTGCATATGGAAAGCCATCGCCATGACAAACCCTTTTTAGCCGTCAATTGCGCCGCACTGACTCCCAGTTTGCTGGAAAGCGAGTTGTTTGGGCATGTCAGGGGTGCCTTTACCGGTGCGGTCAGGGATCGCTCCGGTTTGTTTCAGCGTGCGGACGGGGGTACGCTTTTTCTGGATGAGGTCGCGGAACTGCCCCTCGAACTCCAATCCAAGCTTCTCCGGGTATTGCAGGAGCGGACCTTCATCCCGGTGGGCAGCGACCATACCCTAATGGTGGACGTAAGGATTATTGCGGCTACCCACCGTTCACTGCGGGAACAAGTCAAACTGGGAAATTTTCGCGAGGATTTGATGTACCGCCTGCGGGTGGTTCCAGTGTTTCTGCCGCCGCTAAGGCAACGCCGACTGGATGTTAGTTTTTTATTATGGCATTACATCGAACGCCACAATCCCCATGGCCCTAGGCGGATTGAACGCATTGAGCCGGAGGCAATGAGACGCTTACTGGACTACCCGTGGCCGGGCAATGTCAGAGAATTGCATAACGTGGTGGAATATGCGTTTGCGGTAGGCCGGGGGCCTGAATTGACATTGGATGACCTGCCCCCCGAATTTCGTGAAACCCCGCCAGTTTCCGCCCCGCCATCAAGCCCGTTTGGCAAACGTCCGCTTGCGGGTGATGAAGCGAGCCGTATACGCGAGGCACTGAAACTGGCAAACGGCCAAATTGAGGAGGCATCCCGGTCGCTCGGTATGAGCCGTGCCACATTTTGGCGAAAGCGCAAGAAATACCAACTATAGGTGCATTCCCCGAACGAAATGGCGGCGTAAATCAATGCCATACAAAAACTGTCATGCAGACTAGGGCCAACCAATGCAAACAATGCCGAAAATGGCTATCTATTTCAGGAAATTAAGCGCATCATGTACATGAACGAAACTCCAATCAATTTGAGGAACACAATCATGAAAACCCAAATGAAAGGCAGCAGCCCTCGCAAAGAAAGCAAGGGTAAGACAAAAAAGAAAACCAAATAAATATTTGGCTTTTTGATACCGGCGCATCCCCCCGCCAACCCAACCAGTTGATGAGTGGCTACGCCAAACCTTGAGGGTTACAAATGGCAAAAGTAGTGGATGCACCCCCTTGGTGGGGCTACAGTAAAGTACATGGTTGGGTAGTGCTCGACCGGACGCTTCCAAGCAATAAGTCGGGTTTGGTTGCCGATTTCTTTTTCTGCCGTTGCAGCGATTGCTCCACCTTTGTCGACAAACGCAGCAAATGGGTAGCGCCACATTATGTCTACGCCTCCATCTATATTAGTTCTTTGGGGTCGCCCGACAGCGATGCGGCGGCGGCGGATTATCAACAGTTCAAGGCCCGATGGCCCGAATTTCAATCCGTCATCACCAAGCAATATGGGGAAAGGGAGGGCGAACGACTGCAGAAGGAGCATGAACGCGTTGCAGTGGAAGGGAACCGAAGGATAGTCAAAGTCAGGAGGTGACAACGCGGCTAAGGGGTAGAAGGCCGGAATAAGCCTAGGAAATCCCCCCAACCCCCTTTTGCAAAAGGGGGGTTGGGGGGATTTCCGGCGTAACTTGAACAACTGCGGATTACCTCGCCAGGAACGCCCGCTAGTGCGGATTTATTCCGGCCTACATCTTAAGCTTCATCGGCTCACTGTGTAACATCAACCAGTTATACATAATATTATGTCACAGGGCTAGGTTTCAACCGGATAACGCACGGAATACAGCCGACGATGGGTGAGGACAGGGAATGCTTCCCGGTAATGTCGTTGACTATCCAAGTCGATTTCCGCCACCGCCACGCCGGGTTCAATGCCCAACCTTGCCAACACCGTTCCCCACGGATCGACAATCATACTATTCCCATAGGTCTCCCTTCCGTTTTCATGCAGCCCGCCTTGCCCCGAAGCCACCACATAGGCAAGGTTCTCGACTGCCCGCGCCCGCAACAACAATTCCCAATGCGCCGCGCCGGTCCTGGCGGTAAATGCGGCAGGCACGGCAAAAATCTCCACCCCCGCATCCGCCATTTGGCGGTAAAGCTCAGGGAAACGCAAATCGTAGCAGATGGTCACCCCCAGCTTGCCGAACGGGGAGTCTAAAATCAGGGGCCTGCCACCCGCGTCAATCGTGGCGGACTCGCGATATTGCTCCTGGCTGCCCGGCACGTCCACATCAAATAGATGGATTTTGTCATAGCGGCCCATCAGTGCGCCGGAATCGTCGAACACCAAGCTGCTGGCAGTCACCTTGCCGGGCGACGAGCGCAGGGGTATGCTGCCCCCCACTATCCAAACCCCCCAAGTCACAGCCAAATCGGCTAAGAAGTCTTGGATGGGGCCATCGCCCTCCATCTCGGCTATTTGAAGCTTGTCGGTTTCCTTTAGGCCCATCAAGGCAAGGTTTTCCGGCAACACAATAAGGCCCGCGCCCCGGTCAGCGGCTTTCGCCACCCGTTCGCTTACCATGCCAAGATTGGTTTTTACGTCGATGCCTGCTGCGAATTGAATCGCGGCGACGAGATGTTTGCTCATAGGGTTGCCCTCGAAATATAAAATATTGGATTAATAAGTGATGTTATGCAGCACCGGTTGCGGGCTGCTGTAGGGCGGCCTTCAGGCTGCCAAGCAAGCCCCAGGTTTCGCTTTACCCACCGAAGCGGCCTGAAGGCCGCCCTACAGGTGCTAACTGCGTAACATCAGTTAATAAGTGATGTTACGCAGTGGCCTGGTATTGGAGCGTCAAAGCTTGCTTTGACAGGCGGAGCGCGCTTCGCCTTTCCAATTCTCTTGTCAAAGCAAGCTTTGACGCTCCCGACATGCATCATTCGCGTCCGTGCGTAACATCAGTTAACAATTCGGGAATCTCACCGCAAAAAAACCGGTTCGCCTTCCTTGAACATCAGCAACTGACCAGACGATAGTGGAGTCCAGACTTCGTTATCGGTCAGGGGGAAAGACGCTATCACCGCCACCTTGTCGTTAACCCCTGCAACTTGGCTAAAGTCCACGCTCAAATCCTGGTCGATGAGGTGTGCATCGCCAAAAGGGGCTTTGCGAACCAAGTAATGCAGATGAGTGGAACAATAGGCGAGCAGGAATTCACCATTGGACAACAGGAAATTGAAGTTCCCATGCGCTGCGACTTCACCCGCCACGCCTTCGAGAAATCTGTAAATTTCCTCACTGCCCGGATAGCCGCCTGGAAACTCCCGCCATAAGCGTTCCAACAAATGGCAGAAAGCCATCTCACTGTCAGTTTGCCCGACGGGCCGGAATAATTCGAGTGTATCGGGCTGGAAGTTCTCCAAGTTCCCGTTGTGGGCAAAAATCCAGTAACGCCCCCACAATTCGCGTTGGAACGGATGGCAGTTTTCCAACGTGACCAGACCTTGGGTCGCTTTGCGGATATGGGCAATGACGTTTTTCGAGTGAATGGGATATTTGCGCACCAGTTCCGCCACTGGGGACTCGATGGTCGCTTTGGAATCCAAAAACACCCGGCAGCCATTGCCTTCGAAGAAAGCAATGCCCCATCCGTCGCGGTGGTGGTCGGTCAGGCCACCGCGCACATGGAAGCCTTCAAAGGAAAAGCAAATATCGGTGGGCACGTTGCAATTCATACCGAGCAGTTGGCACATGGGTTTCTTCCAGTTATTGTCACCAGTTTGGTTTGTTCTAACGAAGATACCATAAAAACCACTGAAATCGTTCCCCGAACATTGGGGAGCATTCCCCGATGATTTTTGAATGCCCCGCATGGCTTGATGAACGTACCATAAGTGCCGGGAAACGGTGAAAAATGTTTGCTGGTTCCCAAGCTCCAGTTTGGGAACCCCGGCTTGTAAGCGTGGCTTGCATGATCCAATGGGACATGAACCTCCCAAACCGCGTTCCCTAGCCGGAGCTTGGTAGCCTGCATAAAAGTCTCGTTTTAGGCTGGTTTGTCCTTGGCAGACATCCGCTTCCAAAGTTCCTCGCAGGGTGCCGGATGATCCCGGAAGAAAGGCACTTTTTCCTCGCCAAGACCAAATAAGCCGGTTTTGGCATAGTCCATTAACTGCAATCGCCGTTGGTTTTGCGCCCAGGTGCCGAGTTTGCCGTTAGCGTCGGGCTTCAAATAATCTTTAATCAGAGTGGCGACAAACTCTGATTCGCTGCCTTGGAATGTACGGACTCGCAACGCCAAGTCATAACCGGCCTCGTCAAAGGGGGCGAAGGCATTATTACCGTGATAGGCTAGGGCCGCATCTTTGAGTAGCCTATCAATTTCATTATCCTCGATTAGCAAGCTCAAGACGGTTTCGATGTAAGCGGTTTTGTCTTTCGGAAAGACTATTCTGGCCCGGTTGAAATCTGCTTCATCAGGTGAAGCATCGACACCGTTTTCGTACAGCCCCGCTAAAAATGCCTCCAAATATTTCGAGCGCAAGCCATAGACATAAGCCGTTTGCAGGGGCTTGAGTGCAGATGAAGGATGACGCAAGCGCCGCCCGTCGCCGTTCCTGCCCGCGAAACGCACCACCCGCCCGAACATTTGGATAATCAGCGAGCCTTCGCCCTGTCCCAGGCGCAGCAGGGTCAAGGAACTGGCGCGATAATTGTCCCATCCCTCGGCAAAGCGCCGTGAGCCAATCAGCACATTGATGAGGGAGTCGCCCAATGCCAACTCCGCAAATAGCGAAGCACTTAGCGCATCGTCTTCTACGATCAAGCTTGATTCTTCCAATTTTTTCTTTAGCCCTGCCGCATCGCCGACATTGACCACTCCAAAATAATGCACGGCATCGGCCCGCAACAAGCCAAGCCCCAATTCGCCGCTGGCGTTTTTGAGCAAGCGAAACACCGGCTTGTCGCCGGCTTGCCAGCCGAACACATCCGATAGAATGCGTTCCGCCAGAACTTTGGGCTGATACCCGGCCAATGCCGACCGGGCTTCCGGGGGCAGCAAATCGGTGCCGATGGTTTGCACATCCAACACGCCGGTTAAATCAGCCAGCCAATGTTCCGGCCCGTGCAGAACCTTGTGCAGATAGCGCAGCACATCCACCACGTCTGAGGTTTGCTCTTGGTCGCCCTTGGTTTTGCCGCCAATGACGGACAAGCCGAGCAACACCCAAAGCGGCTTGGCGATTTGCAGGTTTTCCTGTAGAGCTAAGGTTTTGCCACGTTGGAAGCAGTCGAGTTGATGCCAATAGGCAATCAGCGCGGCAGTCAGGGTTTGACTGTAAGCGGCGGCACTGGCTTCGCCGCGCCCCTCCAGCTTCAGATGCCAAAAGTCCTTGCCGTACAAATCGGCATGAAAGCGGTCATAGGCATAATCGAACACAATGCTCTTGGCATAGCGGCTGAAGGCATGTTCCGCTTCCGCCACTTGGCCGAACGTGGCGGAGAATTCCACCAGCAAACCCCGGTGGCTATCCTGTTGCGCAGCGCCGATGCCCGCAAGGTCTTGTTGCAGCTTCTTCCAGACGCTGGCTTCGGACCTCTGGCCTTTATGCCCCTCATCCACAAACACCAGATTGCGCCCGTCCTTGAAGACACTCATTGGCACGGTCACGCCGTCGCCTTTTTTACTGTCGGACAATTTGTTGATGTCGATGACGATGACGGTGTCATCCGGCAAGCGGCCTAGCGCCGACTGGTCGCCATCCATCGGATAGGCGAACACCTCCCATTGTTGCAGTTCAAGCAACTTGTCCGCATGTTGCCGGGTCAGGGCTTCGGATGGCGTAATCAACACGATGCGGTCCCAACGCGGGCCTTCCGCTTGCAGCAAGGCGAGACAGGCATGGAGGACATGCGTTTTGCCCGCCGCCGTCGCCATCCAGAAGGCCGCCGTTTGCAAGTCGGTTGCGGTGAAAGGTTCCAAGATTTCGGATTGTAGGGGCGAATTCATTCGCCTTTTCGCGGCATCGTGGGCGAATGAATTCGTCACAGCATCGTGGGCGAATGAATTCGCCCCTACAGGGTCATGAAAGCCATTCAACCGCGCCAAAAACCCCTCGCTGTCCTCAAGCCGCGCCGTGTTCCAATGGGCGAATAGCAACAAAGCCAGATATTGCGCATAACGCGGGGCCAGCCGCGCCTTGGCACAGGCTTCCCGCACGGCAGCATCCAATGCGAAAATGAGGTTTCTGTCACCTTGGCACACCGAAACCAAGGCATCCCCATAGCGGCCTTCGTCCAGCGCGGCTTGAGCGCCTACGGCATCCTCCACCTGAAACAAGTGCGGCATGACGTGGGCCAAATTCAGCCCAAGCTCCGCCGCCAAGGCATTGCGCAGCACCAGTGAGTTTTTTAAGCGGGTGTGGCCGGAGAGTGTGGGTTGTTTCACAATCTAACCGTGAATGGATTAAATGTTTACAAAGCTCAAGACAATACCCACTCGCCGGATTCGACAATATGCGAATGCATGGCGTCCGGGGCCAAATCCAGTTCCCCAGGCCAAGTCACAGCACCGTAGTCAAGATGCGCTTGAGAAAAAACAGTCTCGTCGCGTAAGGCGGCAAAAACCCCGGCATTCTGAGAATGTACCAACGCAGCCATGGATACGAAACCCGATTTGCCATCGACGAATTTCACCCATAAACGAAATCCCGGAAGCGCTTTGACTTCTGTAATCCTCCATGGGACTTTTGGTTGAATGGGTGGTACTATTTCAGGGGAGTAATCTTCTTTGGGGTTTGATTGTGTGCGCATAGTGTCCAATTCTCCATTAGTTCTTATACTCTCCAAAATTGCAACGCGAAAACCGCCTCAATCGCCTCAAACCGCTCGCAGCCTTGAAACGACAACGCCGCCGCATCATTGGTATAGACATGGTCGGCGGGGTATTCGGCAAGCTTGGTTTGCAGCCATTGGGTGGAATCGTCCTGTTCCACATCGCGGAAGAACACGGCGGCGGACTGCCCGCGCCGGTTGCTGCCGGTCAACACCACGCCCGCCGGTTCCCGATACAGCCGGTTCACGTCCAGCCCGAGCAAATACACCAAGCTTTCGACCAAATCCACTGTCCGGGCCGGGGCGTCGCCGCCTTCCACCCGTTTCAGTTGATACCCAAACGGCGAACCAAAACGCTCCACGCCGGTAAACAGTTTCCGACTGGTTTTGTCCAAGCGATAGCGCAGTTGGAAGGCCGGGTCGTCAAAGCTGATTTCCGTCTGCCCGCCTTCGGCTTCAAAAGCCAAGTTTTCCAGCGTGTCTTCGTATTGCTCCAAAGTTTGGACGCGGAGGAAGAGGCCGGGGCCGTTGATTGCCAAGGGTTTGCCATTTTTCCAGGCCCATGCTGCACAAATCCTTTTTATCCTGGCCAGTAATATAGGCTCAAAATGATTGCCACCTTCCACCAAGAGCACCCGCCGCCGTTGGCGGTCGTCATGTCGGGCTGAGGTGGCAGCATGAAACGTCGTGCCGGAACCGGCAAAGAAATCCATAACCCATTCATCGGCATCCGTGGTTTGTAGGATAAACCGCTCAATCAAAGATGTGGGCTTTGGATTGGGGAAGCTGCGTGATTTGCCTGTAAGATTCGTTAGTTCCTTTTCTCCATCGGTATAATCCAAGATAATTGATTTTGAAACTTGCGTATCAAGCTCTTGTAAGAATCGTTTGACTTGAGGCACTTTAGGTTTTTTGGGGTTCCATTCACCCCATACAATACGATTATCAAAATCCAATTCACTGAAAGAACTTGACAATCCCGCTGGCATCTCAGGCCATCTCCATCCAGTTTTTGGATGAGGGCATGGAAGCCCACTATTGGGATGTCTAGGGCGATAAAAACGATAATCAGGGTCACCCAGTGTGTGAACTCCAATTTTATTATCTGTACCACCGCCTTTCGGAAATGAAGAATCCCCTTCCTTCCAAATCCAAATGTTGGCGTGTTTTATTTTAGCCAGATTTTCAGTTACATAACGCCCATAGTTATCACGATATTCAGCATTTTGGTAGTTATATAAACCTTTCCAATTATCTAGTGTTTTGTCGTACTCAATACCAGATTCTTCCAACTCAGTCCGAAATTCCAAGCGATGCTTCTCAAATAGCGACTTGATTTGTCGCTCAATTTCAGCAATGGACGGATAATCCGGGTTTAGCTTTTCCACTAATTCCAATATTTCCGCCGCACCGGGTTTGGGTTCCCGGAACATGCGCTCGTCCCCACTGGCAGCGGACAAGTCGCGGGCGAACACTTCAACGTATTCGTGATTGGTCGAATAGGTCGGTGATTGGTTTTTTGTGGTGTTTTGACCCCAAATAATCTCCTCCACCCTATTCTGTCTGCCGAGTGCTTGGGACAAAACTTCGGTCAAGGCGTTACGTTCCACATGGTCAATACTGGCGAACAATGCGCCGTTGCGGGTTAGTAAGGAGGCTGCGAAGTCCAAGCGATCTTTCATCATTGCCAACCAAGACGCATGGGGATAAGCATCCTTGTAGGGGAAACCATCGCCGCCTGTGTTATAGGGTGGGTCTATGTAAATACACTTCACCCGTTCCTTATACTTGGCTTGAATAGTATTCAACGCCTGCCAATTGTCCGAGTGAATCGCCACACCGTCCAACGCATCATCCAGCCCGGTTTGCCGTGTCACTGCTTCCAGTAAATCCCACTTGAATACCTCGTCAAAGCGCCCAGTGTCCACCGGCAACGGCAGATAGCGCGGGCCGTCGTACAGCAAATCCGGCTGCCCGGTGCGTTGCGTGGCAGATGGGTTCGGGTAATCGCCCAGGCTCAAGGCTTGCCATTCTTCCCGCTGTTTCCCGACTATCAAGGCAATCTGGCGGTCTAACCATTCCACCCCGGCCAGCCGCTCGATGCGATCCAAGGTGATGACATAGCGGGTGTCGAACACCAGCTTTTTCTTTTCCCACAGGGCTTTTTGGAAATCCTCCAACGCGGCAAGGAAATCAATAATCGCAAAGCCTAGCATTTTGACCAGCCGCGCCACTTTGATGCTTCGTTTGGGCAAGTCGCCGTCGCCCATCAGTTGGTCGGCATCCAACACTTCGGTCTTGAGGAAAATATCGAGGTCTTCGGCAAGGGCGGCTTTTAAGCGCTTGTGGATGAAAAAGTCGGATTGGTTGCGGGCAATGTAACGATTCAGCCGGCGTTTGATTTCCACTGGGTCGCCACCGACCTTGGCGATGACTGCCTCAACGATGGCTTCCTTATGTTTGTCGGATTGTGCGCCTTTATGGTATTTGAGGCGGACAATAAAAGTGTTCAAATGTAGGCCGGAATAAGGTCGCGCAGCGACCGTTTCCGGCATTTGGCCTGTTGGTTTGCCGGAAACGCCCGCCGGGGCGGGCTTATTCCGGCCTACCTCCGGGGAGGGGAGTATGGCATCCAACTCATAATGCGCCTTATCGTTGGGCTTCAAAAGGGCGCGGGTCGCTTGCAGGGTTTCCGGTTCTACGGTGAACACCAGCTTTTGACCATTCGACAGCCGGACCGGAAAATCGGTGAAGATGTCCCCGGTCTTGATGTAGTACATGTCTTCGGTGGCCCAGTGGAATTCCGAATCCTCCCCGGTCGAGCGGATGTAACGCGCCCCGTTCTTGCCGTAACGTCGTTCGACAATAAAATCGCCGTCTTGGTAATGGCGGGAGAAGAATTGATACAAGCGGTTGAGGACTTCGGCGCGGTCATGGCTTGCGGTGGTCGCCGCCGAAAGTTGTTCGCTGATGCGGCGGTATTCCTTTACCTTTTGTGCGGTATCCTCAAATGTTTCAGCGGCTGCCAAACGCTGATTTTTATTGTCGGCGGTCATGCCCGGCATGATCCCCAAGCTTTTAGCCAATTCCTCAATGCGCCAGCGGTCGCTTGCTTTGGTTTCTTCGCCGGCTTGGGTGAATGCCTCGTCCATCAAGGCCGACAAGCGACCGCCGACCAACGCCTTGCCGTGCTTGTCTGCCTTGATCTCGCCCAAGAATGCCCGCACCTCGGCATTGTGTCGCCGAATCACCCGATACAGGCCGAAATCCAGCGCCTCGGCCTCGTCCAGTTGAAACAACTCGGCCATCAATTCGATAAAGCGGGTTTCGGCGGGGTGTGAAGTGGTCATCGCCGTATTTAATCGTTTTGGGTCATGTGGTCAGTGTCCAGCGCAAGTGCCGCAAAGCTTGTTCGGACGCAATGACATCAAAGTCGCGGTCGTTGTGAAGCAAGGTCAAGCCCCGCTCAATGGCGATTTGGGCGATGCAGCAGTCAATAGGACTTCGCACCGTCAAACCTTTTCGGCGTAGATCAAAGAAAATTCTTGCGGCGGCAGGCCAAGTTTTGTCGCTGGTTTCGATATAAATTTGGAATTCCAGGTATTCTGACAGTCGGCTCCATTCTGTTTCGTCACGACACCCTTGGAGTAATTCCAACTGGGTAAACCGTGTCAACGCGGCATCTCGGTAATCAAGCCAGAGTCGCAGGCGTTGCGCTTCGATGCCGCTCTTGTCACGCAAAATGGGAATCCATACAGAAGTATCAATCAGCACCATCGCGCAATTCCCTAGCCTTCTTATGGTCGAAATCATCGCGGAATTGAATTTGACCGGCTAGATCAAGCAGGTTTTTCCTTTTTCGGGAGCGAATTAATTCCACAATGGCCAAGCGCACCAATTCACTTTTGGATTTCGCACCTGTCAAAGTCAATGCTTCCTCCACTAAATTATTATCTAACACAATATTCGTTCGCATGGGTCACCTTATCAACTGATTGCCTAAAACACCATTAACTTATTGTCCCAATCATTAATCACTTTGACCGCAATCCGCCACTAGTCTACCAGCCCGCATATGAGGGCGGAACCATTGACGGGTTCCGCCGGATGTTGTCGGCGCTGGTCTTACCCCATTCGGCAGATCAAGTCCCTACCGTCCTTCTATGCTAACGTCAAGCCTCCTTGCGCATCTGCGGAAACAAAATGACATCGCGGATGGAAGGCGAGTCGGTGAGGAACATCACCAGCCGGTCGATGCCGATGCCTTCCCCGGCGGTTGGCGGCAAGCCGTATTCCAAGGCGCGGATGTAGTCCGCGTCATAGTGCATGGCTTCTTCGTCGCCCGCGTCATGGTCTTCCACTTGTTTCCTGAAGCGTTCGGCCTGGTCTTCCGGGTCGTTCAGCTCGGAAAAGCCATTCGCCAATTCGCGCCCGGCGACAAAAAACTCGAAGCGGTCGGTCACGAACGGGTTGTCATCATTGCGTCGGGCCAGCGGCGACACTTCCGCCGGATACGCGGTGATGAAGGTGGGTTCGTCCAAATGGTTTTCCACCGTTTTTTCAAAGATTTCCGTTTGAATTTTGCCCAAGCCGTCGCTGCCCTTGACAGGTATGTTTAATCGCTGTGCTACTTGCACTGCCGCTTCCCGGTCAGCCAAATCTTCTGGCTTCAATTCCGGGTTGAAGTGCAAAATGGACTCCAGCATCGTCATGCGATGGAACGGTTTTGCCATGTCGTAAATCTTGCCTTGGTAGGTGATTTCCGGGGATTTGACCACATCCCTTGCCAACTTCCGCAACAACTCCTCGGTCAAGTCCATCAATTCCCGATAATCGGCATAGGCTTGGTAGAACTCCAGCATGGTGAACTCGGGATTGTGCCGGGTGGACAAGCCTTCGTTGCGGAAGCTGCGGTTGATCTCGAACACGCGCTCCATGCCGCCGACCACCAAACGCTTCAAATAAAGCTCGGGGGCGATGCGCAGGAACAATTGCATGTCCAGCGCGTTGTGATGGGTCATAAAGGGTTTGGCCCGCGCGCCGCCGGGAATGGCTTGCATCATCGGCGTTTCCACCTCGATGAAATCCCGCTCGGTCAAAAATTGGCGCACAAAGCCGATGATTTCGCTGCGCAGGCGAAACACATTGCGGGATTCCTCGGTCACGATCAAATCGACATAACGCTGGCGATAGCGTATTTCCTGGTCGGTCAGGCCGTGGAATTTCTCCGGCAAGGGCCGCAAAGACTTGGACAGTAATCTTAATTTGTCGGCCTTGACCGAGAGTTCCCCGGTTTTGGTTTTGAACACCAATCCTTCCGCGCCAATGATGTCACCAATGTCCCAAGTCTTGAAATCTTCGTAGACGCCTTCCGGCAGCGCATTCATTTGCAGGAAAAGCTGAATCTGCCCGCTCATGTCTTGAATTTGCGCAAAGCTGGCCTTGCCCATCAGCCGCTTCGCCATCAGCCGTCCGGCGATTTTGACATGGGTCGCCTTGTCATGCAGCGTTTCGGCGTCTTTGTCGCCGTATTGTCCGTGTAGATTCCCGGCCAGCGAATCGCGGCGGAAATCGTTGGGAAAGGCGATGCCGTCGCGCAGCGCAGCCAGTTTTTCGCGCCGTTGCGCGATGAGTTTGTTTTCGTCGAGTTGGTCGGACATAATGTGTTCCAATTTTACAATTTAGGGTACGCAATGCGTACTATATTTACTGAATCAAATGTTTGGCTCATTGGCGGGTGCAATTTTTTATCAAACACTATGTGGGTTTATAATTTGAGTCCGTTCGCTGACTTCAGTACGCATCCTCATTTCAATAAGTATTCTATCAAGTGTTTCGCGGAATTCGCCTAAAGAATCGAAATATTGGGGAGCATCTAAACGATTGTCCATAAAACTATAGAAATCTCTTTGCCCCATTAAATCTTCTGGTTTGGTGTCTGGGTGCTGAAATAGAAACTTTTCGATTTCCTGTCTAATCAGTCCATAAGTTTCATGTTTATTACGTTCTCGGCGAATATCTGCACGCGGAATTGACCGTCGGAGAAGTGAAACTTCTGTTTGCAATTCTGAGAGCATTTCAAGAACTAACTTATCAGCAGGAATAACAGATTCGGTTAGATTCGCAACCTGAAATTTTCCAAAATTTTTAAGGAATGTTGAATGTTCAGGATCGCTCGCTGCGGCTTTGATGGTAGCAAGCACCTTTGCAGCTAGGTTTGTTTTGAATGTTACTATTCTAGAAAAACGTAAATCGCGCGGATATGGGACATGTTCAATTATGCCTGTATCAAAAGAATAGTCGGTCTTGTCATCTTTTACGATCACTGTCGGCTTGTCAAAAGCCAGACGCATTCCAAGCTCGAACATAACATTTGGATTTTTTCCGCTGACATCGCAAACGATGATGTCTGAACTATAGATATTCTGGACGATACGTTTCTGAATTACGCCTACATCGTCCGCATCACTCACCAGATTGACGTTGATAGGTGGCTCACTTATGCCTTTAATTGCCTCCGTTATTATGTTTTTAACCTCAGACCAATGTTCGGATGAACAGCCATCTAAGGATGATATTGGCATTACCAAGCCACAAGTTAACGGCTTGTCTATTGCGTTTGTAGGCTTTTCTGTTTTCATAAATACTTTCACCGAATTCGTTTAAACAACAAGTTTGCGCTCGTTCCCAAGCTCCCGCTTCACTGCCATTAAGTTAAGCCGTCATACCGGCATGGACCGCCGGTATCCAGATTGCAGGGACGCCCCCAAGCCCGCGCCATCCCTGGAGCCTGGGTTCCGGCGGTCCATGCCGGAACGACGATGTTTTGTTAACTTAATGGCAGTGAAGCTCCCGCTTGGGAACGCGGTCTTAGAAGCTCCTGCTTCCCGAAACTCTGCAAGCTAGAGCTTGCAAGGCGGGGTTGGGTTCCCAAGCGGGAGCTTCAAAGCCATTAACTTAAGCATCATATTGATCTTAATAAGGTTATTAGGATTTTTGTCGCTTGATGACGTGAAACCCGAACATTTTCAAGGGGGGCGGGTAGATAAGTCATTGTTTTTGCATCAAAAAATTATGGCAAAAACAGCCTCCGCACCCACCCAAATCCGACTTTTTGTCATTGTAAATCAATTGGATGCCTCTTAAGTTAATGGCTTTGAAGCGGGAGCTTGGGAACCAGCATAGTTATTTGGATTCAACTATAGCCCGCTCTTCAAACTCGCCTCGATGAACATGTCCAAATCGCCATCCAACACCGGCTGCGGGTTGCTGGTTTCGACATTGGTGCGCAGGTCTTTGATGCGCGACTGGTCGAGCACGTAGGAGCGTATCTGGCTGCCCCAACCCACATCTGATTTAGTCGCTTCCAACGCCTGCTGATCCGCCATGCGGTTCATCATCTCCAACTCGTAGAGTTTCGACTTGAGTTGCTTCATCGCGCTGGCGCGGTTCTTGTGTTGGGAACGGTCGCTCTGGCACTGCACGACAATGCCGGTTGGATTGTGGGTGATGCGCACCGCCGATTCCGTCCGGTTGACATGCTGCCCGCCGGCCCCGCTGGCACGGTAAACGTCCGTGCGCAAATCCGCCGGGTTGATCTCGATGGGTATATTGTCATCCACTTCGGGCGAGACAAACACCGAACTGAACGAGGTATGGCGGCGGTTGCCCGAGTCGAAAGGCGATTTGCGCACCAGGCGGTGGACGCCGGTTTCCGTCCGCAGCCAGCCAAAGGCATAGTCGCCCTCGAATTTGATGGTGGCGCTTTTGATGCCAGCCACGTCACCGGGCGAGGCTTCCATCAACTCGGTCTTGAAACCACGGCGTTCGCCCCAGCGCAAGTACATGCGCAGCAGCATTTCCGCCCAATCCTGCGCCTCGGTGCCGCCCGCCCCGGCCTGGATGTCGAGGAAGGCGTTGTTGGGGTCCATTTCCCCGGAGAACATGCGGCGGAATTCCAAATCGGCGATGTCCTTCTCGAAAAATTGCAAATCGTGTTCGACCATCCCGACGCTGTCATCGTCATCCTCCTCCACCGCCATAGCCAGTAGCTCCTCTGCATCGGCAACCCCCTTTTCCAAACGAATGAGGTTGTTGACCACCATTTCCAGTTGCCCCCGCTCCTTGCCTAAGGTTTGGGCCTTCTCTGGGTTGTTCCAAATTTTTGGGTCTTCCAGTTCAAGCAGGACTTCGGCCAGCCGTTCGTGTTTGGCATCGAAGTCAAAGATACCCCCTAAGCCCTTCATGGCGGGCTTTTAAGTCTTTGATTTGGTTGAAAAGCGGGTTGAGTTCTCGCATAGCCTTTTGATCCACCTAGTAAAATAGGTCTAAGCATACCTTATAATGGGAGCTTGGAAAACCTCTGATGCCCGATGTAAGCTGAAGTTCGTTTAAATTCAGCCTTTCCAACGGCAATCAGTTGAGTTTAAATACACCGATTGAAAATGTTATCCAGAAAAGTCTCAAGACCTTCCACGGCGGTTACAGTTAGCTGCTTTGGCAACATGGCCGGGAGGAAGCAGAATGAAAGCAACGGGGGATAAAACCATTAACAAGAAAGTCTTATTGATTTTTGCGGGCCTGTTCGGCCTGATTCTCGGCGGCGAACAGATATTGCCTCTATTGGAAGAGTTGGGGATGTTGGCGTTCGAATGGGTGCACAAGTCCTTGGACTTTTTATACGAGGATATCATCGGCCTCGAAGACGAAGCGGCGAAAAAAGCCTCTGCCTGGTCTGGTTTTTTACTGCTCATCGGTCTGATCGTCTGGGGTTGCATTAAGCTTTACCACCAATTTCAGCGCATGAAAGCCGCCATGCCACAATGGTGGGTGGAGACGAAAGCCGGGTTGGGCGGTTGGTGGACCGCACTGCCGTGGTTGCAGAAGGTGGTTTTTGTGATCCTTTTGATAGCACTTGTGGGTGTTATGGCGGTGATCATCTAACCATGTGGAGAACACGCTTCCCTTTGTTTTTTGCAGCCGCCTGCATCCTTTTATTTGTCGTGACTGCCGCATTAAGTGTTTATCATACCTCGTCAACTTGGGACGACGCGCCTCATATAACGGGTGGCGTGTCCCAGTGGCAGACGGGAGAACCCCGGCTAAATGCCGACCATCCGCCTTTGGCAAGATTATGGGGTGCCTTGCCGGTACTTTTCATGGATGTCCCTCCGTTGACCCAGCTTGGCCCTGGGTCATGGGAAAGAGCGGATCTAACCGGTGCCGCGGGCGATTATTTTGGGGTTATCGAGGACCGGTTGCTTTGGCCATCCCGGCTTACCATGCTGATTATTTCAGTATTGCTCGGTTGTTTGTTATATGCTTGGGGGGTGGCATTGCATGGACGGGAGCGGGTTTGGCTACCGCTCGCGCTTTACGCTTTTTGCCCGCCTCTACTTGCCAATGCCCCCTTGGTAACTACGGACTTGGCCGCCACTACGTTTATTTTTGCGGCATTATTTACTTGGTGGCGCTATTTAAACGAGCCTTCAAAGAAAAACTTGGCTTGGGTCTGTTTGTCTGTGACGGCTGCCTTTGCCTCAAAACATACGGCGATGTTATTGGTTCCCCTTTTTTTGTTGTTGGGATCAATCTCGCTTGGTCGGGTTACGGTTATCCATGACGATTTTGGCCGACGTTTGCGGATTGTCGGTTTTGGCCTTTTAGCCATCGGCGTCACCACGGTGGTGGGCCTGAATATGATTTACTTTTTCGACGGTTTTTTCCTGACCCCTCCGGAATATCTTGAGCGTTCTTCAGGGGCATTCACTGCCTTTCATGGCAAGGCAGAAATCCTCTCCAGATTTTGGCCTTCGTGGTTACCTGTTCCCCTGCCTTATATTTACGTCTGCGGTGTTTTGTCATTAATGGGAAATGTCGGTGAATTTGGCAGCGCGACTTATTTTCTCGGACAGGCGGGTTATGGAGGGTGGTCTAATTATTTCTTGATGCTTTTGCTGATCAAGCTTCCAATACCCAGTTTAATATTGATCGGCTTGGGAGTCACTCGGGCGGTATCCCGTCTTCCCAGGGATTGGTGGAACATCTTATTTTTAATGGTCCCCCCCATTTTATTAGTGTTGATGGCTTCCAATGGAAAAATGCAAATAGGGGTTCGCCATATTTTACCTGCCTTCCCTTTTTTGTTTCTTCTGGCCGGTTATGCTTTGCATTATCCATTGCGCCGATGGAAAAAGATTGCAGTGGGTGGCTTGGTTGCAATGAGTGGATTCAATACGTTGGCTATTTATCCTAATTATTTGATGTATTTCAACTTTTTGGGTGGTGGTGCAGGGCAAGGCTGGCGAATTTCCGTGACAGGCGACGATTATGGTCAAGGTGATGCTGAATTGGGCCGCTGGCTGCAAAATCGCGGAATCAAGGAAGTTGCTTTCGGGCCTTTCGGTTGGGGCGGGGTGGTTTTGAACCGGGCGGGCATTGCCATAAAACCCATACCCTGCGAGGATACTGGCGAATTGGTCGCCATTCATGCCGGGCAGTTGTTGTTGACTTATGACTTGGAAAAAAAACGCTGCTATGATTGGATGCTGCTGCGCGAACCAGACCAAAAAATTGGTTATTCAATCTTTATTTACAACAGCAAAAACCGGCCCCAACCTAAGCCACCTGTCAATTTAGGCCTTTTTTCGCAAGCGTTGAAATTACAGTTGAGCGGCCAGCCTCAAGCGGCGATCCCAATTTATCAAAGTTACCTACAACAGGAACCCAATTATTATCAAGCCTATTTCAATCTGGGCTATGCGCTGATGGAAACCAATCAGTGTGAGGCGGCAATTACTGAATTCAAGCGCACTTTGAAAATATGGCCGGGTTACAAAGAAACCCATATTCATTTGGCTAAATGTTACCGGGTTCTCGGACAACCCAAACAAGCGCAATGGCATGAACAGCAACTGACAAAACCCTAGTTTCTGTCATCCCATGAAGCGATTTTAATTAAGGTATTTCAATCCCAGCGTTCATCTTTTATTTGGATCATGCCATTATCCACCTGCACAGACAGGCAGGGAAGATCCTCGTAGGCCGGTCCTCGCAGCACTTTGCCGGTTTTCAGGCAAAACCTTGCGCCGTGGCGCGGGCAGATAATTTCGCCGCCTTCCCGCTGACCGCTCGCGATTTCCGCCCCGTCATGGGTGCAGACATCTTCAATGGCATATAATGAACCGCCAAGCCTGAACACCGCAGCCGCCACGCCGTCAATGTCCACCACAATATGCTCTCCTTCGGCCAGAGCCGAGTCGGCAACTACGTCTATCCAATTACTCATCTAATCTGAACCTCTTACTCTAAAAAATATCGGTAATTATAGTCGTCAATATTAGGCGTTTGTTCATTTGAATAAAAACGCCATTCTCGAAGGCGCATGGTTTTGCGTTTGGGTACATTCAGCCCATAAAGTTTCAAGGTAATAAGCACCCGATGTTGCGCTATCGCGTCGGCACGGGGTGATGGTTCGATTTCTCCCGTATGATAGTTCACAGTGAAATAGTGATGAAAGACATATTCCAGCGTATCGGGCTTTAAAAGTGCTTCATCAAACCGTTCCAGTTTGAAGGATTGGCACATATCGCAGCAAGGGAATAGATTATCCCAAGCATAGGCCAATTCGGGAAACTGGCTTTTTGGCCTAAAATGTTCGACGGTTTCCCTACTTTCCGAACCAATTGGGCCATCACAAAATGCGCAATGTTGTTGAGTCATGTCGGCAAGGCTTTGACGGATGGCTTGATAACAGCTAGGATTTCGCCAACTAAATTTATGGGTGGGATTCTTGGCTCTTGCTTCAACAAATTGTGTAGTCCATATACCCATATTCTTCTGCAAACAAGCAGGCTCTGCCGTTCTCGTCAGTTTACGCAAGGCTGACCTCAACACCTGTCACGCGGCTCATTTGGCGCAACTCCCTAGACACAATCGCTGCGGCTTCTTCTCCACGATCCGCCAATTGACCGGCTATTTTGATGACTTCATCGGCATTGGTGGGCGTTTTCAAGAAAACCGCCCTAGCCTGATAAAAGTCATCAAACAAGGCTTCGGTTTCAATGTCGAATTCTTTGTCGATGCCAAATATTTCATTCAAAATCAACCGATAACTTTTACCGGCACCAGACGGGATACCCTCTATTTCCATGAATCCATCGGTTTTGGTTCCGGGTTCCGGCAAACGATACACCCAGGCATTTTCCACCGAACCCACCACAAATGGCGAATGTGTGGTGACAAAAATTTGCGCATTGGGCAGAAGTTTCTGAATGGCGGGCAATATTCGTCGCTGCCATTTGGGGTGCAGATGAATATCTACTTCATCCAAAAATAATATAATCGGTTGGGAAAATATGTCTTGTTCGACCTCCCAAGGTATTGCTTCCAAGCGCAGGGACAAATCCGCCACCCAACTGATAATGGATTTTAAGCCGTCAGGTAGACAGTCAAATTGGATGCTATCGCCATTGACTTTTACAGTAACCGCCAGTGGTGAATGTTCTAGCCGAAATTCAACGTCCATGTCACAAACTTCATGGATTAAGCTCGTTATTCGCGCTAGGGCCAAATCGTAAGCTGCTGCTGCTGGCAAGTCATTATCCATTTGTGCCAATGCGGATTTTGTCCGGTTATTAGCAATCCATTGCAGTAATACTTTTGGTCGGGAGGTATTTTCAAATGAAAGTGCAGCTTCAAAAGGGGAATTAGTGATTTCTTGAATGCCGCTTAAAGGCTCACTACGCAAAGTCCGCTGGCCTGAATAGGCGAAGGCGGCAAATACAAACTTCGTCTGTTTGTGTATGGCATTTGGTTGAAACCATTGTAAAGCAGTTTTGTGCTTCCATAACATGGAACTATTTCCATGACCAAATACATGCCCTATGTTTAGGTCTTCCTGATTCAATTGAAATTGACCAAACAGGTTAATGGACTGATTAGATTGACCTATGTGCGGTTTTTTTACGCCATACATCCCAGACTGTCCATAAAACAGGAAATCAAAACGACTTTCTTCATTCCTAAATCGTGCTTTAATCAAGCTTTTCCGAACATCAGTACCTTCAAAAATTTCAGCCAGCGCATAAAGCAAAGTACTTTTCCCGCACCCATTCGGCCCGGTGAACAGATGAATTTCTGCGAGTTTTTCATCCTGCTCGGCAGATTCAATCGGTTTGAACCGGATCAGGGTATTGTCAAAAACACCCACGCCTTGCAGTTGCACGGCTTCTAAGCGGTAGGGGGATGTCATGCTGTTTCTCAGTATTTCAAATCAAAAAACAAATAAATGTGGGAGCACTTTCCAAGCGCGATAATAAACTTTTCGTCGCGGTTGAAAACCGCTCCCACGGATGCGTTTCACCCATTTCAGCAGGTGTCTAAGATTTTATTCTTTTACGTTGCGTCTTTGCGTGAGCCTTTCTTTTGGCTTTCCTCGCAATCCTGCCTAACCCCAGTCACTCACGGCGAAGATTTTTGACTCACGCAACGACGCAACGGCGCAACGTAGAGCATAAGGATAAGTGCCGGATTTACAGGATAATGGATAACATCGCTCCAAGCGATGTTATCCCTGTTTGGTTATTCCGTCGAAACCGTCTCTGCCTCTTCTTTCAACGCTGCTTCCAAGGAATGCCAAGCCAAGGTGGCGCATTTGACGCGGGCAGGATAGGCCCGCACACCGGCCAGCACGGCAAGTTTGCCCAATTCCTCAAAATCGGTCCTCTGGTCTTCGCCAGTGACGATGCGATGGAAAAGCTCAAATATTTCGTGGGTTTCCTCTTCGGTATGACCCCGGACTATCTCGGTCATCAAAGAGGCCGAAGCGGTGGAGATGGCACAGCCAGAGCCTTGAAAGCTGACATCTTCAATTATATTATCACTAACCTTGACATACAGGGTGATGCGGTCGCCGCACAGGGGATTGAAGCCGTCGATTTTGCGGGTGGCATCTTCCATCACACGGAAGTTGCGGGGGTTGCGGTTGTGGTCGAACACCACTTCCTGATAAAGATCGCGTAATTCATCGAACATTAGCCGAATACCTCTATGATCTGTTTGATTCCGCCGATCAATACATCGACTTCCTCGACGGTGTTGTAAAACGAGAATGATGCCCGCGCCGTGGCGGGTACTCCGAAAAAGTCCATCACCGGCATGGCGCAATGATGCCCGGCACGGACGGCGATACCCAATTGATCCAACATTGTGCCTATATCATGGGGATGAATATGATGTAAGGTGAAGCCCAGTATTGCGCCTTTGTCATTCGCGGTCCCGATGATTTTCAAAGCTGGGATTTCCATCGCTTTTTGGGTTGCATAATCTAACAATAGCTGTTCGTAAGCGGCTATCTTATCCATGCCGATGGTTTGCAGATAATCCACAGCCTCACCTAATCCAACGGCTTCGGCTATCGCCGGGGTGCCGGCCTCAAACTTATAGGGCAGGGTGTTATACTCAGACTTGGCAAACGTGACCATGCGGATCATGTCGCCGCCGCCTTGCCAAGGCGGCATGGATTTCAACAATGACTCTTTGCCATACAACACGCCAATGCCAGAAGGCCCGCACAACTTGTGCCCGGAGAAGGCGTAGAAATCGCAGTCCAGTGCTTGCACATCAACCGGCATGTGTGGAATGGCTTGGGCACCATCCAGCATGACGGGCACGCCTTTGGCGTGGGCCAATTCCACGATGCGTTTTACCGGATTGATGGTACCCAAGGCATTGGACATGTGAACCACGGAAACCAGCTTGGTACGTTCGGTCAACAATGCCTCGAATTCCTCCATGATAATCTCACCGACCAAGTTGATCGGTGCGACTTTCAACACTGCACCGGTTTGCTGGCAGAGCATTTGCCAAGGCACGATGTTGGAATGATGCTCCATTGCAGTAATCAGGATTTCATCACCGGCTTGCAGACTGGAACGTCCGTAAGACTGTGCCACTAGATTGACCGCCTCGGTGGTTCCGCGCACGAAGATTATTTCCTTTATATCACGGGCATTGATGAAAGCCCGGATTTTCTCCCGAGCCCCTTCGAACAAATCCGTGGCCCGTTGGCTGAGCGTGTGTACGCCCCTATGCACATTGGCATAGTCATGTTCATAGACATGCCGGAGGGTATCCAGCACAGCTTTGGGTTTTTGAGTGGATGCCGCGTTGTCCAAATAAACCAAAGGCTTGCCATGGATGATTTCGCCTAGGATGGGGAAATCCTGACGGATTCTGGTGACATCAAACGTGGCGTTCATAACCAGTCCCTCCGAATGCCGGTCTGCGGGAACAGATTCAACAAATGTTCCTGCACCCGTCCACGCAAAGATTCCAAGCCGATTTTTTCCACCATCTCATTAGCGAAGGCAAAAGTCAGCATGTTTTTTGCCGTTTCCCGATCCACCCCGCGAGACACTAGGTAAAAAATCGATTCGGGATCAAGTTGCCCCACCGCCACGCCATGCGAACATTTGACATCATCGGCGAGAATTTCCAACTGCGGCTTGGCGTCGATTTCCGCATCTTCCGATAATAATAGGTTGCGGTTGTTCATTTCCGCGATGGTCTTCTGCGCCTGGGGATGGACGACGATGCGACCCTGAAATACGCCCCTCGCACGGTCGGCAAGGACGCCACGGTAAGTTTCACGGCTAATCCCATGCGGTTCGATATGATGGATCAGCGTATGGTTATCCACATGCTGGCGGCCTTTGGCGAGAAACAATCCGTTCATTTCACATTCGGCGGCCATTGCCAATTCTGTATGAATTTCGTTACGCGCCAGCAAACCACCAAAAGTCAGATTATGTTGATTGAAGCGGGAGGATTTTTCCTGCTTCACATAAACCCCGCCAAAATGGTAAGCCTTGTCCGTTTCCACTTGCAACTTATAATGATCCAAGTCGGCATTTTCACTCAAGTGGATTTCAGTCACTGCGGCGGTGAGATAACTGATGCCTGGCGAGCCAACAAAGGTTTCGAAGAGTTTGGCTTCTGCATTCTTGCTTAATCCTATCAAGCTACGGGTGTTGGATAAGGCTTCATTACGAGTGGAGACATGCAGGATTTGAATTGGCTTTTGCAAATTTACGCCAGCAGGAATGCCAATAAACGCCCCGTCACTGAAATAGGCCGTATTGAATGCAAGGAATCCATGGGATTCTGTTCCAACTGAAGTACCAAACAAGGCTTTTACCCGGTCTGGTTGGTTTTCCAGTGCTGCCGATATTCCCGTTGCAATGACCTCGTCAGGCAAGCCCGCCAAATCAGATAGCTCAGGGACGAAATGTCCGTCCACCAAGACCAATGACCAAGTATCGGCCAGTTTATGGGTTTCCAGCCATTCCTTATCAACCGTTGTCGGTGTCGAAACGCTTAACGGCGCAAACAGTTTCTTCTCTAGTGCAGTGACATTGGTGTATTTCCACTCCTCCTCGCGGGGTGAGGGGAAACCGCTTGCTGAAAAGCTACCCAAGGCCAGTTGTCGAAGTGTATTGAGCCAAGGCAGATTTTGGCCAGACAGGGAACTGGCAAGGGTTTGATAGCGTTCTATATAATTTGTCGCGCTCATGCTGCCACACCCACGGTTTGGTCGATCCAGCCATAACCCCTTTCTTCCAGTTCCAGCGCCAAGCTGGCATCGCCTGATTTGACGATGCGGCCTTGGGCCAATACATGGACATGATCCGGTTTGATGTAATCCAGTAGGCGCTGGTAATGGGTGACCAAGATGAACGAACGGTCTGCCGAACGCAGTGAATTAACACCGTCAGAAACGATCTTCAACGCATCAATATCCAGCCCGGAGTCCGTTTCATCGAGTATGCATAAACTCGGTTCCAATACCGCCATTTGCAATATCTCGTTGCGTTTCTTCTCGCCGCCGGAAAAACCTTCATTGACGGCTCGATAGAGAAATTTCTCATCCATCTCGACCAGTTTAGTTTTGGCTTTGATCATCTGCAAGAAATCAAAGGCATCCAATTCTGGAAGCCCGTGGTGCTTGCGCACGGCATTCAAGGCCGCTTTCAGCAAATACACATTGCTGACACCGGGGATTTCCACCGGGTATTGGAAAGCCAAGAACACGCCTTCCCTTGCTCTCTCTTCCGGCGGCATATCCAGTAGGTTCTTGTCCTTGTAGATGACGGTTCCCTCCGTGACTTCATAGCCGTCGCGGCCTGCAAGCACATGCGACAAGGTGCTTTTGCCAGAACCGTTCGGCCCCATGATGGCATGGACCTCGCCGGGTTTGATGTGTAGGCTAATCCCTTTCAGGATGGGTTTGTCTTCTATGCGGACGTGGAGGTTTTCGATTTTTAGCATGGGGTTACCTTATGTTTAATTAGTATTTATCGTTCCCATGCTCCAGCGTGGGAATGCAGTCAGCGGCGCTCCCGCGCCGCGTGACCGCAGAGCGGTCAACATAGGTTCCCACGCTGGAGCGTGGGAACCAGAACTAATACGTTCGCTTCATACCGCGATGAGTTTGCCTTGGTAGTTATCTTGAATATCTTCAAAAAGCATTTCATGATAAGCATCACGCAGATTTTCTTCCAATTCTTCCAATGATTCGCCTTGGGTCATGATTTCTGGATATTCCTTTAATCTGCCTAGCCAGAACTTTTCATTTTTCCAATAGATCATAGTTAATTGGTTGGATTTATTATACATCATAAAACTTCAATATAATCGTTTGCATAGCCTCAGAAAGTGTATATAGAAGTGGTTGTTAACGCTTTGATTTTACAGTCGATGTTCGCATGTATATTCCACGAATGTGTAAAAAGTTTTTAATTTGAATTATTATAATTGTTTAGCACACTAATAAATTCATTCCAAAAATCCTCAATAGCCAGTGAGTAATCTTTAACGTCTTTTTCAGTTAGATAAATATCTTCTCCCGCTAACGGATTATGTACGGGGAAAGGCTTTGTTGAAAAATCCCAACTAGGTCTAACATCACACCATTTAATCAATAATGAAGGGGGTTCAAATAAATCAGGGCGAGCTTTGTTTAGCTTAATTGCACCTGTACCTTGTGCGTGTTTTATAGCATTACAAAGATAATAAAGTTCTTCAAGTTTCTTCCAAGATCGGAAATATTTAATATCTATTTCACCTAAATCAATAATGACCTTTTCATCTTTAATATAAACAGCTTGACGTTCATAGTTTTCAAGCAATCGCATCACCAAATAGCTGAACTGTTGCTCATACAAGTGGCGTAATCCAACGGCATGTAGGTTAATCATGCTTTGTCGCATATACATCATGTAAGAATACTCTGTATCATCATAAATATCAGAAGTAACTTCAGTCAGATATTTATTTTCTATTTCAACCTCAAGATTATTAAATGCTGGCAAAATATGCTCAGATAGCGCTTTATAAAAATATCGTACTGGCAAAATAAAAGTTTTAATGATGTCAGCACCCCAACCATTAAATTTATTGGGTGGTTCTATTGATGATACTTTGTTTGTTTTATTAGTTGACAAATCGGGCTGAATAATTTTATTATTGGCTTTATTTTGCCTATCCGGTTTATCCGAAGCCAATAAAGGAACTTCGCTCTTAATCCCAAATAGCTCAAGGCTATCATCTATAATGTCATCAAAGTTTTTTCGTTCTCTATCTGCTGTTTCTTTCAGAGCTTGATAACGCTCTTCACTTATTTTAATAGTTAGCTTTGTCATAGAAATCTTCTGTTAGGGTACAGCATTTTGAATATCAATTGATTGCTTTGTTTAAGCCGTAGGAGCGGACTATACTCGTAATTGATTGGGGCGATTCTACAAAAATGGGCAATTCATCGTGTAAATTATTCTCTGTTTTTATCTCGTTCCCAATCTAAAGCATAGAAACCTGATAACTAGGGTTTACAGATTAAGCTTTTCGTCCAAAATATGGTTAAAATTGATAGAATGCCCTTTGAGCCTAGAAACTAGGGCAAACAAATCAAAATCATCGCTCAATAACAGCGGTCTACGCCGTAAACCCGTTGTACACAATTTAACTATTGCAGAATCGGTTAATCCAAATTGTCTGATATGATCTGTTTCGACATCCCTTCGCGGTACATGGCGTTCATGCACTAGTTCATCGATAGCTTTGACATCAAATAAACTAGGTGTCCGCAGCAGACCCAGAAAGTCTGCGCGATCTGTCCCAGTCAGTGCTGCACCGCCTAGATTGCTTACTTCTGTCAATATATGTGGCGTGGTAATTAATCGCTTGAAGTCCTTTATAAAATCCACCAGAATATAATAATCATCTTGACTGTATTTCTCAGTGCGCTTTCCGCCTATCAATCGTTTATTGATCTTTCCAACTAATAGCACCAACAGTAAATTAGTATCAACCAAAATCCCCGATTGTAGGTGTTTTTGTTTGAGGGTTTTCCAATTCATTGAAAAGTCCCTAATGCACTTCTCGGATTAGCATTGACCTGATAATTCCGTTTTCTGCATCAATTACCAAACGTTTATATATTCTATTTTCAGTTTCCTCATCTTTTCCTTCATCAAATAAATCTTTTAAGGAACCAAAACCTGAAGGACGCTCAAATTTAGCTTTATTTCTTATATCGCGTGGTCGTAAATAACCCAAAGTAATAAGCCATTGTTTATTTTCTTCTTTAAATTCAACTTCCTCCAAACGTAAATCCGATATTTCTTCTTCAGGTTCAAGAATTTCTCTGAGATATTTTTTTGCATTAGAAACGGCTTCTTTGGGTGGTATCATTTGTTATCTCTCTAAAGTTAATCTCTCGTTCCCATAGAAAATGGGAACCAAAAAGCAATATAAAGAACTCGTTATTTAGTTAGCATCGGCGATGCTTTTATCTAATTTTTCTCCACCAAGCTTTGCTTGGTGGAGAAAAATTAACCTACGCTGCCTTCCAAACTAATCCCCAACAACGCCTGTGCCTCCACTGCAAATTCCATCGGCAATTCCTTGAATACTTCTTTGCAGAACCCATTGACGATCATCGACACGGCATCTTCGGCGGAAAGCCCGCGTTGCTGGCAGAAAAACAATTGGTCTTCGCTGATTTTCGACGTGGTCGCTTCGTGCTCGACCACGGCACTGGGTTGCTTGACCTCGATATAGGGGAAGGTATGCGCCCCGCAGCGGTCGCCAATAAGTAAAGAATCGCATTGGGTATGGTTGCGTGCATTTTCAGCAGACTTCAATACTTTCACCAAGCCGCGATAGCTATTCTGCGCTTTGCCAGCCGAAATGCCCTTGGAGATGATCGTGCTACGGGTATTTTTGCCGATATGAATCATCTTCGTACCGGTGTCGGCCTGTTGGCGATGGTTGGTCAATGCAACGGAATAAAACTCGCCGATGGAATTATCGCCTTTCAATACACAACTGGGATATTTCCAAGTGATGGACGAGCCGGTTTCCACTTGCGTCCATGAAATCTTGGAGTTCACGCCCCGGCATTCGCCCCGCTTGGTGACGAAATTATAAATGCCGCCTTTGCCTTCTTCGTCGCCGGGATACCAGTTTTGCACGGTGGAATATTTGATTTGCGCATTGTCCAAAGCGACCAGTTCGACGACGGCGGCATGGAGTTGGTTTTCGTCGCGCATCGGCGCGGTGCAGCCTTCCAAATAGGAAACATGGCTGCCTTCCTCGGCAATAATCAAGGTGCGCTCAAATTGCCCGGTGTTGGCGGCATTAATGCGGAAATAGGTGGATAACTCCATCGGGCAGCGCACCCCCTTGGGGATGAACACAAAGGAACCGTCAGAAAACACGGCGGCATTCAACGCGGCAAAGAAATTGTCGCCCGTCGGCACGACGCTGCCTAGGTATTGTTTGACCAAATCGGGATGTTCGCGGATGGCCTCGGACATGGAACAAAATATCACCCCGGCCTCCGCCAGTTTGCCCTTGAAGGTTGTCGCCACCGAAACGCTGTCGAATACGGCATCCACTGCAACGCCGGCCAAAAATTCCTGTTCGTAAATGGGGATGCCTAGCTTGTTGTAGGTTTCCAAGACTTTGGGATCGACTTCGTCAAGGCTTTTCGGCCCTTCCTTTTGTTTTGGCGCGGAATAATAGCTGATGGATTGGTAGTCAATTCGTGCGTATTCGACATAGGCCCAGCGCGGGTCGGTCATGGTCAGCCAATGGCGATAAGCCTCCAGGCGCCACTGCAACATCCAGTCCGGTTCGCCTTTTTTGGCTGAGATGATGCGAACCACATCCTCGCTCAAACCGGGTGGTATGGTGTCTGCCTCCAAGTCGGTGACAAAACCTTGCTTGTATTCCTGGCTAATAAGCTTTTCAATGGTTTGCGCCGTCGCTGACATGTTTTTACTCCGCGTTAAAGGTATTTTTGATGGGAAAAAGGCTGCTCAGGGGCACGAAAAACTCTTCCCTGTGTTTCGAGACAGGTTTGGCCATGTCAGCCAGGCTGACCGACTCCAGGGCGGCCCGGACGGCCCGGTTGATGACATCCCAACTGCCCCTCGCATGGCAGGAAGAGGATTGCTCGCAGCCCCCGCGCTCTCCTTCGCACTCGGTCAGCGCTATCGGTCCTTCCAGTGCCTTAATGACCGCAGCCACACTCGTCAGTTGTGCCGATTGCGCCAGCACATAGCCGCCATGGGCGCCCCGGGTGGATTTCACAACGCCAGCCTTGCCCAGTATTTTCAATAGTTTGCTGACCGTCGGAGCAGCCACACCCGTCGCCTCGGCCAAACCGGCGGCGGTGTGGGTGTGATCGGTGTCATTTGCCATCTGCCCAAGCACGATGATGGCGTAGTCAGTCATTTTGCTGATTTTAAGCATGGTGTTGTTGGCTGTGCATTTTTATATAGGACTATTTTAGTCCACTTTTATTCCTGAGTAAAGTGTTTGCAATTGTTGATTGTGAAAAAGCTTTAACGTGCTTGATTGAAACGCGGAATCCAGTTAAATAGGGAGACTTAATTAAACAACCAAGCATAGGTAGAGATGGTGACTGGATATTTTTTTCGATGCGGTAAGCCTGGCCGGCTGATTTTGGCGCTTGCGCTGATATTTTTCGTTAACTTGACCGTTGAAGCTCAAGAAGGCCCCGGCGTGACGCCTGCCCCTGCCGCTGTGGCCAAACAACCGACGGTGCAATCGGCAACACCCGCGCCACCGCAGCCAGCCACCGTTCCTGCGCCGCAGCCGTCTACGCCGCTTGCCTTGGCCATCCAGGGACTGGTGAGGGAAGGGGTTCATCCCAAATTGCGTTGGGGGCGTTTTGCGGACTTTCAAACGCAATTGGATGCCCTTTACCAGCCTTCCGGTTTCGCCCCTCTGTGGCTTCACGAAGAAAAACCCACCCACCAAGCAAAGTTGGCCATAGCCAATTTGGCATCGGCCGATGAAAAAGGATTGAATTCCTCCGACTATGATGCGGACTTGTTGAGCAAGTGGCTGAACTCAATCAATGGCGCGGCCAATACCAGTCCGCAGGAACTTGCATCGTTTGACTCGGCGTTGAGCATCTCGTTAATACGCTATGCCTCCAATCTTTACAAAGGTCGCATCAACCCCAAGCATGTCAACTTTGCCTTGGAAATCGAACCGAAAAACGAAGATTTGCCCGCTCTCATTCGAAAGATTGCCACCAGCAACAACCCCGACAAATTGCTAGGCAATTTGGAACCCAAGCTCAAGCTTTACGACCATCTGAAAAACGCTTTGGCAGTCTATAGGAAATTGGCCAAGGAGACCCCGGTCGGCCAGATTTCATTGCCCAACAAGTTCAAACCTGGCGACCATGGTGTCGACGTACCCAAGGTGCGAAAATTGCTCTCACTGTTGGGCGACTTGACTGAAGGTGACCCGAATGATGCCTCGCAGACCTACGACAAGACCCTTGCAGAGGCAGTCAAACGCTTTCAAATGCGCCACGGCTTGACACCGGACGGCGTGATCGGCAAAACCACCGTGGCCCAGTTCAATGTTCCGCTTGGCGACAGGATCAAGCAGATTCAGCTTGGCTTGGAGCGTCTTCGCTGGCTCCCCGGGCAGATTGATGGGCGTTATATTCTGGTCAACATTCCCTCGTTCCAGTTGTATGGCTACCATAACGGTTCTGGATCGGAGAACCCCGACTTGGTCATGAACGTGATAGTCGGCGAGGCAATTGATGGACGCAGTACGCCGGTTTTCCACTCGGACATGACTTATGTGAATTTCCGTCCCTATTGGAACGTCCCCTATGCCATCACCGTTAAGGAATATCTGCCTATCCTCAGGCGTAATCCAGGTTATCTCAGTGGCCACAATATGGAGATAGTTTCGAATTTCTCCCCCAATGCAAGTGTTCACGCGGCGAGTGGCGGGAATGTGGAGGGGCTTGCCTCGGGGGCTTTGAAATTGCGCCAGAAGCCTGGGCCGAAAAATGCGCTTGGACTAGTCAAATTCACTTTCCCAAATACCAATAACGTTTACTTGCACAGTACGCCTAGCCAAGGCTTGTTCAAAAGGACACGCCGCGACTTCAGCCATGGTTGCATCCGTGTCGAGTATCCGGTCAGGTTGGCGGAGTTTGTATTACAAGACCGTGAGGAATGGACCCGCGAAAGAATTGAAGCGGCCATGCAAAAGGACAAGCCGAAAATCGTCACTTTGAAGACCCCCATTCCGGTTTATATTACCTATTCAACCGTGATGGCGAATGCCGAAGGCCAGGCCATGTTCTACAATGACATCTACGGGCATGACCAGATACTCAGTGAGCAATTGGCGAAGGGGTTCCCGTATCCCCAGTAGGGGCGGGTTCAAAACCCGCCCTCAATTTATCATAGTTTATTTGGCTGGTTCCCAAGCTCCTGCTTGGGAACCCATGTCTTGCAAGCTCCAGCTTGACTTAACTCTAAAAGGCTGGAGATCCCAAGGCTGCATTCCCAAGCAGGAGATCTCATCGTTATACACAAGTGTACTGATGCCGATCTATTGCAACCCGGAGGGTTGCTAGCTATTAGCCGGGGGTTGAGCGTCAGCGACACCCCCGGTTGAGATTGGATACCGTATTCGACCCCGGAGGGGTCGCAGAAATCAGCCCATGAACCTAGGATATTTTCCGAAAATGCTGCAAATGCTAGGTTCTGGCTGGTGGTATTCTAGGCCGCATAGGAAAGACTACGACCCCTTCGGGGTCGATATTTTATTCGGTTTGCCTTCCGGGGGTGTCGCTTCGCTCAACCCCCGGCTAATGGCTTGAACCCCTTCGGGGTTCCTTAGGCTCCCGCAACGACTTGTGTATAACGATGAGAGCAGGAGCTTGGGAACGAGCAGAAACGCTTTAGATCGGACGGGTGGGCAGGTAGTATTGGGCCAAAGCTGGCACGGAGACTATTTCTTTTTCCGGGTAACGCAATGCGGTGAGCCTGCCGCCGAAAACGCAACCGGTGTCTATGCATAGGGTGTTATTTTGCCACTGCGGATCAACGACTGGCGCGTGGCCGTAGATAACCATGGCCCGTCCCTGATAGTCGTCTGCCCAAGGATGGCGGACAGGCAGGCCGAACTTGTCGGTTTCACCCGTCGTTTCGCCGTACAGGCAGAATATGCGCACTTTGCCGGAGTCACGCCCATGCATTTCTTCGCGAAGTCCGGCATGGGCCGCCACGAGCGCTCCGCCATCGAACACATAATGGCTGGGCCGGGTGCGGAGAAATTCCGCGACTTTCTCCCTAAATGCCTGGCTTTCGGCTTCCAGTTGTTGCAGCGATTCGGCAAGCCCATGGGTTATTGAAACTGGGTTGCCTTGCAGGGCTTTAACAAGTTTTGCATCGTGATTTCCTGATACACAAAAGGCATCACCGGATTGCACCGCATCCATGGCCAGGCGAAGTGCTTGTGGCGTGTTCGGGCCACGATCCACCAAGTCGCCTAGAAAAACCAACTTTCTGCCTTCCGGGTGGTAAACCTCAAATTGTTGGCTGCCTTGGCTGATCCGGTAGCCCAGTGACTGGAGCAAGATGCACAGTTCGTCGAAGCAACCGTGCACGTCTCCGATCAGATCGAAGGGGCCAGTCTCTGATTTTTTGTTGGTCCGGTTGGGTTTGCGCAAGAGGCTTACGCTTTCCAAATCCACGGGACGGTCGAAAATATGGATTTGACGGAAGCCCTCCTTAGCCAGTCCTTGCAGTGAACCCTGTAACTGGGCGCGATGGTTGCGGATGACGGAGTCGCTCAAAGTGCGATCCTGGCGGACGGCGTTACGTTCCAAGCAAAGCCACAGCGGCATGTCCAGCACAATGGCAATCGTCGGCGAATGATAGTGGCGGGCCAGTTTGAGCAGGGACTTTCTCGCTTCAGGCTGGACGTTGGTGGCGTCAATCACGGTAAACCGGCCCGCCTTCAAGCGTTTGGCCGCGAGCAGATGTAATATTTCAAAGGCATCCGCATTGACAGACTGCTCGTTCTCGTCGTCACAGACCATGGCCCGGCATTGATCGGAGGAAATGACTTCAGTCGGCAAGAAATGGCGTCGGGCAAAGGTGGACTTTCCGGCCCCGGAGGGTCCCATCAACAGCACTAGCGCGAGTTCAGGTAGAATTATCTGCATAGTTTACGCAATGGAAGTCGAGTCAATAAAAAAACCAACTGCGATCATCCTGAAGGCAACGGGCAATACGGTTGAATTAAGCCGTTCGTGCTGAGCTTGTCGAAGTATGAACGGCCTAATTAGGTGATTTCCAATAATGAACCCACCAAAAGCATCGTCCACGAAAAACACGAAAGGCACGAACAAGACATGCTTTTGTTCGTGCTTTTCGTGCTTTTCGTGCCTTTCGTGGACTCTGTTTTTTGCCTACGGATCAGATTCTTGATGGGATGTTCTTTCTCAGGAATCACCTTATCTGTAGGCTAAGATTTTCCGCTCACCCTATGAGCTGATTTTGTCTGGTAATCCATGGTAAAGTCAATCACGGGGAGCAAAAACAAACCGCTTATCGTCATAGCGAAAATATTAAATCATCCGCAGTGGGTTGGTTTGTTCGTTTTGGCTTTGACTGCCGATGGTCATTCTGGCAGTGCCCTTCGAGATTAAACAACCCAAGAATGTAAAATTTACCGACGAAAAAAAATATGTCCGAAAAAACACCCGCCTTTCCCGGCCTTCTCCGCGCACTGATTGCCCGTCCGTCGGTGAGCAGTTGCGACCCAAGTTTAGACCTCAGCAATTTGGATGTCATCCATCTTCTGGCCGAATGGCTGGAAAATCTTGGCTTTTCGATTGCGATCCACAAAGTTGCCGCAGGCAAGGCAAATTTGCTGGCTAGGCTCGGGGGCGGCGGAACTGCCGGAGAGGGGCTGGTTCTGTCCGGCCATACTGACACGGTACCGTTTGACGAAGGGCAGTGGTCATGCGATCCATTCGGTGGCATCGAACGGGACGGACGTTTGTACGGGCTTGGCAGTTGCGACATGAAGGCTTTCTTTGCCTTGGCCATAGAGGCGGTAAGAAGTTTCGATGCGAAATCTTTTCGTAGGCCATTGACTATCCTTGCCACCGCCGACGAGGAAAGCACCATGGCGGGTGCCAAATATCTGGTAGCCCACGGTCTTAAGCCGGGTCGATACGCCATTGTCGGCGAACCGACCGGTTTGAAGCCCATCCGAATGCATAAAGGTGTGATGATGGAGAGCATCCGTGTGCTGGGCCACACCGGGCATTCGAGCGATCCTTCGTTAGGTGCGAATGCCATCGAGGGGATGGGGCGCATACTGAATGAATTGCTGGCTTGGCGCACGGAGTTGCAGGCCAAACACCGCAATCCAATGTTCAAGATTGACGTGCCGACACTTAACCTTGGGGCTATCCGTGGGGGTGACAATCCCAACCGAATTTGTGGCCACTGTGAAATGCTCATCGACATCAGGCCATTGCCGGGTATGGACTTGTTTGAACTGCGCCAGGCCATGGGCGAAAGGCTGGCCGTGGCGCTGGCCGATTATCCAAAGCTGCGGGTTGAGGCACATCCATTGCACGACGGTGTCCCGGCATTTGAATCCCCGGCGGATTCGGCCATGGTGCGGGCTTGCGAAGCATTCAGCGGGGTTGAGTCCGGTGCGGTCGCATTCGGCACGGAAGCCCCGTTTCTGTCCAGCTTGGGATTGGATACCATAATCTTGGGTGCGGGCAACATAGAACAGGCTCACCAGCCGGACGAATATCTGCCCATGGAACATATCACGCCCATGGTGAACATACTCAAGGGGCTTATCGGACGGTTTTGTGTGGAAGACACCGGCAAACGGCACGGATAATTGCCGGTTGCATCATTCAACAAGGCGAAACGTAAGCAGGAGGGGAGGGGTGTACCCGCTAGAACGGTAAAAAAAGCCACCCGCCGTCACGCAAGTATTCCCCAAATCGGTTTGCCTGTGGCAACACAAGCGGGACTTTTTTCATCCTAAGGTATAAAATCAACCCATCAAACAACATTCCGCAAACAACCGGAGAAAACTATGGCGCTTATGGACTTCCTTAAGAAGCAATTCATCGATGTCATCCACTGGACAGAAGACCAGAACGGAGTGCTGGCCCACCGATACCCGACGCAGGACTTTGAAATCCAAAATGGCGCGAAACTCACCGTGCGCGAGTCGCAAATGGCCCTGTTGGTGGACGAGGGCCAGGTGGCCGATGTATTCGCGGCGGGTCTTTACACGTTGGACACCGAAACTCTGCCAGTGCTGACCAATTTGAAGAACTGGGACAAGTTTTTTGCCTCGCCCTTCAAATCAGAAGTGTATTTCTTTAGCACCCGCCAGCAGTTGGACCGCAAGTGGGGGACACCGAATCCGATCACCATCCGTGACAAAGAATTCGGCATCGTCAGGCTTCGCGCCTTTGGCAACTATTGTTACCATGTGGCCGACCCCAAAAAGTTTTATCTTAATGTCAGCGGAAGCCGTGAGGACTTCACCAGCGAGGAAATGGAGGGGCAACTGCGCAATACGCTGATCGGCTCTTTGTCAGATTTGTTTGCAGAGTCCGGGGTGTCGTTCATTGACATGGCGGCCAACCAGGAAGAGTTCGGCGCCGCTTTGAAACAAAAGCTATCGCCAGTCTTTGAAAGTTATGGCCTGGCCTTGGATGCCCTCGTGGTGCAGAACGTCTCTTTGCCGGAGGAGTTGCAGAAAGTTCTGGATACACGCATCAGCATGAATGTTTTGGGGGACATGGATCGTTATACCCAATACCAAGTCGCCACCAGCATTCCCTTGGCCGCTCAGAACGCAGGTGGCCTGGCGGGTGCCGGGGCCGGACTCGGAGCCGGTTTAGGGATAGGGCAAGCCTTCGCGCAGGCCATGAGTCCGGCTGCATTGCCGAAGGCGGCAGCGGTTCCTTCACCAACAGAATCCGCCGAGGAAATGATGGTGACTTTGGATCGGCTGCATGGGCTGATGACCAAAGGCATACTTTCGCAAGAGGAATTCGAGGCAAAGAAGGCCGAGCTGTTGAAAAAAATAGGCTAGGAGCCTGTCCGACTTAGAGTTGTACGACAGTTTCCCTTCCTCAAAAAGGCTGAAAAACGATTGCCACGCCTTAATTCGCCCCTTTATGGAGCGTTTTTCGACATTAATGCGGCTTTTCCTTCCCTTTGGGCAAAGTTATCCCGCCAGCACATGGAGCCGCTTCAAATTGTAGGCGATGCAGACCAGCGTCCATTCCCCCGTCACGGCCTTCAATCCACGCAACAGGAACTGGCGGAAGCCCATCACCTGTTTGATGATGCCAAACACCGGTTCCACCGTGGATTTGCGCCGTGCGTAGATCGCCTTGCCTTCCGCCGTCTTCAGCCGGTGGCGCATCCGTATCACCGCA
>Ga0194049_1000009_pt1 | contig 85827 bp, 122 predicted proteins | sample JunL2225m_MetaG_FD_148665 | JGI IMG/M metagenome (GOLD analysis project Ga0194049, IMG submission 148665) | Anoxic zone freshwater microbial communities from boreal shield lake in IISD Experimental Lakes Area, Ontario, Canada - Jun2016-L224-25m | ecosystem: Environmental > Aquatic > Freshwater... | reverse complement strand
GGCCTAGCATGTTGACGCTCATATAACGAGCTTAAACGCTTCTTTCTTTTGTCAAAATCCTCCCCTTCTAGTAAGTAGACTGTGTTTGCTCTCTGCAATGCCAGGACACATTTTTTCTGCTCAGGTGTTAGGTGATCTCGGATAGGGTCGTTCTTAGGTATGTCGTTATAGTCTCTGTATTGCTTTGAAGTACAGCCTAGAGCAATTCTATTAATCAGATCGCACTCGTTTGAAAAGTGATAATGCTTTATTTCCTTTCCATCTCTTGAGTCAACGATAGCATCAGTCATTGGTCTAAATTCTAACCTTAATTCTGATCTGTCTTGAATACCTTGTAATCTTTCAGTTTCTTTATTTTCAAGTTCTTGCCAGCGGTCGATAATTGCTAAACGATATTTCGCTGAATACCCTGAAATAACTAAATCACATTCTCGTCTTGGTAGGTTAAAACAGGGTTGTTCACGATTATAAGAGTCTAAAAAGATTGACTCAAAAATGAATTGATCTATGTTGACTTCATTTAATATTTTTCTAATGTCTCGCATGACATTGGAATGTTCTTTTTCTGTCAACTTCGCTATTTCCAAAGACGACATAGTTTTGTTTTTATTTACTACTAATTTCATAGGTACCTTATTTGTGAATTGTTTTGTAGGACGACGGAAGAATCCCTCTCCTATTTTAATCAAGCAGCAATGACCTATCCATTTCTCCCGTCGATGCTAAGTGATCACGATATAACTCTCTCGATGCAATCTTATTAGCTATGCTATGTACGCTTAATACTCTAGCAGGAATAACCTTATTCTCTAAATTCTTTGCTCTCCTTTTTTCATTTATTTTGTCTTTATTTGCTTCATAGTAAGCCTTATTTTTTGCTAGAATTTTAACTTTATTTGCTTGGTAAAGTATAGCGTTATAGTAAGATGTTGATTCTTTATTCTCCTGATAATATTCTTTCATTTTAGCTATAATTGCTTCTCTATTTTCTTGATAGCGCAACCGTTTTTTTTCTTTTATTGTCATGCAGCTTTACCTTTTCCTTTTGAATATTTAATTCTACTGTAAGTGATATAGTTTAGCGTTTCTTTACTTGGTACGCAAGGCTCAATACTCTTTTTTTTGTGGGGCCATTCTCCAAACTTATTTTGAAAAATGGCTAATGCAAAACTTGGTGACTTACCATGTTCTTTAGCATAGCCCAATAACTCAGCGTAGAACTGTGACTTTTCTTGTGGCTTTGGTTTGGTTGTAATTGATATTACTTCAGAAAGATCAGACTCATGATACGGTATTTCTTCACCTTTTTTAACAAACACATGTCCACATGCAGGGCATATTTTACTCGCTCTAAATATTGCTCCACATATACATTTCATTTCCTTTGGTTCTTTAGCTTCTTTTTGCAGCCTTTCCTTTCGCTCTTTAACTGTTGTAATATCATCTAAACTCCATTCTATTTTATCATCTAATCTACCTAGCTCATCAAAATTACTTCCATGATAAATTACTAAGCAATCAGACTTTCCATCATGTAACCTACTTCCTCGACCACACATCTGAATCCAATTTGATATGTTTCTTGTTTGTCTAGCAATTACAATACAATCTATTCTAGGCCAATTAACGCCAGCTACCATCACACCTATATTGATGATTACCTGTGTTCGGCCTTCCAAAACATTTAACCTAATTCTTTCTCTATCTTCAGTTAATGTATCTCCATCAATGTACTCAGTTATAAACCCATTAGAAAGCCACTTATCATGTAAATGTGTAGCATGTTTTCTATTAACCGCAAAAACTAATGTGCACCTATCTTTTGCTAATCTATACCAGTTGCTAAAAATATCACCAATAAGCTCTGGTGTATCATTTGCACATGCTAATTGTTTTTCAACATAATCACCATCTTTATTTAAATTAACATTATCAAGGTTTGGTGCATTTCCGATAAAATAACGCATAGGTACAAGAAACCCTTTATCGACCATTTCCTTCATTGAAAGAGATTCAATTATGTCATGGTAAAAGAAACCCATTCCTTTGCCATTAGCTAGTGCTGGTGTGGCTGTAAGAGCAATAACTGTCTTATACTCCTGAAGAATCTTTATTCTAGCTGGTGATACACACATGTGAGCTTCATCAACTATAACCAATGATGCTTCTGGCAACTCCATTCTTCCAGACCCAACTCTTGAAGTAATTGTATCAAATGAAGCAACTTGAACTAAATGCGCTATATTTCTAGGCTCTCCTGCCATGATCATGCCACATTTAATATTGAATTTATCAAGCATTTCAACTGTCTGATAAATTAATTGTCTACGTGGAGCTAAAAACAGAACTCTATTTTTCTTTTCAATAGCCATTCGTATTATTTCAGATGCTACAACTGTTTTGCCTGATCCAACATGCGCTTGTAATATTATCCTTTTGTTTTCTATCTTACTTAGTGATTTTCTTGTATCTAAAATTATCTTATTTTGATCTTCTCTTAGAATTATTTTCAAATCATACCGCCCTATATTTCTTGTGCAAGAATATTTGACCCATGCCAGTAACTGAAGTTATAAATAATGGGAAAGTATTTCCATTTCTATCTGGCTTACTCATTGACTCGCTAACATCAAAATATTTTCTTTCCTGGTAGTTTTGATATGGAATATTATTTGACATTAGAATCTTGTCGTCACGCATCATTTTAAATAAACGATTACGACCAAAACCCAATACCTTAGCAAAATCACCAACTGATACTTTACCATCAGTGTGCTTTATCGCCAGAGCAAAGTCTACTTTTGGCTTGTCTTGCTCAATCTTTAGTAAATTAGCTTGATTTACTTCTTCAAGCTCAACAGCTAATTTCATCCATTCAAGTTTTGTAGACGGTAGGGCTTGTTGTAATTCTAACTCTTGCCAGCGGTCGATAATTGCAGTTCTATATTTAATTGAGTACCCACTAATCAATATGTCACATTCACGCCTTGGCAAGTTATAGCAGATTAAATTCTTGTTTTGCAATGACTTATAGGAGTCGCGAAAATCCGCGTGTCCTATTTCAAGCTCATCAAGCATGGATTTTATATCAATCATAACTTTGTCATGATTTTTTCCCGTCAACTCTGCAATTTCCAAGGATGACATGGTTTTTACTGAGCTTATTTCTATTAATTCTTTTTTCATGTATAATACCAAAATGTTGTCTCTCAACTCGCCAGTTAATCTAAATTAGGTAACTGGCATTTTTTTGTCTAAATTTACTCAACGATGTGAGTGTGCTTAGTAACATTTGTAACTTTGAACGATGTGAACTTAGAATGTTCTATTAAGAATAATATAATCATTCCTCCCAGTGTTATTTTATCTAAATCAGATATTTCTATCAATGGTTCATCTGAAGTAACATAATCACCTAGCAAGCTATCAACTATAGCGTTACCAACATGTAACGGTGAAATGTTGCTAATTGTAGCTACTGTATTACCTACCCAATATTCAACTTCATCACCAACCTCATGATCTCCACATTGAATATCTGCTATTGCGTCACCATGTGCCTCTTCTGCACTGTAAAATTCTTCTTCGTTTAATGAGTATGCGTGTGGGTTCATAATATTGTGTAAGTTATGATAAAGTTGATAATTTTCTCAAAAGTACCAACTCTTTTTGAATTGGGTAGCTTGAATATGGGTTTTCCATCTTTAATAGACTGGGCAAATGTATAGCGTTCCGGTTCACAATCATACATAGGATGCTGACTAAGAGTCATTCCATCTACCTTTATACAGTGTACCCAATTAATATCAGTTCCTTCGCACATTTTAATTACTCTAGCTACTTCTTTGTATAAGTCTGATTCTGTTTTCATGCTGCTAAATCCTTATCTAGGTAAGACATATATTTTGCAGCAAGGAATATCTTACCGCGAGGTGTTATCATTAACTGGTGACGAATTTTACCACCAAATTCTTCAAGGCTTGGCTTCCATCTGAAATAACCTAGATTAACATATTTTTGGTAAGGCTCTCTGTTTGGCATTATAAAATTCTGTTCTTTCATCCAATCGAAAAACTTATTCTGACCAATATCAATCATGTCATTAGATTTGCAAAACTGACGGACAAGGACTTCTCCAGATATAACTAATTGAGTTTCACGATAGGGAAGATTGAAAACAATTCTTTCGTTATTATTCCCGTATTTTTGCGTTAGCGTAAACCCGCTAGCGTCAATTCCTGCTTCATCCAATATTCGCCTTATATCTGCGGTTACTTTCGGATGCTCTTTGCCTGTCAATTTAGCTATTTCAATAGATGACATAGTTTGCTTGCCTGGTAAAATTTGTAATGCGTTTTTCATTTTTAACCTTGTTTTGAAGTGTAAATGACTTGATTTAAGTTTTGGAAGGGGAATTGTACTTGGTTGTGATGTGAGGAAGCAAGCTATTTGTTCATCAATTTGAGTGTTGTGAAATAGCCCCATCAGAGGGGAATATTCACCAAATTCTACGCTGTGACCCTATATAATAGGTTAAGTTCTCTTTGATGCCCTGCTTCTTTAGCCAAAGTTCAGCACCAGTTTTTGTACTGAATCCGTGTGACCAGCAGATTAATATTTGTGTGAGTAATTTCATGTTTATGAGTGATTATAATTCCCTGATGGGATAGAGATTTGCAAATTATGCAGATGAGGGAGTGATTTTATGTGCTGATATAATTCCCTGATGGGATAAATTTATATCAACACACAATTTGAATATGTAAGTAATGTTCGAGTATAAGTTACAGGCAAAATCATCCCAAGCCCATCGAGTAGATAGGTTCGAGGAATCAAGTAACATAATGTTACAGGATTATGGTCGCCGATAAATGTTACGCCATAATTGACCAGACTTTACAGTTCATTGTTCAACTGCCAGACATGCGCTCTAGTCACTGGTAGTAATTTATTGTCTTTCTGTAAGGCTTAGTCCAAAGGTAAAATGCTCGTGTTGCCATTAAACCCGTTCCTGCCAAGTATCACCCTGAACAGTGCTGTTTGTCGCCCGAATCCGCAAAAATATTAATCAATAAAACTTACCAGTTATCATCCCACGCTTGGGGCAGTTCTCTTTGTTCCCCCGTATCACGTTTATACACACCAAGCGGTTATCCCAGAAAAATGTGTAATCCGTCTATCTTGAATAAGTTTTAAGTCATTTTCGTGGACTAAATTTAAAAGCAAAAAAAAAGTTAATATCTAATCTTTCAGAAGAACTAACCAACTTGAGCTGGTTCAAAGATTAGATATTAACTTATTCTTAATCCACTTCTGATAGATCATTCTGAGGCTATCAGAATTTATAGTGTGATTATACCACATATATATCTAAATAGCAACTATCATTGTTCTGTGTATGTTGATAATGAATTGTTAAATTAACTACTTATAACAACCTAAGTTTTTTTTTTACAACTAGCATAGACAAGTAACATTGTATGTATTACTATTTACTTAACTATAACTATTTTATTATAAATGAAATGAGAGGAATATCAAAAAGATTGAAAGAAACAAGAAAAGAGCAGATGCTATCTCAAAGTGAACTAGCTGTAAAGGCAGGTGTGTCACAGACTGTTATTTATAAACTAGAAAATGGACTTATTTTAGAAAGTAGAAAGATGCCAGGTTTAGCTTTATCGCTTGGAGTTACAACAGATTGGCTTATCAGTGAAAAAGGGGATAAGTATATTTCAACCTTAACGAGTAATATTCATGAAGAAAATTATAATAAAGTGCCTATGATAAGCGCATCTGAAGTTGTTAATTATTGTTTGCAAGGAATACATAGCAGTAATTGCTATATATTATGTCCTGCTATCCATAGTGAAAAAACATTTGCAATGAAAGTTTATGGTGATTCTATGACATCACCTTCTGCTGGTACTATATCATTATATCCAATAATAGAAATGACGATGTACGATGAAATTTATGCTGTTGTTATTGGAGTGTTTATAGATATTTAAAACCTAAACTTTTGTTGTGAATTTATTTTACAACAAAAGTTTTTTTTACTTTACATTGTTTAATTATAGAATATAATAGCCACATCAATTTTGATACTGAACCAAAGGAATTTATGAAAGCTATTTACCGATTTAATGCTAGCGTAGGAAGCATGGGAGATTTAAGTGGTATTTTTGTAGCAGATATAAAGGAAGTTAAATATCTGATTAATTCAGAGCGTGAAGTCTATTTTGGAGAGTGTCTTGGCAAGCATAGCGAGATTACTTTTCCAGTCACAAGAGATCAGCTAACTCTAATAACTGATGATCAAGAATTTATAAGTAAATTTGAACATTTCAATATTGAATCAGGAATCAATCCTATTCACATTTACAAAGAATCACTTTCAGAGGGCTGTTATTCAGATTTTTAGGTAGAAACCGCACTTAATGTTTCGCGATAACCAAGCGTTACATAAAAGTTCCATGTTTGTGCTCCAAAAAACAACCCCAGGGCTTTGGGGGGTTAGCCTGTGAAGTGAACGGTGCAGTAATGCCGTCAGCAGCAGGAACCAGCGGTAAGCAGCGATGCAAGACCGCTCCTGGTAAAACAGGAATCACCGTCTCTTTAGGGCGGTGAGGATGTCAATATCGGGCGAATAATATTAGGATGTAATATGTTTGAAATAAAAGAAGCAACGGGTAATTTAACTAAATTAACCATTACACAAGATCGTATTAGCTTAAAACTTTCTAAAAGATACACTAACGAAGAACAAAATAAACAGATAGCACTAGCTTTTAGGGCGCAAGATGAGCTTCAAAAAGCTGATATGCTAACTCTTAGGGGGGTATTTCAGTGCGATAAAGGGTTTCTATTTCACCCAAGAAATAAAAAGAAGTTTCATATTTGGATTTTAATTTGATGTATAAAGATAATTTGTTTACAGAAGAAAATGACTTGAAGCCTAGATACGACAATTCAATGCATAAGTTATCGCGCAGGATAGTAATTGTAGTAACAGAGTCAATTTTATTAACAATATCAATTTTGCATCTTATTTTATGAGATACGAATATGATAATACACGATCCAATTTCTACGATGAGGATGAGGATGATGATAATTACTGCCACGCTTGTAATGGTTGCGGAGAAGGTCAATATGATGGGACAACATGCTCATCATGTAAAGGCAGTGGAATGACAAACAATAGAGATAAATATAAATATGAGTAATGAAGGAAAAACGCACCACCGGAAAGCATTTAACAGCCCCTATTTATCAAGTGCAGATATTGTTGGAACACCTACATTCACTATCAAAAGAGCAAGTCTTGATCGTGACATGACAAAGAAAACGAAAGAATTGTTTAATACGATTTATTTTGTTGAAAAAGAATTGCGCCCTGGTGAAGAATTGAAGCCAATGATACTTAACGCTACCAATTCTAAAACAGTAACTAAACTATCAGGATCACCATTTCTTGATGATTGGAATGATATTAGGGTTACGATATATGTCGATAATAATGTTAAATTCGGCAAAGAGGTTATGGATGGTCTGCGAATCAGTCCTACAAAGCCTAAAGCAATTGAAAAAGCATGGCTAGATCCAAGTAGTACAGTAATCTGGAATAAAGCACTAGCATCACTAAAAGAGTATGGTAATTTGGATAAAGTATTAAAAAGCATGAATATTACCCAGGAAAATATAAAGGCTCTTGAAGAAGCAGCGGGGGTTGAAATTGTTGTGGCATGATGTAGAACAAAATAGTCAAAATTGGTTTGATCTTAGACTTGGTAAAATAACAATGTCACATGCTAGCTCATTCATGGCATGTAATCCCAAATCGTTTGGTAAGGTTGCAAATACATACGCACTACAATTAGCACTTGAAATTGTGAAAGGTGTTAAAGCAGAGTATAGTTTTTCAAATAAACATTTGGAGAGAGGTCATGCACAAGAGCCACTTGCTAGAGCTTTATATGAGGAAGAAAACTTTTGCGAAGTAACAAATGGGGGGTTTTTCGATTGTGATTACTACGGCGATTCTCCCGACGGTCTTATTGGCCTTGATGGAGTATTAGAGATTAAATCCGTTATTGCTGAGACTCATATTGAAACAAAGTTAAGAGGTAAATATGATCCATCTTACAAATGGCAGATTATTGGGCATTTAGATTGCTCAGGTAGGGATTGGGTTGATTTTGTTAGTTATTGCTCAGACTTCCCTGAAGGAAATCAGTTATTGACTTATAGAATACATCGTGATGATGTTATAAGTGATATTGCTGCACTTCGGGTTCGTCGTCGTGAGTTTTTAAATTTAATACAAGAAAAGATAATTTTAGTGGGTAATTAAATGAAAAGTGAATTAGTAGAAATGCAAGGTACAAGCTTAATACAGTTTAGCGTAACAGAGGCAGCGATAGCTAAGATGAAGGAGGAATATCTTGTTATTGTAGTTTCTGATTTTGATGATAAGGTAAATTATGATCTAGCTAGATCTGCACGTCTTAATGTAAAAGAAAAGCGTGTAGCAGTTGAAAAGAAGCGTAAAGAGCTTAAAGCTGAATCACTTAAATATGGTAAGAATGTTGATTCAAAGGCTAAATTAATATCTGATGAACTGGAAGCTATTGAGGATTATCTTCAAGGCCAGGAAGATATTGTTAAGCTACATCAAAAAAAGATTGAGGAAGCTGCGGAGCTAAAAAGACAAGCAGATATAGCAGCAGAACTTAAATTAATGGAAGAAGAAAAAGCTCAAATGATTGCTGATCGACTTGCTATTGCACAGGAAAAGCAAATATTAATTGATGAGCGCGAAAAGATTGAGCTAGAAAAGAAGCTGCGTGAAGAAGCGGAAGCTAATCGTATTTTAAGTGAATTACGCCATGCTGAAGAAATAATTAAGCTAGCTAAAGAAGCTGAAGAAGAAAAGATTAGAATTGCTGAGAAGGTTGAGCTTGATAAATTACAGGCAATTAAAGAAGCTAAAGAAGCACTTGAATTAGCTGAAGAAGAAAAGATTAGAATTGCTGAGAAGGTTGAGCTTGATAAATTACAGGCAATTAAAGAAGCTAAAGAAGCACTTGAATTAGCTGAAGAAGAAAGGATTAAGGCAATTCAAAAGGCTAAGTCAGATGCTTTTATACAGGCTGCGAAAGAAGCTGAAGATTTGCGATTAGAAGAAGTAAAAAGACTTGCATTAATTGAATCAGCTAGATTAGAAGCATTAAGACTTGCATCTATCGCTCCAGATAAGGTAAAGCTCACTAAACTAATTAGCGACATAGAAGCTATTGATGTTCCAAAATTAAGTGAGTCTGCTAATGCAATTTCAATAGAGGTAATTACTCTGCTTAAGAAAGTTACTGTGTACATTACTGCTAAGAGAGACAAATTATGAAACATATATCAAAACAGTTAGTCATAAATATAAAAAGACACTCAGAAGAAGTTTCAATGCTGTTAGCAATTAATGAGCAAATTTGGAGTGATGTAAAAATTGATGACATAGTTTACGCATCTGATAATTTTGATAATTTTGTTCATGGAAAAGCTGACAAACACCACTTCTGGATGTTTACAGAAGATGGGTTTGTGGTTGTTGATCATCAAAGATCATCTGCTACATCAAACACAAGGACTAAATTCACTTACGCATTACCTAAAGATATTTATCTGGAATTGGCAAAATGACTTTAGTTCAACAATATTGGCTAATGAATCCTAAGCAAAAGGATGAGTTATACAGCACAATGCTAAATGCTGGAATAGCTATTGAAAATGGTAATGAACAGTGGAGAGAGGTATTTAGAACAGCAAAAAATAACCATTTTGGCAGGCAGAAGCATATCTATGATAGTTTGTATTGTGCAGGACTAGATGAAATTGATAACTTAATTGAGGTACTCATTGAAAAAAATTAAACTAATACTGCACATAGGGAATAAGTGTCCCGTGCATCCTGGTGACTATGTTATATATAGAACTATTTGTGAAGGATATATTTCACAATTACATATACCACAAAAAGCATCATTAATTAATTGGAAAACACCAGTTCTAGGTAGGATTTATGGGTATCAAGTCGTAAGATTAACTAAATTGGGTGTATCAACTTTGTATAATAAGGTGTATAATGACATTTCTAAGCAATAAAAAACTTACACGAGCTTACCCTACTGATGCTGGATTGGATATTCAATCTGATGAAGAAGTTATTATTCCTGGTCATAGCTCCAAGCTAATTAGTACCGGATTAAAATTAGCTATTCAAGATGGTTACGTAGGAATGTTAAAATCTCGTAGTGGAATGGCAGTAAATAAAGGCATTGATGTTGCTGCTGGTGTCATTGACTCATCATATCGCGGAGAGGTTAAGGTTTTGCTTAGAAATACAAATACATGGCATTGCAAGATAAGTAAGGGAGATAAGATAGCTCAGTTATTGACTATTCCTATTACTATTGCAGATTACAAGGTTGTTGGTGATGTTGGTACAACTGATCGCGGTGAAAATGGTTTTGGTAGTTCTGGCAAGTAAAGCTAATTAGGTTGAGTAAATGTCTAAAAAAGTACCATTAATATTAGTGACTGATTTAAATAATTATAGGAGGTATGTGGGAAAGAAGATTACAGATCATGTAATTTCAGAAAGAATATTGACAAGTAAAGAAGTTGAGCAATTCAGAACATCACCTAAGATATTCAAAGGTGAATCAGACATAACGCCACCAGATGTGGCATAAATAGGAAAATAAATGTTAAAAAATTTTTTCGCAGCACCAGTTTTAACAGTTGATGATATTTTGAAGCAACATACTCAAACTATCGAAGCACTAAAGAAAAGATCTGAAGGCATGAATGATCTTAGCTATATGATAGAGGGTGAAATTGCTTTGCTAAAAGAAACTCTTGATAGCGTAATAAATGAAAAGAAACGGGCCGACTCTATTTCAGAGGCGATGAATCAAATTTTTGTATCGTAACAATAAGGTAAATTTATGAAATTAATGAGAACTGCAACTGTATTTGTAATGCTTTTAGTGATCGCGCTAGTTACTGGCTGCAAAGATGAATTATCTTTCGATTCAGTTGAATCTGGACGAATCCAAGCTAATGAAAATTCTGAATATAACGCTAAAGCCTTCCGTCAAACTCATGTCGAGTATGCTGGATTCAGTATTTCAATGCGCGGCGATAGCACTCAATCCACAAAATGTGGGCAAGGTGACGGATGGGCTACAATAGATTTGGTAAAGGTTGATGAGGGTAAGAAAGTCACTCTAAAGTGCTCTACGGTATCTGCTGCTACTGGCTGCATGACAGATGAAGATTTTAAGGCTCGATCTTACGCAAGCCAAGATGGTCAATGTGATACATCAATTCCTTTCCCACTCCCTAAAATTCAAAAATAACTAAAGGTAATATAATGTTAGAATTAAATGAAGAAGTAAAAACTTATCCAAAAATCACCCAAGAAGATGTTGATAATTCAATTATTAAAGAGGAATACTTCCGATTAGGCGAGGATAGCACAACAACGGTATGTCAGCTAACACTATACAATGGATTTACTGTTCGAGCTGAATCGTCTTGCGTTAGTCCTGAAAACTTCGATGAGGAAATTGGAAGATCTATCGCGCTTAACGAGGCCAAACAAAAAGTATGGCCTTACCTTGGGTTTAAGTTAATGGATAATTTGTTCTTGCTTTCATTGAAAAATAAGGAATCAGTATGATCGAAAAAACACTGTACAATTCTGATATATCAGGTGCAAAAATAAATGTTCCAGACATTAAAGTAGTAGGAAATGGCGATATGTTCAGGCTATTATGTAAAGCATCAAGCCAGAATGAAGGCTGGATGAAAAGCTCAAAGGCTATGGAAGTTCCATGTGGTTGCGTAGTTCAAGTTACCACTCAGCAAAGAAATCATGATGGTAGCCATGTAGTCGCAGAAGCATTAACATTTGTTCCAGGAGTTAAAATTGTTGATGATGTAAATAATGGTAGAAAATTAGTTCTTATTTAATCAATTAATGGGGTGTAAAAACCCCTTTTCAAAGAAACTATGAAAACAAAACCACCAGTAAATATAAACTACTGTGCTTCAGTAGTACAAATAAGTACGTTAGTTCAAATTCCAAAAGCAGACAAAATTCAAGTAGCAATCATTCAGGGTAATTCTGTAGTTGTATCAAAAGACTTAAAGATAGGTACAGTAGGATTATTCTTTAATTTAGAGTGCCAACTTGACACGGTATTCTTATCAAAGCACAACTTGCATAGAGACAGTGCTAAAAATATTAATCCTGATCAAGTTGGATTTTTTGAGAATAACGGAAGGATTAGAGCTTTAAGTCTAAGAGGGCAGAAATCAGAAGGATTCTTTATACCATTATCAAACTTACATAAAGATTATACCGATATAAAATTACTTGATGTAGGTGTTGACTTTGATCACATGAATGATGAGTGTATTTGCAGAAAGTATGTCATTCATACAAAGTATATAAATAATAAAAAACAGGATAAAAGAGTTAATCTATTCTCGCGTATTGTTGATAATCAATTTAACCTGCATATTGATACAGTTCAGGCAAAGAAAAATTTTCATTTAATATTTCCTGATGACATCATTAGTATCACTGATAAGTGGCATGGAACAAGTGCGGTATTCTCTAATTTATTAACAAATAGAAAGCTTAGTTGGATTGAAAAGTTACTTGTAAAAATTGGAGTAAATATTAATTCTGTTGAATATGGGAATATATACTCATCAAGAAAAGTAATCAAAAACAAGTATATTAACACTAATGTTAGCGATGGATTCTATAATGCAGATATTTGGGGAATTGTCAATGATGACATAAAAATCCTGATACCAAAGGGTGTTTCTGTGTATGGTGAAATTGTAGGATTTATACCTGGATCAAATAAATCAATCCAAGGTGGATACTCTTATAAATGCCAGCCAAATACTTATAAATTCTTAGTTTATCGAGTTACGAATACAAATGTTGATGGTCAGGTTACGGAATATGCCTGGGGGCAAACAAAAGACTTTTGTGTTAAATACGGTCTTGAGCATGTTAAAGAGCTTTATTATGGATATGCAAAAGATTTATATAAGCATATATTAAATGATGAGAATTGGCATGATTACGTTCTTGGTACAATGCAAAATGACTTCAATCTTGAACAGGAATGTAAGTTCAATCCAGGTATGCCAGCCGAAGGAATTGTAATTAAGCGTGACAATTTGTATAATTGCAACCCTATGAAATTAAAATCATTCTCATTTCTAAAGAGAGAAACTGAGCAGCTAGATTCTGGAGCTGAAGATATTGAATCAGAGCAGGAGCTAGAAATAAGTTAAAAATAGATTGATTTAATCCAGATTATAGTGATATTATTTTGACTCTTAAAACACAAATTAGGAGTTAAAATATTATGGCTATTTGGAGCATGGCAAGTCAAAAAGGTGGTGCGTCTAAATCAACAACTATAGTAAATATAGCCTCAGTTCTCGCTAATAAAGGCTATAAGGTTTTAGTTCTTGATGCCGACGAACAGCCAACCGCATCAAAATGGGGATCTTCGCGTAACCGAAAACACCCTGAATCACCAAAAATTCTGTTTGATCAAGCTTACGGCGATATTAGCGTTGTACTTGCTGAAATGTCTAAAAAATTTGAATATGTACTTGTTGATACAGCAGGTCACGCATCAATGGAAATGAGAGCATCATTTCTATCATCTGATATTGTACTTACACCTTTTAGGGTATCTTTAGCAGATCTTGACTCGCTAGGATATATGAGCAATATTGCACAACTGGCTAAGGAAATGAATCCAAATCTTAAGTCTTATGCGTTTCTTTCATGCGCACCTACTGATGCCATGGCTAAGGATATAAAGCCAGCTAGAGAGGCTATTTTGGGCTATCCTGAGCTTACTTTGCTAGACACCATAATCAGACATAGACAGTGTTTTATTGATAGCATATCTGAGGGTTTAGGTGTTATTGAATTTAAAGCTAAATCCACAAGCATAAAAAAAGCACAAGAAGAAATTAATTCACTTGTTGAGGAGATATTAAAATGTCAATCACTAAGCTAGAAATTGAAGCTCGTAAGAGAGACTTCATCGAAGGTATAGGTACTAAAGAAGTTGCTGAAAAAGACTCCATTTGGTCGTTAGCTAATTTAAGAAAATTAACACCAGATGAGCTTTTAGACCGGATTGAGCAAATTGATAATCAGGCGTTCTTATACACATGCAGATTGCTATGGGAGCTTAGGCAAAGATTCCCAAGTGATATACATTTTGGTCAGTACATAGAAGGTATACGGAGCAACCCTGATAATACTGTTAAGTTGGGAAGCCAGCCGCGCATTAATAAAATGCTTCATGTTGGAAGATTCTGTGATGAAAATAAAATATCTGACATATCAAAGTCTGGGATATTACAATCTGCAATCGTAGAATTGTCTAGGCCAGCTAATAAAGATGTAGCAAGCGTAGTATTGCATGAGATACGCAGAGCTAATTTACCACTCAAAGAAGTATTGAGACTGATTGAGCAAAAGAAAGCGGTATTTACTATTGAAAAACTAGAGAAGCGTAAGCAATACTTGCTGGAGCAAGGTATTCCAGAGGAAGAAGCGGAGGCTGAAATAGTTAAGCATCGTAAATACACGGTAAATGTAGATAATGGCGTTATTGAGGGGGCGTTTAATAACCCTCCTATGTCTTTGCCTGCCGAACAAATTATCGAAGCACCTGAAGCGAATTTGGAGGCTTTAAGCGATGACGAGACTGTAAGTTTAGTGATGATGCCTGGGGAGCATAATCGTCGTCATGAATTATTGCGTGAGCTTGCAGATCTTCCTTCTGACTATCTTACAGAAGAAGAAAAGTGCGAGGAATTGCTATTACATGCAGAATGTTTCAATTTGTCATTCATTAAACTAATAGTGCTTTTCCAGTTATGCGTTAAGAGAGTTCAAGCTATTCAATGGAAAAAGTAATTTAAAGTTATCCACAGGGGAGGGTGTCTTAAGATGCCCTTTTCTAACTTGTTTTGATACTTGTTTTAATACTTGTTTTAAGAGTGTGATTTAATAAATATAATCAAGAACATAGGATATACATAAGTGGAGTAAATGAAAATTCAAGTGGAGTAAATGAAAATTCAAGTGGAAAAATATGATCTGATAAGTGGAGTAAATGAAACAAAATATATAGTATAAGTGTAAAAATAAATTGACATTACACTTATTATGGAGCAACATATTATCTAGTTTTTATAAATTGTAGAGATTAAGATGAACACTAATTTAGTAGTTTCAAAGGATAATCAGTTAATTCAAGCAAGTTATACACTTCCAATATCTGCACAGAGAGTTATTCTTCTATGTATAGCAAAGCTTGATTCAAGGAAAAAAATTGATATTGATTATGAGTTTACGTTATCAGTAGATGATCTAGCATTGGAGACTGGAGTTAGCAGAGAAAACTCTTATAGAGATTTAAGAAAAGCTGTTAATTGCTTATATGATAGCAGTATAATGATTGATGTTAATGATCCTGACTCAAAGCTTAGATGGATATTTGAGAAAAGATTTTCAAAAACTAAAAGAGAGGTTGTATTATCTTTTTCGCCAAAAATAATTCCCTATATATCAGAGCTAAAGAGCAGATTTACAACCTATAAATTACGTGATGTTGCTAATTTTACATGCTCTTATTCAGTTAGAATATTTGAACTTATCATGCAATGGAAAGATAAAAATGAAATAAAGATTGAGATTGGAAGGCTTAGAGATATACTTCAGCTTAATGATAAATACCCTCGTATTATTGATCTAAAGCGTCATGTTATCACTCCATCACTTAATGATATAAATACTCATAGTAAGATTAGGGTTTCGGTTGAGCAGGTAAAAAATGGTAAAGAAATCACGCACTTATTATTTGTTTATTTTGAGATAAGTGGAGTAAATGAAACAAAAAAAATTATAAAAGATGATATAGTTAAACATGCTAGACCTGGGGAGTCATACAATGAAGTTAAAAATAGATTAAAAAAACTTAGGGATAATTTGAAATGAAAACTAAAGAAGAATCAATTACTGAATATAATAAAGGTTTTAATCCGTTTAGTGAAAGGCGTGAATATATACAATCCAAAAACTTCTCGCTTGAATCTATTTTGCATACTCTTGATCTGCTTCCAGATAGAAAGCGCGTAGAAGCGTACAAGATAGGAGGAATCGCCTGAGCATATAGCTTTAGTTAAAGATTTATATATTAATTTGACTGGAGAAACCTAGAGTTCTAACCAATCAGAATTGTGATGATACCCTTTAAATTTGTAAAATTCACACTCATTAATAACATATCCAGGGTAAAGTTTTTCTAGTTTATACCTATTGAAACAGCCCTGAATATCTTTATGTTCGCTAATTATTACAAAGTAAATTTTCACCGATTTAGCTCCAGGATGCCCCTGGTGTAGTGGAAAGCGCCTTGCTTTAGCTGGGCGATCATTTACTCAAGTAATTCATAAATAACATTAAACAAATGAATCCTGTCTTTTAATCCATTAAATCCACCGTTCACAGCCTTGGTTACTTCCTTGATATTGGATTCTTTACTACCTTTATCAGCTAGTAACCAGATATTGTTCATTGTAAAATACCACGCAGCAGCTTCAAGTGAGTATTCACGAATTAATAAGTCTGGATCAGCTACGCAATCTTTACCGCAATACTCGCTAAACTTGATGTAATTATCCTTTCCGGTTATCTGAAGAAATCCCCTGCCTCGAAACCTCCATCCATCTTGACTAAGTTCATTACCGTTGCCCATCCTATTAGCATAAGCTCTACTAGCAATACGAGCAGGGTCACGCTGGTACTGCATAGCCTGTCCTTTTGTGAAGTGAGTAGGGAATATTTTTAATAATCCGTCAGGGCTATAATTTAGGTTCTCATCTAATGATTTGAAGTTGTTACTTTCATGCGATACTTGAGATAGAAAGTGAGCTATTCTAAGATTAGAATTAGCTTCCTTAATTAATTCAAGTCCATTTATTACCCCTACAGGGATTATATCATGCAGTTCTTTTATGTTCATTTTTTAGCCAATATCAATGGATCACAGCCAGCGTTGTCTACATAAAGTTTATACGCTGTTTCCCAGTCATTAAAAAGATAGTCTTGAGCAATATCTACATTTATCAAATCTTTGCAAATAAGCTTATGCAATTTGTTCTCTAGTATGTCTTTTTGCTGCATGTTACATTCGCCGAAATAAGGCTTAACGATTAGATTTGATATATTATTAGATCCTCCTACGTCAAGGCTTATGCGATGATCAAGTTCGCATCCACGATTACCTTCACATGATCCTTTATGATTAGCTTTTATTCCTTGCCTTGCGTAAACAGCTTTCTTAACTTTTTCTGGTACGTTCCTGATAGTGCTAGTCTTTGTAGTGCAGATGCTTAGTTTATCAGTCGTCCTAATTGCCTCTGATGGGATATTTGCGTAAACATTACAAGTAAGTAGAAATAGGCATAAAATTCTTAAAACCATACTTTAACATGCCCTGATAGCCAAAAAAATAACCCACCAAGTAAGGCTGTCACACTCCACTGAATAGCTGTTTTTCTAACATCGTCATACATTTGTGTTCTTTTTTCTTCTGCATCTATTCTTGCTTGAATCCACTCATGATGTGCAGTGTGCATAGAAAAATGCTCACCTATCACTTCAGATAGTATTTCTCTTAATTGTAATGTATCCATAATTTTCTCAGTAATCACATTTTAAACCCACTACCGCACCTATTAATTTATCAGAATCAGGTTTGTTAATTTCCATTATGATCGGAGCTAAAGAAGGTCTGCATTGTATATATGGAGTACATCCGACTATTGATGAGATCAATAGAAACATTATTATTTTCGTACAAAACCTGCGTTTGGATTAGTAGCTACACTAAAGAAGGTAAATGCAGTTCCTCCAATACCAGCTATTACTGCCGCTAGATTGTAAATCTGATCTGGTGATATTGGAATATCATATCCTGCTAATTTAATTGCAGCCATTAGGAATCCAAGCACAGCTACCAGTGCATGTGTGGAATTAGCTACATTGCTCCATCCAGAAGCTTTTTCAAGCGATTGACCAGCTTCTAGTGCTGGAGATATTTTAAGTAAAACATCAACAATACTCATGAGTTATTCCTTTCTTCTTGTAATTCAGTTTTATAATCTCTATCTATCTGATCATCACGAATAGCTTTACCTATCCACATATAAGCTTCCTCGATAGCTGTTAGTGCCAATGCTTTTGATCGCCCTGACAACAACCAAGTCTCCATAGACATTTCTATATTGACAAATTCTTTCTTAAAAAATACTTGTAAAGTTTGTGCTTTCTCATCATAAGCAACATAATCAAATCTGCTCATTAGTAACCTCCAGTCATTAGTGGAAGAAATGGCAAGTCATTCTCAGCTAGTCGCCATACTCTTTTTGGCTCCCATCCGGTTTTAGTGTCCCAACATTTCCAAGGTGAAATTTCACACTCACCACCAAACAATGCAGCATTTACCATAATATCTTGTCTATAGCTATATCCAATACTGTATGCCTCAAGGAAACGATATTCTTTAGGTACGATATAAGATAGTTGAGATTGCTGTATAACTAAGTTTCCAGCAATAATATAAAATCCTATGCCATGTAGATCATGTTGAGCAAATTGACTTAAATTAGCCGTATATGAGATTGTATAAACTTTATTGCCATTAACATCTACATCTGTTTGCATTGCTCCAGAAATCGGCACAGATGCACCTTGTCGATTCCATCCACGACCTGATATTGATGCTGATGCAAATTCAAATTTGTTTTTATTACCAAAATTCCATACAGACTTAGTGTCAACATTAAGGCAAACAATAATATCAGAATAAGCATTTTCAGATGACTCAACAAGACAAAAATGTGTATCTTCTTCTCTTGGTTTAGCTTGAGCGCAAATTGGTAAGATGCAAAGTAAAAGTAAAGCGATAAGTTTTTTCATTATTTATTTATGATCTGTAACGATAGTAGTAGCAATAACACCTGCAACTGGATTGGCAGCAGCAATATAAAGTAAACCTAATGAAATAATAGCATCTAGCATATAACCGCCAACCGGAAGTAAAACATCAATGCCTATAATTTTACAGTCAGCTAGAAATCTTGCTTTCTTATCAGATCCTTTTGCTCCAGGCATAGTTTTATTAACTCTATCAATCTCTGCATGTACCCGTGAGAATATATCACCCCAACCTTGATAAATGGCTAGAGAATGAATTAATGATTGCCCTACAGTTACACCTGCTTCTTTGAAAAAGCTCATAGAATTACCTTTGTGAATTTATTTAAAATATTTGTTGACTTTCTTGTGATTATACATTAATTTGCTATATTTTGCAAGCAGTAGTATAATATCGGATTCAAAAACCACAAATAACCCATAAAACTATGAAAATACTTATCCTTATTACCACTCTAGTAATGCTTTCCGGTTGCTACGATAAATCCATTTCACATAACTGCGGTCAAGGTTATGAAATTTGCAAACAAACAACTGTAGAAGCCAATGACAAGTAAAAAATTAAGTGTATTAGAAACAAAAATGACACTGAAAGAGATCACCGATCTTTTGGAAGTTCGACATAATGACGCAATGAATATTGTTGAGAAAATGGCTACAGGCCCCGAATTTGGCTTACTACGAAAAATCCGTACTAAGCAAAAGACTGGATTTGGTGAAAAAGAAATAGACACATACGCGCTTGACAAAAGACAATCTATCGCCGTTTCAGCAAGATTAAATACTGCTTTGCTTATGAGGATTATTGATCGTTGGCAGATTTTAGAGGAAAAGGAAAAATCAAGAATCGAAAGTAACGCATCAAGATCAGAGCTTCGTGGTGATTACAGGCCAATGACTGACGCGCTGGTATCATCACTGGATGGTAAAGAAATTAAGCCATATCATTTTAGCAATGAGGCTGACTTATTGAATCGAATTGCACTGGGGTATACAGCAGCAGGATTTAGAACTTTCCACGGAGTAGCTAAAAATGAGTCAATCCGTGATTATTTTACTGAGATGCAAAAAAAGTGCATGATTTCATTACAGCGAGCAAATACTGTCTATCTTGAGGATGGTGTTAATTTCAAAGATAGAGAAAGCAAATTAAAATCATTGTTTGATCGCAAATTCTGCCAAGCACTCATAAATGAAGTTCATCTACTTAGTGCTTAATCAGTACCCAATTTAAAAAAAGTGACTAGATAATTTTCTCCTCATCAACAAATTGCTTATCCTTCTTCTTTACGATCAAACCATTTTTTGACTCCTGCGAGTTATGTTTGCGTACCTTTAAGGATTTAGCGATTGTTGAAGGAGTGATTTTCCTGTCAAGATATTTTTTATTGAACTCTAAAATATCTTCCCACGCATCACTATATCCAGCAGCATCTTTATCTAATTTTGCCCTTACCGCTATGTGAAGTAATTTTCCCCTAGTCTTTGCTACAGCATCGCTTCGGTTCTTTATTGCGCTGTTTTGAGCTAGTCTTTCCGCAACTCCTGATGGTCTAAATCCAAGAGATTGTAATGCTTCTTCATAAGCGTTAGTTTCATAAATCATATCACCACTTGAATTAGTAGCTCCACCTTCTTCTATTGCCCTATAAGATTTAGCAGCACCAGCAAGGAAGTTAGGTAGCATAGTTTCAATTCCACGCCTTGTATCACCATCCCCTATAAACTTAAACCCTATTGCAACTTTTTCAAGTAATCCAGCACTTGGGCCTATAATTGTTTTTAGTAAGTAATAAGCCTCATCTTTACCCTCAAGCTCACGATCAGGCTCACGAATCCATAAGTCAGACATTCCTAATCTTCCCGCAAAATCTGCACCTGACTCACTTAATATACCTTTAGATAATATACGACCAAGATCATCACCTAAAACAGCATTAAATCCCTTTCTGATTTCAACTTCAGGGTCTTTAGGATCATCATCATCATCTATTAGGCTAAGTAGCATCTGTGCGCCCATCAATATCCCCCCTATTGGCAGCCCCAAAACACCCGCCGCCGAGGTCTGTACACCTATCAGGCATAAAAGTATGTTACGTGCTTCTGCTTTGCTGTCAGGGTCTATGTTGCGCGACATAAAAGAATTATAAAAAGTCTTTCCCCATAAATATGTCATGCCTTGCGAATACATCTTGAATTGCAAGAAAACCCTAGCTGCATTACCATGAAACAAATCAGGTCTATTACCAGCAGAGTAATCAAGTTGAGTATCAGCAACTAATTTATTTGCATATTCAATAGACTTATTTACATCACCTGTTCTTTTATATTCAAGCCTATACCCCATCAGGGCAGTAATCTCCCTGTTAGCTACTTCTGCCTTGTGAAACATATATGTACTAGCTTCCATGATGTCACGATGTATTGTTCCACGAGCAATACCTTCTTCAGATAATCCTGCTAAGTCATGCGATCTTGTTCTATCAAATGTCCCATTGCTGCTAAGAGCTTCAAACATAGCTCTTTCACCATCATTCTCTAATCCTGACTCTATGCTAAATTCTTTATCGCTATTTTCATGCGTGAAGAATATATTGTAAGCCCTAGCAAGCTCCTTACTTGAATTAACAAAACCATGCCTACCAGCCGCAACAGGCAATGCTACTCCTGGAGTTTGAAACATATTAACCATTGCTGATGCTGGATTGAATCCTAATATATAAGAAAATACTGTTTGATTAATTGCACGAGTCAATTTATTTGTTTTAGAGTTCATCATATTATCGTATGAATTATTCAACGCCTCAGTCACATCAGTAGCTAAAGATCCTACGTCTGGATTGGCTTTAAAGTCATTAATCCCCTTATACAGTCTTTCTTGATCATTAAAATAATCATCAATAGCTTTATCTCTATCATCTTCATTTGTAAATCCGTTGAATCGTTTTATTATCTCATCTACGATTTCTTTTTCGCTATAATACTTTCCAACAATATCATTACTAAACTTATCACTAACTTCATTATAAGCCACACCACCACGACCTAAATAATCCTTAATTTGTGGAATTATATCTAAAATCATTTCAACTTTTCTTGTACTTTTCTCTAAGCTTCCTACTTTTCTAATCTCAGTAACATCATTTAAAATCTTACGCATTTCTGGAGCGTACTTTAATTTAGCTAACTGCTTTCCATCGTGAAAAGCTTTCTTAGAGAATGACCGTAACGCATCTTGCTCCCAACCAGGCGTTTTCTTTCTATGAATAAACCGTTTACGCATTGATGCTTCAGGCATTGTTGATAAGTAAAGTTGGAATATTTGATCCTTGATGCTATCCACCTCTGATGGGGATAGTTCGCTATCTTCAATAAGCCTATTTACAGAGTCTACAAAACCAATATCTACACCGTCAATTTTATCAAAGTTATCAAAGTTCTTTCCTGCTCCATTTATTTTTGTACCACTTTCTTTTAGTTTTTTAATAAATTCCTTTTGCTCATACTCACTTTCAAACATATTGAATCCATCTACTGAGTCTACCCAGAAATCACCAAAGCGCATTAATGGAAAGTATGGCCCACCTACAGGCTTAAACTTTGCTTTCATTTCACTGATAAGTTTGAATTTGTTATCCTCTGGCATTTCAAACATCTGTATCTTGCCTTCCATTGATTCAACTAATTGTTCTGTTACATCATTATGGAACTTTTCAATCTCATCTAATAATGTTTTAGTATCTGGTAACAATGTATCATAATCACTTTTTAAGTCATCCCATTTCTTTAGCATAATTCCATTTGTATCAGTTTCTACTGGACGAGACTCCCTAATATCAAGTCCTGATACTGTCATCTGATCCATGACGCTAGCTAACCTTTGCTGCTCTATTATGTTCCTATGTGACCACTTTTTATTAAAGTATTTATCTCCAATCTTATATCCAGGGAGTATCTTTATCCACTTTTCAGTAATATCACTCGCTATTTTATGCCATTTTGCTTCTTCAACATTAAAAGAATTAACAGCTTTTCCGAATAACTTTAAGCTTGGGAAAATTGGCTCACCTATTTCCAGTATTTGAGATTGTGTTAATGCTGACAATCCTAACTTAACAACTCCTGCTTGTCCTTTACTTAATGCTGTTAATAGCTTATTTTTAACATCTATAGGAGTTGGCCTATACACTTCTGCTGCTGATGAGAATAGATCGTATGGTTGAGATATACTGAATTTAATACCATTACTACCTGACCCATTAATCTGCCCTTCAAGCTCCGATAAAATGCCCTGCGCTGCTTTTACCATAGCCTGATCTTTAGATAGTGATGGATCTGACTTCATTAGTGCTTCACTATCAGTCTTTAAACGAGACATAGGCAGATGTGCGTGATGTTTTAAACTACATTTTACTGAATTATTTGACACTGTTAATCCTTATGCTGCGATACATTTTATGAACGATTTTAGGGCATTTATTTGGTCTTTAAGCTCTTTATTTGTATTACCTATATCTTTGCTTAGATTGCTAGAGTTTAGTGTCTCTGGTGCTGATTTTAGTGCCTTATTAGCCATAAAAACAATATCATTTACTGATAGTTCGTTAGCCCATTTATTCCACGCTACTTTATCCTTAATTCCTAAGCTCTTTCCAATACTTCTTAACGCTTCTCTAACCCATGCAATAATTCTTTTAGATATTGATAAGTTTGGATTATTCTGTACTAAATATGCAGCCACCTCAGACATAACATCATCTGGGTTAGTATCTTTCGGTACTCGATTAAACGCATCTTTAACTACTGAATCAGTATCTTTAAGTTTATTTAATTGCTTAAGTATGTCTGCATATTCAGCATTGGTTTTACCAAGTTGCAATGCGTGATCAGCTATTTCATGCAGTAACAATCCATTAATATCGTCTGACGATATGTTATCAGATATAAGATAAGTAGTATTATTAGACGGATTGTAAAATGCTTGAGCCTTTCCATCTTTACTATATTTAATATCAAACTGAGAAATTACTTCATTTTGCCATACACCTTGAAAGCCAATTCTCTTTCGATCAATACCTTCTTTATTAACTACTCGCTGCCATGCTATAGATCTTTTAATGCTATCTTTAACATTAAAACCAGTATAGTCATCTTTAACCCATTGCCACTTATGATGATAAATAGCCTGCTTGTCAGCATTTTTATTAAGTGGAACTGATCGTATTCTACCATCTGGCTCTATAACCATTAAATCGCCATTAACAGGTTCGTCACTACTATTAAAATCAGGCGAATTAAAGAATCCTATTGATCCTGTTTTGGTATTGTATCTAATTAGATTATACTTAAATCCTTTTATTCTTGACTTTGCATCAGCTAAATCACCTGCTGGAATGACACCCTCGTAGTCACGATGAAGATAAACCTCGTCACCCATTTTCTTGCCTACGCCAAATGCAGAATACCTTTCGCCAGCACCCAAATCCTTTGCCTCTTTTCTAAGACTGGCAGTTTCACTATATCCACTTCCATTACTTTCTTTTTTTTCAGACTTTAAAATACTATCAATTAATGGAGTACCTCCTGGCTTTTGGATAATAACAGCACTGGCTCCATATCCATTTATTTTTCTAACATCAAATCCTGGCAAAAGATGTTTAACATACTCAAGTAATTCATCAGGCTCTATGCCTTTTTGATAATTAGTCTGAATGGCTCCTTTTAGCTTCCTAGTAATATAATATGAATTAGGCTCATCACCTGGCTTGCTGTTCTCTGGCTTAATTGTATCCACATCACCTTTCCATCTGCGACTACTAATAACTCCAATTCCTCCATCCTTCAATATACGACCAATGTTTTTTACAATATCATCGCGTATCTCTTTAGGGACAACATTTAAAACATTCAAATTAACTATAGCATCTTTACTTCCATCTTTAATTAAATCTGCATCAGTATAATCTGGAGTATCACTTAAAGCACCTGACCAATTTTCAGGAAACGGCTCGTATGATTCAGTATTAACATTCAATCCATTATTATTAAGCATCCTCTGAATACTTGCTGTACCACGACCTTTTCCAGCTCCATAATCAAGTATATTTTTTACTCCTGGTATTTTTGCAAATATATTTCTAGCTACAGCAGAATAAGCCCCCATTGTAGTATCTATCTGAGTATTTGCTGCTGACCTATCACCTACCAGTGCATATTTAGCATTATTATCTATATATTCTTTAGCTTCTTCAGAATTAATAATTTTAATTTTCCCTGTATTCATCAATCTTTGTGTCCAGCCAGAACCGAATTTCTTATCCATAACATCACGCATAGACTTAAGTAATGATGATTCTGTATGTGGGTTAGTTACTTGTGAAGATGATTTACTAAATGTCTTGCTTAAGCTACCACCCACCTTTACAAGTTCGCTACTCCTATGTAAAAGTTGTCCCAGTATGTCGGGTCTTTCGCTGCCCTTGCTTGATATAAGGGACTGGATGAGTATACCTTGACGAGTTGTTGTCGTACCTGCTCTCGCTTTTCTTGCGCTTTCTTGAAACTTCCCTCCGTTAATTCCGTTAAAAGCCCCAAATGGAATGGGCATGTTATTACTGTCTCTGAAGTCTCCGGTATTGAAGTCGAATCTTGCATGTTTAATCTCTGGGAATTGATTATGTAAATTTGAAAGGAATGTTTTAATTAAAGACTTTACCTTATCTTCATTAGTTCCTTTCCATTTTAAAGGAATAATACCTTCCGCTTGAATACCTACTGCTTGCTCTTTTGATGATCCAAGGAAGTCAGTAGAACCAAATCTTAAAGATAGTGATAGCATATTTGCTGTTCTTCTAACTATTGCATCAGGTGTTAATCCTTCTGGATCTCCAATAAACTTTTCACCTGTATTATAAGCATAGTTTCCAGTCGCAAAATAAATAGATGATCCACCATCTCCAGTTTGCAATTTGCTAACATCTAACCAAACTTTACCATCTTGCTGATATACATAGAAGTGACGACCATTTTGCATTGCAAATAAGTGTCGGTGTTTATCTTCATTAAATCCTCTATATATAAATTGAGGAATTATCTCTTTAAATACTCCTTCTATAGTTTTATTATGACTTATTGGCAATCTAAAAAACTCATCTTCTTTAGCAAGTTCACGCAAAGCAGTTAAAGCAAAATCTTCTCCATCTTGTTCTTTTTTACTATACTTAATGCCTTTTTCTTCAAGAAAAGCCTTTCCAGTGTCTTTAGATACAGGCTGAAATTCTTGCACTATAGGGTAAAGTATATTTAATACCTTTTCTATATTGTCTGAATATACCGTAGCTACCATTTCTTTGCCAGATTTAACAAACATATTATAAGCTACAGAATATAAAAGATCATCATTTGATAAGTAAGCTTTGTTTTTAGTCTTTGCTGACGGAATATATAGCTTATAGTGTCCGTTATACTGAGGCATAATTCTAACAGAGTTATCTGATGATTTTAGTGCATTAATAGGATTCCTTGATTTATTTAGGTACTCAAGTGCTAACTCAGGTGTTCCAAAAATAACTGGCTTGGCATTAATAGCTTTATCTAAATCAAACTTCTTAGGCATTAATACGCCTTGATTAACACTACCAGAATCATTAGTATAATTAATAATTCTACCCGTTTTATTAAATGTATAAGCAGCTAACATATTACCAGTTAGAATAATCCTATCTTCTCTTGATGATGTAGCACCTTCCTCAAAAGCATCTTTAACATCACTTATAATTGATGATGTGATAGTCCACGATCCTTCAATAGCAGCCGAACTTTCTACTATCTTACTTAATGGCAATACAAACTGTTTAGCTGAATCAGCAACAAGAATAGTCAGCTTCCAATTACTTAATGCAAAGTAATTTTTAGCGTCACCTTTTCGCTCTAAATTTGATATAAAGCCAAGATATTCAATTCCTTGTGGTGAAATTAAAGATACTGATTTTCCTGGCCTAAATGATTCTGTAAATTCGCTTATATAACTTGACCTTAGATTAACCTGATATATTGCGGATTGTTTCTTTACAATTTCTTCTGCGTATTCTTCAGGCAGTTTATCTATTAGATTTAATGCTAGTTCTTTTTCCGTTCTTAATCTTTTGTTAATACTATCAACAAACTTTACTTGGCTTTCATCATTTGTAACACCATTTTTTGCTATTAATGAGTAAACCTGATCTAATGTGAAAGGCTTGCCAATCCTCTTAACATTAACAGACTCAGCATTAACACCTTCCGCAAAAGGTGATTTATCATTACTAACTCTATGCACTACAGGAGTTGACTTAGTTGTTTTTGCATCTAAAGCCATTGCTCCAGCTTCAAGGTTATTTTGCCCTGTCTTATTAAGCATATCAATATATTCATTGTATGCTTCTTCAATCAAACTATATAAATGTTCTTGTTGCTCTAATTTTAACACTGGAATACGACCCGTTACTTTACGAATAGCATCCTCCTTGCTAAATCCAATATCACCATTACTAGATGTTTCAGAATTTAATGGTGAACCTAACTTATCATGAAGATCACGATTCTCACTCATAATTAATGCAGCGATCTCATCACCATATTCATTCATGAAATCAGCAACATCTTTAGCTTTTACTACTGAGTCTTTTCCAGCCGTAGTTTGAGCATTAAGCATTGACATTTTTTTAGAAAGAATAGCAGCAGGTCTTTTTTCTGCTGGAATATTAGCCACTAATTGCATATAAGCAGGATTATTTATCTGACCAGTCCTGTTAATCCGTCCAAGCATCTGCATGTGAGTATCAATATTTAACTCAGCTTGAGCAATAATCATAAGTCTTTTTCTGGTATCAGATCCAACTTTAGGGCTTGCGTGAAGCGATAACCCTGTAGCACCTGATTGATTTAGAATAAGAACATCAATTACTCCATTATTAAAATCATTTACAGTTTTGCGTTTACCTGCTGGTTTAATTGCATCTATAGATCGCTTTCTAAATACAGGAACTTTACCACTGTAATCAATAGTTGAATCTCTACCCGTTATCTCACCTGTTTTATATCCTTTCTTATGTAATGCGTCATGAATTGCATCTATAGGTGAAACTGGGTATTTATCAAAACCTTTAGAATTAATCTTGCTAAGTATTTTATTGTAAAACTTAGTAGCAGCCTGACCTAGTTCTTCATCTGTTAATTCACGCTTATCTGTAGCTCCGAAAGCATCTCTTTCAGTAACCATTTTTGATTTTTCTAAATATCTCTTTAATAAATTCCCAAAATTTACACCAATCTCATCACCTGGAAGTAAGCCATGATCTTTTACATAGTCACCAATAGCTGAACCCATCGTGTTAGATAATGCTATAACTGGCTTCTCATCACGATCTAACGCAGCTAAAGCCTCATTTATCGTAGGTTGAACCTTAAGTATCAAAAGCATTTGACTAATCATATTGTGCATTGAGCTAGCAAAATTTACTGAATCTGCTCCTGCCATTCCTGCTGATCTATCTTCAGTAATAGTCGCTGCTTCTGCCTTTAGATCATTAGATAACTTTTGTACTGCCTTCTTCTTTAATTTATCAAAAGTCATTATATCGCGCATTATCTCAGCCGCATTTTCAGCAAAATCCCTATCTACTTCTGCAACTGTTGTATCATATACAATACCATCGAATGACTTTTCCCTTCGTATATATTGACCTGTCTTGGCTAGCATAGATGCTACAGCTTGCTGCAATGGTACACCACCTGACTTTAACGCCTCTATTAATGATTTTGGATTTGCTACCATACCCATATCTGTTTTTGAGTATAAATCTAATACATCAGGTCTTTTAGCATAAGTAGCCGATGAGTAAAACACTCCCTTTGCTTTAGCAACTAAATCTCTAACCACCTGTGCGCGACCACCTACACCCTTTATCTCTCCAGCATCAATAGCATCTTGAATCATTCCTACTGCTGTATTGCTTCCTGATTGCTCCTTTTTAACACCACCCGCATTATGGCTTTCATCAAGTATTAATAACGCCCCTTTACCTAACTTTTTCAAGAAAGCTAATCGTGAGCTAAATGTCTGCATTTGAGAATAGGTTGTAAAAATTACATCATTATCCCCAATACTACCTTCTTCAGTCATATCTTGGATTAGCTTATCTTGTACTTTATTATTTCTGCTAGATATAAATTTTCCATACTTAGCTGGTATTTTTTCTTTATTTTCTTTAGCTGCAAGCATTGAGTTGTACCAATGTTGAGCATCCGCATCAAGTGGAATGTTACAATTATTATTAGTAGGAAATGGCTGTGCATCAGGCATCCCAATATCCTGTAAATCTCTAATCATATCTCCGTATAAATTCTCAGTTTGAGTAACGAAAATTGGAGTTATATTATTTAACATAGCATATCGAATCATTGCTGCATTTATTCTCCCTTTTCCTACGCCCGTTTGATCGCCAACTATGAAGCCCTTTCCATTCTCAATACTATCAAGAGCCAATCCAATCGCATCTACCTGTTCCGCGCTAAAATACTTACCTAGATCATCTCTTTTGTAATCAAGTAATTTAGCGACATAATCATCAACATCACCATGCTTTTCTTTTAAATTAGCTAGGGCTTGTTCAGTTGCGTCTTTCATGTTTATAGGAATAAGTGTTCCTACGGATTGAAGTGAGCTTAGTGGGTTATATTTTACTTGAAAAGCATTATCATTTATTTCTTCTTCTTTTTTAGCTGTATCTTCATTTATTATCGCATTAACATCATCATTTGATAATGAATTTACTAATTCCTCGCTATCCGTTCCTTCTGTGTATTCTGCTATAGAGTTGTATGCGGCTTTCCATTGTCTTGGAGTAATATTGTCCATAATACCGGCTAATGAAGCATTATTTCTCATTGCTTTAACTGCTCGCTTAACAGCAGCCTTGAATGACTTTATCCCCTTGCTTATAACTATTTCAAGAATCTTTGATAATGATACCAGTAAATCTGATCTTGAGAATTTAGTTCCAGTCGCATTAAGTTTTAAATTAAATACATCACCAATAATATCTCCAAGACGACTTAATTCTTCATCAAGACCTTCAAACTCATCATCACTTAAGCTATCTGCAATCTCCTGTTCAGACTTCTCTTTATTGTTTGCAGACTGTTCCTTTTCTGCAATAAATCTCTCAATAACGGGAATATCTCGATCTAACATAAATCTTGATGACCCAGGTACTAAGAAGTCACCCTCAGATAGTTTCTGAATACCATCTTGGAGCAACGTCTTTTGTGATGGGGTTATATGTCTATTTTTTAATAATGAGTTTGCTTTATTTAATAAGTCAGTATTTAGATTTTCTTTGCTATTATCCTGTTCAGATTTGTTTTTAGGCTTATCTGATTTATATTCACTATTGATAAATGAAGCAAAACTTGATGGACTAGAATTACTTGATGAAAACCTAGTATCGTTATCTGATTCTCTGCTTACTCTAATTCCATTCCCATCAAATTCTAAAATAAGCCCAGTTTCAAATCCATCCTTAAATATTGATCCGTCTGCCATAACTGTTACATTATGCTTTTTTACATCATATTGTGAGAATTTATTTAATACGGTATCATTGCCATTATCAGATCCAGTGCGTCCGTCTCCCCTTTTATCTTGTCCGGTGTTATCATTGGCGTCGTCTCCATTGATTTTAGACTTTCCTCCAGATCCAGGCAAAACGCTAGTGGGGTTGTCGTTCTTATCTGCTCCACTACTCCGTCCTTCCCCAGTTCCCACTGTGCTATCTTCATTGTTTTCTGTTGTTCCGATTCCGTCATCTTGTCCAGTAGCTTTAGTACCTTCTGACAGGCTTCTTCTATTAGTATCGAGTTCATTCTTAAGTTCCTCTGTAGTTTTAATAATTCTAGGCAAATTAACTGCTGGCAATGCCATACTTGACTTACCTTTACCATCTATAATTATAACATCAACGGGCCATTTTGTACCTTGTTTTGCATATAAATTACCATCGACTGTAAAGTGATCTGTTACATTGTAGTTATCATAAATTGTTTTGTAAAATGCTCTTTTAGCCCTTCCATTATAAGCATCTGATTTATTTTCATCAGATAACATTGGATTAATTGACCCAACAATAAGAACCGCTTTACCATCATCTTTCATAGATTGAAGCGAGTTAATAGATATAACATGATCTATTTCATTCGTACTATATCTTTCATTAATCCTAAATGTCTTTACATTTCCATTTTCATACACTGCTCCAAAAGGAGGGTTAACAATAACCACATCGAATTTCTTTTCTTCACCTTCAAAATCATAAGTTGCTGCATCGTGATTAATAGCATCAAAACCCTGCTCTTTAAGGTTTTTTAATCTTGACTTATTAAGTTCATTGGCTACAACCTTTCTTGGATTAGCCGCCATAACTAAAGCACCATTACCTGCTGTTGACTCTAGTACATTTGTTGTTTTTGTAATTCCAGCGCGAGTAGATGCAACATAAGCTAATAATAAAGGAGTTGAGTATGCTTGCTCATTCATGCTTTCGCTTGTACGAGAATTAAGAGACGGTAATTGATCTGCAATCTTAGCTAATTCATCAAATGTATCTGATTCACTTAATCCCTTATCAATAATTCTTCTCGCTGCCAATACCCCCGCTAACTCCATAGCCTCGTCAGCTTTTTTGGTATCTTCAGTTCCAGCTTTTATTGACTTAGTTGTTAGGGCTTTCCTTGCTTCGATAATATTCTTAAATGATTCACCATTAAGCAATCTTTCAGCAAATAATTCCGATGCTTTAAAGTCTATTTCATCACTTTTCTCATCTAGTAAATAAACTCTTGATAATGGTATATTTACAGATCCATTAGTACCGTCAGTATGCTTTAATTGTACAGTTTCAATATCATTAATATTAATATATGGCTCAGACATCACCTCCATTTTATCTATTCTATCCGGGAACTTAAATGTTACATTTACCATATCGCCAACTTTAAGTTTTGAAAATAATTCAGAAGTTACTGGATTTTCTTCATTAAATTGTTTATTAAACTTTTTAATTAATTTACTTTCAGATGACCTAAACCCCTTAAGCATGTGTTCTGTTGCCAGAATGTAATAGGGTAGCTTTTCTTCATTAGTCCATGCCTTATCTTTCTTATCTTTCATTTCTATTCTAGCAAGACGCATAACTTCTTCAGCGTTTATATTTTCAGCATGTAATTTGAAGCAATCAAAGTTATCAGACATTTAAGTTTCCATTTATAATTAGTTGAGCAAGTATCATGATGATTTCTATTTCGTCATTTTCTTCATTTATTAATTGAGGAATATCCTCTTGTATTGGTATATTTTCTTCTTTATTAGTTCGTTTAGTCTTATCAAATAACTGGTATGATTTTGATTGTCTTGCATATCCACCACCTCCACCACCACCTCCACCAGCTCCATCTGGATGAATTACTACCTCACCTTGTTGTACTGATATATTACCTGTGCTAGTATCATTTCCCTCAGTTGATGCTCCTATTCCTGAATTAAGCTCTATTGCTGTTCCTACGCTAGTATCACTTCCTTCTGTAATTGATGATAGTCCAGATGATCCAGATCCAGCTTGAATAGTACCAGTGCTAGTATCACTTCCTTCTATTGATGCTCCTATTCCTGAGTTTAACTCTGTTGCCGTACCAGTGCTTGTGTCATTACCTTCTGTTGATGCTCCTGTTCCTGAGTTTAACTCTGTTGCTGCCCCTGTGCTAGTATCACTTCCTTCTGTTGATGCTCCTATTCCTAAGTTTAACTCTGTTGCCGTACCAGTGCTAGTATCACTTCCTTCTGTTGATGCTCCTATTCCTAAGTTTAACTCTGTTGCCGTACCAGTGCTAGTGTCATTACCATCTGTTGATGCTCCTGTTCCTGAGTTTAACTCTGTTGCCGTACCAGTGCTTGTGTCACTTCCTTCTGTAAATGAGCTTGTTCCTACATGTGATGCTGTTGCCGATCCGGTGCTAGTATCACTTCCTTCTGTAAAAGAACCTGTAGCAGTAACCTTTGCTAAATCTAGTAAATATACTAGATCAAACATTTATATCCCACAACCTAGTAACATTAGAGAGTTTTTTGCAAAAGTAATTGGTATTCCAACTTCTACCGCTATACCATAAACATTACCTGCTGATAAAGTCCATGATTCATTAGGTGTTGTGTCATTTGTAGCTATCCATTCTGTTGCTTCCCTATTATTAGATGATGTTGGATTTAAAATCAGCCCAGTTGTCCATCCAGATTTAGGCGCAAATAAATTAGTTGGAATGGCAGCAGAACAGAACCATGCCGCATAAGCTCCATTACCCGCATCGCTAAAAGCTGCTAATGCTATACTTACTGGTGATACTGTTGTTGCTACTGAGTTACTGACTGCTTGAATAATTGGACTTGAACTAGCACCCGTAACGGAATCTATAATTACTCTACCACCAGTTGTACTTCCAGTATTAAAATTAACTTGAATTACACCTGTCGCTCCTGCCGTACAAACACCATAAAACAATGCCATTGTATCAAAAATAGCAGATACAATATTTGTATTTATTTGTGTCCACGCTATCCCAAGCCCTGTTGCTGGAACAGGAGAATAACCTGCTGTTCCACCTGCATTTTTATTAGCAATACACGTAGCAAAATAAAGGTTTCCTGTTACTGATGTAAAAGAAGATGACTGGACAAAAGACGTTCCAGTAGTGCCAGAAGCGACATTAGTTACTGAAATAGCCATAACTTATGTATTCTTGATATAGTCAATCATGCAATAAATTGAACTTACAGATGTACCACATTGCAATGTCCAGTTATTGTTTACTGCTCCTTGTGCTAATGGAGGATTAAATGTAACAGCAATTCCACCTCCTGCTGCAATAGAGAATATCTTTCTAATATTTGTCGTAGTACCTGCTGATAAATCTCGCAAGGTAACAAGAGTTGCAGTTGCACTACTATTTGTTATTTGTATTCCAGTTATATCTAAAAATGTTGCAGCTACGGAAGCTAAAACTGTTGTTTCTGTAACCGTTGCGGTTAATGTTCCACTTGCTGTTAAATTTGTTCCAGTAAAAGTTCTGTCTGCTGCTGTAGTAGTAATAGTGCGACCGTAAGAATCCATCGCTTGTGAAACACGCTGACCATTAGTAGCTTTTGTTGGAGCAGTTAATAAGCATGTACCACCAACTGATACAGGGTTTCCTGTAGAAGTAGCTAATGCTGCTGTGATACCACCTACTGGCATAGCACCAGCCACTCCAGCACTAGGAATTGCTGTTCCTGCAATACTAGAACTATCTGTTTTTAATGCCGTTGTAGCAACAATTACTCCAGCGGTTGTTGTTCCATCTGAAATTGTGCTTAATAATGTACCTTTAGCAGTTGTTTGTAATTGTGCTGCTTGACCAGTTGTATATGTAGGTAATGCTGTATTAAAAACACCAGCAATTAAAACTGGGTTCCCTAGTGCTGTAACACCAGCGGCTACAACTCCTTGTGAAATAGCTCCAACTACAGGATCATAAGCGAATGTTTGAAGAGTAATTCCTATATTTGCTGTTCCAGAAGTCCATGCTGTTGATCTAACTCTAATATTTGTATAACCACCAATAGCTAAATCATAAGATGCTGATATGTTAGTTCCTGGTGTCCATGATCCAGATGATGAAGCTTGACCAGTTGAGTTGTTTATGCTCTGAGCTGGATAGTAATTTGTTCCATCGTCACTACACTCAATGATAAATACTACTCCGGCGTAAGTCCCACGAATGGAAACTGTTGCTAGATTTCTATTTAATACAGAAAATGGGCCAACTGTTGTGGAAGCAGAAATAATGCTACCAGTATTTATAGCATCCTGATTAGCTATAATAGTAACTGCTCCTGAAGCGTCTACTTTAATACTACGAGCGTTAGCTCCATCAGATCCACTTATTAGAATAGGATTACCAGAAACCGCTGATCCTGACGCAGCTAAACCACCTACGCCCTGAGAGCCAGCAAGACCACCAGTAACGATAGTAGTTGCACCAATTTGAGCAAGTGATACAGCATTTGTTGAACCTACTGTAGTTTGATCTATTCCTATCTTACCAATTAAATTAGTTCCTGGAGGAATTGGTGAGTCTAATGCTATTAATGAATTTGCTGCTGATGACCTTAGATTTACAATAATAGTACCAGATGTATAAGTTGAACATCTTGCTCTAAATAACTGTACAGCACCTACGTCAAATTGCCATTGTCCATTAGCCGTAGTCGTACTTATAAGCACTCCGCTTGATGCAAATGGATTTCCCGATATAGCAAAGAAATTAGTACCATCAACTGAACCTTCAAAAGAAATAGTACCTGCCCATGTACCTGTTATTTGAACAGATACACCAGAAGCATTATTTAGTGCTGGTAAAGTTACTGATGAAGCTGATGTTAGTGATCCTGACGCTGTAAGATCAGGAGCTTCAGCTACAGTAACAGTATTATTAGGAGATATAGTCACAACCAATGCTGAATCAGTAGCTAATGCTGCTGTTGATGCTCCCTTTACAGCCGCAAAAGTAGTTCCAGTTGAGTTTGTTAATGCTGCTACTGGTGTTTTATATGTGGCGTTATCAATATTTTGTACTGTATCGCCACCTGATCCTAAATTTAGGATTGTACCGTTTGCCATGAGTTTTCCTTAAATAATAGTGCCAGTAGCAATATTTTTAGCAATAAGATAATCGTACAAAGTATATTTTAGTGAATCATACATAGTTGTTCCAGTTGTTCCAGACATAGTAAATATGGCTACTGCATCATCACCAGTTATATCTATTGAATTAACTGATCCAGTAGATTGAAATATACTATTATTATCAAAATATCCATCTGTAAGATAGATTTTTAATGATCCTATGATTAAGTCAATTTCAACACGAATAATTTTTCTGCATAAAAAAGTTGTACTTTGTATAGGCATTATGGATTACCAGCAGTAATTGTCCATGATGTAATACTGATTGGTAAACCTGTACTAATAGTCGTTGTTGAAAAGTTAATATCTGAAGCAGAAATCCCTGCTGACCCATCCATAACGCAAGCCGCAGCCGATGTAGATAATCTCCACCAAGTAACAGGCGTTCCAGCACCAGCTCCAGCAAGTCCAGTTGTACTAGCAGGGTTTGTTACAGTTAGAACACCTACCGATGAAGCGGGAGCAAATGGTGATCCCATTGTAAATGTAAACAATGCTGTAGTTGCTGTACCGCATGTTGCTGGTCTTACTCCACTATAACCTGTTAAAGTTCCGGCATTACCTACTGTCGCTGTAATCGCTACATTCTTTGCATCGCGTAACGCAACGGAATATCCTACTGCTCCAAATGATACTGATGTAGATAGTAATAATACTGAAAGTAAAAGTGTTTTAAATAATTTATTCATTGTTATTCCTGTGATTATAGGGTTAATAGCCCATTGGTTTTAGTGTTTAAGTTTTTGATTGAAATTGTTTTTAATGCTCCATTATTATCTCTTGCTATGGTTGCAACTAAGTTACTACTGCTTACCCCATCAGCAATTAATAATTCCACCATCCGTCCATCCCTGTCTCTACTACTCACCGAAGCGGATATATTACTATTTAACTTTTTGTCATTGTTAGCCTCAATTTGTTCAACTTTATTATTTAATTCTGTTATTGATGTAGATAACTCGCTTATTAACTCATCATTTTTATTTGATTCAGTAGGTAAGACTTTATCTTTAGTATATTTATCTTTTAGTCGCTGGCTATAAGTTGTCATTATTCACCCTTCAAACAATCTAAGAACGCTTTATAATTTTTTACATCTTCTTTGCGATCATCTAATAACTCTTGCCTTGGTATCATTGCCCAGTTACCATCACCAATATCTGTATTTACTTTTTCAGCCATAAATAATGCTGTAATACGTGGATCTAGGCGAGAATCTATACCATTTGATTTTTCTTTTGTAGGATTTGAATTTTTTAACTCTACTTGCTTCCTAAGATCATTTGTTGATTTTTTTAAGGATTCAATAGATGGTGTTTTACCTATCTCTATATCTTTATAAATTTTATTAGCATTACTTAAAATATCATCATCTATAGGAATATCATTATTTTCTGCAATATTTAAAATTCCATCCCAAATATCAGCAATCTCAGGGTGTGTTTTTCTTATGTTAGATATTGTTTTTATTAGTTCTTTCTTTTTGATTCCTTCATTATCTTGTCCAGCTTCATTAGCTCCCTCTGTCTTAATCTCTCCCTCTGCTCCTGTTCCGGTGTCTGGTAAAACTGGCTTAGTTTCTTCGGTTGTGTCATTTTTCTTATTGATTAAATAATTAGCATAGTCATGAGCAGTTTTACCTAGATTATGGTTTCCTACTTGGTATGTCGTTTTCTTTCCAGATTCCTTGATTCTTTTATCGTGAGCGTCTTGCTCTGCTTGTGTAGCGTTATTAAAGTCTCTGCGCTTCATTGGTTTAATCTTATCTTCCTCATAAGAAGAAGTAGTCTCACCTTTTTCTACTTTATTGCGAACATGATTCTTAATTGAATCAACTACACCAGCAATTCTTACCTGTTTATTTAGATCCTTGATTGCTTTGGCCTTATGGTGCGGAAGTAGTGTATCTCCGAATCCATCTATGTTGTTGTGTTCTGCTTTGGCTTCCTGTGCTTTTTTATCACTTTCTTCATTAGCTAAATTTCTTTTTACCTTATCAGCCTCATGACCATTTTGCTCATCAGCATAAGATTTAGCCTCATCTAATGTGTCGAATAATCCATCACCGACGATAGTGCGCTCACCTTTTAATGAGCGCTGTTTATTATCTTCAGTTTGTACGGCAAATAGTTTCTTTCCAGTTCTGTCATGTGGATAGATTAATACTCCGTTATGAGTGATGGATTCTTTAGGATTTAGCAGCCCTTCTTCTTTGGCATTGGTGGTGTTGGTGCTTTCACTGGTTTTTTCGCCATGATTACTTTCCTCTTTGGTTGATGTTTCCGATTTTACGGGTGAATTAGTAACCGCCGATGGTGCGCTTTCATGAAGAGGCGGCAGCGGTGTTGTTTGTTTAACGAGTTTCTTTACATCTACAACACTTGTAGGAGTATCAGGATCATCCCACTTAACAGTCGCTATTTGGCCTGTTTTAGACTGTATAACGCCGTTTCCTTTAGTGGCATGACTTACTATGTCACCAGCTACTAATGGAGCTTGTGGCTCTGTTTTGGCCTCAATAATAGGGCTTTCTGATCCTGTAATTCCAGTAGTATCAGTTCCAACTGGTTTATTAGGTGTTGGCGCAACTTCTCTTTTCTCTTTAACATGATTTTCCCAGCCTCCTTCATCTGGTGAAGATGGTTCTGTATTCTCTTTAGATATTTGATCGCTATTAAGTAACGCAAAATGATTGTTTAAATAATCATCTTCTCTTTGAGTTAATGTTGGATCTGAATTAGGATATAATCTTTTAAGGTCAGCTTCAAACTTAGCTTTCTTATTAACCACACTATCATCGTGAAGTATAGAAGCGAATAAGTTTAATCTATTTTCTTCTGTTTTCTTTTTACGAGCTTCGACTAAATTATTTGTTTGATTTTCTTCCTCAACTTTACCTTGCAAATTATCCCTAGAAAGTTGAGTATTTTCCTCAATTAATCTCTCTCTATCAATACTTTCTTGTTCAGCTTTAAAATGACCTAACGCACCTATATTTGTATTTGTTACTAATGATGGATTATTTAGAACATTATTAAATGGTAATTCTTCAGTAGTATCATCAACGGGAGGTGCAGTAATAGGAGCAGTTGTCTTGCTATTACGCTCATTAAGATATTTTACAGGATCAAAGTTCTGTCCAGTTCTATACTCAACAGGTGAATTAACTAACTTACCTAAGTAACCATTTATTTCATCAGTAGTTAAGCCTTGATCTGTAAGTGTCTTAATTAAATGACTCTTATCAACAGAAGTCCCATCAGCGGTAAATATCAACTGTGGAATACCAGTAACAGGTTTAGGATGACCATTTAACGCAATAAAAGTCTCACCACGCGCACGTTCATCATCGCCATGTTCTGCTAGTCTTTCTTGGTAAAATTGACCAGCGGGGGTTTCTGACCCATCACTAAATACTATATTATTTCTTGCTAATGCAGAATTTCTATCGGGAGAGATTCTTAATGGCTCTGGATTATCATTTAATGAATTTCCTGTTGCTGTAATAGCCTCATCAACATTGGTAGCAGAGCCGATCTCAGCAATATGATCTTTAGGGGCTTTAATTGTACCACCAATACCACCAGCAACACCACCACCGAACATTCCTAATCCAATGGAATCAAAAATATCACGCTTACCTTCTTCGTTAAAAGGATCTTTACCTTCTCCGTAGTTTTCAGCTATTGTTTGTAATCCTTCTTGACCACCTTCTACGCCACTACCAATTACGCCAGCAGCTACACCTCTTTGTGCGCGACCTAATAATCCAGGTGCTTCATCTGCGAATCCAGTAATTTTATTTATTAACTTAGACTTGCCCATGACAGCATTAATACCGAACATATCACCAGCAAACTCTAACCCACCTGCTGCGATAGTCCAACCTAAGCCTTTTGCTGCTTCTTCAGCAGTTAATGGAGTTCCACGCTTAACACTTTGTTCCGCTAGATCACCACCTATTTCACCGCCCTCTTGTGTAAATGCGTGACCTGCTAAAAATGCCTTTCCTCCAGCCTCAGCATATCTAGTAGCTAAATTTGAAGTAGCTTGAGATGCTAATGCCTCACCTGATAACTGTTCTCCTACTGCTAGTCCTGCCCGTTCAGCAGCGATCTTTGCAGCTTCTTGTTTAGCGATAATCTTTGCAGCTTCCTTCTCTACTAATGATGCAACGACTTCTGTTGTAGCTGACTTTAATACTTGCTTTCCAACTAGAGAGCCAAGTCCAAAAGTTGCAGCAGCTTGTACTCCCTGAGAAGCTACATAACCTAGTCCGTATCCCATCCAATCAGTAAAGGCTTCAAGATTACCTTTTTTAGCCTCATCTAGTGCGAATGTTAGTGAATCCGATGGTTTAGATGTGGCTTCTAATTCTTTACTTGCTTCTTGATATTTTTTTACACCCGCTTCTTTGAGTCCAGTCGCAAATCCACCTTCACCTAAAGTAGTTTCAGCTCCAGCAGCAGCACCTCCTAATGCTCCCCATAATAATTGTGGTACTTGATCCATTCCATGACTAAATCCACGAGATACATTACCTTGTTCTTCTACTTCTGGTTTAGCTTCTTCAACTGGTGCTGGAATTGTATATCCAATTTCTTTAGCAAGATCTTCTTTTGGAATATCCGAGTAATATTTTCTGTGCAAACGGTTAAACAAACCATCATCACTCATTCCTTTCCATTCTGGATTAGCTTCTTTGTACTGACCTAGTGTTAATGCCATTTATTTACTTCCTGGATATTTATTTGTGTGATTATACCATATATAGTGCCATAATGATATAGGCAATACTACATATAGTGGCATATTAATTATTTATTAAAGAATTTGACATTAGCAAAAAATAATAAGACTATATAGTCTCACAATTTTACTTAACCAAGGAATTAAAATGAAATGCTTACTAACACTAGCACTTTTAATCGTATCAAATAGCGCAATGAGCTATGACAATCAAATCGCTGATGGTATATATGAAAGCAATCGAATTGCGACACAGCAACTTCACCAAGAACAAACTGCTGATATACAACAACGGGGAGAACAATTTATGCGTGACAATGAAGGAAGCTTTTTAAATAACCCTTTATCTGGAAATGCGTCACAGGATGATGGATTATCTACGCAACAACGGCTTGATGCAGTTATAGGTAGATAATTCAATAGCCTACTCAAACTATTTAGCTTGGGTAGGCATTATCCTATTCTTTGTAATATAGCAAATTGTTCATCTTGAGTTTTTGCGTTTTTAAAATCCTTAAATTTTTTAGGATTAGCCTTAAAATACTCTGTTGCTTTTTTAGACATAATAACTTTAGGTGCAGATTGATTGTCATAAATACTATCTACTCCAATTTCTCCTGTTGGCTTCCTAATAAGATTTTCTTTAGCATAACTAGCTTGATTAACTAGATGAGATAATACTGCTCCTACCTTTTTTGCGTTATCTAACTCAGGTTTATTATCCCATGTTGATCTATCAGGCTTAAGTTCAGTTTCTTCTCTGCTTGCTAATGTATCAATAGCTCCCTTTGTAATATTGTCTGGATTAGCTTCAGAAACTACTTTTGGGCTTTCTTTTGTTACTTCACTGTTTGCAATAATTTTATCCATTGAATTAGCTCTAGCCTCAACTAAATCAGCATATTTAGTTCTTCCTTCTACCTTTCCACCTGTAGCCCCGAGATTATAAATCTTATAAGCGTTATACCATCTATCATCATCAGAAAGCTTCGGATCTGTTTGATCGTATGCTTCTCTTAATACCTGCGCTCCTGCATCAGCATTTCCTTCTGGACTTGATAATTGATCCTTAAGATGAGGAAACCACTTACCTGATACCATAGACATTCCTTGATTACTATGATATTTCCCATCTTCCCCAGGCTTTAAAATATTTCCATTTTTATCAAATTGCCTAAGTCCTGATTCTGTCTGGAATACAGCCCTTAATCTTGAATATGGTACATTATTAGTATTAGCAGCATCTTTTATTACTTGATCATATTCATTTGGGCCAGCAGCAGCATACGCACTACCTTTAGATACATCGCCTGTAGATGGTTTTGATGAATAACCTAATGGATCTAGATTAGAACTTGTTCCTCCCTTTAATCGGTATCTATTATATATCTCATCCCTATCATTTGTTGCTTCAGTAATAGTATCATTTTGTCTTTTTATTGTTTCAGTGCTATTTCCCTCTTTATCTAAAATTGCATAAGCCTCTTTAATGACTTGCCCTAATACCTTATGCTGTGCGCTATCTGCTTCAGACCAATCATTAAGATTTTTTGCTTTCTGTTGATTATCTAAATATTCACCCGCATAATTAACATGAGGAGTGTGATATGTAATTCCCTCCTTAATTCTTAACTGTTCATTAGTATCAGGATAAGTACTTACTTCAAATTCATGAGCAGCTCTGGCTTTTGCTGTGCTAGTTTTATTTTGAGCATTAATGTATTCATCACTATTTTCTAGATTAAACTTATCTTTTGCATCTTGTTTAGCCTCAGATCTATCTCTAGTATGTATACCATCATCATAGCTTCTATCTAGCTCCTTCTCTCTCGCCTGTGCAGCAATTATGCGTTCTTCCTTAGCAATGTCCATTGCATTATGATGAGCAAGTAAATCTATTTCATCTTGTTTCTTTAAATGATTATCAGCTATTGATGCTAATGCCTGACCCCCTCCTGCTAACGCTCCTAACATTCCAAAATTCATTATTCCGCCTTTCTTAAGTGAGCTTGCTGTTCCTCATAACCTTTTCGTATTTGTTCATTTAATTGGTCGTGAGATATATTTAATTTTACCATTAGATTAGCACTAAGTTTCTTTGTGCAATCACCAATCATATCGTTATTAAACTTAACTCCATAAGCCCTTTCAGCAAAGTCTATAGCCCAACACATTAGAATAATTCCTGAAAGCACTAAAACCTCAATAGACATAGTGTGCTTACTAATCTTATACATAATCCATCCTAGACCTGTAACTCCTGTAGAAATCGTTGTAGCGATAACATTAGGTGCGCGTGATGCAGGATCTTTCTGTAAAGTCATGTGATTATGCGTCTGCTGATCCATCATTAACTTCTTTCCAGCTAAAACAGCCTTTTGAAGTGGATTCTTATTTTGTGGTGAACATTTTGATATTGATTCTTGAATAATCTTTGTTAATACTGGATTCATTTGTTTACCACTTGAGTAACTTGAGTAGGTTCTTGCCATTCTGGAGTAACGAGTGCTAATTCTTGAGCTTGTTGTTGCGGTGTTTTATATGACCAATTCGCTGTTTTCATATTTAAGTGACCGACTGCGTTTCCATTATTAGTTTTATTCTGAGATTCTTGAATAGATAAAGCTTGTGCTTGTGCGTTTAAATCAACTTGCTTTTGGTTTATATCATTTGTAGCTCCAGCAACTTTGCCTTGATAAGCTCCTTGTAATATTCCGCCAACACCTTTAACCCCTTCTGCGTACATTGTTGCTTGTGCTGGTGTAATCTTATCCCACCAACTACCAACCTTATCACTAGCGCCAACCGTATCACTAGCGCCAACCGTATCACCAACACCACCTACCTTTGGTGCGCCTACAATATCTACTTTTGGTGCGCCAACTACCTGTGTTTGCGGAGCTTGTATTCCAGTAGGAGATTGTATTGCAGGAGTCGCTGGTGATACGCTATTTATAGCACCCGTTCCTTTAATATCACTGAAAGCATTTATTCCTGACGGGGCAGGTGTTGGTGTAGTTATAGGTGTAGGTGTAGGTATAGCCTTCGGTGTAACTGTAGCGGCTTCAGGTAATGGGCTATGCGACAAACTAAGGGCATCAGTTCCTCCTGTAGCTTTTGTAGAGGCTTGTACTCCAGAAGTTACTGTTTCTGCTGAGGTTAATGATCCAGCTATACCAGCACCAAGACTTGCAACTCCACCTGCCATGCTTACATAGCCGCCAATTTTCTTTAATGATTCATTGCCTGTAGCCATACCAACAATAGTCATTACCGTCCCAACAACCATTGCTGCGGCTGCGACTACTGATACTGCTGCTATTGCTACACCAACTGTTGCTACTGCTCCTACTGCTGTTACTGCGCTTGCTACTGCAAGACCAGTACCGACCACACCAAGCACAACGAATGGCATACTTCTTTGACCATAAAGATGACCTCCAAACGGGTCTCCTACAGGATAATCTGCTGCTAGCTGCCTACTGATTGAAAGTGAAAGATACTGTTTATTCATGCGTAATGTCTCTGATTGCTAAAATTAATGAGATTCTATCTGTCGTACTATTGTTTACCACTCCATGTATAGGCATATTGTCAAACTCAAATACTTCACCATTTTCACCTTCATGCGATTCACGATCAAAGTTGAATGATTGGCCTGGTGCAGATTGAAGTAGAACGAGAACTTTTTTATTGTAATACTCTGAGTGCCATGTGCCTTTATCGCTATGCGGATATACTTGATTACCAGGAGGGATTTTTGTAATCAAGCATCCACCTAATTCAGCACTTTCAGGATAAGAAAACATTATGTGACTGATTATTTCCTTTACTGATGGGAGTTGATCTATTGCAGGATACCATACAGATTCATGCGTATTAGCCTGATCTATCGGCAACTCCCAATGCTTATATCTTAAGAAAATATCATCTACTTCCCTATGTGAGCTTCCTGGTGTTTTCGTCCTAAAGGTATGTTGATTCCAAAGCCAATGACTATTGTTAAGCTCTTTAAGTGCAAAGCTAGTATTGAATTTTAATCCTATCTTAACCATGCTTTTCTTTACAGGCTCAATTAAAACATTATCTACCTTATCAACGTCTGTACAGTCTGTAGCATGAACACAAAGCCAATGTGCATCACCATTAACAGGAGTAACACTGTGAGCTACACCCGCTTTAATCTCAATAACTGATGGAGAGAAATAAACGGTTTGAACTCCGTCTGCTTCTACGATAACTTGACCACTGGTAAGAATACTCATGTGATCAAACAAATGTTTGTGACTAACGACCTCATAATCTTCAGGTATTAGCATTGATTTTGCATATACGCCACCACAAAAATGGTGCGCTATAACGGATAGAGTTTTACTCATATTATTTAGTTAGTTTATATACAGAAAGTCCTGCGGAATTGATAATATACCCCAAAAAACTATCTTTGTAAACATAAATTATCTATTAGAACTTGTTACAGGTTTTAATAATATCATCATACGCCTGACGCGCATTAAGTCCTCGATAACCTGTTTGACTGGTCGGCCCTGTTGCTTCTAATTCCTGCTTTTCTGTAACTACCCTATATAATTTCATAGCAGTTCAAGTCTATGATAATCAGCATACATCTTCAATGCGTCCATTGCTTTAAGCTCGGGTACTACAATAGTTGGCTCTATCTTTACTGTTACATTAGCAATTACATTAATAGCCGTTGCGTATTGTAGTTGTTTGGGTAATCTTTGTGCTATTGCAAGCCATATGTTCATTTACTTACTCTCCAAAATTATTGATTATGACACACATCATGTGGTTGAGAAGCCTGCGGCGGCTAGATATGAACGTGCTGCGAGTCGCTGTTAAACCCGCTGGAATGGCAGGAGTAGCCGCGAAGTTTAGGTTAAGCGATGGATTGGGGTTGCTGCCATTAATTAGAGCAAACTGTTTAGGTAACATGATTATATACCCATAGAGTTTTACTCATATTATTTAGTTAGTTTATATACAGAAAGTCCTATGGAATGGATAATATACCCCCAAAAACTATCTTTGTAAACATAATAATTAAGAACTCTAAAATTAAATGCCATGTGCTTAGTCCATGAGTAACCAAATGTAATCCATGCTAATCTTGTAAATATCTTACTAGCAACCGTTTTACAGTGCATAAGTGGCGTAAGGTATTTAGCCCATGAAATATACCAATCCCTTAATTCTGGATCATGATTCTTTATATGCTCAAGATATAAATTATCACTTTCCCATACTTCTTCTGACATTAATCCAGCGTTATAAAATGCTGTGCATATTACAGATCCAGACTTTGGTGTTTTCGGTGGATGCTGTTTATTATAAAGATCAATCGCTGCTTGCTGTCTAGCATTTGCTTTAGCTTCTTCATTCGCTGGAGAATTAGCGTCGAGAAGTGCTTTTTTTTGGGCTTCTGCATAGGGATCAACATTAACCCAATCGGCGGCTGGTTTCCCATTAGGATTATTTATAATACCTGCCATATTTATAGGGCTAGGCTTATATGTTGGATCTTGATTTGCCAACATACCTGATGAATCTATTGCATTTTGTGGCTGTATACCTGGAACTGTATTTAACATTCCATTTTCTTGAACTATTCTAGGATCTTGATACATAATTATGCCGTTAATAGTTGTGATACATCTGGAACCGAACCAACGGCTGATAGCATTGATATTTCTGCTTTATAATTATCATATAACTGCTTTATTGAATAATCTTTAGATGCTTGATTCATAGTTGTAGATTGATTTATAGAAGATATTTCATTTTGTAAAGCAGCACTTAAAGTACCGAATATTTGCTGAGACTGTTGAGTAAAGTTAGCTGAGTTATTTATCTTTGCTATAGATGCCTCTACATTAGCTTTAATTATATTTTGCTTTGCTGTAAAGTCTTGATTTTCCTTATTTTGTTCTGCGGTAAATGTATGATTTACCATATTTTGCTCTGCGTCAAAGTCATGATTTACCTTATTTTGATCTGCGGTAAATGTATGATTTGCGGAATTAGTATATGCTGCGTTAGTATCTGTAGCTCTTTGTGAGTTTGCGCGATTGAGAGCATCTTGATTTGCTAATGCTATGTCATTTGATTGTTTTGCGTTATAACCAGCGGCTTGACTATAGGTATTAGCATCATGTGTAGCTATAGGTGCTGCATTAGCGATCATTGCGTTTTCTGATGCCCCTACTGCCATACTTGAGTTTAATAATCCCCTACTAGCTGCCGTTTGTAATCCTGATGTGGCTGCTTGCTGCATCAATGATGATCCAGAGTTAAGAATATTACCAAGTTGCCCTTGAGCAGTTTGGTTACTATCTACATTCCATTGCGTAGGATCACTTATTGTTTGTGCTTTATAATAAGCAGGATCAGTATTACTACCATTTACTCCACCAACACTTCCCGTTAATCCAGATATTGCAGGTTGATGAGTTCCAGGTGCAGTATTAGACCCTTCACCAGTTATACCATTTACAGTTGTTCCAGGTGTTTGACTAGGCTTTTGTCCCGAGCTTGACCCAACTCCTGCATTACCTATTAATGGAGCATTTGGTGGTGGCCCAGTTGGAACTTGTTGCTCTTGACTCTTAAAAGGTGTAGCTTGACCTTGATTTGCTGCTAACATTCCATGCCCATTTGGTGCGCCTATAGGTGGTGGAGGGGTTTTATCGTCAGGTATATTACCACTATACCAATTTTGTACCGCTACTGGTGCTGCCATATTAAGACCCTCTTACATAATGTGCATAGAACTTTACATTAGAGATATTATATGATGCGTTTGTCCAAAAATCGAAATCATTTCTAATGTATACTTCTAAGCGATCTGTTGTACCATTCATAAAAACTAATGATGTAACACATAACTCTGCTGCGCCAGTTGCTTGTGCAACAGCAGTATATCTAACTCCATTTTTATATACGCCAAGCCAAGTTCCACCAATACCTGCACTATTACTTCCATCTATCCCTACATTAGACCCTACCATATACCATCCAGCTACTCCTGGAGTAAATTTACTTAGAGCAAAATAACCTCCTGTATCAATAGAAACATTTGGAAAAAGAATTTTTGTATCAGTAAGTCCTGATATTACCTGTGTTTGTGTAGCATAAGCTAACACTATCGGCCCATCAATAGCTACTGTTCCACTTCTATCAGGGAATGTCCATGTCCTAGCTGCTGTTGTTGCGTTAGTCAAGAAATTGGTAAATGTATTTGCTGCGTTTTTTATGTTTATTTTTAATAATGTTAATCCTGGATAGCCATTAGATACATCTTTATTAGTTGTTGATTCTACATTAGCTGGAAGTGAAACTGGTGTAGGAGTAGCTGCTATGATTGCGGCTGAAACTGCTGCAAATCCAGCTTGTATAAGAGCAAATTCAGCCCTTATTTGAGAAGATTGACCTGCTGAATTAGTAGCTGGAGATCCTGTTTGTGTATAATAAGGCATTATTTAGTTCCTATCTTAGATAGCGAAGTGGTGTATATTCAATATTAACTCCAGTAAATTTAACTGGAGCGAAGTAATTTTGATTTGATTTTATGGTGATAGCAATATTTTGAGCAGAACCATCTATTGACATTGACATATTGGCAAGTGGTGTTCCATCCCAAATAAAAGAATCCCAAACAAAAGAATCCCAATAACTTATAGTTAGATTAATTACATTAGATATAGGATTAGGTTGTGCAGTTTCAGATAAACCATAGTTAAGATCGTAAGTTGAAAAGAACTCTGCATATCCAGTGCCAATCATTTCAAAAGTTAATCTTCGGTATTTCTTTAGGAACCTATATAACTTGGAGCTATTAAAGACAAGACTTAAGTTTGCTCCTATTGGTAGACCATCAAAGCTAGTTCCTCTTTCCATTTGATATACAAATCCATTAGGGCTTCCAAAATAAATTAACTCATCACCACCTCCATACGTCTCTGCGGAACATGAGCAATTTACATATATCTGCATACCATTTACATCTTGAGGAAACTGTATTGGCATCATAGATTGAATTTCTGCGCCTATCGTCCAGTATGCAGCAGATCCATCCTTAAAGAATATTCGATATTGTTGCTTATCTCTAGCAATATGTGAGTCTGAAGGTATTGATTTGCGCTTTAATTGCAACCATGCTTTTACTCTTTTACTAATAGTTGACTCAATGAAGTTACCAAAATTCTGTACGGTTGATAATGATGTTACACCTCTATCATCAAGAACATAAGTTTGGCCTATTTGTTGCATCGTATATGCTATACCACCGCCATTTGCATTAAATAGCTTTAGTGAAAAATCAGCGATACTTGATCCATATAATAAATATGTTAGATTTCTACAATATACAGCGAGTGAAGCTGTTGATTGCGTTCCAGCTTGCGGCATAAATCCAGTTATCGTGTCTCCGCAACCTATTTCTGCTGCACCTAATAATGGAGTCCAATTATAAGGATTACCGAGTGCGCTTACTTGAATAGACCCATCAAATGAAACTATCAACGATGACTGATGCACAATATTATATGCTGGATTATCAGTTGTTGTTACAGAAGGATTTAAGGCAGTAGGACCCATCCCTGTATTAATTGGTATAAAAGTTGTTCCATCAAACTCAAATGCTCTATTTTTACCATCTGTACCATACATTTTTAATGTATCAGATGTGCCATAAAAATTACCATTAGAGAAGTCAAATCTTCCGTCTTGAACTGGAATTGTAATAGCGGTTGAAGCAGCTACAACACTAACATTTGCAAACCCTGTTATACCTGCTGTAAAAGCTCCTGTAGTAAATGGGCCAGTTGTTATTGATGCAAATATCATTCTTCCCTTTGCGTATGACCCACCACCTGTTCCAGTATAAGACCATGTTCCACTTTCTACAGTTATACCTTTTAGAACACCAGATGTAGATCCCTTAGTAATTGTTGCGCCTATTGCTGGCTGTGTAGCTATTCCTGATTGACTATAGTAAACCTCAAACCCTGGCACTATACGTGTCCATCCAATAGATGAAGATTTGAACATTCCAACATCTGTAGTTGCTGTATTTCTGAAAGCATAAACAATTCCTTTGTATTGCCATACTCCTAATACTGAACCCACACCTGGAACTGCGGATATTAAGCTTCTATAGTAATCTGCCGCAAGAGATAAATATTGCGCCCCTTGCTGACTTGCTGTTTCTCCATTAACAATAGATGTTATATGCGCTCCTAAAGTAGTCGTATTTTCATCAACCCATACACCTGTTGTTTTAGTAACAATAAATGCTGTTGATGTAAAAGCTATAACTACGGCTGTTGCACCAGATGTTGCTCCTGTTATTGTATTTCCAATCGCAACTGTTCCTGCTGATGAGTAATTCAGAAAGCTGTATTGACCATTTGAAGGGGAAGTCATCCCATTGAATCGCTCAAATCCAGTTATTGTTTGATAGCCTCCAATAATATCTTCTTCAAAGTTTTGAGAGTTTCTTATATATCCAGATGGAACTAAAGCAGGAGGTGTGCTTATATCTAATCCACCAGTAAATGATACAAAATCTGATTGATGCTTTAGAAAAGGAAGCTTAGGTAGCTTCATGCTAATGAGGCACCTTTAACTATCTCTTGCGCCCACTCCCTTTCAAGCTTACTCATCTGTATTCCATAATTTCTTTGAGCATTAGCAAAAACAGCAGGATCATTAACCCATGCAGCATAACGCATTAGTGCATTATATACGATTACCATGTGAAATCTTCCAAAGTCAGGAACATCATAATCATTTATCATTGTTACAGCAGTAGAATAAAACTCACCATCAACAATATAACGATCACTTGGTATAGGCCATAAAACTACATTCTTTTTAGGATCAATAGTAAATTCGATAGGACGACCAGTTTGAAGTCGTACTGCTCCTTTTAATCTAGTATCTCTAAATAATTCCCACGGAACCCATCTAAGCCATGTTTCATCTATTACTCCGATAGCTTGTGAGTATATTCTAAATGAATCTCTTTTCCACTCAGCAAGCCCACTCACTACCTGCCTTGAGTATGTTGATGTACCTATATTAGCACTAAAAGCAAATGTATCTCTTAAAAATCCCCAGTCATTTCTCTTATCATAAATCTCCTGCTCTGCTTGTAAAATCCAGCTTACAATTCTACCAAGCTCACCAGTTTGACCTACTGTAGTTGCTGGCCCAGATCCAGATATTCCTGCCTCAGAACGCAGCGTTTGACATAGGGTTAGGAAATTCATTTTACGCTTCGCTCATCGCTTTTTCTAGCCATGCGCGGCCTTTAGGATTTGGATCTGAAAGCACTGTAAATGGATATTTCATTACAGATGTTTTCTGTATTTTAGTTCCATCATTACCCATTGAATCCTTAAATCCAACGGTTGTTATATGCTCAGTTTTAGCACCACATAAGACATTAACAAACATTCTTTTAACATTCTGTCTCATTCCACGAACAAAGAATTGATTAATACCATTAAGTTGTACTTGAATAGTCTGCTCGTCAGTTGCAATCCCTGGATTTAACTGAACTTCAATTTTTTCGTGCATGAATCTTAGTTCATCAGTTTCATTACTATTTACATTTTCAACAATTACAAATTCGTCACGGAAGTCACTTCTATCAATATCGCCCGTAGATGGAATGATATGTTCATGATCTTGACCTGCTTTGAATGAGTCTGTGCCTACTGATTTTTTTGGATATGCCATAATTATATTTCTTGTTTATATGAAAAAACCTGCCCAAGCTTATTAGGTTAGGCAGGAGTTTTTATTTAGATAGGCAATGCTCTAGCTGGAAGTGTTGATACATTAAATGAGTTAGCAGTATCACCAGCAGCCAAGCCAGTTGCAGAGTTACGAATAACGCCAGTAGCGTTCCACAATGTAGTTCCCCAAATAAACAAGTTAGTTACATTTCTAATTGTAGAATAAGCAACTGGAGTCAATGAGTCAGGGATTGATGGGAATGACAATACACCTTGTACGTTACCGAGTGCATCAGTAGCAACGTATGGTCCAAGTCTTTCTTTTCTAGCACCAGCAGCATTTACGCAATGTACAACGATACATGCTTGCTGAATACCAAGGTTAGGGATTAATGAGGTTGCGATTGGAGTAGCTACGCCAACAACACCAGCGACACCATTAATTGATTGGTTATCTAAGCCGACAAATGCTAAAACAGCAGCAGTTGTAGCTAATGCAGTAGTGATAAAAGTACCCTTAACTACAGCAGCAGGAATAGCAGTAGTAAGAGCGATTGTAGCAACACCATTAGCAACAGTAAGGCCGCCATTGGTAAAGTTTGCGTTTAAAGCGGTTAAATCTAATTTATTAGACATTGTTTTTCCTTATTTTAAAAATGTTGCAGCAGCAGGATTCCACAATGCTGCATAGTTTGTATCTGTAACTCCAGCATCAACATCTAACTTAGCATTGATACCAATTATTGCTGCTCTTAATAAAGCAATATCAGTCTGTGCCGCATTAAGTAAAATAGTTAATGCCCTCTCAGAGTGAATATCGTTCATGTTCATCAGTCTTGAACTGATCTTTTCTGTAACTGCCATGATTTATTTCCTTTGTAGAGTGCGCCCTAGATTACTAAAGCGCACTATTTAGATTACAGTGTTAAATCAGTTACGCCAACTTCAGCAACTACGATCCAACCTGGATTCAGGATTTCGCAATCATGCCAGAATTTAGCACCGATATAGCCACGTTGACCACCTGGATCTGACTTATCAGATTTTCCTGGTGGTAAGAAGATAGGTTCAATCGCATTTTGACCACGAAGCATAACTTGAGCAAATGCCTCTTTAGCTAATGCAAGAACTGGATAAACGTCACAAGCAGATGTATTAGGTGTACCAGAAGTTTTCAAACCTGCACCGACACCAGAAGTAACAGCACCAGCTTGTTGATAAGAATACAATTCAGGAGAGATAACAAAACGAACATTTTGCCAAGTACCTAATTCATAATCACTAATAACTTGACGAGATCCGTAAGCAGCTACTTCTCTGAAGCCTGGAAGTCTGCGAACATCATACTCGGCATCAGTGTGAACATAGAATACATAAGAAGCTTCAACAGAAGTTGAGGCGTATGCGTTAGATGGGCTTAAGATTTTAGTAATCAAACCGCCATGATTAGCTTTAAGTGAACGAATGATGTTACTTACTAAACGCTCACTGATTGGGCCTTGAACGGTAGCACGAGATACAGCATTAACGCCACCAGCATAGTATTTATTAGTAGATGCTTTTAGCTTTCCGAAGATAGCCATTTCACGAACTAAGCCCATACGTTCGCCAGTTTGCTCTTTCATTGCTTCAGCTACGTCATCTTCATACAAATCATAGTCACGATCTGTCAAAGAATATAGAGCCATGTATTGATTTAAAGTGAACGCAACATCGCGAGGAACAATAGTATCAGCAGCAGGTGTAACACCTTCTTGAGTGATATGTGCTTCAGCAGTTACAATCCAAGTGTTAGGAGAAGAAACTGTACCACCGTAGGGAACCCATGAGCGAACAACGATTGTATCTGATTTATTTTTGGGCATTTCGATCTGTTTTCCAACAGAGCAAAGGACTTCTGTGTGCATTGCGTGACCGATGATTTCACCAGCCATACGGTTTAGACGACCTGCACTATCACCAAAATTTTGGATAGCCATAATTTAATTACCTTATATTTGAGAACATTACCAAGAATAAACAGCGCACCGTCTATTCCAATGTTTAAGCAATCCCTTCGTGTTGCGAATTACTTTTTATCTGTTTTTTAAAACTTGCTTTAAACCCTGATTAAAGGCATCATCAGCAGGTTCTTGTGTTCTACCTGATGAACTATTTGGAAGTAGAGCATCTTGTAGTCTTTGTTGCTTCTTTTCAGTGATTTCTGCTTTCTTTTCTTGCCATTTATTGAATGAAGTAAAGGCATTTCCAAGTATGGTTCCATCCCATGTACTATTCAATGTATCTCTTGCTTCCTGTTTCAATGTAGCTTTCCAATTTGAAAAATCATCACTTACACTAATGTCTTTCCAGTTAGGGTGTTGAACAGTAAGTAATTTAATTTCAAAGTCTTTTTTTGTTTCATCAGCTTTCGCCGTGAATGATTGACTCATCGTTAAAAACTTTTCTTCAAATGCAGCATTAATAGCATCATAATCAACTGGGATTACTTCTGCTTGCTGACCACCTAAATGTAATTCACTTAAATCTTTTGCGAGTGCTATAGCCATATCTTCATCATCTAAATACTCAGCGAGTGATTTAAAAGAATCTTTTGTTAATGGTTTAGCTTCAGGTAAATTTTCTCTAGCTGCTTTTAGCTCTTTAATAGTTTGTTCAAGCTGGCCTATCTTTCCAAACGCCGTATCATGCGTCTTAGTAAGTCTGCTATTAAGTTCATCAAATTGCTGTGCTTTGCCAAATACTTCTTTAACTTGATCTTCTGTATATCCTGCGAACAGTGTCTTGGCTTCTTCTGTAACAGAAGGTTTAATAGGTTCGACAACTGCACTTGCTGGCTCAACGCCAAGCGATTGATTTAATCCTGATTCAAAGTTTTCCGATGCTAGTTTTTCTTGATTTTCAATAGCCACTTCTGGAGCAGTTATTTCATCATCAAACTTATCACTGGACTCAAATAAATCTGTCATGCGTATTTCCTTTGTGGTTGATTAACAGATCCTTCGTATTGCGACCTGCTAAATGATAGCCGTTAAGTTATCTTTGTTAAATTCTCAGTTATCGTAGTTGATAGCCGATTTATTGTGATCATTACCTAGTTTAAGTAGATCACGTATTAATTTGATTCTTCCGCGAATTTGTGCGGTTTCCTCAGTATTTAAATTCTTTTCATTAGATTTATGTGCTTTACTTAGTAAATCCTGAAAATGCTCTACTAAGTTTTTCCATAATTCAGATGCCTTGTCTTGTTCTGATAAAACCATTTTATTTAAAAAATATCTTGACTTTTGTGATTATATACTATATTAATAAATAATGCAAATACATTATATGCCCATTGCTCTAATATTTAACAGTGCTACAGATGCAGATATTGGTGTATATCCGCCATTAGTTTTAAGATAGTAGTATAGATTTGATGATGTTAAAAGAACTGTTTTATTAAATGCTATATTTTGAACATATAAGCAACCACCTCTAACTACTGGAGTACCGATTTCTATATAACCAAGATAGTAAGGCCAGTCATTAGATGTAAGTGTCCATGCTGCATTATCAACTAATGCGCTTGGTGGAGTTGAGCTATAAAGTTCAAGTGCAAAACTTGTCATTCCTGGTGGTATCGCAGCTAATTGAATCATAAGCTCGATGTCCATGATAGTTAGCAATCCTCCTAAGTGATCAATATTAGTAGGCAATATCATTGCTGCTGTACTTGCTACTGATAATCCTTGTACATCACCTGCTATGTAAGGCAAAACATCTGCTGGCCTAACTATAGTTGAATTTATACCATTTCCAGTAGGAGCTATTTTTGCAGCACCATTAACTCCTTGCCATGCTGAAGCTTGTACGGAGCTATTTACCCCTTCTAACATTATTGACTGCATAATTTAAACCTAATATATTTATTTTGTGTGATTATACACTATATTAAGAAATAATGCAAGTATGTGTTGACATTACCTACTTTTTGTAGTAGCTAACTTTATTTTTACACTGTCTGGATTTAATTTGATCTGAACTTTGTATTGAGCGGTAGACTGATTATCTAATCGCGTCATCGAACGGACTCCATCAATAACTCTATCTGAGAATCCTAGATCAATAAGATGGAATGGCTTTGTATCAGTATGCTGAAATATGCCATGCAGAATTGCTATCGAATTAAGTTCATCATCAAGCGATTCTAAGTTAGTCATAACTTTCATCAGGTAAAGAAAATACGGACGACCTGACTTGTCAAATTGCCCATAATGAGCAGTTGCTGATAGCTTAATAGCTAGTGATAACATCTGTTTTCATTTTTGATACATGAAAAACAATATGATCGTCTGAAACCTTCTGAATTGTATCTATGTGAAGATCTGAAAAACGATTATCATCAAACCAGAACCTTACGCTATACCTGTTACTTGACTTATGCGGAATATTATCCAGCGGGTTATCTGTGATTATATTCATCTAGCATCCTTCGTTGACATGAAAAACTATTGGCTCATAGCTTTTAAGCCTTAAGCACTCGTTAAAATAAAGCTCTTTTTGACTTTGTAGCAAAAGTACCATTGCTGTTAGTGTATCTTCCCATGTAGCATTGCTTTCATTATGATAATACAAACATGATGCCACTATTTGATCGTGTTTGGATAGTTCTATTATTTTTTCTATTTGGGTATTCATTTAATTTCCTGTTGTGAATTTGTACGTATTATACCATTTATCCCATCAGAGGGGAATATTAGTCCGCGCAACATAATGAATACTGGAAAGTTGAGAAAGTTAGAAAAGTTGGACATGCGGGAATATTTACCTCTGATGGGGCGGGTCTTGAATTAAGATATGCCTAAGCTAAATAAATTGGGTAAGTTTTATGATTAAAGTAATTATATCTTTTCCTGCATCATATTAGATGGTAAGTTTTTACTAATTATATGTTTTATAAAGGTAATTTTTACCCAAAGTATTCAACAATCGTTAGCTATATAGCATATCAAACATTACACTATTCTATAATTCATCGTTATCAATAAACTAATGATTCATTATGATGCCTACTTGTTGTATTATCACTTTACTAATGATATGATATACAAAATAATAAATAAAAGGTCAAAAAATGAGTGTTCCATATATTGCATACTATGAGCATCTAGCAAAATTAGCATGTATAGCAAACAAGAAAACAATGTTTCTAGCACATTTACTTCATAGGTTAGAATATGATCCAGATTTAAATATGTGTGCCGTATCACTTACTGCTTATGATAAGAGAAAAATATTAAAGGATATTGGAGCTATATCATCAAGCCCATTAGTATTAGCATCACAATACTTAACACAACTACAAAAGGCAGGACTAATTAAATCTATTGGAGGAGGAAGATTTATAATAGATCCAATGTCTTATGGATATGCTAAGTATATACCTAAGCAAGTAAGAGATAGGTCGTCTAAGATATTTGAAAATAGAGTATTTACAGATGACTCAATAGGAAAAGTTGAAACTTTTGTTGAGCTTGATAATGGTGAGATTATGAAGATAGAGGATGCACAATGAAACCTGAAACATGGTCAGTCGGATACAAAGCATACGTAGCTGGATATTATGCTTACAATGTAGGAAAAGATAGTCATGAGAATCCATTTACAATGTCTAAAAGAGCAGGACTACAAGGATGGTGGTCGAAAGGATTTGAAGATGCAAAAGATGAGTCTATGATAACCGTTAAAATAACTAGGAATTAAAAATGCAAATAGCAGTATTAAATAACAAAACAATGTCGTCATTGGAAATTTCCAAATTAACGGGTAAGCGTCCAGGCGATGTAAACAGAGATATAAAGGTAATGTGTGATCAACTTGGCTATGCAGATTTGCGTAGTGAACAAAATCAAGGGGTTACAGTAATACTTAATGAGCAGAATCAAACTAAAGAAATTCTACTTGATCATGACCATACTCTTACACTCATATCAGGCTATGAAGTTAAATTAAGAATGGCTATCATTAAGCGATGGAAAGAACTTGAAGAACAGAAACCTAAATCTCAAATTGAAATCATAATTGAATCAGCCTTAGCACTCCAAAGGATTGAGCAACAGCAATCTATTCAGTCAGATCAGATATTGACAGTTCAATCTGATATTGCTAGGCTTACTGGCACTTCTAGCTATATGGCTATTTTAGCGTGGACAAGGAAAAATGAGATAGAAATACCGACAAGTAAAGCATCATCAATGGGAAAGCAAGCAGCTAATCATTGTAGGCTTAAAGGTATTGAAATAGGTGAGGTATGTGATGAGCGATTTTTCAAGATCAATACCTATCCTGAGAAAGTGTTAGACTTATTATTCAAGGCAGAAGAATGAATATACTAAAACGACCATCAATGCGTAAGGCTATAAATGCTAAATGCAAAGAATGTATTTATGATGAAAATATAAACGGAAATGGTACATGGAGGCAGCAAGTAGAAGGTTGTACAAGTCCATTATGTCCATTATTTCCATTAAGACCAATCGCACAAAAGGCTAAAATAAATGAATCCTGAAAATTGTTCACACTTCAATGAATGTTCAAGTAGTAGTGGGTTTGGTATTGGGTGTTATAACGACGAACTTAGTAGCGCATGTGGCGGTAAACCTTGGCAAGAGTGCTGGTGCGGTATAGAAGAATCAGCTTCATTCACTGAAGATCAATATAATAATATTAAGATTAATGTCGTACCAGCTACAGTCGTAACAATGCAACATATTAAAGGCAGGAAAAGTAAGTCATGGATAAATAAGTATTTCACTCAAGCCATAATTGATAATGATGCTCATTTTAATGTAATAGAGGATGATGAAAATGGATATAAGGTGCATATTTATCCAGATTGTATTATGATATGAAGAAAGATAAATACTGGGGCGAGAAACCTTATTTTAATTTATGGAAACAAAGAGGAAGCAAAGATGAAGCTATATGAAATATTACAACGCCACTGTGCGCCGAAAGATTGTGTTGAGAATACCATTGGATATGTAATTGCTGATAACGATATGCAGGTACTAAAGTATATTGACAAAGAATTAAACTATGATGGATGGTATGACAGGCAAGAACTAGATGATGGATATATTGATAAAATGCTTAGTATGCGTGGAGAATTTAATGATGATGATGCGGATTACTCGGATGCTTTTTATGGCGTAACACACTATGGATGGTTGGAAGGATCTAAGATAGAAGTTATTGATGCTGGCATATTAATTAACCTTAAAATAGCTAAAGACTTAATGATCAAAGTTGGCTTATGAGTGCAGAATGTTTTAGATGTTTTATGAAAATACTGTATAATGTAGAAATTGATACAAACTTAAAATACACATGCTGCCTTTGTGCAGATCAGATTAAATATGAACCAAGCAAATACTTTGACCCCGATGAGTGGTGAACTAACCGACGAGCAATGCGATGAATTTAGAAGAACACCTGGATCATTTAATAATATGGTACGGGAAATATTTAAAGCAGGATATAATAAGTCTGAAAAAGATACTATGAATATCTTACTTGATCTAACGCATAGATTTAATGAAACACAACGACTTAGGAAAAAATATGGGTGAAATAGCAGAATTACTGATACTGTATAACAATCCAAAAAATCATAGCAAAGACCTTGCGTTTTACGCTGCTAAGATTGTGGATATTTTAAACAAAAGAATTAATAAACAGAAATCAAATGAAATTATCAAAACTATATAGAGACTGGGCTAATGTACTAGATATGTGCGAAGGTACTTCAGTAGATCCTAATAGGTGCTGGAAATTTAAAGATATATTCCAATTATGTATGCCTTCATTTCAATCTTTTAATAATCATGAAGATTATAAATTTGCAGTATGCCTTGTAGAAAATGAGCCTGTTTTTATAGGTGATACTCTTTGGGTTGATAATTTATATCAAAAGGTATTTAGTTTTGATAACAATGTATTTATATTTGATAAGTTAGGTGGGTATATGAGTTCTTCATTTAAAGAATTTGTTTCTTGGAATAATGATCCTTATGCAAAATTTAAGGAGGCTATAAGACAAGGAAAGCAAGTCGCTTTTCAAACATCAAATGGAACTTGGGTAGTAGCACAAGAAAGTGAACTTGGTTATACAGATAGAAATTACCCACTGTCAAGGTACAAAATAGTAGAAGATGATTTAGTTGATCATATCGTAGCAAAAACAATTTTTGGAAAATTCACAGTTAAAATGATTAAGTCTGGATTAAACGGTGAAGTTTTTGCGAGAGTTGTCAATGAGTAAAATATATAAAGCTATTGTATTTGGTAGTTGGTTTTGTGGCTATCATAAGCTAGGATATAATAAATTTTGTATGTTTACATATCCTTCTCTATATGGAAACTATTACGAGTTCTGGATTGGTAGATTTTGGGTAGGGTGTAGTGTGTGATTAATCTTTGCAATAATGGTGATTTTTAAATGACTTATACAGTATTAACAGCAGCTTACAAACCAATTAAGTCAAGAGAAGTAAAAATACATGGATTGAAATTCAAAGACTTAGTTTGTATATTTCATGAATGGGGAGTTGATCGTGGGGTTACTGTTGGAGTAATAGAGATTCCAGATGGATCAGTTAGACTAATCCACCCAGAGCTTATTACTTTTATCTAGTGCTTGCCGGTTTTCATATATCGTTTTAAATCATCTAGCAATTCTATTTGGTGGGGTGTATATTGCATCCCGTCATTGACCTCCTTGGGCCACTGACCTACAACATAACCTCTCATTGCTGCATCAACACCATTTCTCATGCTGTATTCTTCACTCATCTTATCATTGTTTTTGGATAACTGATAGTCGTTGGATTTATCCCTTAAGTAATCTTTCTGCTTATCACTTAAGCTGCCATGAAGTATGTCTCTCGTATCATGTGCGAACTGTGAATGATGTAATGCGTCAGCAGCAATCATATCTGGAGTAACTCCATCAATATTGTAAACTTCTAGCCTGGGTTTGTTCATTGGAATACTATCTGGTCTAGGTCTTGTTAATGTTCCTTATTCCCCATGCGGAAATGCCTCCAAATTATACCTGTCATGGCGACGATTTGCTACAGCCATAAGATCACTAGGTATAAATTTGTATTGATCCTTAGCCGCTTGTAATGCTTCTTGAACAATCTCATTATCACGCTTTTGACTAATTAAACCGCCACCTAGATTCACAGGCTTGCTTGCTATCTCATATCCTTGATTAACTTCAGGATTATTGTTATTCTTGTACGAACCCTGAAGATTATGGTCTTGCTCTGGAACATCAGTGATTTGATTGATCTGAGTACCAAGTAATCCTCTTTGCGGAACTTCTTTAGTTGGTACTGTTTCTAATCGCCTTGCATTTGCTTGTGATGGTTCCATTATTTGTTCCATTATTGGCTCCATGCCTGACCTATAGGCGCTCGCTGTGACGGCTCAGTTGGTGGGGTTAGTGCTTGGAGTGCTGCTTGATGACGATGCTCTGCTGCTTGCATTTCTTTCTTATGCTGTAACTCTACATTGTGCATAGACTTCTCATGGAATAGGTCATTCTCTTTCCTGTTGTTTTCATTAGCTTTATCTATCTGATCCTGATTGCTCTGATTTGCCAAGTCAATACCGCTTAATTGTTTCTGTGTTTGAAGCTTAAGTGATGTACTTGCTAAAGATGCTTTAATCTGATCAAGTGATTGTTTTGAGCTTTCTGATAGTCTCATCATTTCCACCTGGTACGTGATATTAGCTAGTGCTAGTTTATTATCATGCTCCATCTGTGCTAGTTTTAATTTCAACTGCATTTCTTGATTAAACTCATTAGCAGTTGCTTGAGCCTCAGAAGCATTACCTTGTTGTTTTAGTTGAGCCTCTTGTAGATCAGATTGTGACTTTAATTGCGCTGCATCTATGGCACTCTTGCTGCGAATTTGAGCAACTTGAATAGCTGGTGCAACTTGCGGATTTTTAGCTGCTTGTTCTTGAGCAAGCTTCTTCTTTGCATCTGACATCATAACAAGTCTTGGTGAAATCTTATTCATCTTCAAAACTTCAAGCATAAGCAGCTCTGGATCTAGCCCAAATACAGGGTTAGAAGCCATTGGTATTAGTTGAAGTATTTGTTGATCAGTGCTATCACGCTCGAAAAATGTACTAGAACCTAATGCTTGCACTGTGTAATCTCCCTTTTGATAATCTTCACCGTATATCATAAGCCACTCATAGAATCTCAGGATAGTAGGGCAGACTAAATCATCATCATATATCTTAGCTAATCGCCGTAGGACTGTGTTTGCATTTTTGTTAAGTAACTGCATACCTCCAACAGTCTCAGAGCTTGCTCCTTGCGATCCTTGAAGAATAAGGGGCATTGATGTAGCTTTCTCCGCAAAGTCTTGAGCCATTTTAATAATAGCCATTAACTCAACTTGCATCGAGGGAATTTCTATCGTTGTTATAGCATGTTGAACTTGGGCATCTGTAGAATCTTCATCTACTCTCCAGATTTTCATTGGTGTTATTTCCCATATCCCATCAGCAGGGTAAATCACGCCGTCACGCATAATTATCTGTACGCCAGCACTTAGTCCAGCATTATCCATTAAGTTGCGTGACGCTGCGTTTACCATTCTCTGTGCGGTACGAACCTGCCTACCTACACCTATTCCTGCCCAATGATCAACTCGTCTTTGCCAGCACATTACATCATACGGAAATTCTCCAGAATCAAGCAAAGCTATACTCGCTTTTATAATTCTATCGTTTACCATTGTGATTATGACTGGTATCGAAGTATTGTCATCACACGCACAGTTAGCTGATTCTAAATCATCCTTAACTGCAATTCCGTGATAGTACCATATCTCAAAGTTCTCAGTTTCAACTAGAACTCTACGCTCATCAGCATGAAGCTTACTTGGCCCCTCTTTTAATACAGCATCAATCTCAGAGTCAATATATCCAATTCCTTTTAACTCTCTTAACTGTCTTGCATTAATTAAATCCTTTTCAAATATAAATGTTCCAGAGTGTATATCGTTACCGCAACTAGGATCTGGATAAAGATTATAAACATCAATATGTTTCATTGCTGGTTTAATTACATCTTCAATAATTAAAGTGATATTTCCCATATCATCCTTACTCATTTTACGCTTCTTAACTTTCTTCGGGAATGGCCCTTTAATACAGCCAACACCAATTCTAGCGGCTTGCTCTATAGTCTTGCGAACTTCACTATGCCACTTAGACTCACATAACCAATCCCATATCTGAGTTTCCGCTGCGGTAGCTTTCTTATCAATATCATCAAGAAAAGCTTGTGACGCTTCACCTACAGTGTGAATACCTCCAGGCATCATTTCACTATGATTAGTTACTGATTCAACAACTTCTGGAACAGGTGTAGGCTTAATCGCAAATGGCTTATCCTCAGTTGGCAATGCCATGTCTGCAACTCTCGCTGCGCCAATATCTACATAAGGACTTGTTAAATTAAGGAAAACAGTTGAGCGTGTAGACTTTGAAACTTCACTACCACGAATTGATGGACGACTATTGGGTGTAGCACCTTTCAGCATCCCTTCACCACGATTCATTGCATCTACTCCCTGATAATATTCGTCGTCAGCTCTCCAGACTTCTTCTATGCCTGATAGTTTTCGACCCTCAATAGCTTCTTTACGCTTTGATACAATCTTACCAGAAAATGCTGATAACTTAGCTAGTCTAGCTTCGTCAATTTTTTGCTGTTCTTCACTTAATTCTGTTAAATTTAACATGCTTACCCTTATTTGTTAGAACATACCCCTTCGTGTTGCGGATATGTTTATTAAATCATTCCTATATCACATCTATGTCTCTCAATTTCACCATAATCTTTATGATGAGTAATACACAGCATATCCCTTCCTGCCCTATATCCATGACCAGCAGCATAAGCATCTTTAGCAGCTAGTGTTCTGAATGATTCACAGATTAAACCTGGGTATTCAGAAACAGTTTTATTGTGTATATGACCAGTATAAAAGTACCTATGCTTTGTTAGCCCCCAATCTTCAGCACGATCACATGCCATAACGCCTAATAATCTATCATGCTTAACTGTATCACCATGAGTTGCACCAATTAGAACTTTACCGAACTTATAATACCAAAACTTAGAAGGTGAAAGATCAACTGTTACGCGAGGATTATCTGAGAAAAATGCCTGTATAGTAAATGCTAAAGCCCATATTGATTGAGGATCATGATTTCCTTCAACAAACCTAACAATGACTTTCTCGTGCTTCTCTAGTGCCTTAATTACAGTGTAGCGATATGTCTCAATACCTATGCCTAATACTTTAACAAATCGAGTATCTACGTCAAATTGATGCTTGTGGCCTGGAGTAACATTACTCTGATCGTTACTGTGAAATACATCACCCAAAGGAAGGATAATACAAGTATGCGAATTAGGTGCAGACTGTAGAAGTCTATCTACAGCTCCAAGAGTTAATCTTCTAGCTATGTCATTATCAAAGTCATCACCTGACTCTAAAGCCCAAGCGTATAATCCATGATGTGGATCTCCCATTGGAATTACATTTAATAAATCCTTTGCAGTATTCTCAGGTGACTTAATAGGTACATGTCTCGGCACTTCGCTACACATGACAGCGATTGCTTCCTTAAGCAACTCACTTTGTCTTTCTGCATCAATAGTAGACTTTACCCATTGAATCTTTGCCTCACCAGTCTGCATATCATACAGTGTCGATGTGCCTTTTAACTTAAACCCATCAGGTGTAGGATGTACCATGTCATGTTCTGGCGACCACCCTTGTTTTGCTGCTTTATTTTTTACTGCTTTCAATGCACCATTAACTGTTCCCTTGCAAACACCTAACTTAGCTGCTGCTTTACGTTCACTTCCTTCTGTTTTTATAGCTTGTAATATTTCTTTCTGGCGTGACGTTGCATACTGTTCTAAGCTCATGAGTCTATAATCTTATCTGTTAGGAAATCTACAGGATTTAGTAACTCACTTCGTATATCCTTAGACTCGTATGATTTTAATGATAATAAGAATCCCTCCATCTTTGTGAATGACTTTATTAAACTTAAAACCTCTTCTTTAGTTAGTTGTATCATTTTTTTCCTGTAGTAATTTATAGCGTGAATCTAAGTTGTAATAGATATAACCATACTTCCTAAAATCCTTATTATTTATTCCTTGTAGGAAGTCGTCATCAAGAATACTTATAGCAGATAAGAATGAACCGCCTACTTTATTGTGTAATAAATTACCAAGCTTCTTAATTAATCTCGATTTATATGGATAACTAAGTAAACATAATTCATAAGCTGCGTTAAGATGATGTGCTGCTATAGCTAAGTGATCGGAAACAACTAAGTGTTGATCTAGTGTTAGTTTAGGCATAAGTTTTTATATGGTTATTGTTTTGCGTATTATACCACACTTGCACCCAATTTAATAGAGTGGGTATTAATATCCCATTCCACCTACTGACGTATTAAATGCGGGAAGTAATGGCGACCTATTCTTCTTCTTCATGTGACGGATTCCTTCAAGCATGTAACGTACTGCATCTATACAATTTGAAACTAATATACCATTCACAAAGAACTCATGCTTATCCTCAATCGTTAGGTCGTAAACCCTTTCTGATTTTCCGTATGTAGAAATGTTTGTTACAGCACATCTGGAAAGTAGTTCACGATTAGGTAATGTCATTATTACATCGTCATAGCCAACATTAATCATATCAGCCCTGACAAAGCCTTTTCCAGCTATCCATATCTCATGGTCAGGTGTACATAATAAATCAGAGTATACGGTTGATACCTCTATCACATCTCTATTTACATCAGTAATGCCAGAGAAAAGTACACGCTTATATCCATCCCTTGTTAGGGCATAATCATCTATGGTAACATCCTCAATGGGAATATCTCCACGCATTGTAGTGACTAATGAACCTTCTGCTATGCAATGGTTATGCTTATCTTCAAACACTGGCAAAATTGTTCCGGTAAGTGGATCTGTTTTGTAAGAATACATAGTAAGTTCTTTGATAACTTCAACACATCTGGAATGAACAACAATGTCAAAACTTTTTAGAAACTCGATGCCATCCTTTATCGATCCACTCCCCTTCTTTGCAGGAACTATCTTTGGATAACCATGATTCTTAAGGTAACTAATCGTCTCTGGTCTAGCACTGTCAGCGGTAATAAACCATTCATCAGACTCAGGTATATTCCTAAATAAGTCAGGATGATCAACAATTTCACAAGATAATCCGTAAGCTTCATAGTCAATATATAACCTATTACCCTCAACACTACCGCGAACTAAGACGGTTGGATCTCTCGCAAAACCAAAGTCACAGCCTAATCTAAATATAGTTCCTTTGGGTCGTTCAAAGTCCTCTATGATCCAGTTCTTGAATACTCTTGCCTCACTGTTCATTTTGTACTCGCCAAGCCAAATGTGAGCATACTTATCACTATCCCTAGCTCGGTCATAGATCATTTCCTCGCGCAATACATCTGGGAAATACGGGTTTGAATCATAATTAACACGCAGAACTACAGAGTTAGGTGGAGGTGTAGTTCCACGTAAAAATCTATCAATCGGATCTTTTTCGGATTCTGGATTCCACGCAAAGAATAATTGGCTTCCAGGTTTACGAATAGTTGGCCTCATTATATCTAAACTTCTTTGTGATAGTGACTGTGATTCTTCACTAAAACAAATATCTACACCCTCATAGCTTTTAAACGAATCTGCGGTAGTTGATTGCATACCAGTGAAGCGAATTTCACTTCCATTAGTACGGCACTTTAAAACTGCCTCTTGTACTTCCCATAATTTCCCAACTCCTAATGATTCAATCTTATTTTCCAACAATTTTTTAACACTAGAATTAAGAGATTTTTGTATTTCTCGTACACAAACTACGCTTGTTTTCTCGGCTAGGCAGCGCTCTATTATGAGTTCGCAGAAAAAGTGTGATTTGCCGCTTCCGCGACCACCAAAAATTCCGACATAGCGGGCGCGTTCTAATGCTGGCAAGAACACTCTAGGAGTATCTATTTTTAAAATCAATTGAGTTACCTTTATTTGTTAATTCCTGCTGCTTCACTTGCCAGTAGGTGTTGCTGTCTTAATTCATCAATGCCAATTTATCGGAAACCATCCACTTGATTTATTTATCTTTGACTTATCTATGCGATCATTGATGTAAATAATAGCTTCCATTAGCGACTCAATGTCTTTCTTAATATCAGCTATCTCATTTAAGCATCTGTTTGATGAGAAGTCTTTGTCGTATTCTATTGTCATATATTTTATTCAAAAAATTGAGATTTTAAAAAATGAGATTAGGGCTTGCCCTTTATCTATAACTAATTTAACTATCGTGTCCTATATACCGCTAAACTATTCAGAATTTTGGAATGTTAAAAAATCAGGAATCGAGTTACTGAACTTAACTAAATTAAACTGTCCTATATACCGCGAATAACCTTATACTTTACTAGGTTAATTACTGGAAAATTGGGGTGGGTAGGATAGGGTAATTAGCATACTTATAAACTTAACTAAATTTAAATATCGTATATACCGCAAATAATTTATTCAAAAAATAGAGCGGGTAGGATAGGGGGTATTGTATTTAGTCAGTGGCAGATTTGGTTTCGGGGTATAGGGGGGCCAAGATTTTAGATTCATTCCTAGCCTTTCAATTCATCCACCATCAAAACCCGTAACACCTCATGACCATTTGACTATGACCATCACATCATCACATCACATCACATCACATCACCACAGCAACCATCTTAATGTTGACTGGTACATGTGACTATCTTCATTACATCATGACCATCAACACGTCGTCATCAATCACCACAAAATAAATAAGGAATTAATCCTATGTAACAGAAGTGTATTGTGTTACATAGGAATATTTTTAACCCGTTGATTTATATACCATAAATAATTGACCTACAATTCTATGTAACATAACTATAGCTGTGAGACATTGTGTTACGTTAAATCCATGCTTAACACTGAGCTAATGTGTTAGTAAGTTTTATCCATACGGTGAGCAATGTTGACTCGGCCCAGTAAAATCAAGGGGTCGTTGAAACTCCCAGCTTGAAATCTGAAGATCTTTGTGAGTGATTACCCTGCCATATCTGCGTACATGCGCCAGGAAGCCCCGTATTTACTGGATTATGACGGGATTTAGTCCATATTCTCCCAAGATTGTGAGTGAAACTGTTTTATCCAGTGGGTGAGACATATTGACCAAGCCAAAATAACACGCTATAAATCAATGGCTTACAAAAACAGTCGATTTAAGGCACGATAATTTAAGCTATACATTCGTATTGCCTACTATGATAAAACGCCTTAGAATCGAGTTTTAGGGCCTTATTTTTAGCTACTGAGCGGAAAATTGTCTCATTCTCACTACATCCCACCACTTTTATCCGATTCCAAACTTATAACCCGATCAACAATAACGCGCTGTATCATAGTTATCGGCTCGTCTTTATCGCCCACCACGGTTACTTTATCAAGCCCCGCTATCCTTGCTTTACCCATTGTAGCGCCTGTCATTGCTGCACTTTGACGCTCTTCAATGCCCATTTGTCTAGCTTCTTCTAGTTCTCTTATCAGACTAGCTTGTGTTACTTCCATTCGTTTCTGTATCCTATCTTGTAAATAATTCACCCTTTCGACGACCTTTTTATTCTTAGCTAATACGCTTGCTTGTGTCCAAACCGCCTCCGGTGCATAGTTTTGTGTGTTGTAAGCCTTTCTATAAGCTGCGCTTTGGCTTTCTTCAGTGATAAGCCCTTGGGCGAACTTCTCTTGTTTTTGTGTCAATCCAGTTCTAGGGTCTTTTCCTGCCATTTTACTTAAACCACACATAAAGTAGAAATGCTGCGAGTAACAGCCAATGCCCCAAAATTATAAGCTTATGGCCGATTCTTATCATTATTTAACCATACAAATACTATAAAAGCTAAGATAGCGACTATATTGAAAGCTACTGCTATTAGCATGAAAAGATCATATAGGTCTAAGTTGTAGATTAAATCCATACTGAAGCCGCTGAAGCTACGATAATTACAAACCCTGCCAGGAGTATTCCTTTAAAAATACTTTCTTCTATCTTTTGATAATATTCGATTTTCTTTAAGTAGTATAGCTTCATCGTTTGTCCTTTATTATCCTTTCTTTGCATATTTTACAAATTTTACCTTTCATTTGTTTAACTTCCACAAGGTCTTTACATTCTTGACCACACATCATACATCTATTAATCATAGGTTTCTGCTAGATAGTCTGCGAATCGCTCAGAATCACTTATCTTTCGTTTCTTTCGTTTCTTGATAAAAATGAAGTCCTCAGGGCAATCGCGGAAGTTTTCGTTTTCGTCACAATCCTGACACACACTGTACGCGCCGTGAGGTACGCGGAAGTTATCTGGGTAATGTTGCAGACAAACAGGGCAGTAAAAATCACGCATAGTTTACATTGGGCTTTGCGGTGCGGGTTGACCTGCAGGAGTTGGCATTGAGCTTTTCATTCCTTCGTCGAACATGCTTTGGCTTCCTTCGGTCGGCTGAGATAAGACTTTAGCGGCCAGGCTTAGAGCTTGTTCTAGTGATTTTACAGGTGTCGGCGGGTTATCTTGTGCCTGGTCTGTATCGGCCGGAGCTGCTGCGGAAGGGTTTGCTGTCATGTCTTGATCCGGTTTTGCATCCTGATCGACTGAAATGCTGAATTGGCCTTGCTCATCTTTTAAAATTGTAACTGAAATTGTCATGTTTTTACCGTCATCGTTGCGGAGTTAAAAATAATTTTACACCGTGATTATACCATATATAGTATCTAATGTAAATAGTAGATACTATATGTAGTATGTTGAAAATTATTTTAATTATTTGTGAATAATATTTGATTTTGTCTCACTTTGGTGGGAGAATAGCTCATCGAATAAATAAACCGGAGTAATAAAATGAACAAAGAATTTAAAGTATTATCAGGAACAATGATTAACAGGCTCGGAGGAGGTTATGCCTCCTTCGTGGTAAGCTCAGATGATAATGAGCTGGAAAGATCACGGCATGGAATCCTGCTAGGAGCAATAGTAAAAACAATATCCGTTGATTTTACGACTGAAACAGTCGTAGGATCTGATGGCAGCATCTCAGGGTATGTTTATGAATATCGGTCATCAATAACCCACACCAACGTCACAACTTGATGACGAATCACTAGAGACGACAATGAAAGCATTAGACTTAATAAATATGAGAATACGCGATAAAACCCGTATTCAGAAGATTAATACCCTCATGAAAGCGGGAGGTATTAGGAAAGATAATTTTATAGTTATTCCAGACGGACGTAAATTTGAAATTATTAATGCTGAAGATTGTAATCAGTGGGCGAATAACGAGAGAGAGACAAGAAAATGAAAAACATATTTAGAGTAGATTACTATGATAGATATGAAGGTAAAAAGCATAAAGATTTTTGGCCTAAAAATAATGAAGCCGAGGGAGATACAAAAGCAAGAGCAACAAGATTTAAAAACGGATTAAGAGAGTCTAGCTATATCTCACTTCACAAAGTAGATGAATCTGGCAATTATGTATCCGATCAAATAGGCTTAATGATTCATAACTAAACTAACTAAACCGGAGTAAGAAAATGAGAAGATTTACAGAACAAAATCCGATTACTTCAAATGAATTATTTAGTTACATTATAGAAAGATTACCCGCAAAAACACAGGTAATAACTTCCAATGATGTGCTTGTCGAGTTAAATCACGCATGTTTTGACTTTGTTGCAGGAAATTGGACAGAGACAAGATTAATTGATAAAACTAAAAAAATGCTTAATGAATATTTTGATGTAAAAATTGAGCCAACATTAAAAGAAGTCGGAACAATCAAAAACGCAACAATTTACTTTGATGAAGATCGCAATATGTATTACTGCGACCCTGACAGCTCAGAGGGGTTTTATTTTGATGAGCAAGACCTTTCATGCTTTTCAGAAGATATAAAAAAAGAGGTAGAAAAATTATTACCACGATGCACATTTCAATAAGTGTGTATCTTAGTAAATTTTAAATAAAACAACCAAACCGGAGAGAAACCATGAGAACATTTATTTACAAAATAACGCCTTTATCTTCAAAGCGTGGATATAACCGCACTATTTGTGTTTATGAGATTGTCAACAACGAACCAATATACCTAGCTTTTGATGATAAAATCAACACTGGATCATATAAGGGAGATTATGCCATTGTATCTAAAATAATATCTGAAAATACAGATTTACTAATGAAAGATGACAACTACTCGCTAGTAGATGATTGTCGACTTATTAATATTTAAACCAACCAAAACCTAACTGGAGAATGAAATGAAAAGAATCGTTGATGGAAAGACATACAATACAGAAACAGCCGAAGAAATTGCGAATTGGTGTAATGATTTTAGCGCTAACGATTTTAGAAGTTGTGTAGAATCGCTATTCCTAACAAAAAAAGGCGCGTTTTTTATATATGGTTCTGGCGGAGCTATGTCGTCGTGGTCTAGATCAAATGGGAATTGCACTTACGGAGGTGATGGAATTAAGTTATTATCTAATCAAGAAGCTCTGGAATGGTGCGAAAGTAGAAACATTAATACAGATGTGATAGAAGCTTATTTTAAAATCGAAGAAGGCTAAGCTTAAAGTCTACCACGCTGCATATTTTAAATAGTGTGCAGCTTAGTAAATTTTAAACCAAACCAAACCGGAGATAAGAAAATGTCAATAGAAAATGAACCAAAACTGTATGTTGGAACCTATTCGGCTTACAATAATGGAAGCTTAAAAGGCGAGTGGGTGGACTTAACTAATTTTGATGATAGTTCAGAATTTTATGAATATTGTGCAAAACTTCATTACACAGAAGAAGATCCAGAGTTTATGTTTCAAGATTTTGAGGGATTCCCAAAAAATCTATATTGTGAATGTGGAGGAGTAGACGACATTTACGAATACATTAACTTTTGCAAAAAATCATACCTTAATCAGGATTGCATCGATTCCGGACTAGAGCTTGATATACCTCTTGATAAAATAGAATATGCTTACTGTGGTGAGTTTAGCTCTGATGAAGATTTTGCTTATAATATGGCAGAAGAAACAGGGGATTTAGATAAAGATCCACATTGGCCATATACTTTTATTGACTGGGAAAGAGCCGCGCGTGAATTGATGTACGACTACGTAGAATCAAATGGTTATTATTTCAATAGGAATTATTGATATGAATCACTTTGAGTCTTTGAAGTTTATTAGGTCTGAAGCCAAGAAACACGGATTAACTTTTTCAAGGCAAGGAAGGTGTATAAACAGTAATGGCGAACCCGTTTATAGTTTTTCTTTGCGTAGATCGCCTAATAAAGTAAGCATGTTAATAATTGTACGTGATTGCTTAACGCTTGAAACATCTTTTGAGATCGCTTGTAGTGGTGAATTGGAGATATATAAATGAAAAACTATGACGAAGTAAGCGGCACAATAATCGGAGGTGACTATCAGCATGTTAAACTGATAGCGCCACAATAGCGTTTATTTCAAGATAGGATTAATTAACTATGACAAAACAACAGCGTGAAGCATTAAAAAAATACAAATACGCGGAGCAACAAGAGGATAGATACCTTGGAAGTGTATTTGTTACTCCTGGCGGTCAACGTGAATATGCTGGTAAAGTTAAAGCGGCTTATGAAGAATGTAAAAAACTTGGATTAAATTACGAAAATGGCTTGTAATTATCGTACATATGTAGGATAATAAATCACCTTAACTAATTGGAGTTAATAATATGAGCCATCAAACACTAAACACAATGATAGATAACTTTATAAACGGAAATCTAACAACTGCCCGTAAACAAGCAAAAAGGTTTAATTTAGCATTTATCAGAACTGGATTTATTGAAATTGGATACAGTTTTGAAAAGGCACAATTAACCGCAGAATATCTTAAAACTGGCGAGGGATTCCAAGCCGCTTGTGATGTTGAATAAACAACTAAACAACTAAACCGGAGATAATAAAATGAGCACAAAATTTTATCGTAACAACGAAAATAAATATAGAGGAAAAACTGAATTAATGATGAACAATGGCATGATGCTTCAATTTAAAACATACAGCTATGAAGGCAGAATAATATCTAATGCTCAAGCATGTAATATTGATAAAGGATTTATTAGTTTTATTATTTTTCAAGATTTTAATAAAAGAATTGCTAATGTAAAAACAAGGTCAAGTGTGAAAGCCATTGAAAGTCAACACAACTCAATTGATTTTGATGGAATATTGATCCAAGCTAACGCACACTATAACTAAAAGTCTACCACGCTGCACATTTTAAATAGTGTGCAGCTTAGTAAATTTTAAACCAACAAACTGGAGATAAGACAATGAAAGCAATAAATATAAATAACGCAACAATACGGCTTCAATACTACAAAAACAAAGCTGAAAAACATAACGAAAAATACCCAGATCACATTAAAACATGGCAGGATTTAAGACGATGGGATAAGCCGGAGTTTTTAACAAAATCTAGCGTGACAAAATCTAAAGACGGCAAATATTACCTTGTTGACAATATTGATGAATTAAATAATGTTTTTACTGATAGTGATGCAGGTAGAATTTTAGGCAATACCGGATGGTACGCTGATAATTTTCAAAATAATATAATTAAAGTTGGAGTTATTGAAGTACGTACTACACGAATGAAAGATGATGACGGAGCACATAAAGCATACATGCCAGCTACATATCATACAGATTGGGATGGAGCAACGATTTATAACAAATTTTATGACAATATAAATGAAGCCGCTAGATATGCTGATCATTATGCGGAACGTGATGCTGAACAATCCAGGGAAGATGATGCAAAATACTGTGCTGAGCAAGAAATAGCAGATTGCAGGGAGCAAATACACGATATAAACAAAGACACATTAGCACTAATAAAAGAGATCAAAACAGGATATAAGGTAGGGTTATTAGAACAAACGTGCAGAGTAGTTAAGCAATCAATTCGTGATGCTGTAAGGGAAAGAACAGAACTATTTGAACGAATTGAAAAACTTGAAGATTGCTACTGGTACGCAGTAGAGTAGATTTTACCATTTAGCACATTACATAGTGTGCTAATTAGTAAATTTTAAACCAACAGGAAATAATCAAATGAACATAAATATTTTAAACATAAAGCTATCACAATTTTTACTCTTATTACTTTGTAACCTATTTGTTGCTGGAATACTTTTAATTGCAATGGTGCATTAATATGGAATATGGATTCATATACTATACTGGCAGGAAATGGCATAATTCAAGCGTAGATACTTACAATAGAGCATGTGGCGAAGTGATTAAAAGAGAAGTAAACAAGCCTATTTCTGGATCTTTGGCACATAAGGAGCTTGAGTTTTACAAAGATCAGAAGCACAAAACATTTATACAACTTTCGGAGATAATAATATGAAAATTGAAATAAAAAATAGATATACAAATGTTGTAATATTTTCTCATGATTGTGAAAACAATACTTTTAAAAATACAATAAATATAGCAGTTGCTAGGGGTGCTGATCTTAGGGGGGCTGATCTCAGGGAGGCTAATCTAATGGATGCTAATCTCAGGGGGGCTGATCTCAGGGAGGCTAATCTAATGGATGCTAATCTCATGGGTGCTAATCTCAAGCATACTAATCTTAGGGGTGCTGATCTCAAGGTGGCTTGTCTCAATTGGGCTAATCTTAGGGGGGCTGATCTCAATGGGGCTAATCTAATGGAGGCTAATCTAATGGAGGCTAATCTCAGGGAGGCTAATCTCAGGGAGGCTGATCTCAGGAGGGCTAATCTCAGGGAGGCTAATCTCAGGGAGGCTGATCTCAGGGAGGCTAATCTAATGGAGGCTGGTCTAATGGAGGCTAATCTCAGGGGGGCTAATCTAATGGAGGCTAATCTCAGGAGGGCTAATCTCAGGGAGGCTAATCTCAGGGGGGTTAATCTCAGGGAGGCTGATCTAATGGAGGCTAATCTAATGGAGGCTAATCTAATGGAGGCTAATCTCAGGGGGGCTGATCTCAGGGAGGCTAATCTCAGGGAGGTTATTGGCAATATGAAAGAGATTTGCTCAATGCAAATTGACAGTTACCATGTATCTTTTACTGACAAAGTATTGCAAATAGGGTGCAAAAACTTTACTCATGAACAATGGGCTAATTTTAGTGACTATGAAATTAATAAAATGGATGCTGAAGCAATAGAGTTTTGGCGTAAATATAAAACTGTAATTTTTAACTTAATTAATATTAAGTTTGTAATTTAAACCTTTATAAAAATTTTGGAGATATAAAAATGATAACTTTACAACAATTCAGCAACTTTCCAGTTAAAGGCTCAAGCTATCATGATGCAATAAAAACGCTAGTAAACGATGATATGTTAAGCGATTTAAACAGCGAGACAATAAAAGCTATATCATTTTTAGTACAACAACAAGCTAAAAAAGAATTAAAGGCTTTAAAATTAGACAATCCTTTTAAATTGGCTAGTTTATTTCATGGAAAGAAAGACGTAAGGAATTATCTAAACTATATTTACGCGACCGGAGATCATCTTATATCATCCAATGGGCATATAATGATAAAAATTGAAAATAAATCAAATGTTGGCTTTTATAATGATATAGGGCAAAAGAATGATATGGAAGTTAGATATTCTAGTCTTGATATTTTAAAAAGTGTTAATTTTGACAATCCTGTTAATTTAAATGATGGTGTTGAAGGAGTAGCAGGATCTGTTAAGTATAAAGAATACGAATTTAATGATAAATATATTGCTTTTAATTCTGATTATATTGCTATTTTAAAAAGAATTGGCATTAATCAATGTTATTTATATCGCGCCAATCATATTATATGCCTTTATTTTAAAGGGAGTGGCTTTGAGGGTGTGTTATGTTCTCTTATTGTTTAAATATTACTGCCCTCATTATTGGGGGCTTTTAAATAATGTAGCACAAATGTATTTACATGGTGCGATAATTAATGTAGTCTATAATTTTTAAAACAAGGTATATAAAGATGGGAATTAAAAAATCAGTGTTTTTGTCGAATAGTACGGAACAATGGATTGCTGATACAACGATAAAAAACGAAAAAAATCCGTTGTGGAGTGAAAGTATTAATGTTACTTTTGCTCAGTTCAGGTTATTACTTAAAAATTCATTACCTGAATTAACTAACGACGAGTGGATGATGATAATAAATATATACAAAGAATGTTATATGCCTGGTCACGCATTACCCGCTAGAATTGCATCCGATATTATGATTTTTTTTGGAGCGGTTGATGTTAATACACTATCAGATGATTGCAGAGATATTGTAATTAAATTAAATACAATGTCACAAGCTGAACAGTTAGCGATTTTATATGTAGTCCAGATTTATTGGGCTAATAAATGGACTGAAGATTTTAATGAGACTTTGCGATTTATTAAACTTATATTCTAGTCTACGATTTTAGGGGTTAAAATGAAAGTTGTTAAAAAAATAGAAATGGCTGACGATGCAAATCTATATGATGTTAAATTTGATGGAACGGTAAGTATCATAAAGGATGGTATTTATTACATTGTTGAAGATAATAATGGTGATGAGCTGAGTAGATCTACGACACTAATTACGGCTGAGAATGATATTTTAGATTGTGCCGTGGACCCTATGCTGGTAATAACTGGATGCGGCATATATTCAGGTCGTAAATTCTGGCAATTACCAGAGGATATTCAACATCAAGTCTATGAATTATCAAGGGGTGTAAAATGGAGCTATTAACAAAAGAGCAATATAAAGAACGCAACTTTGTAATTATACGAATGGTAATTAATGGAAGCACATATCAATACACTGGTGATGTGCATGGATTACATAGAGAAAGGATAAGACAAATTATAATGAATTTTGTTAGGCGCGCTACACATGAGCTATTATTAGGTGAGGTATTACTCCCTGATGGGATGAATTGTAAATATCATAGCGTAAGTGTATACGAGCTTCGTAAACATGCTGATTTCTTTTTAAGTCGCGCTGATTTTTTGGAGGCTAGAAAATGAATACTGTTAATGCTGCTTCAAAAATTGAATGTGACATGATTCACGCTATTTTAGCTAAGAAATTCCCAATAGTTTATGGTGATGTGTGGAAGATTGGGATTAATTGCAGCTTGAGAATTGGTGATCTTCTTTCACTTAAATATGAGGATTTAGATATTACTGGTAGGCAGATAAAATTAATAGAAGCTAAGACAGGAAAGAGTAAGATTATAAGGCTTAATTCGGCGGCTTTGAGCTTCATTGAGCGACGAAAATCAGAATATCCTACAGATACTTGGCTTTTTCAGAATCATTCAAATAGGGCTTCAAATTGCGCCTTATCGCGTATTAGTGTAGCTAGGGTGTTTAAGTCTGCCGGAGATCATTTAGGTTTAAGAATTGGCACTCATAGTATGAGAAAATCAAGGGGTGCGATTATGTATAATGACGGTGTACCGATTGAGAAAATTGCGAAGGTGTTGAATCATAGCAATACTACTTCAACATTACGTTACCTTGGGATAACTCAGGAAGAAGTTTTAGCAACTTACGACGACTACCAGCTTTAATTTCTAGTCTACAATTTTTGACGATAAAGGAAATACATTAAAAAGGCTAGTTGGAGCAAATCCTTCTAGCCTTAACTTCAAGTCTACGATTTTTAACGCTGGTGTGCTGGTGCTACAGATTCTATAGGCTCTTCTTTTCCACAGTCATAGCAGAATCTAATTCCTTCACTATATAAGTAACACCATTGCGAGTGCTTGCACTCATTCTTCAATATTGTGATAAGGAATTTCTTCCACAACCTCTTTAATTTCCACATTTTTAGATTCCTTGATCTCTAGTTCTTTTTCTACTAATCTTGTATAACCTATTATATCTGTCCATGAATCAATATAATCTGGATCGCCATTCAAAATACGACCCGCCTTGTGACAAATCATTTCTAAACATTCCCTTGCTGGATCACTTAATATTAGCCAATTAGGGCTTGATTGCATAGCTCTCTTTAAGTTTTGAGTAATTCTAGCATGTTCCGTGAATGTTCCGTATCTCGATCCACGCTCTTGTAAAGTTTCTTCAATATTCATTATGTACCTATATTTAAAATAAATCCCATCAGGGGTAATTAAGCAGCAATCAAAAAGTATTCTTCAATCACCTTGTTTTTGTGCTTCCTATTGAACAAAATAGTCAACTTATCTTTTCTCTCATCAAACTCCATTCCAATGTTGATTAGTGCGGTATTAGCTTTTTGCAATGCGACTATGGCATTAATCTGTTCCAGCGAAAGGAAGTCCCTTAGAGAATCATTTTTTTCAATTCCATTCTCAACTTTGAATTTTTGCGAACTACAGCCAAAGACAATCCGGTTAATCATGTCACATTCATTTGTGTAGTGATAGAATTTTGGATCATCATGAGACTCCTGTATTGCATCTGTCATTGGCATGAAGTCAAGTTTTGATTCTGACCTTGATTGAACGAATTTTAATCTTTCAGCCTCTTTATTTTCAAGTTCAATCCATCTGTCAACTAATCTTCCTGTAAATTGTGGTGATAACTGTGCCACTACAACATAGGAATCGCGTTTTGTAATATTGTATGACTTTACTTTAACCCCTTGATAATTCTTAGTTTCCGTCATTGCAGGAAGCCAAATTACTCCTGATTTAGCAAGCCTTTCTATTGAAATCTTTACGTTATCGTGCCTTGAATCAACAAGTTTTGCTATTTCCAAAGACGACATAGTTTTCATAACGCTTAAATTTGTATTTCTCATTTTACCTTCATCGCTGTTTTATATATTTCATTATCTGTTTTTAATATTATCCCGCAAGAGTGCAAGTACCTCTCAATCTCATTAAGATATTCACTAAATTGCTTAACTGAACAATCCGCAGTAGAAGTTTCTCTAATTATATGATTTCGCATTACATCACATTCTGACTTTAACCCTTTACGGTATATATCCCTCAAGGATTGCATCATAATAGCGTAACCATCATCATCACGCTCAAATATTTTTACTAGAAATTGTTTTTTGAGTAAAATATGCCATTCTTCGCTAGTCATCCCTGACTTTTCATTTATATCAGTAGTTTCGCAACTATGTAGCCAAGACCAATACAAACGGTTCTGGCATAGTTTTCGATAATCTGTTTTAGTTAAATTCTTTACTTGTAAGAATACCTCATCTTGATCAGGAATAGATGATAGCATATCCATACTATCTTGATTGTACGGAACTAAACTTTGATACAGCTTTCTGAAACGAAAATATGCCACTTATTGCTCAAACACACACTTAAACGCAACTCTCCTAGCTGCTTCTTCATCTAATCCTCCATCCCACATAGCGATACTAACTCTTTCAGAATAGTTTTCTAGCTGATCATAATCAGGTTCTATCCCCCTTCTGTTTAAATATTGTTCGTCTGTCATTGTTTTTTGATAATTAAATAGTTTGTAATAATTCCATAGATTTATTGCGGGTAGCCATTCGAACATCTACATATCCATAGGCGAACGCCACGCTAAGAATACAGGGTGACGAGGTTTATCTTTTACTCCAACAGGGAAGAATTTATACTTTAGGATCTGCCCTAGATAGTAATTTTGATTATCCCAAATATACTGACGCTCACTTGCTGATAACCCTGTTCCAATATTAAATTCTACTCCAGTATGAAAATCTTTTACAATAAGTGCTCCCAATGTTCCAGACTTCGTTTTTCCTGCATTGTGTGACGATCTTTTAGAATTACCAAGCTCATTTATGACCTTTTCATTCTCATTGCGCTCTTGTTCTTCATAACCTAATACGATTGCATCACTATCCGTAAATCGCTTAACCTTGATGAGTATTTGCTCCTTTAGTGTCGATCTACCGTACTTATATCTACCTTGTAGATCTCGCAGCATCAGTCCTTCATAGCCTTGTGCAACAAATTCATTTTCACGCTCTATTAGTTCTTCTTCTGACCAAACACAGGCATGATTTAATGCTCTAACTTGTACTATTCCACTTTCGCAGCATTGCTTATACGCCTCTGAAAATCTATAATCAAATGATTTATCAATTTCCGTATGGTCAAAGACAAAGTAAGTAAAATCTTCAACTTTATCGTGCGACATAACGACTTTAGTTGTGTTCCTAAAGCAATCATCATCAGTAGGATCTCCAACAATAATTTCACCGTCTAAACCATCTAGTCTATGATTTCCAAGTATAGACTGAATATGCTTGTTAGGGATAGGTTTCAATGTACGACTTAGTGCTACTCCATCTTTAATTACACACCGGATTCCATCTAGCTTGGGTGATGAAATATATGGGAATTTACGCTCCATATCATGTTTAAATGTTGCTGACAATAATGGTTTAAAGTTTTTCATATTGGAAATTCCATATCAGGATATATCATTGCGAAAGCGTCAATATGATACGAATTTACGCTACCATAATTACCATCGAATACCTTATTAACTTTCATTCCTAAAACTCCCATAGCTCCGACAAGTTTTTTCCAGCTCAACTCTTTCCAGTCTAAGCTATTATGAGAAGCAAAACGCTTTATTGTAGAGAACTCATGAGATAGATCAAGCTCAATCTTCAATACCTTAACATTGCTTTCTGCTAACTCAAGAGCTTCTATATTATCGGCAAGTCTACGCAATGCTTCACAGTATGAGATTTTAGGTTGTTGTGATTCAAGCTCATGCCAACGGTCAATAATTGCTAATCTATATTTCGCTGAATATCCCGCAATGACTAAATCACATTCACGCCTAGGCAGATTAAAACATGGCCTATCTATAAGTTGTTGATCTTTATAGACTCCCTCAAATAGGGTTGAGCTAATTTCAACTTCAGACAAAATTCTGCGAATATCACCGAGTACATGGTCGTGCCGTTTTTCTGTCATCTCCGCTATCTCAAGCGAGGACATGGTTTGTGCGTTTGATAATACTGATAATTCACTCATACATAATCTAAATAATCTAAGTCAACCGGATAAAAGCATTTAACTACTTGTACGATATTCCTGTATTGCATCCATCCGTTAAAATTTCCACTCCTAATTTTTTCACTACTTAGACTTTGTGCTACATGCTCAAACGGCGACCAATGACCAGCTTCTAATAATGAGTCATAACGCTTAATATCATCATCTATCGAAAATTTATCGCTCCCCTGGTTATTATATGAGACTCTACAGCATCTAGCTACTGATAACTTTCTAGCGTTTATATCTGACATAGTTGTTCTTTCTTTATAAGTTATATACGGCATGTGCCAACCTACTTTTCTGTATTCAGCTTCATTCATTGCTTGTTTCATACACTTAGCAAGCTCTTGAATTTCAGGTTGTGCCGCAGGTGATATTCTTTGTGCAAAGAAGTTATCCCACTCAGTTGCACTTACAAGTGTTGTTATAAATTGCCACGGCTCAAGTATTCTGTTTGAAATTTGTTTGTGAAGATTAAGCTTAATAGCATCTTCAGCCGACCACACGGCATTACGACTTGCTTCTAACCACCATTCCAGTGACTCACTTAACTCCACCTGATCATCACTAGCTTGCATACCTGATTGATTTAATCCGAAGTGTACCGGAATAACTGGATTGTTTACCACCTGATCTATTACTTTAGATACAGGGATAGCCCTAGAACTAGCTGCATTGCGCGAAAATAATCTATGTGTCATAAATTCACTATGAATAAATCTAGGGTATCTTAATTCCAGCGTAGTAAGTTTCTTACCAACACTTGACACCGACGCGCATACAACTTTTGCACTAATACCGTTCTTGCCTTTAGCTTCACTTAAATATTTCATAATATTGCCAATTCTTGTTTGTTATCTACTAATTCAGGGGTTAGATCATCAAAATCAAATTCAGGGTAGCACTCTTTGAAAGCCGTTAAATGATACAAATTCATGTGCCCAAATCTAGGTGATGGTACTTTCTTAACCTCATATCCAAGCTGGATTGTCCTCGCTTTCAGAGCTTGCCATTTGAAAATGGTTTCATGTACTCCCAAATAAATAGAAGCACGTAAAATTGAGCAATATCCAAATTCTTTATCTAGCAAAGTATTTAGTTTTTTAGTTTCTTCTATATATCTTTCTTTTTCCTTTTCTGACTCTATCAAAGCCTCCAATGCTGATATGTAAGTTTGTGGTATTTTAGGACTTAATGCCTCTAACTCATGCCAGCGATCAATAATAGCTAGTCTATACTTAACTGAGTACCCTGAAATAACTAAGTCACATTCTCTACGAGGAAGATTAAAACAAGGCAACTCTTTGTTTTGTTCGGATAAGTAGACAGCGGAAAAATCCGTTGTCCTAATTTCAACTTCTTCAAGTATTCGGCGAATATCTATCAAAACATCTGAATGTCTTTTTCCTGTCAACTTTGCAATTTCTAAAGATGACATGGTTTGTGTTACTGGTAATAACTTTAGTGCATTTTTCATCAATCTTTACCTTCATATAAATCATAAGCGTTTAGCACATCACGACAAGCATCTGATCTTACCACATCTTCAGTCAAAAAATGAATAATCCTGACTCTTGGAACAGTCTTTAACACTTTTATCGCATAACCAAATGCTGAATTATCAACGTATGTCTGAGCTGGATCACCCATAAAAATAGCCCTACAATTTTGTCCCATTCTTGTTAAGATGAGCTTCATTTGATCTTTTTTATTCTTTCGAGTAAGGTTCTCTGCTTCATCTACGAGTATTACGCAGTCATTAAAAGTTTTTCCTTGCAAAAACGCTAATGGCTTAATCTGTATTCTTCCATCAGTAAGCATTTTAGTGACTACTGCCTTACCTACACGATCATTAAAACAATCAATATATGGCTCCATAAAAGGAGCTACTTTATTTTCAATTTCACCAGGAAGATGTCCGATTTTTTCATCTGCGGAAACAAGGGGTCTAATTAATATGATTGATGATACGATTCCAGCTTGTAAAAAATCAATGGCTTTTGCTGATGCTAGAAAGGTTTTTCCTGTTCCTGCCGCCCCAATAGCTATAGTTATTGAGTCATTACGACATATTGATTCAAGATAATTTGCTTGCCTCTGGTTTAATGGTCTTAATAACTTAACTGGTCTTTCCGGTATATAAACAACATCATCTTTATCTTTCCTGCTTCTCTTTGATTTAATCATACACCGCACTCATCGTCATAATCATCTTCATCTGCTATCCTACAAATTACTTCTATGAAAAACCACGAAAAAACATTCGCGTCATCATAGCTTTTGATCCACGGCAGCAAAGTCCACTCACCAGGGCATAATATAATACTTGTTTGCCAATTTAACTTTCGCACGGATATACACCGTTGTTGCAATAATAAATTAAGTCAAGCCACCTCATTTCTTTGATTAGCTCATCAATAGCCATTCCGACCGCTAAGCTATCTGTATCTAACTCATCAAGTTTGTTTTCTGTTGCCATAATTTCCATAAATATACTTACTTCAATCTCTGAAAGCTCCATTATTTCGTTTGTAATCTCTTCTCTATTCATTATTTTTACCTCAATATTTCGTTGATTTTTATGTTATGGATATACAGCATTAGTTTACGTTTAATAATATACTGAGGCGTTATAGTCGCTTTAGATTTAACATCTTCAACAACTTTAACACCATCTTTAATATATGTGAAATCAGCAATGTAAGTGCATGATCTTTCACCATCCTGCTTCGGTATTACTATAAATTTTTCCTGCGTATTTAATTTACTGATACCTCCATTTTCCTGAATTTCTTTTAGTTCGATGTACCTTCTGCTTTCTGCTTTAGAATCGAATTTTAATCCGTCCAGGATAATCTTTATATTTCTGAACTTTGATCTTCTCAATTTATTAGATTGGGTAGATCAGAACGGTATGTCATCATCAAAGTTATCAGTCTTTACTTTGGTAGTAGCTGGTCTTGGTACATACTGATCGCTACTACCCTTCTTTCCGACTATATCAAGAATGTTAGCATTTAATGTTAGCGATGTTTTTGTCTGCCCGTTACTTTCATATTCCTTTGTTACTAGCTCACCACTTACAAATACAGCCTGACCTTTTTTAAGGAAGTCTACAAGAGATCCTTCTGCACGTTTACCCCATATTGATACTTGAACCCACATTGTAACTTGTTTGTCGCCATAACCAACATTGTTAGCGACATTTACAGACAATACTGACTGACCTGACCCTAATACTCTAACTTCCGCGTCTTTACCTATTGTTCCTGTGAAGCTAAATACATTGCTCATACTTCTAACCCTTCTAATAATGTTATAAAATCTTCCGAAAGCTCCATAGCTTCATTCTTTTTGTCGTCGATAAGTGTTGATATGAGTTTTCTCAATAAACCTGAGTCTACTTCACATTCTTTTGCAACTTCTTTGATTGCCTCGCTATATGCGGTAGTCGATGAAGATTTCATTATCGCTAAATCTTCAAGGTTCTTAATACAAGGCTTTAATTTTTCAATATTCATTTGTTCCTTTGTTTATATTATTGTATAGCATTTCTATTGTACGACTTAATAAGTCAATCTCTTCTATCTTTTGAATCCTCATAAGAGTTTTATCGCCATGTAAGCCTGATACGCCTTGATGACACTCAAAACATAGTGCTATCGTGAGAAAATTATCTGCCTTTTGAGCTGTCCCTTGTCCTTCACGAATATGATGTGCAGATGATGGAGGTGATGCCCCACAGCACGAACACGGTAATGATTTTACTTTCTCAATATAGCCACGATCAGCAGCATGAGTAGTTTTCTTAGTATATCTGTATTGCTTTTTAATCTTTTCTGTCTTTATTTTTGGATTGCTCCAGAACTCAGGCGACATATAGCATTGATTCTTGCCTCGCTATTTCATTTAAAATTGTGCTGCATTTCCAAAATGACTTCAATCTACCAGTTATTGTACTTCTTATTACAATATCAGCTTTAGGAAATTTATTCCGTGATGATACATCATATTTAGTTTTTATGCAATAAATACCTTTCAAATCACGCTTACATAGAAGCGCATCAACGGGTAATTGTCTTAGCCAGCTATAGTCATAAGCTCTGTGTTTTTCATTATTCATTCATACCGCCATTGTCGTATTTGTAGTCGTGGGTGTTCTTTATCAAATTCACCCGATTTAAGTATTACATTGCTACTTGGCAAACTTACTTCAACTGCGGAAGGTTTACCCATTTTCTCACTTAGTAAAGAAATAGCATCAGATATATTTGAGTCTATTTTTTGTACTCTTTCCCAACTACCCTTTCTAGTCAGTCACGCAGCAGCCTTAAGAATAATATAGTCGTTAGCATCAAAACCATTCCCACCATCATCAATATAAAGCTCCCCATTAAGGAATCTGTAAACTTGAATCTTAATATCCTTTTTAATCTGTAAACGATTAGCTAGAATATAAGCACTTTTTTGACCGGTCCAAGAGTTATCCTCATCTGTCACTATTATTACTTGTTTAACCCCCTCAGGTATAATAACCTTCTCTAAATTATTACTGCTACCTGTAGCCCATACTGGATGACCAGTTATTAAATGGGTAGATAATGCTGTTTCAAGCCCTTCCGCAATACAAAGTATATCTTTAGCATCCCATAGATGTACCGAACAACCCGCCATTTGTATAACTGGCTTCATCATTTTCTTATTGCTTGGAACATCTGCTTTTAAACCATCTGTTGTAATGTACAGTAGTTCATAAGTGCATGTATTGTTATTTATATCTCTAAGTATAGAAACAATCACTGGAAACTTACCCAAAGACACTACTTTCTTTGTTTCTTCATTAAAATCCCAATAATCTAATGACGGATGAATATAGCAATTCTTATCCGGTAAAACTGTAATGCCCCGCTTCGCAAAATATAGTGCAGCAGGACTATCAGGTGTAATCTTTTTTAATCCAGATTTTACTTTCTCAAGTTTTGCTTTGTTAATTTCTACATCATCATTAGTTTTAAATGATTCCATCTTAAACTCGCCTTTTAAATGTCTAACATAGTTAATTGTGTCTATATATCCTAAATTTAGGAATCCCATTATTA